>Ga0265327_10005209_pt1 | contig 10976 bp, 13 predicted proteins | sample 41621metaG_FD_202089 | JGI IMG/M metagenome (GOLD analysis project Ga0265327, IMG submission 202089) | Rhizosphere microbial communities from Carex aquatilis grown in University of Washington, Seatle, WA, United States - 4-16-21 metaG | ecosystem: Host-associated > Plants > Roots > Rhizosphere... | reverse complement strand
GACAGAAATTGGCGACAAGATCCACGTCAGCGACATCGTAGTTCCGGCCGGCGTGACAATCTTGACTGAGGCCGAGCACACTATCGCAACCGTTGAAGAGACGAAGGCTCAGATGTCTGAAGAGTCAGAAGAAGAAGCCGCTGAAGGTGAAGAAGGCGCAGCCTCCGACGCCAAAGAATCTTCCGAAGAAGAATAGTTCCCCATGCAAAAAGTGATCCTGTACTACAAGTTTGTTCCCGTTACAGATTCGGGTATGACTATGTTGTGGCAGCGTGAGCTTTGCGAGCGTCTGAACCTAAAGGGTCGGGTGATTATCAGTCCGCATGGAATCAATGGTACGCTTGGCGGTGACTTGGAAGACTTGCGACGCTACAAGCGCGAGATGAATAAATCGGTCGTTTTCAAAGGCATCACCTATAAGTGGAGTGAAGGCTCGCGAGATGATTTCCCAAAGCTATCTATAAAGGTACGTGATGAGCTGGTGGCTTTCAAAGCGGCAGACGAGATAGTGGTGGATGAGCGGGGAGTCGTTGGTGGCGGCGAACACCTCAAGCCAGAACAGCTACATAAACTCATCGAAGAAAAGGGCGAAGATGTCGTGTTCTTTGATGGACGCAATACATATGAGGCTCAGGTGGGTAGATTCAAAGATGCCGTCATTCCAAAGACTGAAACGACACGCGACTTTATAAAAGAAATCGAAGACCCCAAGTACGAAACCCTGAAGGACAAACCCGTCGTTACCTATTGTACTGGTGGCGTGCGTTGCGAAGTCCTCTCCGTGCTTATGAAAAACCGTGGTTTCAAAGAGGTCTATCAGATAGACGGCGGCATTGTGAAATATGGTGAAAAATACGGTGATCAGGGGCTCTGGGAGGGTTCGCTATATATTTTTGATCAGCGCATGAATCATCGATTTTCAGATAAATCCAAGGACATTGCTGTCTGTGTGCACTGCGGCGGCAAGACGAGTAATTACGAGAACTGCGCAAATGTTGCTTGCAACAAACTGGTTTTGATCTGCGAAGACTGCGTCCAAAAGACCGGCAAAAACTACTGTGTAACGTGTGAGGCGACAAATGTTCGGAAATCGGTACGACAACCCAGATAGACGGCCAGCGAACGCACTCCGCGAGATGCTCGTAGAGCATGGTATGGCCATTGCAGCCCTTGGGATTATTGCGACAGATGCAATAATAGCTGGCAACAAATTTCATATTGTTCCGCAAGTAGTGCACTACGTTTCGCATATGCACCAGGATTTTATACATGGGCTGCAGAATATGGGTCGACCCGGGTAGCCTATAATAGATACGATGGCGAATGAGACGGTACAGAAGAAACTGAAAGAACTGCCAAAAGACCCGGGCGTGTATTTTCATAAAGACGCACACGGCAAGATTATTTATATTGGCAAAGCAGCAGTGCTGAGAAACCGTGTGCGGCAATACTTTCAGAAAAGTAGAGGCCGCGACCCGAAGACCGAAGCATTGGTATCTGAGATAGCTGACATCGATTGGATGGTGGTTGAAAGCGAGCTAGAGGCTCTGTTCCTTGAGGCTGAAATGGTGCGTCGCTACATGCCTCGCTACAACATTTTGCTTCGTGATGATAAGTCGATGGTTTATATTCGTATCGACTACGACAGTGATTATCCGACCGTGACGACGACCCGCCGACCGCTGGATGACGGTGCTAAATACTACGGGCCCTATCTGAGCGCCTATAGCGTTCGCCAGGCACTCAAGCTGTTACGCCGCGTCTTTCCGTACGCTACCAAGCAGACGCCCGGCCAGAAACGCGCAAGCCTGCATTATCATTTGGGACTCGATCCTGGTCTGGAGGATGGAAAAACATCGCTTGATGAATATCGTGCGAATCTCCGCAAGCTGATTGCTGTTATCGAAGGAAAACGCAAAACCATAGAGCGAGAGCTCGAGAAAGACATGAAGCGTCTTTCTAAAGAACAGAAGTTCGAAGAGGCCGCGAGAGTTCGCAACCAGCTGACATCATTACAGCGATTAAGCCGACAAGTTATATTCAGCGACAAGGAATTTCTAGATATCAGTAAGGATCATGCGTTGAACGAATTGGTTGATCTGCTTGGTCTGAATGCTTTTCCGAGGCGTATAGAAGGTTATGATATTTCTCATATGTCGGGCACTGATGTCGTCGCAAGCATGGTCGTTTTTACGAATGGCGTGAGCAATAAGGCTGAGTATCGGAAGTTTAAGACCAAGATTAATCACAATAATGATTTCTATAATATGCACGAAACCATCCATCGCCGGTTACGCGAAGATAACCGCAAGAAATGGGGCATACCCAGCCTGGTTCTGATAGATGGCGGCAAGGGCCAGCTGGATGCGGCCATACGGGCGCGAGACGAATCAGAACAAATGAAAATTCCCTTCATCGGCTTGGCGAAGCGTGAGGAACAGATTGTTATTCACAGATCTAAATCAAATGTTTTGCTGAACGAGCAGATATTGCACAAACTGGGCGGTTTCGCATCCGAAAGTGATGATTTTATCTTGGTTAATGTGCCGCACAGCACCAATCTTATAAAACTGTTGCAACGGATTCGCGATGAGTCGCACCGGTTTGCGGTCAGCTATCATAGTACGCTCAAAACGAATCGTCAGACGGCCAGCTTCCTCGATGATATACCGACCATTGGGCCCGCCACGCGCAAAAAACTGCTCAAAACGTTCGGTTCGATGCGCGGTGTAACCCAGGCTCGCCAGGTTGAGCTGGAAAAGACTATTGGTGTAAAAAAAGCCACCATTCTGCGCCAATACATCGGTGCCGAAAAGCGCGCCGCACGCGCCAATATTTACTAAGCCTGCTATACTACTTTCTTGCTATGAGTGAAACCACACCGCATTTTAGCGCGGAGTTTTTCAAAGGGAATCGTGAGCGTCTGCGGACACTGTTCAGTGGGACGGCACCGATAGTCATTACCGCCAATGGCCTGCTACAAAGTACGGCTGATTCTACGTTTCCATTCAGGCAAGATCGTAATTTCTGGTACCTTACTGGGATAGACGAGCCGGATGTGGTGTTGGTGATGGAAAAGGATTCGGAATATCTGATCGTTCCTAAAAAGCGCAAAGCGCTGGCTATGTTCGATGGTCAGCTGACTGCTGAAGCGGTCTATGAAAAGTCGCACATCAAAGATGTATTTGATGAAACAGAAGGCTGGAAAAAGCTAAACAAGCGGCTCGCCAAGGTAAAACACGTCGCTACGCTGGCAGCTCCGCCGGAATATATCGAAAGCCACAGGTTTTATACGAATCCAGCGCGAGCGAATCTGTTGGCTCGCATAAAAGCGGCGAATGACAAGCTGACCATTCTAGACCTGCGCGAGCAGTTTGTGCGTATGCGCGTTGTAAAGCAGCCGGCTGAACTGGCAGCTATCCTGCGGGCAATAAAGATAACCAGTGCCGCGCTTACGAAAGTATCAAAACGGCTTCGGAAATTCGTTACTGAAGCGGAGATCGAGGCCATGCTAACCTATGAATACAGAGTAAGAGGCGCCAGCGGCCACGCATTTCCGCCGATTGTAGCCGCCGGGGAGCATACGCCGCAGCTGCACTATATGAATAATGACTCACCGATTAATGGAAACTTGGTGCTTATCGATACCGGTGCCGAAGTCGATCACTATGCTGCCGACATTTCACGCACGTATTCAGTCCACAAGATGAAACGTCGTGAGAAAGCCATCTTTAACGCAGTGCTCGATGTCCAGAATTATGCTTTTTCGCTGCTAAAGCCAGGCGTGGTCCTTGGGGAGTATGAGCATCAAGTTCATCTGTATATGGGCGAAAAACTGCGTGAGCTGGGACTGATCAAGTCCATCGAGCCGGAGTTCGTGCACAGCTTCTTTCCAAGCTATACTTCCCATTTCTTAGGGCTGGATGTGCACGATATCGGTAACCTCGACCAAGTTTTGGAGCCAGGCATGGTGCTGACGGTTGAGCCAGGCATTTACGTCGAGGCAGAGGGTATCGGTGTACGGATTGAGGATATCGTACTGGTAACTCCGAAAGGAATAAAAATTTTGACCCGCAGCCTGCCGAGAGAGCTGTGATAGTATAAACGTAAGTGTTATGAACAGACCTTTTATCCGGTTTTTAGTGAGGTGGGCCGTATGCAGTCTGGGGCTTTGGATAGCTGCCGGTTTGCTTGGCGACAGAGTCACATATGAGAGCCGCCTAGTCGTCATAGTAGTGGCTGGACTAATTCTTGCCATTATCAATGCCATCATTAAACCGATAGTCATTATCTTTTCACTGCCGTTCATCTTATTTACGCTCGGATTGTTCATGATTGTTATTAACGGGCTGATGGTTTACTTGGTCAGCAAGCTGTATACGCCGCTGCATGTCACAAATTTCGGAGCCGCAATGCTTGCCGGTATGGTCATTGGCTTGGTAAACTACTTAGTGACCGCTATTTTGGAAGACGTATGAATATCTATAACTACATTACGATTATATCCATGATACTAGTAAGTATCTTGATTTTGATTCAGACCAGAGGTGCTTCGCTGGGTGCCGGTCTGGGTGGTGGCGGTGAAGTCAATACTGTGCGCCGTGGTTCCGATAAGACACTGCATCAGATCACCATCATCCTTGTTATTATCTTCGGCTTGTCGATAATTCTTGGCATCACCGCTTAGAGGCACTCATCTTTGAATGATTTTCTAGATAGAAATGGGGCAATTTTTGAGCGAAAGATTATTCAAAAATGAGTTCTGACATATGATCGATAGAACCACTAAACTGCGCTGGCGACGTCGTGTTCGCCGTAGCCGTCGCCAAGTCGAAGATATGGGCGTCCAGGCTGAGGACCATATCGACAAACACTTTTTTCGCAAACTGGGCCGCTTGGCCAATGTTCGACGTTTTGTCATCGTCTGGGTATTGCTAATCGTTTTGATACTGGGTGCACTGGTAGCGCAGACCAGGGCGCTGGACAGTCATTATTTGACAGCTAAGCCAGTCTCTGGCGGTATCTATAGCGAAGGTATCTTAGGTACGTTCACTAACGCGAACCCATTGTATGCCACTAGCCAGGTGGATAGTAGTGTGGCCAAATTGATTTTTTCGGGTCTCCTAAAGTACGACCAGAATCATCAGTTGGTAGGCGACCTGGCGCAGCGTTGGACTGTGGACGAACATGGTACGCATTACATCGTTTATCTGCGCAAAGACCTGAAATGGCAAGATGGCGAACCGCTGACGGCAGACGACGTAGTCTTCACTTACCAGAGTATTCAGAATCCGGATGCGAAATCACCACTGGCAAGCAGTTACCAGGGTGTGACTGTCGAAGCAATCAACCCGACAACGGTCAAATTTACGATTCCGAACCCGCTTGGTCCTTTCCCGTACTCTTTGACCAATGGTATCGTACCGAAGCACTTATTATCTGGCATCTCGCCTTCACAGCTTCGGTCAGTCAGCTTCAACACCAGCGATCCGGTCGGCAGCGGCCCGTTCAAGTGGGCTGCCATAGACGTCAGTGGTGATACACCAGAGACCCGCGAGGAACAGATTGGTTTAGAACCCAATGATTTGTATTATGCCGGTAAGCCCAAACTGGATAGGTTCATTATTCGCACATTCCATGACCAGAAGCGGCTGGAAGATAGTTTCTCTAAGCAGGAGCTGACGGCAGCTGCCGGTTTGCCCGATGTTCCACAAGGCACGAAAGAAGATTCAAACCTAGGCGAATATAATGTGCCGCTGTTGAGCGAGGTCCTCGTCTTCTTCAGGACGTCGCAAGACATCCTGAAGGACACCGCTGTCCGTAAGGCCTTGACCATGGCCACCAACACGGGCTCAGTCATTAACAGCATTGGATATCCGGTTGTTCCGGCTAACGAGCCGTTCCTCATGTCCAGCTACGCATACGACAAGAATCTGCAGCAATTATCCTTTAACCAAGCTCAAGCTGCAGCCGCGCTGGATGCGGCTGGCTGGAAGCAGACTCCTAGCGGGATTAGATCCAAAGATGGCAAGCCGCTGACATTCCAGTTGTATCTACAGGATGAAAAAGAGTATCAGACAGTCGCAGGTAAGCTGAAGGAGCAGTGGAAGGCCGTTGGTGTCGATGTTGAACTAGTGGCTCGCTCCGACGTCGATCTGCAGAATACCATCAATAGCCATAGCTACGATGCGTTGCTGTATGGCATACAGCTCGGGGCTGACCCTGACGTTTTTGCATACTGGCACAGTTCGCAGGCCAACGTGCTTTCTGGCACGCGATTGAACTTCTCGGAATACAAATCTACCGTTGCCGATAATTCCTTGGAAGCTGGCCGTACTAGGACCGATCCGACGATTAGAGCAATTAAATACCGCCCGTTCTTAGAAGCGTGGCGCACCGATGCCCCTGCAGTCGCACTGTATCAACCACGGTTTTTGTATCTGACACACGGCAAACTCTTCGGATTTAATCCTCATGGACTGGCTGCGGATACCGACCGCTACGCCAATGTGAACAACTGGATGATCCGCGAAGAGAAAACTTCTCAGTAGAATACGATTGTTTCGGATGTAATTTTCGACTACAATAACCCCGTTCTTATGCGCGAGTGGCGGAATTGGTAGACGCGCTAGCTTCAGGAGCTAGTGAGTGCAAACTCGTGGAGGTTCAAGTCCTCTCTCGCGCACCAAAACAATACGACGACCCTTGTGGTCGTTTTGTTTTTAAGTGACGGTTAAGATGAGTGGAATCTTGTGCTATCATGGATACCAGCAACATAACTGTTTTAATGAGGGTTTTCTAAGCTATTTATGAGTAAAGTCGCGCACTATTTGCAGCAGCACCTTTTGGGGGAAGTTATCGTAACCCCGGATGCTCGCAAATACTTCTCGGTGGACAACAGTGTATTCACTCTGACCCCTACGGCGGTTGTTTATCCCCGCGGCGAAAATGATATTCGCAAGACCGCTCGTTTCAGCTGGCAGCTAGCCGAGCGCGGTCGAGTTTTGCCCATTACGGCACGCGGTATGGGTACTGACCAGTCCGGAGCAGCCATCAGCAATGGTTTGTTGATAATCTTTCCGGCACACATGAATCGTATTTTGGAATTGGACGGCAAGACAGGCACCGTCATAGTCGAACCAGGTATCAATTACGGTAAGCTTCAGCAGACATTGCAGACACATGGGCGCTTTCTTCCTCCGTTCCCGGCATCTCTGGAGTACAGTACTGTCGGCGGCGCAATCGCCAATAACGCTAGCGGTGAGAAATCAGTCAAATACGGCAGTACGCGCAACTATGTCAAACAACTGCGCGTTGTTCTGGCCAACGGTGAAGTGATTGAGACTAAGCGCCTGAGCAAACGTGAACTGAACCGCAAGCTTGGCCTGACTACCTTTGAAGGCGAGATTTATCGTTCGCTCGATACGCTGCTTGAAGAAAACATGCGAATTATCAAGGACTTCAAGCTTAATGTTACGAAGAACAGCGCCGGCTACGACATTTTCGACATTAAACGTAAAGATGGCTCGTTTGACCTGACACCATTGCTGGTCGGCTCCCAGGGAACGCTCGGTATTGTCACCGAAGCGACATTATCAACAGAACCTTATAATCCTGAAACGACTTTAGTATCGGCACTGTTCGATGATTTGCAGGTGGCAGACCATGTCTTGCAGGAGATTCGCAAAATGCCCGAAGGTCCCAGCGCTGTCGAACTTGTCGACGAAAACCTGCTGAATTTCACTTATGAGCAGAATCCCAGCCGTCTGGGCAACGATATCATAAAACCCCCGTATCCGAAGCTGATGGCCTTTATAGAGCTGGATAATGCGAACATCCGCACCCAGAAGCGGTTGGTCAAAAAGGTTACTAAGATACTTGAACATTATCAGATCGCTAGCTTAGTGGAGACCGAAGAAGGCCGCAAGGAAAAGCTACGCAAGATTCGCGATGCTTCGACCAATATGATTACGCACGCTGAGGGCAGTGCCCGAGCTTTGCCGCTCATCGAGGACGGCGTAGTGCCGATTGAGAAGTTTGGCGACTACCTAAGTGCGCTTTATGTCATGTTTGAGCGCTACAAGCTCCGTCCGGCAGTCTGGGGACACGGTGGTGATGGAAATATTCATATCCAGACTCTCCTGGACCTCAGTCAAGTCGGCGATCGTCAGAAAGCATTTAAGCTCATGGATGAATATTATGATCTCGTCATAAGTCTGGGCGGTACGACTACTGGCGAGCACGGTGATGGCCGTCTGCGCGCCCCGTATCTCAAGAAACTCTATGGTGAAGACATTTATGATCTGTTCGAGAAGGTGAAGCAGATATTCGACCCCTACGGCACACTCAATCCAGGCGTAAAGACTGGTGTCACGACTGAGGACATCAAGCCGTTGATGCGATACGACTACTCAGTCGGTCGCGCCGACCACCTGCCACGCTCTTAAGTAATAGACTTTTTGATTATTTCAGCTATTTTGGCTTCGTCAGCTTCGTTCAGGTCTTTTACGGCAAAAGTGATCGGCCAGATATTGCCTTCATCCAAGTTCGCGATGTCGTTAAAGCCGAGCGTCATGTAGCGCTCATTGAATTTCTGGGTGCTACGGAAAAAGCAGAAGACTTTGCCGTCTTTGGAATATGCCGGCATACCATACCAAGTCCTTGGCTCGAGGTCTGGTGCATTTTCAGAGATGATAGCATGTAGGCGTTTGCTGATAGTCTTGTCCGGCTCCTGCATGACATCTATTACAGCCAGCAGTGCGGTCTTGTCATTAGCTGATTTATTTTCTGACATGAAGTTTCCTCGCTTAATTAATCGGCTTGTCGCCGCGGAAAATCCACTGGACGCCGTATCTGTCATAAAACTGACCGTATATTCCAAATGGCATCTCGTGCAGTTCCTGGAGCCGTTTATTGTTGTTGCCATCCCTGAGCTTTTTGAAGACTGTCTTTAGCTCATCATAAGTTTTGCCCGTGATATATATGGCGAATGTATTTCCCTGAACGGCATCAAATTCCGGAGACGCCATCCAGTCAGTCGCCGATATATCGATATCGCCGCTCTTTAGCTGTGCATTGATGATCCGGCTGTGCTTTTCGGCAGGAAACTGGTTTTTCATAGGCGTATCACCCAGTTTAGTTAACGTGAGTTCGCCGCCCAAGCACTCATGATAAAACGTCATGGCTTCAGCACAATTGCCATCGAATAGTAGAAATGGAGTAGCTCGGAGCATACCATAGATTATAACAGTCGTTTGCTGGTTGCCGCATCAACTAGTTCATGATTAAATAGCATTAACGTGGTCGTCCCGAATAGCAACCATGCGCCACTCATTCGGCGAACAACATGGACGGACAACCAAGACCACCGAAGATGAATGAGTAGGCCTGCGCCGCTCAAATGGGCATCGTCGAACCCTCCGTGGCGGCGACAGGCTCTCATCAATTAACAAAGGGATACTATGCAACACCAAGGCAAAACCCCTCAAGACCTGAAAAAGGACTACGGCTGGAGCTACGACGAGCACCTGAAACACTGGCGCTCGTGGGGTTCATGGTTCAGCTGGGGAAGTCCGGTTGGTCTAGGCCTGTTCTTCATTTCCATTGCAGCTACGCTCTGGATTCTGAGTCAGGCCTTCGGCTGGAAGTAACGTCTTCTGCCGATAAACAGCATCGTCATTAGGGCGATGCTGTTTATATTTAATTGGACTTGTCTCCTACTGTGCCAGTTTTGACCTCTCCAGCGCGTTTGTAATTAGCAAAGATTACTCCCTTTGACGTAACTAAGGTGTCGGTCAGCGTAAATGCTGCTGGAATCGCGCCGTCTTCAAATAGTTTTTTCCCTTTGCCAAGGGTAAGTGGGAAAAACTTGAGCCAGAGTTCGTCTACTAGGTCATGCTTGAGCAATGTCTGAATCAGTTTGCCACTACCGTGAACCTGTAAGTCTAACCCTTCCGAATCTTTGAGCTTCATGATATCTTCCACAGTACGTAGGAAAACTGAGTTTTGCCAACCTGATTTATTCATACTATTACTCATCACGTACTTAGTGACGTCATTTATGCTTGGCCAGACATCTGCATGTTCAGGCCAGTATGAGGCAAAAATATCAAATGTTTTTCTGCCGAGGAGCAGGTCGGCTGGCTTCATCTGGCCAGCCATCGCCTTGCCAGCTTCTTCATCAAAATACGGCGCAGACCAGCCACCATATTTGAAGCCATCCGATATATCTTCCTCGGGTCCACCCGGGGCCTGCATTACACCATCTAATGTAATAAATGATAATACGATTATTTTTCTCATGACTCACTCCTCGTTTTAAATATACTTTGCAACTCTTCGACTTCCTCTTTCGTAGCAGACGAATGTAGCTGATGTTCTTGTACGCGTTGCTCTTCGAGTACATCGTCTTTTTGTCTTGGCAGGACATGAAAGTGCAGGTGACGAACCGCAAAATCATCTTTCTCCAGATATGGTTTATAGCGCTGAGTAATTTCATAACCAGCTTTATAGTGGTTTATCAACCGTTTCTCAACGTTCGCGATAATATCAAAGATCTCATCCCTTTCATTCTGGGACAGCTCACTAAACCGTTCTAAGTGCCTTTTTGGTATGACGAGCAATTGACCGGGAACTTTCCGTAAATTGGCCATTAGTAATACCGTGTACTCGTATTCTTGTAGAATATGATTTCGCTCATTGTTTTTTAAATCACAAAACGGGCAAGTGGACATGCCATAAATATACATATAAATTCTCAAAGGTACAGCACTTCTGACAAATAATCCGTAAGAACATAGGCCAAATTAATTATGGCAATACGGCTCCTCGTTAAACAAAACAAAAACCCACAAAGTGGGTCTTTAAAAACAAACTGGTGCGATACCTGGGTAAATTTTTACACGAAATCGACGATGAGATCGATCGATGGAGGGAGATTTTGACAGTTCCTTATGCTCAGTACAGATTAGAGAAAT
>Ga0265327_10005208_pt1 | contig 10976 bp, 11 predicted proteins | sample 41621metaG_FD_202089 | JGI IMG/M metagenome (GOLD analysis project Ga0265327, IMG submission 202089) | Rhizosphere microbial communities from Carex aquatilis grown in University of Washington, Seatle, WA, United States - 4-16-21 metaG | ecosystem: Host-associated > Plants > Roots > Rhizosphere... | reverse complement strand
CGGCGCGCTTGGCGGTGGCGCCCCAGCCGCAGCCGATGTCCAACAGCGTCATCCCGGGCGTGAGTCCGAGTTTGTCGAGGTTGAGGTCGATCTTCGCGATCTGCGCCTCTTCCAGGGTCAAGGTCTCAGGTTCGAAATACGCGCAGCTGTAGGTGCGCGACGGATCCTGGAACAGGCCGAAGAATTCGTCGGACAGGTCGTAGTGGGCTTGTACTTCTTCGAAATGCGGGCGGAGTTCGTCTTGGGAACCAGATGACATTTGTCGCGGCTCACTTCTCCAGGGTGAACTGATTGATGTCGACTTGGCGACGGCGGAACATGTCCGCGCAACCCGTCAGATATTTCATGTAGCGGTCGTAGACCTCCACGGACTGCACCGCGATCGCTTCATCGCGGTGTGCCTCCAGCGCCTCGGCCCACAGGTCCAGCGTTCGTGCGTAGTGCGGCTGCAGCGATTGCACCCGGGTGACCCGGAATCCGGTTGCCTCGGCCTGGTCACAGACCATCTCGATCGACGGTAACCGGCCGCCCGGGAAGATCTCGGTGATGATGAATTTGATGAACCTGGCCAGCTCGAAGGTCAGGGGAATCCCGAGCTCCGCCGCCTGGTTCGGGTTGATGCCGCAGATGGTGTGGAGCAGCATGACCCCGTCGGACGGCAGCGCGTCGTAGGCCATCTGGAAGAACGCCGGATAGCGGTCATGGCCGAAGTGCTCGAACGCCCCGATCGACACGATGCGGTCCGCCGGCTGGCTGTACTGTTCCCAGCCTTCCAACAGCACCCGCCGTGAGCGCGTGGTGGGCATGTCGGCAAACAACTGATTGACGTGCGCAGCCTGATTCTTGGAGAGTGTCAGCCCTACGGCATTCACGTCGTACTTCTCGATTGCGCGGCGCATGGTGGCGCCCCAGCCGCAGCCGACGTCGAGCAGCGTCATGCCGGGCTCGAGGCCCAGCTTGCCCAGCGCGAGGTCGATCTTCGCCAACTGGGCCTGCTCCAGCGTCATGTCGTCGCGCTCGAAGAACGCGCAGCTGTAGGTCTGGGTGGGATCCAGAAACAGCCGGAAGAAATCGTCCGATAGGTCGTAGTGGGCCTGGACATCCGCGAAATGCGGTTTGAGTTTTCCTGCCATGGTTTTCCTTTCCTGGCATTTCGGCGCCGCGCACTGGTCGTGCACCGCAGCGACCAACCACGGCCACGCGCACTACGCGGTGCGATGTTCACGACACGTATGCGGGGCGGGCTTGGTTCAACGGATCCGACGACTGGAATTCGTTGCCAGGCTTCAGGTGGATAGGTCGGATACCGAAATCGATGGGTGCGGAGCTGCTGGGGCGATCGGTTGGGACAGCGATCGGCAGAGCAGCGAGCGGTTGAGCAGGAATCCGCGGTCCGGCGGCGCCCACGCTTCTGGAGCGATCAGCCAGAGAACTCCTGCAAGATGTTGCCGACGGTGTACCAGTGAATCAACGACTCAGCGGCAACGCAAGAGCAAACGCCCAGCGAATGTCGGCCGGGTCCGGCACCCGTCCGTCACTGCGGCTTGGCGCGCGCGGGGCGCAGGCCGGCCGATCGCAACTCCAGCGCCGCGAGTTTCCGGATCGCGATGGTGTCGTGGGTGCGCCAGGCGGTCACGGGGTCATCGGAGACCTCGGTGAGCTTGGCCAACGGCCGGTTCGCCAGGGCCCGCAGAGCGAGCAGCTGTTCGCCGGCGTCGGTCGACGCCAACGTCACCGCCGTCCACTTGCGGCGGAAGAACCTGATCCGCAGCACCAGCCACGGCATGGCCACCGCGAGGATCGGCGGCAGCGCGACCGCCAGCGCGAGCACCCACGCCAGCCAGCCGGCGGTGCTGTGGAGGCTGTCACCGGCGCCCGCGATGTCGGTCGCGGCGCTGCCGGCCGACCGTAACGGAGCCCCGAAAGCTTTCCCGATCAGAGGAATTCCGTCGGCGTTGTGGCCGGCAGAGGCCAGGCTGCCGGCGACGCCGTCTGCACCGTCGTGCACCTGGCGCCCGACGTCGGCGATGGTGGCGATGGCGCTGTGGACCGCGACGCCGACCGAGATCCAGATGACGAACCACACCAGCGCGACAACGTCGCTGGTCAGCTGGGCGAACAACCGGCCCGGTGTCCGGGCGTAGGGCACGTAGCGCGAACTCATGCCGTCCATCCCAACAGATAGGGTGGTCCGATGCGCCCAGCTTTGTCCGACTACCGGCACCTGACCAGCGGTAAGGTCCGCGATCTGTACCGCATTGACGACGATCACCTGCTGTTCGTCGCCTCGGACCGGATCTCGGCTTTCGACTACGTCCTGGACAGCGAGATTCCGGACAAGGGCCGCATCCTCACCGCGATGAGCGTGTTCTTCTTCGACTACCTGGCGGAGCAGCTGGGCACCGCCAACCACCTGGCGGGCCCCGCCGACGACGAGCGCATCCCCGCCGAGGTGTTGGGCCGCGCCCTGGTGGTGCGCAGCCTCGAAATGATGCCGGTCGAGTGTGTGGCGCGCGGGTACCTGACGGGTTCGGGGCTCATCGACTACCGCAAGACGGGCCAGGTGTGCGGCATCGACCTGCCCGAAGGACTGACGGAGGCCAGCAGGTTCGGCGAGCCATTGTTCACGCCGGCGACCAAGGCCGAGATCGGCGCGCACGACGAGAACATCGCCTTCGACGCCGTCGTGAAGCTGGTCGGTGAAGAGCGGGCCGCGCAGCTGCGCGACGAGACCCTGAAGGTCTACAGTGCGGCCGCCGCGCACGCTCTGACCAAGGGAATCATCTTGGCGGACACCAAATTCGAGTTCGGGGTCGACGCCGACGGCGGGCTGGTGCTGGCCGACGAGGTGCTGACGCCGGACTCGTCGCGCTACTGGCCGGTGGATGGCTACACCGAAGGCGTGGTGCAGCCGAGCTTTGACAAACAGTTCGTCCGGAACTGGCTGACCGGGCCGGACTCCGGCTGGGACCGCGCCGGCGACACCCCGCCGCCGGCCTTGCCCGACGACATCGTCGAAGCCACCCGGGCGCGGTACATCGAAGCGTACGAACGCATTTCGGGTCGTCGGTTCGCGGATTGGGTCGGTGCATGAACATGAGCACGCCGCCCGTCGCCAAGAAGGTCGAACACCGCCGCGAACACCACGGCGACGTGTTCGTCGACCCCTACGAGTGGATGCGCGACAAGAACGATCCCGAGGTGCTCGCGCTCCTGAACGCGGAGAACGCCTACACCGAGGAGATCACCGCGCCGCTGGAACCGTTGCGGCAGAAGATCTTCGACGAGATCAAGGCCCGCACCAAAGAGACGGACCTCTCGGTGCCGACCCGCCGCGGCGACTGGTGGTACTACGCCCGCAGCTTCGAGGGCAAGCAGTACAGCGTGCACTGCCGGTGCCCCATCAGCGATGCCGACGACTGGACCCCGCCGCAGCTCGATGAGCACACCGAGGTCCCCGGCGAGCAGGTGCTGCTGGACGAGAACGTCGAGGCCGAGGGCCACGACTTCTTCTCGCTCGGCGCGGCCACCGTCAGCGTCGACGCCAACATCCTCGCGTACTCCGTCGACACCGTCGGCGACGAGCGATACACGTTGAAGTTCAAGGACTTGCGCACCGGCGAGCTATACGACGACCGGATCACCGGCATCGGCGCCGGCGGCACCTGGGCGGCCGACAACCGGACGCTCTACTACGTCACCGTCGACGAGGCCTGGCGGCCGGACACCGTCTGGCGGCACCGACTGGGTTCGGGGCTGCCCGGCGAGAAGGTGTACCACGAATCCGACGAGCGCTTCTGGGTCGGCGTCGGCCGCACCCGGAGCGACAAGTACGTCTTCATCGCCGCGGGCAGCGCCGTGACCTCCGAGGTGCGCTATGCCGACGCGGGCGACGCCAAGGCCGAGTTCGCAGTGGTGTTTCCGCGCAAGGACTCTGTGGAGTATTCCGTCGAACACGCGGTGATCGGCGGCGACGACCGCTTTCTGATCCTGCACAACGACGGTGCCGAGAACTTCACGCTGGTGGACGTGCCGGTGGCCGACGTCCCGCTGACCAGCCTGGCGAACGCCCACACGTTGATCGAGCACCGTGACGATGTCCGCCTGGACGGTGTCGACGCGTTCGCCGACCAGTTGGTGATCAGCTACCGCAGCGAAGCATTGCCGCGAATCCAGTTGTGGCCCTTCGATTCTTCGGGCAACTACGGGCAAACCCAGGACATCACATTCGAATCGGAGCTGATGTCGGTCGGCCTGTCGGGCAACCCGAACTGGTCGTCGCCGCGACTGCGGGTGGGTGCGACGTCGTTCGTCATCCCGGTCCGGATCTATGACCTCGATCTGGCCACCGGCGAACGAATCCTGTTGCGCGAGCAGCCTGTTCTCGGTGACTACCGTCCCGAGGACTACCTGGAGCGTCGCGACTGGGCCGTCGCCGCCGACGGCACCAAGGTGCCACTGTCGATCATCCAGCGGGCCGGCGCGCCGGCCCCGGCGCCGGCCCTGCTGTACGGCTACGGCGCCTACGAGTCCTGCGAGGACCCGCGCTTCTCGATCGCGCGGCTGTCGCTGTTGGACCGCGGCGTGGTGTTCGTCATCGCCCACGTGCGTGGCGGCGGCGAGCTGGGGCGCGGGTGGTACGAGCACGGCAAGCTGTTGGAGAAGAAGAACACCTTCACCGACTTCATCAGTGCGGCAGAGCATCTGATCGCCACCGGAGTCACCCGGCCGGAGAACCTGGTGGCCCTCGGTGGCAGTGCCGGTGGTCTGCTGATGGGTGCGGTGGCCAACATGGCACCTCAGCTGTTCGCGGGCATCCTGGCGCAGGTGCCGTTCGTCGACGCGCTGACCACCATCCTCGATCCGTCGCTGCCGCTCACCGTCACCGAGTGGGACGAGTGGGGTAATCCGTTGGCGGACAAGGAAGTCTACGAGTACATGAAGTCCTACACGCCGTACGAGAACGTCACGGCACAGGACTACCCGGCGATCCTGGCGATGACGTCACTGAACGACACCCGGGTGTACTACGTCGAACCGGCGAAATGGGTTGCTGCCCTGCGCAGTACCAAGACCGACGACCATCCCGTGCTGCTCAAGACCGAGATGGCCGCTGGGCACGGTGGCACCAGTGGGCGCTACGAACGCTGGAAGGAAGCCGCGTTCCAGTACGCCTGGGTGCTAGCCACCGCGGACCGCGACAAATATGGCAGCGGCCAGGTAGACGACCTCCTGGACGGAGCGCACGCATAGGTTCGCCGTCATGGACGGCGGGGTGTCGGGCATCTGCGATGCGTAGATGTTGGCCGGAAACATGGCCAGCATCAACAGAAACAGGCAGATCGCCGCGGCGACGCGGGTGGGCGGGAACAACAGCCCGACCGCGCCGAGCAGTTCCAGCACGCCCGTGACCGTCACCAGCAGTTCGGGCGAGGGTAGCCGGGGTGGGACGATCGCGCTCATGTCCCGCCGCATGCCCGGGGTGAAGTGCGCGACGCCGGTCATGAAGAACATCAGGGCCAAGCCGAACGCAATGGCGCTCGGCCAACTGTTGGCGTAGCCGACTCCGAGCCACCCTGCGACGCGGGCGCCCAGGCTGCCCAGAACGAGAACGAGAAGAACGGCCACGGGCTGTGCCTCCATGATCTAGTCGATGTCTAGATTGAGGATAGCGTTGAACTAGGCGCTGTCAAGATAGGATGCGGCCATGGCCAGGGAGAGCTACCACCATGGCGACCTGAAGGCCGTCATCCTGGGACAGGCGGCTGCGCTCGTCGCCGAACGCGGCGCCGACGGCATCTCCTTGCGCGAGTTGGCCCGCGCCGCCGGGGTATCGCACGCGGCACCGGCACACCACTTCACCGATCGGCGTGGATTGTTCACCGCGCTCGCGACGGAGGGCTTCACGCTGCTGGCCGCAGCCCTCCACGATGCCAAACCCGAATTCGCCGACGCGGCAAGGGCATACGTGCAGTTCGCGCTCGACCATCCCGGCCACTACGCCGTCATGTTCGACAAGTTGCTGTACGACGCGGCCGACCCGACGCTGTGCGCCGCCGAGGCGGAGGCCGCCGCAGAACTCGCGGGCGGGGTCGCGACCCTGGCCGACCCCAACGCGCAGAACGACCCCGAAGGCGCGGCGCTGGCCGCCTGGTCGCTGGTGCACGGCTTCGCGCTGCTGACGCTCAACGGCACGGTCGCCGACACCGACACCGACCCCGTCGACACCGCCGAACGCATCGCCCGGATCCTCTTCTCCGGCTAGTTCTCCGGCTAGCCCCCACCTCCCGCGAGCGGCCGTGTTTGTACGGCAACACGCCGGCACAGGTGTGCAAAACGGGGCCGCTCGGCAGCCTCGAGCGACACCTTTCTGCACGCGAACTGCGGTGTGTTGCCGTACAAACACGGCCGCTCGCGCCGAGGAGGGGCGGTGTTAACGAGGGGCAGTGTTCAGGTGGCACCAATGTCACGGCAACCGTCGGGACACCTGACGTTGTCACACTGCTTACATGGCTGGTCAACTGATCGTCTCGATCTCGGGCATCCGGGACCGCACGCTGGGCGATGTCGCGGACTTCTGCGCCGAACTCGAAGCCCGGCAGATACCGGCGTCGCTGCTGGTCGCCCCGCGCCTCAAGGGCGGGTACCGGCTGGATCGCGACGCCACCACGGTGGACTGGCTGACGGCGCGCCGTGCCGGCGGTGCCGCGCTCGTCCTGCACGGGTTCGACGAAGCGGCCAGCAAGAAGCGCCGTGGCGAGTTCGCCGCGCTGCCCGCCCACGAGGCCAACCTGCGGCTCATGGGCGCGGACCGGGTGCTCGAACACCTCGGCCTGCGCACCCGCTTGTTCGCGGCGCCCGGCTGGACGGCGTCACAGGGCACCGTGACGGCATTGCCGCGCAATGGTTTCCGGCTGCTGGCCGGCGACAGTGGCATCACCGATCTGGTGCGGTCGACGACGCTGCGGTCCCGGGTCTTCGGCATCGGCGAGGGGTTTCTCACCGAACCCTGGTGGTGTCGCACCCTGGTACTCGCCGCCGAGCGCACCGCCCGGCGTGGCGGAACCGTCCGCCTGGCTGTGGCGGCCGGCCAACTGCGGCGCACCGGGCCGCGGCAGGCGATGCTCGACGCCATCGATCTTTCGCTGATGCACCGCTGCGCTCCCGCGGCCTACGAGTGGGTCCCGGACCCGGCGTTGAACGAGGCGGCCTGAACCTGAGCCATCTGACTCGCCAACCGCGAGGGGACGCTAGCGTGGCGCCATGGACGCTGACGTCATCGTCGTGGGGGCTGGACTGGCCGGACTGGTCGCCGCCGCTGAACTGCTCGAGCGGGGCCGGTCGGTTCTGATCGTCGACCAGGAGAACGAGGCCAACATCGGTGGCCAGGCGTTCTGGTCGTTCGGGGGACTGTTCTTCGTCGACAGCGCCGAACAGCGACGGGTCGGCATCCGTGACAGCTACGAGCGGGCGCTGGAGGATTGGCTGCGCACAGCGGGATTCGACCGCAACGAGGACCACTGGCCCGAGCAGTGGGCGCGCGCCTACGTCGACTTCGCCGCCGGCGAGAAGCGCAGCTGGCTGCGCGAGCGCGGCCTGCAGACGTTCGCATTGGTGGGCTGGGCCGAACGCGGCGGCTGGGACGGCAAGGGGCCTGGCAACTCGGTGCCGCGTTTCCATATCACCTGGGGCACCGGACCGGCGCTGGTCGACGTGTTCGCCAGGCGCGTCGTCGGGCACCCGAAAGTGCGGTTCGCGCACCGGCATCGGGTCGACGAGCTGATCGTCGACGGCGGTGCCGTCAGTGGTGGGAGCGGAGGTGCCGTCACCGGCGTGCGTGGCGCGGTGTTGGAACCGTCGACCACTGCCCGTGGTGCTGCGTCATCGCGTAACACAGTGGGGGAGTTCGAATTCCGGGCGCAGGCGGTGATCGTCGCCAGCGGCGGTATCGGTGGCAACCACGACCTGGTGCGGCAGAACTGGCCCGAGCGCATGGGCCGCGTGCCCGGCCAGCTGCTGTCCGGTGTGCCCGCACACGTCGACGGCCGCATGCTCGGCATCAGTGAGGCCGCCGGCGCGAGCGTCATCAACAACGACCGGATGTGGCACTACACCGAGGGCATCACGAACTACGACCCGGTCTGGCCGCTGCACGGTATCCGCATCCTGCCCGGGCCGTCGTCGCTGTGGCTGGACGCCACCGGCAAGCGCCTGCCCGACCCGCTGTACCCGGGCTACGACACCCTGGGCACGCTGGAGTACATCTGCCAAACCGGTTACGACTACACGTGGTTCGTGCTCGACCAGAGCATCATCGCCAAGGAGTTCGGCCTGTCCGGCCAGGAGCAGAACCCCGACCTCACTGGCAAGAACCTGCGGGAAGTGCTGGGGCGTAGCCGGGGTGGTGGCCCCGCCCCGGTCCGGGCCTTCGTCGACAAGGGCGTGGACTTCGTGTCGGCGAACACGTTGCGCGACTTGGTTTCCGCCATGAACAAGGTGCCCGACGTCGAACCGCTGGACTACGCGACCGTCGAGGCCGAGGTCGCCGCCCGCGACAAGGAGATGACCAGCAAGCTCACCAGCGACGGTCAGACCGTCGCTTACCGCGCCGCGCGCTCCTACCTGCCGGACCGGCTGGCCCGCATTGCTGGACCGCACCGGCTCACCGACCCCAAGGCCGGCCCGATGATCGCCGTCAAGCTGCACATCCTGACCCGAAAGTCGTTGGGCGGCTTGCACACCGACCTCGATTCCCGGGTCCTGACACCGGAGGGCGCGGTGCTCGACGGGCTGTACGCAGCGGGTGAGGCGGCCGGTTTCGGTGGCGGCGGGGTGCACGGCTACCGGGCGCTGGAGGGCACTTTCCTGGGCGGTTGCATCTTCTCGGGCCGCGCGGCCGGGCGTGCTGCCGCCCGCGCCGTCGGCTGAGTTCTACCGCCGAATACTTCCGCTTCCCCAGTGGGAGGCGCCCCTGGTTTGCGAATGGTGCAACGCCTGTGGCCCCGCGGCCAAGACGGCCAGGCACACCATCGACGTCGCATAGAGCGTGCCGCCGATGATGTCGGTGAAGTAGTGGAAGCTGTTGCTGGCCATGCCTATCGACGGGATGGCGGCACCGATCACGGCGAGGGCGACGCTCCACGGGTGAATCCCGATCGCGAGCACCAGCATGGCCGCGACCGTGATCGCCACGGTGGTGTGACCGCTGGGATATGCCAGATTCTCGCCGTACCAGGGCCGGCCGAACAGCACCTTCAGCACCTTGGCGCCGATGATCGAGATGATCGGGCACAGCGCGGCAACGGTGGCCAGCCGCCATTCGCGGCGCCACAGCGGGATGCCTATCGCCACCAGGTAGAGGGGCACCAGCACCTTGACGCGGTTCAGCAGCAGCATCCAGTACGGGTGCTGGCCGAGCAGTTCGTGCGAGGTCGCCATGAACCATCGATCCACGGCAGAATCCCCCGACCTGACCGCCAGGCCCAGCACGATCGTCGCGGTGAACCCCACCAAGGGCCACCACACCAGGAACCGCCGCATGCTCAGAACCGTGTCTCCTGCTCGGGCGTGAGCACCCGGAAGTCGGTGTCGGTCATCTCATCGAGCCGCCCGTAGTAGATGCCCTTGGCCTGTTCGGCGACGACGCCCTGATGGATGGGCACCGCGTGCTGCGGCGCGACCGCACGCAGGAAGTCGACGGCCTCGGCGATCTTCATCCACGGCGCGGCGGCCGGCGCCGCCAGCACCTCCACGGGCTCATCCGGCACGAACAACGCGTCGCCGGGATGCATCAGGCGGGCCGCGTGACCAGCATCACCGACCAGGTACGAGATGTTGTCGATGATCGGAATGTCCGGGTGGATCACGGCGTGCTTGCCCCCTGCGCCGCGCACCGTCAGGTGGCCGATCGACAGGGTGTCACCGACGTGCACCGCCTGCCACGGGCCGCCCAGCTGCGCCGCGGTCATCGGGTCGGCGTACAGCTTGGCCTGCGGATTCGCCTCGACCAGGGCCGGAAGCCGGGCCGGATCGGCGTGGTCGGGGTGCTGATGGGTGATCAGGATGGCGTCCAGCCCGGTGATGCCTTCGAACCCGTGCGAGAAGTTGCCCGGGTCGAACAGGACGGTCGTCGCCTGGCTCCCGGTGGCACCGTCGGCCAAAAATCGCGCCAACAGGCAGGAATGTCCGAAGTGCGTCAGCTCCATCAGTCCATTGTGCGGGCATCGCGGCTGACGAGGGCGCCGGTAGAGTAACTCTGCATATTCCCGTCGCTGCGCTCGCCGAGTCGAGCAATCCGACCCGAACAAAGGAGCGCGCGTGGCCCGCGTAGTTGTGCACGTGATGCCCAAGGCCGAGATCCTGGACCCGCAAGGCCAGGCGATTGTGGGAGCGCTGGGGCGCCTCGGGATCACCGGAGTGTCCGACGTCCGGCAGGGCAAGCGGTTCGAGCTCGAGGTCGACGACACCGTGTCCGACGAGACGCTGGAGCACCTCGCCGAGACGCTGTTGGCCAACACCGTGATCGAGGACTTCTCGGTGCACCGGGAGAACGCATGACCACCAAGGTCGGTGTCATCACCTTCCCCGGCACGCTCGACGACGTCGATGCCGCACGGGCCGTCGGGGCGGTGGGGGCCGAGGCTGTCAGCCTCTGGCACGCCGATCCCGACCTGAAGGGTGTCGACGCCGTCATCGTCCCCGGCGGCTTCTCGTACGGTGATTACCTGCGCTGCGGCGCCATCGCCAAGTTCGCGCCGGTGATGACGTCGGTCGTCGAAGCGGCCGGCAAGGGCATGCCCGTGCTGGGTATCTGCAACGGCTTCCAGGTGCTGTGCGAGGCCGGGCTGCTGCCGGGCGCGTTGACCCGCAACGAGGGTCTGCACTTCATCTGCCGCGACGTGTGGCTCGAGGTCAGCGCCACGTCGACCGCGTGGAGCAGCCGCTACGACGCCGGCGCCGACATCCTGATCCCCCTG
>Ga0265327_10005207_pt1 | contig 10978 bp, 9 predicted proteins | sample 41621metaG_FD_202089 | JGI IMG/M metagenome (GOLD analysis project Ga0265327, IMG submission 202089) | Rhizosphere microbial communities from Carex aquatilis grown in University of Washington, Seatle, WA, United States - 4-16-21 metaG | ecosystem: Host-associated > Plants > Roots > Rhizosphere >... | reverse complement strand
TTATCGGCCCCCCCCCCCCCCCCACCCCCCCTGCCCCCCCCCCCCCCTGGGGGGGTGGGGGGGGGGGGGGGGGGGTGGTGTCTAACGAGCGCGCATCTGGTTCGGGGTTCTGTGATTGCTGAAGCATCGCCCCCTCACCCCGGCCCTCTCCCCCGCTGGGGGAGAGGGAGAAGTTTGAAGTTTGGCTCCGCAACAAATGAATGTGGTTCATGCGTACCAGTGTAACCCAAGTTCGAAGGTGTTCGATTGCTTGGTTACGCCCGCTTTTTTCGCTTGGGCGCGGCCTCTGCCACCAGACGCCGGGCTGCGGCTCGGGCTTCTTCGGTGATGGTGGCGCCGGATAGCATCCTTGCGAGTTCTTCCAGGCGTTCGTCGTCGGTCAGAAGATGCACGCGAGTTTTGTCGCCCAATCGGGTGATGCGGAAGTGGCGGGCGGCGCGGGCTGCCACCTGGGGGGAATGGGTGACCAATAAGACCTGCGTGGTTTTGGCGAGGCGTTGGAGGCGCTCGCCCACTGCGTCGGCAACTGCGCCGCCGACGCCGCGGTCTACTTCGTCGAACACCAATGCGGCTGGTGGGCTTGCTTCGGAGAGCGCGACTTTCAGCGCCAGCGAGAAGCGGGCGAGTTCGCCGCCGGAGGCGATTTTCGCAAGCGAGCCGAAGGTTGCGCCTTCTACTGTCGCGACTTCGAAGGCCACGCGTTCCATGCCGCTTGGCGATTCCGCTTCCAGCGGTTCGAGGGCGACGCGGAATTTGGCGTGGGCGAGTTTGAGCGGGGTGAGTTCGTTTGCGACCGATGTATCGAGGTCTTTGGCGGCTTTCTTGCGGGCGGCGGACAATTTCTTGGCAGCGGCGAGAAAAGCTTGACGCGCGTCTTCGACGGCGGCTTCGGCAGCCTTCACTTTGCTGCCGCCGGTTTCCAGCGCGTCGCGTTTGCGTTCGAATTCGGCTTGCAGACGAGGCAGCGCATCGGGTGTGACGCCGTATTTGCGGGCGGCATCGCGCAATGCGTAGAGCCGTTCTTCTTTCTTCTCCAGTTCGCGGGGATTGAGTTTCAAACTTGCAAGCAAGGAATCGAGTTCGCGGCGCGCATCTTCGGTTAGCGCATAGGCCTGCTCCAGCGCGGTTTCGGCGGCACCCGCGGCCTTGCGCGCTTCTTCGTTCATGCGCGACAGGCGTTTCAGCGCGGCTGCAAGCCCCGCTTCCGCGCCGCGTTCGCCGGAAAGGGCGGCGGATGCCGCGGAAACATCTTCGGCGATCTTGGTCGCGTTCATCAGCAATGTGCGGGCAGACGCGATGGCGGTTTCTTCGCCCTCCTCCGCGCCCAGTGCGGTGAGTTCTTCGGCGGCGTGCCTTGTGTACTCCGCGTCGGCCTCAGCGGCGGCGGCTTCGCGGCGCAATTCTTCGGCGGCGGCGCGGGCGGTTTCGAGCGTGGTGTAGAGATCGCCGACTTGCGCGGCCAACGTTTCGTGCGCGCCGAATGCATCGAGCAGGCGGCGGTGCGTGGCGTTGTCGAACAAGCCGCGGTCATCGGCCTGGCCATGCACTTCGACCAGCGCAGACCCCAGATCGCGCAACAAGCCCACGCCCACCGGTTCGTCGTTCACGAAAGCGCGTGTGCGGCCATCCACCGAGATCACGCGGCGCAGGATGATTTCGCTGTCGGCTTCCATCGCGTTCTCGCGCAGCAGCGCGCGGGCGGGATGTTTTTTTTCGGGGTCGAAGACGGCGGTGGCCGAACCTTGTTGCGTGCCGGGGCGCACGCCGGCTCGCGCCCCTGCCCGTCCGCCTGCGGCAAGGCCCAGCGCATCGAGCAGAATGGATTTGCCAGCGCCCGTTTCGCCCGTGAGCACGTTCAGGCCGGGCGCGAATTCGAGCGCGGAGGATTCGATCAGAACGATGTCGCGGACCGTCAGCGCCGTGAGCATCGCCGCCTTTACAGGAACCCGAACGCCTTGCTGATCCAGGAACCCTTGTCCATCTCCGGCCTCATATTGTGCTGCGTGAGAAGGGCATAGGAATCCTGATACCAAAGACTGCCGGGATAGTTGGCGCCCAGCACAGCGGCGGCGGTTTTCGCTTCGTTGTACACGCCCAGAGCATAGTAGGCTTCGGTCAGCCGCTCCAGCGCTTCGGCGATTTGCGACGTTTTTTGAAATTGGGTCACAACCACCTGGAAACGGTTGATCGCGCCGATGTAATTGCCCTGGCGCAGGTAATAGCGCCCGATGGCCATTTCCTTGCCCGCCAGATGGTCGAGCGTGAGATCCATCTTCAAGGTGCAGTCGCGGGCGTAATCGGTATCGGGGAAACGCTGCACCACGTCCTGCAACGCCACCAGGGCTGCTTCGGTATTGGACTGGTCGCGGCCGATATCGACGATCTGTTCGTAGAGCGAAATCGCCTTCAGGTAGAAGGCATAGGCCACTTCGCGGCTGCCGGGATGAAGCTGGATGTATTGGTCGGCGGTGTTGATGGCGTCGGTGTATTTGTTCGCCTGGTAATAGGAGAACGCGCTCATCAGCATCGCGCGGCGTGCCCAGATCGAATAGGGGTGCTGGCGTTCGACTTCGGCGAATTGCTTGGCGGCGTCGGACCAGTTGCCCTGATCGACGGCATCCCATGCATCTTTGTAGATCTGGGAGACCGGGCGTTCGACGTAGTTGGCGTCGATATAATCGCCCTTCTTGCCACTGAAAAGATCGTCGATGGATTCGCAGCCTGTGAGCGCGAGACTGGCGGCCAGCACCAGCGCGATTGCGCGCGCGCGTTTGAAACTCATGCCCGGCATATGTCGGTCCGACCCTGGTTTTGCGCCCCGCCTTTTTACCTTATGCAATGCCCATCCCGGCGGGTCCAGTCGGGGGCCGTTGCGGCCAATGATCTCAAGGGCTTAGTCGGTTACGGGGCCGTCATGCGGCGGTAATTGGCAGAATCGGCGAACAGCGCCCTGAGCAGCGCATTGTTGAGGGCATGGCCGGAGCGGATGCCCTCGAACCGGGCCTTCAGGGGGGCGCCTGCCAGCGCCAGATCGCCCAACGCATCCAGTATCTTGTGGCGGACGAACTCATCGGGGAACCGCATCAGGGGAGCGTTGACGATCCTGTCCTCGTCGATGGCCAGGGTGTTCTCCAGCGAGGCACCACGGCCCAGACCCGCCTTGTTCAGGGCATCCAGTTCGTGGAGGAACCCGAAAGTGCGGGCGGGGGCGATGTCGGTTCGGAAGGTTTCGGCCGAGAAGGGCCAGTGGAAGGTCTGCCGGCCGATGGCCGCTGACGGGAAGACGATCTCGAAATCGAAGGCGTAAGCGGGGGACGGATGGAGCGTGGCGCGCGCTTCGCCGGACTGGACCGTGACGGGACGCAGGACTTCGATGGTTTCGCGCGTGCCGCCGTTGGAGGCTGCGCCCGCCTGTTCGATCAACTTCAAATAAGACAGCGCATCGCCATTGAGGATCGGCGGTTCGGGGCCGTCGAGTTCGACGATCAGATCGTCGATCTCGGCCCCCGCAACGGCTGCCATCAGATGTTCGATTACGCCGACGCTTGCGCCGTCTTGCGCGATCACAGTGCCGAGCCGGGTTTCGCCGACGCGGTCGTAGAGAGCGGGAATTTCGCGGTTGAGATCGGTGCGGCGGAAGACGATGCCCCTGCCCGCTTCTGCCGGTTTGAGAGTCATCTGCACGCGTGCGCCTGCATGAAGGGCGGTGCCTTCCGTGGCGATTTCGCGGGCGATGGTTTGGCGGGTCATGCCCGCTCAGTAGCACAGGTAAGCATCCCCCTCACCCCATCCCTTTCGGGTACGCGCGGGTGAGGGGGAATCTGGTGTCAGTTCGTCTGCCGGCGCAGGAAGGCCGGGATTTCGAACTGTTCGTCCTTGTTGTGCTCCGGGAACAAATCGTCGGCCGGGGCAGACTGGACCGGGGCGGGACGTTGCGCCGGTTCGGGCTGGATGCGGGCGATGACTTGCGACGTCGCACGCGGCTGGGCCACGGGCGTCGGCGCGGGTTCATGGCGCATGTCGGCTTTATGCTTTTGACGGCCGAACAATCCGCCGAAGATGCTCTGCTTCTTCTGCGGTTCGACATGGACCGGTTCGGGACGGTTGCGCAATTCCGGCTGGTTGCGAAGCGTGGCCACTTCGGGCATCGCGTCGGCGTCCGGCATCGCTTCGTCTTCGAACACGATCTCTTCTTCGTCTTCGATCATCGGCGGGATGACGTTGAGTTCTTCCGCCAATGCTTCGACCTGACGATGGACCGGGTTGAGCGAGGAACGCGTGATGGCGGCGACGCTTGCAACGGATGCCGCAACCTTCGGCTCGGGACGCGCCGGGATCGAGGCGACGGCGCCGCGCGGGCGCAGACGTTCGATGTTTTCCGGCAGGCCGCGCATCTCGTCCGCGTCGATACCGGTGGCGACAACCGACACGCGGATGCGGCCTTCCATATCGTCGAGGATCGTGTTGCCGAAGATGATGTTCGCGTCGGGATCGACTTCGGCGCGGATGCGGTTGGCCGCCTGTTCGACTTCGAACAACATCAGGTCCGGGCCGCCCGTGATGTTGATGAGCACGCCGCGCGCGCCCTTCATCGTCACGTCTTCGAGCAGCGGATTGCAGATGGCGGCATCGGCGGCTTTCAGCGCGCGATCCTCGCCTTCGGATTCGCCGGTGCCCATCATGGCCTTGCCCATCTCGGAGATCACCGACTTGATGTCGGCGAAATCGAGGTTGATCAAGCCCGGCATCACGATGAGATCGGTGACGCCGCGCACGCCGGAATGCAGCACTTCGTCGGCCATCGAGAAGGCCTGTGCGAACGTCGTGCGGTCGTTGGCGACGCGGAAGAGGTTCTGGTTCGGAATCACGATCAGGGTGTGAACGTAATTCTGCAGTTCCAGAATACCGCGTTCGGCGATGCGCATGCGCTTGTCGCCTTCGAAGGCGAAGGGCTTGGTCACCACACCGACGGTGAGGATGCCAAGCTCACGCACCGCGCGTGCGATGACCGGCGCCGCACCCGTTCCGGTGCCGCCGCCCATACCGGCGGTGATGAACACCATGTGGGACTGGCCGATCTGTTCCAGAATCTCGTCGAGAGATTCTTCGGCACCGGCTCTGCCGATGTCGGGTTGGGCGCCAGCGCCCAAACCTTCGGTGACTCTCGCGCCCATCTGGATCTTGCGGGGGGCTTTGGATTGCGCGAGCGACTGGGCATCGGTGTTCGCGATGACGAACTCGACGCCTTCCAGCTTCGAGGCAATCATGTTGTTGACGGCATTGCCGCCAGCACCGCCGACGCCAAGGACCGTGATCCGGGGCTTCAGCTCCGTCATTTCGGGCGCCCTGATATTAATTGCCATGACCGTTCTCCTTAGTGCCTTTCATTTCGATATCCCTTGACCACCCCACGGACGCTCCGCCTTTGTAGAGCTTGATCCGTTAATACTTTGTTTACCCAAGTAACCGGCTCGTTAACCGGCCCAGGAATCCCTTTCGCCCCGGTTCTTCCGCGTCCAGCGCAAGATCGGGATTGAGAAGTTCCGGCGGCATGGTCGCCCCTGCCATCAGCAGGCCGACCGCCGTCGCGTAATCCGGGCTCGTCGATGCCGCTGGCAGGCCCGGAAAGACCTGCGGGCGGCCGATGCGCACCTGTTTGTTGAGGATGCGGGCGGCCAGTTCGCGCACGCCCGAAAGCTGGGAGCCGCCGCCCGTCAGAACCGCGCGGCGTCCGGCAATAACGTCGAAACCGCTGGCGCGCAGGCGCGTCTGCACCTCGCCCAAGATCTCTTCCATGCGGGCCTGAATGATGCGGGTGAGCATCGAGCGCGGCACTCGGGTGCCCGCGTCCTCTTCTTCGCCCGTCTGCGGAATGGTGACGACATCGGCGCCGTATTCGAGATCGCCGAGCGCTGCACCATGCAACGTCTTGGCACGTTCGGCGGCGGAAAGCGGGGCTGCCAGCATGCGCGCCAGATCGGCAGTGACTTGCTGCCCGCCCATCGCCACCACATCGGCGTGGACAAGCTGGCCTTCCATGAAGACGGCAATCGAGGTGACACCGCCGCCAAGGTCGATGACGGTTGCGCCCAATTGTTTTTCGTCGTCGGTGAGCGTGGCAAGACCGCTCGCAAACGGCGCGAACAGCGTGCCGGAAATCGACAGGTGGCAGCGTTCGATGGCGAGCTTGAGATTCTGCAACGGCGAGGGCTTCACGCCGACGGCATGCATCGCCACGCCAATGCGCTGGCAGAACATGCCGGAAGGATCGCGCACGCCGCGCGCTTCATCGACCACGTAAGCGGTCGGCGCGGACTGGATGATCTCGTAACCTTCGCGGGTGCATTTGGCGCGGCCATCGGCCAGCAGCGCACGCAAGTGCTGATCGGTCACCAGCGCGCCGTCGAGGTTCATCACGTTGCGCGAGGTGATGTTGACCGGCTGGCCGCAATTGATGCCGATGATGACGTTCTGGATGCGCGCATCCGCATGATTTTCCGCAGCCGCCACCGCATCGCGGATGGATTCTTCGGCGAAGTCCAGGCTTGTGACCGTGCCCGCCTTGATGCCTTGCGATTCCCGCAACGCCGTGCCCAGCACGCGCAGTTTGCCCGGCTCTGCCCGGCCGATCACGCACACGACTTTGGACGAGCCAACGTCAAGTGCCGCGACCACACCGGTGCGGTAGCCAACCTGTTCGGCAGTGCCTGTGCGCATACGAACCGTCTCGCCCATCAGGCAGATTTCCCCCGCTCAACCTGCTGTTTGTTCCCGTTCTTCAGCAAAAAGAAATAGGTGGTCGGCGAACGCAGATCGATCTGCGTCACGTCGCGTTCCAGAATGCCTTTGTCGACGATCAGGCTTTCGAGCGCGTTGAGTTCTTTCTTCCAGTTCTTTTCGGGAAGCTGAACCACCACGCCGTTGTCGAGCACCAGATTCCAGCGCCGTTCGCCCACCCGCTGCATGCCTTCGAGACGCGCGAGCACCGCGCGATGGCCGGGCAATGCATCGACGATGTCAGCGGCGTTTTCCGGCGCGCCGGTGCCCAGGAAATGCGGCAGCTTGAGGAACTGGTCGTAACCCTGATCGGTGATGAGCGCGCCGTTCTTTTCGATCACCCAGATGCGGCCCGCCGCATCGCGCCACAACGCGAAGGGCTGTTTCTCGGTCACGGTGACGGTGATGTCGTCCGGGTAGCGGCGGCGGACATTGGCGGATTTGATCCAGTCGAGCGCGAGCAGGCGATCACGGGCGGCGTGGACATCGGCTCCGAAGATCGACTGGCCGAGGTGGAAGCCCAGCGTGTTCAGCACCAGTTGGGGCGAGGTACGTTGGGCGCCCAGAAGATGAACTTTGGAGATTCCGAAACCGGCATCGGCGGAGAGCACACCCAAGCCCCGTTCGCCCGCATCGACCGAACGGCCGATGGCGCCGCTGGCGATGACGGCCACGATCACGGTGAGGGCTGCAAGAATAAGTGTGGCGATGAGCACCGGGCGGCGGACACCGGTGAGCTTCAGGGGCGACTTGATGATTCGCAACCAGAGGGGCGCATCTTCATCGGCCCGTGCAGACTTCTTCTTGGCAGCCGTGGCGCGCGAAACAGGGGGCGCGGCGCGGCGGGCGGTTTGCGCGCGCGAGCGGGTGGCCTTGGCGGTGGCGCTTACCGATCGCATGACGCGTCCTCCACCATCCAGCGGACAAGGGCACCGAAGCCATATCCACAGAAGGCTGCCTGCTCTGGAACCAGAGAGGTGGGAGTCATTCCCGGCTGCGTGTTTACTTCCAAGAGAATCAGTCTGTGATTCGTCCCCGAATCGTCATACCGGAAATCTGCGCGGCTGACTCCCCTGCAGCCCAAAATTTCATGCGCTTTTTCGGCAATGCGCATCGCTTTTTCGGCGATGGCCGGGGCGATCCTTGCGGGGATGACATGTTCGGAGCCACCCGAGGCATATTTGGCTTCGTAATCGTAGAATGCCGTCTTCGGCACGATCTCGGTGACGGCAAGCGCCTTGTTGCCCATCACGGCTACGGTGAGTTCGCGGCCCGGCACATATTCTTCGACCATCATCAGGTCGGACAATTGCCAGGTATCGCTGCCGAGTTCGGCGGGCGGACGGTTATCGCCCTTCCTTATTATATAGACGCCGACGCTGGAGCCTTCGTTGACCGGCTTGATGACATAGGGCGGCTCCATCAGGTGGCGGCTGCCCGCTTCGCGGCGGTCGGCGACGACGGAATTCACCACGGGGATTCCCGCAGCGGCGAACACATCCTTCGCGCGCTGCTTGTGCATGGCGAGCGCCGACGCGAGCACGCCCGAATGGGTGTAGGGGATGCGCATCAGTTCCAAGAGGCCCTGGATGCAGCCGTCTTCACCCCAGCGGCCATGCAATGCGTTGAACACGACATCGGGTTTGGCGGCTTTCAACTGCTGGGCGACATCTTCGCGGGCATCGATCTCCACCACCTCGAAGCCTTCTTCGCGCAGCGCCTTGGCGCAGTCGCGGCCCGAGACGAGGCTGACGTCGCGTTCGGCGGAAAACCCGCCCAGGAGCACGGCGACTTTGGTCATTCCGCTGCCTCCACGATGCCGACGCGTTTGATTTCCCATTCGAGCGTGACACCGGACTTGGCTTTCACCTTGGCGCGCACGTCTTCACCCAGACCTTCGATATCGGCAGCTTTCGCCTCCGCCGTGTTGATGAGGAAGTTGCAATGTTTTTCGGAGACCTGCGCATCGCCGCGCTTCAGGCCACGGCAACCGGCTTCGTCGATCAACTGCCAGGCCTTGTGGCCTTCGGGGTTCTTGAAGGTGGAACCTCCGGTCTTGGTTTTGACGGGCTGGGAGGCTTCGCGTTCTTCGACCAGCCTGTTCATGCGGGCGCGAATATCGTCCGGCGCGGCACGGGTGCCTTCGAACACGGCTTCGATGAAGATCATGTCTTCGGGCACCGCGCTCTTGCGATAGGTGAAGCCCATTTCGGCGTTGGTGAACTTGACGATCTTGCCGTGCGCGTCGAGCGCGGTTGCTTCCACCAGAATGTCCTTGATCTCGCTGCCGTAGCAGCCGGCGTTCATGCGCAGCGCGCCGCCGATGGTGCCGGGGACGCCGCGCAGGAATTCCAGACCCGCCGCGCTTTTGTCGGCGGCCATGCGGGCGACGTTGGCATCCAGCGCCGCCGCGCCAGCGCGGATGCGATTGCCTTCCACACTTATCTTGCCGAACGAGGCCGAAAGACGGATCACCACGCCGGGAATGCCGCCATCGCGCACCAGCAAGTTCGAGCCGACGCCGATCACGCTGACCGGCATTCCTTCGGGCTTGGCGGCAAGGAAGGTTGCCAGATCGTCGGCATCTGCGGGGCGGAACAGCGTTTCGGCGTTGCCGCCCGCGCGGAACCAGACGAGGTCTTTCAGCGGCGCGTTGTCGGTATAGGTGCCGCGCACGGGCGGGAGGGCGGTGCAGACGCGGGAAGACATCACGATTTGCCCTCCTTCGCGTTCAGTGCGTTTTCGAGATTGTAAGCCCAGGCGGAGATCGAGCCTGCACCGAGCAGCACGACCGCCCCGCCCTGCTTCATATACGGCGCGACGGCGGCGGCGAGATCGGCTTCGCCATCTATTGTCAGCACGTTGCGGTGGCCATGCATGCGCAGGGCTTCGGCATAGGTATCGCGGTTGACGTTTTCGATGGGCTTCTCACCCGCCGGGTAAACCGGGGCGATGACCGCCACATCGGCATCGTTGAGGCAGGTGCAGAACTGATCGAACGTATCGCGCAGGCGCGTGAAGCGATGGGGCTGCACCACGGCGACGATGGGGCCGCTATACGCCTGACGCGCGGCTTTCAAGGCGGCTGCGATCTTGAACGGGTTGTGGCCGTAATCGTCGATGATCGCGGCGCCGTTCCATTCGCCGACCTTGGTGAAGCGGCGTTTGACGCCTTCGAAATTGGTGAGGCCGGTGCGGATGCGCGCATCGCTGACGCCCAGCTCGCGCGCGACCACAATAGCGGCCAGCGCGTTCTGCACATTGTGTTCGCCGGGCATCGGCAAGGTAAGGCCGTCGATGCGGATTTCCTTGTTCTTGCGGCGGTCGGCGATCACCAGATCGAAATGGGACGCGCCTTCGGAGAAGCTGACATTGATGGCGCGCACATCGGCTTGCGGCGAGAAGCCATAGGTGATCATGCGGCGGTCTTCGATGCGCCCGATCATGGCCTGCACTTCGGGATGATCCAGGCACACCACCGCGAAACCATAGAACGGCACGTTTTCGATGAAACGCTGGAAGGCTTCGCGCATCTTGTCGAAGGTGCCGTAGAAATCGAGATGATCGGGATCGGCATTGGTAACGATGGCGACGGTTGCGGGCAGGCGCAGGAAGGTGCCGTCGCTTTCATCGGCCTCCACCACCACCCACTCGCCAGCGCCCAGACGCGCGTTGGTGCCATAGGCGTTGATGATGCCGCCATTGACGACGGTGGGATCGAGGCCGCCTGCATCGAGCAGCGCAGCGACCATCGTGGTGGTCGTCGTCTTGCCGTTGGTGCCGGCAACCGCCACGCACCATTTCAGGCGCATGATCTCGGCCAGCATTTCGGCGCGGCGCACCAGCGGCAGATTCTTCAGGCGCGCGGCATCGAATTCCGGGTTGCCGGGTTTGACGGCGGAGGAATAGACCACCACCTCGGCGTTCGTCACATTTTCGGCGCTGTGGCCGATGGAGATTTCGATGCCCATGTCGCGCAGGCGCTTGACGTTGGCGCTGTCGGCGACATCCGAGCCCTGAACCTTGTAGCCGAGATTGTGCATGATTTCGGCAATGCCGCTCATGCCGATGCCGCCGATGCCGATGAAATGGATCGCGCCGATATCGAGCGGCACGCGGGTGTGAACCGAAATCTGGGTGGGCGCGGCGTTCATGCGGCCTTCTCCAGCGTTTCGATCACATCGGCAAGACGTTGCGTGGC
>Ga0265327_10005206_pt1 | contig 10979 bp, 8 predicted proteins | sample 41621metaG_FD_202089 | JGI IMG/M metagenome (GOLD analysis project Ga0265327, IMG submission 202089) | Rhizosphere microbial communities from Carex aquatilis grown in University of Washington, Seatle, WA, United States - 4-16-21 metaG | ecosystem: Host-associated > Plants > Roots > Rhizosphere >... | reverse complement strand
ACGATGCCGCCGTCAGTGTGCGCGCGGGATTTTCCAGCCAGGAACTTTCTGCGCTTTGGCCGGAGCAACAACATTGGCGGCTGACGGAAAGGCGCGCGGGAATCTTCAGCCACCTTTTCATCGCGCAAAAAATTAGTTGAGCCATGGCCGAAACAAAACGCATCACGATTATCGGCGGCGGTCTTGCGGGCTTGTCGCTCGGAATCGCGCTGCGGCAACGCGAAGTGCCGGTGACAATCTGCGAGGCGGGAAATTATCCGCGCCATCGCGTCTGCGGCGAATTTATCAGCGGACGCGGTCAAGCTACGATTGCGCGGCTGGGGCTGCGGGAATTATTTGAACATGCCGGTGCCGTCAGCGCGCGGACCATGGCATTTTTTTCGGCAACAAAATCCACCAAACCGCGTCCATTGCCAGCATCGGCGATCTGTCTTTCACGTTTCCTGCTGGACGCGGTGCTGGCAGATAAATTTCGCGAGCTTGGCGGCGAACTGTGCGAAGGCCAGCGATTCGGAAAAGATTTTGCTGAAGGTATTATTCGCGCCACGGGCCGGAGGGCGCAGACCGAAGAAAATGGCACCCGCTGGTTTGGCCTGAAGATTCATGCGCGCAACGTGGCGCTCACCGCCGACCTGGAAATGCACGTCTCGCCACACGGCTACGTTGGGTTGTGCAAAATCAATGACGGAGAAGTGAACATCTGCGGCTTGTTCCGCAAACGTGCGGATGAAAACGTTGGGGCGAAAAACTGGCGCGAACGGTTGTGCGGCCCCCTGGATTCGCCGTTGCACCAGCGGCTCGTCGGCGCGGAATTTGAAGAAAATTCTTTTTGCGCCGTCGCCGGACTTTCTATGCAGCCGCAACCGGCCGCCGCCCGCGTCGAGATTTGTGTGGGTGACGCTATCACCATGATTCCGCCGATCACCGGCAATGGCATGTCCATGGCGTTTGAGTCGGCGGAGCTGGCAGTCGCGCCGCTCGTGGCGTGGAGCCGGGGTGAATCATCATGGCATCAAGCCCGTAAAAAAATTGTGCGTGATTGCGATGCTGCTTTTGCCCGTCGCCTCGCATGGGCGAAATGGCTGCAACGAATCATTCTTACACCCGCGCTCCAAAATCCGCTCGTCGCGCTGGCTGCCCGCAGCGATTGCTTCTGGCGGCTGGCGTTTGAGCGCACGCGTTGATTCAGGCTTTCGTTTTCAGCACGAGCGGTGACGGTCGTTTCCACAGCTGCTCGCGGCCAGCACCGGATCATGGCCTGGCCGATTCAGGAACTCCATTTCCAGGACTCGCGAGTCAAACATCCCAAAGCCTTCCTGTGGGCAATCGGGCGTTTTCTTTTGAAGAAGATTGCGAAATTTATTTTTGGCGTATGGCAGTCCTGGCAATCCCCCGCAGCATTCCGCCGAACACCAGTTCGTGGAGCGGATAGACCGCATACCAATATGCCAGTCCAAAAAATCCCGCCGGATCAAAACTGGCGGTCTGGCGGATCTCCGATCCGTTTCCGCACGCGACCACTTCAAATTCCAGCCACGCGCGTCCGGGCAATTTCATTTCGGCCGCGAGCCGCAGACGCCGGTCAGGTTCCAGCGCTTCAACCCGCCAGCAATCCACCACGTCCCCAGTCTGGAGTTTTTCAGGATCACGGCGCGTGCGGCGCATTCCCACGCCGCCGGCCAGCAAATCCAGCCACCCGCGCAGATGCCAAAGCCAGTTGGCGTAATACCAGCCGGTCGCGCCGCCGATCCGGCGGATGGGTTCAAAGGCCGTTGCGGGTGGAACATTCACGCGCACGCGGCGCGAATCAATCAGCCGATTGCCAAATCGCGTCCCGCCCCATTGTCGAGATGCGCCGCCCGACGACAGCGCATCCGACCAGCGCGTCGCCGCCAGTTCTTTATCTTCATTGCGCAACGCACTGGCAATCGCTTCGCGAACGCCCATGGGACAAATGGCAAAAGCCTTCAAAGCGGAATTGTCGCTCACCACGGTGGGATTGCGAATGCTGTCAATCAGTTTGCGCCCGATGCGCGCATAGAGCGGGGTCACGAGGCCGAGCCACAGGCTGGATAATCGCGGCGTCAGCAGCGGGACGCGGATCATCAGCCGTCGCAAACCGCGTTGCCGCGCATATTCACGCATCAAATCGCCGTAAGAAACCCGGTTTGGCCCGCCGATTTCAAAAATTTGATTTTCCCGTCCGCTCAAATCACGCGCGGCAATGAGATATTGCAGCAGGTCATTGATCGCCAGCGGCTGCGCGAGAACCGCCACCCATTTTGGCGCAATCATTACTGGCAGGCGCTCGACCAGCGCGCGAATCATTTCAAAGGACAGGCTGCCGGAACCGATGATGACCGAAGCGCGAAACTCGATGACGGGCACGCCGGTGGAACGCAGAAGGTTTCCCACCTCCTGACGGCTGCGCAAGTGCGACGAGAGTTCGCTGCCAGCGCCAAGGCCGCCGAGATAAACGATTCTTTGAACCCCCGCATCCCGCGCCACTTCCGCAAAGTTGCGCGCGGCCAGACGATCCGTTTCCTCGAAATCGTTTGCCGCCATTGAATGCACCAGATAATAAGCCGTCTCGATGCCGCGCATGGCTGGCGCAAGACTGTCCCGATCCAACACGTCGCCCGCCATTACTTCGGTTCCCGGCGCGACTTTGGGCAGAAGAAATTCCGGGCGGCGCGCGAGACAACGAACCGCCATGCCATGCCGCTGCAGTTCGACCAGCAACCGCCCGCCGACGTAACCGCTGGCACCCGTCAACAACACGCGTTTAAGTTCTGGATGACTCATGGTGTCGCGATGGCGATGAAGAATGGATTCGGAAAGTGCGGCAAAAAATCTGAACGGGGCGTGCCGGATGGTATGGCAATATGCTCACCATCAGACGAAGCTACGCGATTAGCTGGAATTTTCTCATGGGGTAAAACCCTACCGTGGATTGGCGTGGCGTCGTCCGCCCAAAAGGAATTTACAAAAAGCACTTCACCCATTCGTGAATGTCACATATGCGGTGTTCGGCTCGCGGCTTCGGCGGCGGGCGGCCTGATTGTGTTTTACCAGATCGGTTACGGCATCGCGGCTTTTGGTGCCGGCCCGCTGCAAACTTGGGCAGGATTGGACTTGAACATCATCTACGGCGGAACTGCGGTTGTCGCACTTGCGATGGCCGCATTGTCCTTCGGCGTAACTCCTGCCCAAGATGTAAACAAGCGATGAAAATGATGCTGGCTCACCGCACTTAAAACAATTTGCTCAATGCGGTGAGCAATTTTACTCAAGTTGGAATATGGCAAAAAAAATTCTCGAACTGTCCCATGGAGCAAATCGAAATTCACAAACGGTATCAGATGGGTATCAAAACAAACCCACAAAATGGAGCAACAAACCAGCAAGATGATAAGTTCATGAAACGAATGGTGCTCCCGCCCGGAATTGAACCGGGATCGGCCGCTTAGGAGGCGGCAGCTCTATCCATTTGAGCTACGGGGGCAAATAGCGTGGCGAAAAACAGGATTTCACCTTTTTTTATAGACTTTTTCGGCCCAACCTTAACAGGATTACCAGTTGAAAAAAACAGTGTCAAATGAAGTATCAGATTTTGCTAACGTATGCCCGCTTTTGCTATCGTTAGCTCTGATATGCTTTAGTTTCCTAAATCTAGGCAAGCACTTTTTTTGAATTTTTGCTTTGATTGGTTTTCGTGTTTTCCCATTGATTCTATTGACTGAATTCCGTTTCCATCGGCAGTTTTCAAAGTCTGACCTTTGGTTGTTTTTGGTTCTAATTTGTTCTAAAAACTCAATATGGTATCAAATGCGGTATCAGATTTGAGGCTCAAAATTCGGTGGATATTTGGCTGGAAAAAGTGGTGCTCCCGCCCGGAATCGAACCGGGATTTGCCATTTAGGAAACGGCCGCTCTGATCCATTTGAGCTACGAGAGCACGAATTTTGACCAGCATAGCCGCTCCCGATTTTTTGCCAAGTCGCATCGTGGCAAAGCGAAATAGACGTGGCGTGCATGATGGGCTAATCTGCATGAAATGACGTGGCGTGAATTAAGCAATTTTCTAAATTCTCAACGAATGGCTCTTGTTCCTCGGCCAATCGCCGAGTTCGCCCAGATTGGAGAAAGGGTGGACGACACTTTCAAGCGTCTCGAAAAGACAACTCGCGAATCGCTTGACGAAGCTGTGCGCGGATTTGCCAAGACAAAAACTTGGCCCACGCTTACAGACGAGCAAACATTGATGCTGTATTTCCGGCTGGGTTACGGTGTTGATCTAGTAGTGGCGGTGAGCATCTGCACGACGGGACTTTTTCCCACTTTGGAAAATCGGGATTCGGAGATGATTCAATGGGCAGTCAACGAAGCCTGGGAATATCCAGGGATTCCACACACCCTTCGCTCTTTTTCTGAAAGGCGACGTGATTTTAGCAACGATCCGACGCGGAATTAAGAAACTCAAATCCCGCTTAATCAATCTGCTTTTTTTGGTTCAGTTTGTGAAGACGTTTGGGAATTGACGGGCTGAAAAATGGGTTCCTATGTTGAACTTCCAGAATCGCGTTACACACATTGTCCACGGAGGTTTGTTTGATCAGATAGCCCATCGCGCCGGGGTTGGACCGCCTCTGTAATATACGCTTCTTCACTGTGCGCCGAAAGCCTGAGCACTTTGGTGGCGGGAACGTCTTTGAGAATCTGGCAAATGGCTTTCCCGGACGCATTGCGGCAGGGTCGAGTTCAATGTGAACAGAAATTTCAGACTGTTTTTGCGGCGGCACGAGGAGGCTGCCGCCAATGATTTGAATCGTGCCGTCGGGGTTTTCTTTGGGCGGCAGAGTGTTCATCTACCTTTCTTGCGATTGTTAGCCATGAAATACAGCAGTGGCACCAGCACCGGAGCGGTGAACATGGAAATTAAACTTCCTGCCATCAGCGCAATCGCCAGCCCTTGAAAAATTGGGTCACTCAGAATCACGGTTGCACCCGCCACCACCGCCAGCGCCGTGAGCATGATGGGCCGGAAACGGATCATGCCCGCCTCAACCACGGCTTCGGCCAGCGGATGACCTTCGGCCAACCGCATTTCGATGAAGTCCACGAGGATGATGGAATTCCGAACCACAATGCCCGCGCCTGCCATGAAGCCAATCATGGAAGTAGCAGTAAAAAAGGCGTGGAGGATTCCGTGTGCCGGCAAGACGCCGATGAGCGAAAATGGAATCACCACCATCACAATCATCGGCGTGAGAAACGACTTAAACCAGCCGACCATCAAGACGTATATCAGCACCAGCACAGCGGCAAACGCCAGACCGAGGTCACGGAAAACTTCGATGGTGATATGCCATTCACCGTCCCATTTCATCGCGGGCTGCTGGTCGGAGAACGGCAGCACGGCGTTGTAAATTTTCAGCGGCGAGCCGTCGCCACCAAATTGTTTCGTGTCTAGCTTTTCCAAAGCCTCATTCATTTTCAGAATCGCATACACCGGACTTTCCACCACGCCCGCAACATCGCCGATGACGTAAGTGACCGGCATGAGATTCTTGTGGTATATGCTCTTGTCGGTGATGGTGTGTTTGACTGTGACCAGTTCGCGCAGCGGCACGAGCGGCGCGTCGCTGCCGGCGGTCGCCGGTTCAGGCAGGGCGTTGGCGTCGCCGGAACGCACGCGCAGGGCGAGCAATTCTTCCGGGTTGCTGCGGCTGGCAAGCGGCAGTTGCAGAACGATATTCACGTCCTCTTTCTCGCGTGGAATGTGCAGCAAATTTACCGAGTCGCCGCCCACGGCGATTTTGAGTGTTTGCGAAATTGTCTCCGCACTGATGCCGTGCAAAGCGGCTTTTTCCTTATCGATCACGAATTCGACTTTCGGCTGGTCGGCTTCGATATACCAGTCCGTGTCCACGACGCCGGGCGTGTTGTGGAAAATATCAATTACTTTTTGCGCTATCTTCAGCCGGCTTTCCTCGGTCGGTCCGTAAATTTCAGCGACGAGCGTTTGCAGCACCGGTGGGCCAGGCGGCACTTCGGCTATGGCAACCCGTGCGCCGAATTTTGCGGCAATCTCCGCCACGCGTGGACGCACTCGCTTGGCGATGTCGTGGCTCTGCGCCTTGCGCTCGCCTTTCGGAACCAGGTTGATCTGCAAATCCGCCACGTTCGCGCCACGGCGCATGAAGTAGTGGCGCACCAGGCCGTTGAAATTGAACGGCGAGGCGACGCCGGCATAAATCTCGTAATCCGTCACCTCCGGTTCGGTGCGGACGACGGCGGCAATTTCACGGGCGCATTGCGCGGTGCGTTCGAGTGAACTGCCTTCCGGCATATTGAGGATGATTTGGAATTCGCTCTTGTTGTCGAATGGTAGCATTTTTACTTTAACCCAGCCGACATAAACCAACGCCATTGAGACGAGCAGAAGCACTACGAGTGCCGCGAGAAATACATAACGCCGTTTGGCGCTGGCGATCAGCGGCGTCATCAGACCGCGATATATCCGGCCAAAGAAATTTTCATTCGCTGACTCCTGATCCAGCGTGTGGTCGTCGGTTGAATGGATTTTTCTCAGCCATTGCAAAATGCGGACAGCCGCCCAGGGTGTGACGATGAAAGAAATCGCCAGCGAGAAAAACATCGCCGCAGTGGCCCCAATCGGAATCGGCCGCATATACGGCCCCATCAGCCCGCCGACGAACGCCATTGGCAGCACGGCGGCAATCACCGCGAAGGTGGCGAGAATGGTCGGATTGCCCACTTCGCCCACGGCTTCGATGGCGACAATGGTGCGGCTGCGCCCCTTGCTTTCCGGCAGATGAAAATGGCGGACGATGTTTTCCACCACGACTATCGCGTCGTCCACAAGGATGCCGATTGAAAAGATCAGCGCGAAGAGCGTGATGCGATTCAGCGTAAAGCCGTAGAGATAAAAAATGAGCAGCGTTAGCGCAAGCGTCGCGGGAATCGCCAGCAGCACGATGAGCGATTCGCGCCAGCCCAGCACGAGCAGGATCAAAAACGACACGCTCACCACGGCGAGCAACATGTGCCAGAGCAGTTCGTTGGATTTGTCCTCCGCTGTCAAACCGTAGTTACGCGTGACCGTGACTTGGACGTCGGCTGGAATGATGTAGCCCTTGAGCGTGTCAATTTTCTTGAGGACTTCGTTGGCCACCGTAATCGCATTCGCACCGGGGCGCTTGGCGATTGAGAGCGTCACGGCAGGTTCTTCACTGGAAACTTTATTCGCCGCACCCGAACCAAAAAAAACATACTGGCTCGGTTCTTCCGCGCCGTCCACGATGTCCGCCACGTCGCGCAGATAAACCGGTTTGCCGGAATAGACGCCCACCACCACGTTGCCCACATCGGCGGCGTCCTGCAAAAACGCACCGGTTTCCACAATGATTTCATGGTTGTCGCTGGTAAGATTGCCAGCGGAATACTGTCTGTCCGCCTGCTGCAACATCGGCACCAGCCCGGCGGGCGAGAGGTTGCGCGCCGCCAGTTTCACCGGGTCGAGCAATACGCGCAATTGTCGGTGGGCACCGCCAATGATCGTTGTTTCGGCGACCAGCGGCACTTGCTTTACCGCGTCGTCCACTTGCGCGACGAGCCGACGCAGTGCGAGATGATCGTAACGCGCGCTGTGAAACGTCAGCGCCAGAATCGGCACGTCGTCAATGGTCCGCGCCTTGATTAACGGCGTCGAGACGCCATGCGGGATTTTATCGAAGTTGGATTGCAACTTCTGATTCAGCTTCACGAGGCTGCTGTCCATGTCCTCGCCGACCTTGAAGCGCACAATGACGAGCGACTGGCCTTCGCTGGACGTGGAGTAGATGTATTCGACACCAGGAATTTCCCAAAGCAGCTTTTCCATCGGACGCGTGGCGCGCTCCTCGACTTCCTTCGCTCCGGAGCCGGGCATGGAAACCATTACGTCCACCATCGGCACCTTGATTTGCGGCTCTTCCTCGCGCGGCAGCATCACCACGGCAAAGACGCCAAGCAGGAGGGACGCGATGACGATTAACAGCGTCAGCTTGGAATCAATGAATGACTGCGCAATGCGCCCAGCAATGCCGAGGTGCGCGCCCGATGGTTTTTCTTCGCTGGCTTTCACGGTTTGATCGTCACAGGTTGCCCGTCTGTCAAAGCCGACACGTCTTCGGTCACAACTTGTTCGCCGGGATTCAAACCGGAAACCAACTCGATTTCATCACCGATGCGACTTCCGGTTTTGACGAGGCGTAATTGCGCGTGGCCGTTGACGACGACAAAAACCAATTCCATCTGGCCGCGCTGAATCACGGCGGCAGCTGGAACGCGAATCGCACGCACTTCGCCAACGGGCACGGCAACGCGCCCGAATTGCCCCGACCGCAGCCCCGGTGCGTCCGGTAAATTCAACTTCACCAAAAACGTGCGGCTGTTCGGATCGGCGACGGGTGACATTTCTGCGACCGTGCCTTCAATATCATTGGTGACGGGCGCAACTCGCACGGGGAGTTGGTCGCCGGGCTTGATGTTGGCATTGAGCGCTTCCGGCACGTCGGCTTGCATTTGCAAGGCGGCGGGGTCTTCGATGTCCACCAGCGGCTTGCCCGGCGCGGCGAGGTCGCCCACATCGGCCCACTTCTTCGTGATAATGCCGTCGAAGGGAGCCGTGATCTCCACATAACTCATCATGGCGTTGGCCTCGGCCACCGCACTTTGGGCGATTTGCTGACGGGCCTGCGCGGAATCGTATTCGGCGCGCGTTGCGCTCTGCTGTGCAAACAGGGCAGAAGTGCGTTTCCAATCACGGTCGGCTTCCTCCAGCGAGGCTTTGGCCTGATCCAGTCGGGCCACGATTTCGCCAGCATCCAGCCGGGCGATCAACTGTCCTTTGTGAACCTTTTCACCAAGCGCCACCGGCATCTGATCAATATGACCGCTCAATCTGGCCTCCAGCGTTGCATGAAGTTTCGCCCGCACTGTGCCGAGCACTTCTTCGGTCATCGTGCGTGATTTATTTTCAACCGTCTGCACCCGGACTTCGGCAGACGGCAGACTGGTTGAATTTTCATTTTCGTGTTTCGAGCCGCAACCGGCGATCATGAACGCGAGGGTAGCGACCGGAATAAAAAACAGGGTTCTGGGAATCAATCGTTTCATATCATTTGGAAGTCGGCTGGGAAACCAGTTGGGGCAATGCGAGCGCCTTGCGCAGCGCGGCAATGGCAATATGTTCGTCAGATTCAGCCCCGGCGCGGCGGACGCGGGCCGCAACCAGCGCGGATTCGGAGTCTATCAACTGCGTCGAGATGGCCAACCCTTGCTCGAAGCGGTTACGGGTCAGCATTGCGCTTTCTTCCGCCTGTTCCACGGCTTTGCTGCTCACCGCCAGACTCTCGTCGGCCGCGTTGAGATCCAGCCGGGCTTGTTCCACTTCCAGATCAAGTGCCAGGCGGACTTTGACCTGTTCTTCGTTGGCGGATTCCAAATTGGCCTGGGCTTCGCGCGTTTTGGAGCGGGTCAAAAATCCGTCCCACAAATCCCACTGCACCATGACGCCAGCGGTATAGCTGTTGCCATCGCCGCCCGTCACCCAGCCGTAATCATGATCCAGACTGCCGAAGGCGCTGACGCGCGGCTGATAGCCACTCTTGCTTCCCCGGACTTGCGCCTGCGCCGCGCTGGCGCGCTCACGGGCGGCGGCGAGTTCCGGGCGTTGCGAGAAATCCCCCACATACGGCGCGCTCACGGCGGGAGCGGTATCGGCCACGGTGAAGTCGCCATCCTCAATGCCCAGTAGATTGCGCAGCGCGCGAATGGCCAGAAGATTGGCATTGCGGGCGCGAACCAAATCTTCGCGCGATTGCGCCAGACGCACTTCAATGTCCAGCACATCAGATTTCAATAGCGTGCCGCCATCCAGCCGCTTTTGGGCGACGACCAAATTGGTTGCGAATGAATTGACCGCCGCCTCGGTGGCGAGGATGAACTGCCGTGTCTTCAGCACCGTGTAAAAAGCCCGTGACACCTCGAAACCTAGCGCGTTGCGGATGGCGGCGCTGTCCAGCTTTGCCGCCTCGGTGTTTGCCTTCGCGGCCTGCCGGTTCGCGGCATTCTGTCCACCGGCGTAAAGCGGGAGCGTGACGATGCCGCGCGCATTGAGATCGTCCACGTTGGGTAAATTATTGAAATTCGGCGGCGAGTTGTAATTGTAAGCCCGCTGGTTGAGAATGCTGCCGAACACCAGCATCGGGTTGTCCGTGCGAGTGTAGCTGGACTGGACTTGCAGCTTCGGCCAGAAAGTCGAATTTGCCTGCTCCAACCCGGCCTGGGCGGCAGCGATGCGCTGCTGTGCGATGCGCGCGTCCGGATTGTGGGTCTGCGCATAATCCAGGGCGCGCTCCAGCGTCCAAGGTTCGTCGGCACCTGCGGCCAGTGAAAACGCCAGCCACAGCGCAAAAAATCCCAGAGGTCGTTTCATTTGGCGCAGCAGGACTCTCCTGATTTGTCACCGGCGCTGCAAGACCCGCCCATGCCTAACTTTTTCAACACGTTTTCTAACGGACAGAAATTCGTGAAGGACGATTGCAACAGGTTAAAGCCGACGAACGCCGTGAACCAGAGCCAGTTCGGGCTATGGTAATGCGCCAGCAATAGGCTGATGAGGATGAACGTGCCGGCGAACCGGCGGATAATCATGTGCATTTTCATACGCTCATACCGAGCCGCGAACCGCCGAAAAGTTACAATTCAATTTCCGCGCTCCCGGCTTTGACGGATAAGCCGGATGGGGTATAATTTTCCCATGAGTCGAATCAAACGACCTTGGTGGCTGGTTCTGTGCCTTGGTCTGGGGGCGGTGATTCTGGCGGTCGTCTATTTGACCGGGCCGAATGTTGCCGTCTCATATCTGTTTTTGGTTCCCGTGGCGTTGGCGGCGCGCTACCACGGGCGTT
>Ga0265327_10005205_pt1 | contig 10981 bp, 11 predicted proteins | sample 41621metaG_FD_202089 | JGI IMG/M metagenome (GOLD analysis project Ga0265327, IMG submission 202089) | Rhizosphere microbial communities from Carex aquatilis grown in University of Washington, Seatle, WA, United States - 4-16-21 metaG | ecosystem: Host-associated > Plants > Roots > Rhizosphere... | reverse complement strand
GGCCTGATCGTGCACGACATGCTGCGAAAGATCCACGCCGACGGCGAGTGCCACGACACCGAGCACGTCGCCGACGTGTTGGTCGCTCACGGGATCGACACGCCGACGGTGCGGGAGATGGTTGCACGCCATGCTCGTCGCTGTCCCTCACGCGCCGCGGAGAGTGCTGCGCACGAGGTCGACGTGGCGCGCTTCCACCGGCTTGCGCCGCCGATGTTCATGGCGACGGCGCGTATCGACGCGGTGTGGATCCACGACGGCATCCTCGACGCGCGCGACTACAAGACCGGCGGACGCTTCGACGACGCGGTCGCCGACATCCCCGCCGCAAAGGTCCAGGCGTTCGTGCTGGCCGGCGCCGCGCGCGACCGCAATCTCCGCCTGCGGTTGCGGTACGAGTACCTGCAACCCGAGGTCGACGAGGATCCGGAGCCGTGGGAGCTCGACGACGAGACGCTGGCCGCGCTGGAAGAGGAGCTGCGCGCCGCCGTCGCCCGCATGTGGGAAGAGGAGGAATGGCGGGGCGTCGCCGAGGTCGACATCTGCCGCACGTGCCGGTACCGATCGATCTGCCGCGACAGCGCGGCGCCCGGAGAGCCCGCGTGGCCGGTGCTCAGCACCGACCCCGGAGGCAGTGATCAATAGGCCCGCTCAGTAGGGTGACGTCGTGCCCGAGGTCGATCGCCGCGCTCCGGTCATCGTTGGTGTCGGGCAGACGAGCCAGCGGGTCGCGGCCGACGTCGCCCGGCCGCCGATCGAGCTCTTGGCCGACGCGGCGCGCGCCGCCGACACCGACACCGGTGCTCCCGTCTCGCTGCTGGCACGAGCCGACGTGCTCGCGGTCGTCGCGATCGGTTCGTGGCGGTATCCCGACCCCGGCGCGATGTTGGCGCGCATGCTCGGCATCTCGCCCCGCGTCACCGCGGTGTCGACCGTCGGCGGCAACAGCCCGCAGCTGCTGATCGACGAGTTCGCGACGCGCATCCAGGCCGGAGATTGCGACGTCGTCCTTGTCGGCGGGGCAGAGAGCATGCATACCCGTTGGCGGGCGCGCCGGGAGCCGCGCGTCGAGTTGGTGTGGGAGTCGGGCGACGACCCGCCGTGCTCGCTGGTGATCGGCGACGATCGTCCCGGTGCGAGCGACGAGGAGATGGCGCACCTCGCGGTCGCGCCGACGATGGTGTATCCACTCTTCGAGACGGCCCTGCGAGCCGAGCTCGGTCACGGCGTCGACGAGCACCAGCGCTCGGTGAGCGAGATGTGGTCTGGGTTCGCCGCAGTCGCGGCCGAGAACCCGCACGCGTGGTCGCGCGTCGCCTACACGCCCGAGGAGATCCGCACGATCTCCGCCGACAATCGGGCGGTGTGCTTTCCGTACCCGAAACGCATGTGCGCCAACATCGACGTCGACCAGGGCGCGGCCGTGTTGCTGTGCTCGTACGAAGCGGCGAAAACCGCGGGCGTCGCCGACGACCGGATGGTGTTCCTGCACGCCGCCGCGGAAGCACACGATCACTGGTTCGTGACCGAGCGCTGGTCGCTGACCGAGTCGCCCGCCATCGCCGCAACCGGCGCCGCGGTGTTCGAGGCGACCGCGATCACGGTCGACGACGTCGCGCACATCGACCTGTACTCGTGCTTCCCGGCCGCGGTGCAGATCGGCCGCAACGCACTCGGCATCGCCGAGAACGACCCGCGGCCGTTGACCGTCACGGGTGGCCTGGGCTTCGCCGGTGGTCCGGTGAACAACTACCCCACCCACGCGATCGCGGCGATGGTCGACGTCCTGCGGGCTCGGCCCGACGAGATCGGGCTCACGACTGCACTCGGTTGGTACCTCACCAAGCACGCGGCCGCGATCTGGTCGGCGCGGCCACCAACGCGGCCTTTCCGGTGCAGCAACGTACAAGCCGCGGTCGACGCGCTCCCCCGCCGCGTCCCGGCGGGCCTCGTCGAAGCCGAGGCGACGATCGAGGCAACGTCGGTCGCGTTCGACCGCGACGGTACACCATCGGTCGGGATCGTCACCGCCATCGCGGACGACGGGCGCCGCGTGATTGCCAACGCGCGCGACGTCGACACACTGCGCGACATGACCGTCCGGCCCTGGGAGGGCCGGCGCGTCAAGTTCGGCAACGACGGCGCGACGAACGCGGTGGCCGACTCGTGAGCAACACGACGATGGAGCCGTCACGACTGCGCATGTTGTGGCGCGGATTGACCCGGCGCTGCCCCCGCTGCGGGGGCGGCAAGCTCTTCACGCGGTGGTTCCGCATGGTGCCCGACTGCCCGCACTGCGGGCTGCACTACGAGCGCGAACAGGGCTACTGGGTGGGCGCGATCGCGATCAACACGGCGGTGGTCGGGCTGCTCTTCGCGATCGTCCTCGTGACTGTCAGCGCGCTCACGATTCCCGACATCCCGTGGGTCGCGCTGCTGATGGCCGAGGTACCGCTCATGGCGATCGGTCCCGCGGCCTTTTATCCCTACTCGAAGACCCTCTGGGTCGCCGTCGACCGCGCGTTCCTCGCCCGCCTCTGAGACCGCAGCGCGTGCTCAGGCGGGGCGGAGATCGACGGTCAGCGTGAGCATGCCGTCGACGAACGTCCACGTCGCGTCGCCGATCATCGCGAAGTCCTGGAAGTCGAGCTGCGCGCGTTCCAGGAACTGTTGGCGCTCGGGCCCGGCGACCGGCGGCAGCGGGCGACGCTGCACCGCGGCGGCGCGTTCGCGGAACCGCTCCAGCATCGCGTCGACGTCGAGCTGATCGTCGGCAGCCATCGCCCCGAACCTACCGCGTGCGAGCTACGAGCACGCGGGGTCGACCGGTGAGGTCATCGCGCACCATCACCTCGCGATACCCGAGGCTCCGGGCCCGCTCGACACCGGCGCCGGCCTGGTGCGGTGCGATCTCGCAGACGAAGGCCGCCTCCGGTGCGAGCCATTCCGGCGCGAGTGCCAGCAACCGATCGATGGCCTCCGTCCCGGTCGGACCGGAAACCAACGCGTGGCGCGGTTCGTACGCGGCGACCTCGTCGGGCAGGCCTGCGAACTCGTGTTCGGCGATATAGGGCGGGTTCGACACCACTAACCGGAGCGCGCCCCGCAGACTGCTCGGCAGTGGATCGAACCATTCGCCCGCATCCGTGATGCGCACCCGAGTTGCAGCACAACCCGCGACGTTCGCGCGCGCGACAGCCAGCGCATCGTCACTCACGTCGGTCGCCCACACCTCGACGTCGGGCAACTCCGCGGCAACCGCGATCGCGATCGCGCCCGAACCCGTCCCGATGTCCGCAACAGCCGCCGCCGAGGTCTGCGCATCCACCAATGACAGCCGGCGGCGCGACCGGCGCAGTCCCAGACGCGCCGCCTCTTCCAGCGCGACCTCGACCACGTATTCGGTCTCCGGACGCGGGATGAGCACCCGGCGATCCACGAACAAGTCGAGGCCGCGGAATCCCCAGCCGCCCAACACGTACTGCAACGGCTCACCCGCGACGCGCCGCCGCACCATCTCGCGCAGCTCTCGCTCCCCCCGCGCCGGCGCGGCCGAATCCGCGATCTCGAGCCATTCGACCGCGTCGTAGCCCGAGACGCGCTCGACGATGAACCGCGCTTCGGTCTCGGCCGGTCCGACTCCCGCGCTCGTCAGACCGGCCTGCGCCTCGGCGCGCAGCTCGCGCCACTTCATCGTCTCGCGCCCGTCATCGAGCGGGCATCACTCGCCGCCGAGCTGGCGGGATCGTTCATCGGCGGCCAGGGCCTCGACCACATCGTCGAGCTCGCCCTCGAGCACGCGGTCGAGCGAGTGCAGCGTGATCGGGATGCGATGGTCGGTGAGCCGGTTCTCCTTGTAGTTGTACGTGCGGATCTTCTCGGAGCGCCCACCTCCCTTCACCTGGTCGCGACGCGCCGCGCTCACCTCGGCGTGTTGGCGGTCCTGCTCGGCCTGCAACAACCGCGAGCGAAGGATGCGCATCGCCTTTTCCTTGTTCTGCAGCTGACTCTTCTCGTCCTGGCACGAGACGACGAGGTTGGTCGGCTTGTGGGTGATCCGCACCGCGGAGTCGGTCGTGTTCACCGACTGCCCACCCGGTCCGGTCGCGCGGAACACGTCGATCTCGAGATCGTTGGGATCGATCTCGACGTCGATCTCCTCGGCCTCGGGCAGCACCGCGACGGTCGCCGCGCTCGTGTGGATCCGCCCCTGACTCTCGGTCGCGGGGACGCGCTGCACCCGGTGGGGCCCGCCTTCGTACTTGAGGAGGCTCCACGCGTCGTCACCCTTCACGAGGAACGTGATGTCGCGGTAGCCCCCGTGCTCCGACGGCTGACTCGACAGCACCTCGATCTTCAGTCCGTGACGCTCCGCGAAGTGCTGGTACATCCGGTAGAGGTCGCCGGCCCAGAGGTTGGCCTCCTCGCCGCCCTCGGTGCCCTGGATCTCGATGATGACGTTGCGGCCCTCGTTGGGATCGCGTGGGAGGAGCAGATCCTTGAGCCGGGCCTCCAGGACCTCGAGCTGGGCCTCCTTGTCGGCGAGCTCCTCCCGCCACGACTCCCGCTCCTCCGGATCGGTCGCCCCTTCGAGCAGCTCCCGGGCGTCGACAACGTCCTCGGAGACCGCTTTCCACTCGCGGTGCGCCTCGACGACGGGCCGCAGCTCCTGCACCCGCCGGCCGGCGTCGCGGGACGCGCGGCGGTCGCCCGCCGCGTAGATACGGGTCAAATCGGCCTCGAGCCGATCGAGCTCATCGGAGAGCGCGGCGAGCTGTTCGAACATCGATCGGAGGGTACCGGGCGGACTCTCGCTCAAGATGCCCGTGCAAACCGCCGAGAACACCGGCAGGTACGGGCTGGGAACTAAGTCTGCCAGGGACGGCAGCAATGAACGTACCGAACATCAGTCAAGGCCTGGGGAGCGCACCGGCGCTTCCGCGGGCGGGCACGGGCAGCGAGCCCGTCACGCCATCGCGCACCGTCGCGCCGGCGCAGGCTGGCGTTCGGACCCATTCGGCGGAGCCGGGCATCTCGCTCACCCGCCTCGCGTGCTTCGACATCAACGGCGACGGGCACATCGATCCGCGCAGCGCCGGTAACGGCGGCGACGCGACGCTCCTCGTCCCGACCCACGAGGTCGACCTTCCGACGTGGTCGTACACCGTCAACCCGATGGCGGACACGCGACCGGCCAAGGGGAAGGAAGCCAAGCCCGACGCGGGACCGGTCGCTGCCGCCCCGGGCAGCGTCGTTCGGGGAAACGCCGCGCAGACCAACCGGGCCGTCGGTGCATATCAGCGCTATGGACAGACGCCGAGCGCGCCGGGACCGCGTGTGGCGCCGTCCGGCGTGAGTGCGACCGACGCGACACCGGTCGCCCCGACCGCCTCGGTCACACCGTTACCGGCTGCTACGGGTGCCGCGACGCCGACCCAAGCGCTCGGCCCGGCCGCGAACCCGGCCGTCGCCGCCGCGTAGCTCGCGACGCGGTCAGCGACCGCTGATCAGGCCCTCGATACCGCCCGGACCGATCGCGGACTGCTCCGCGAACTGGTCGAGCATCCGGTGGAAGTCGTCGTTGCCGAACCGGTCCGCCATCGCGCGGGGTATCGCGGGGAACGCGTAGTCCGCCGACGGCAACGGCGGGTGATCCGCCGCGGGCTTGCGCGCCATCACCGTGTCGACGACCGGCGCGAGCCGGCTCTGCTTCTCACTCGTCAACTTCTCGTCGCGGTCCTTGAACTCGGGCAGCACGTCGCGCCCGAAGAGCTCGAGCGCCTCCATGATGTGCTCGTGGCGGTTCTTGCCGGCCTGGAAGCAGAAGATCACCTGGTCGACGCCGCACTCCTCGTAGCGCTGCAGGTACTCACGCAGTTGCTCCGGCGTTCCCACCGCGCCGCGCAGACCGCCGATGCCCTGGTCGACGACCTTCGCGCCCAACCGGTCCTGGTTCTCCGCCGCCGCGATCACGGCTTCGGGGTCGTATCCGTGCTCCGCGCGGCGCTGTTGGAACTCGTCCCACACGCTCGTCACCGCGGGCTGGTGCCGGCCGAAGACGTAATAGTGCGCGAGCGAGTAGCCGAAGAAGTTCGCGCCCTCGAGGCCGCGGCGCATCGCTTCGTCTTCGTCGTCGTGACACATGAAGGTGGTGACACACGCGACGTTCGCGTTCACCGCGTCACCGATGGGAACACCTTCCTGTGCCAGCGTGGCGTAGTAGTCGTCGACCCAGTACCTCGCTTCTTCGGGATCGACGAACGCGAACGCCAGCGCGCCGATCGCCTTTTGCGCGGCGAGGTGGATGGTGTCGCGACGGCTGCACGCGACCCAGAGCGGCGGATGCGGCTTCTGCCGAGGCTTGGGAACGACGTTGCGAGGCGGCATCGTGACGAACTCACCGGAGTGGCCGGTGAACGGCGTCTCCGTCATGCAACGAACCGCCACGCGCAGCCCTTCTTCCCACATCGCGCGCTTGCGCTCCGGGTCGACCATGAAGCCGCCGAGCTCCGCCTCCGACGACGACTCGCCCGTCCCGAAATCGGCGCGACCACCACTCACGAGGTCGAGCATCGCGATGCGCTCGGCGATGCGCGCGGGATGGTTGAACGGCGGCGGCGTCTGCACGATGCCGTGCCCGAGACGGATGTTCTTGGTGCGTTGCGACGCCGCCGCGAGGAAGACCTCGGGCGCACTCGAATGCGAGTACTCCTCGAGGAAGTGGTGCTCGACCTCCCACGCGTAGTCGATGCCGAGCGAGTCGGCGTACTCGATCTGATCGAGCGCGTCCTGTATCAACCGGAACTCGGAGTCGTCGGTCCACGGTCGCGGGAGCTGGTGCTCGTAGAAGATCCCGAACTTCAACGCAACGCCTCGGAGCTCACCTCGGGCCCGAGGGCGCGGAAGCCCTCGAGGATCTCGTCGCGCCGGGGATGGGTCGTGAGCGCATGCTCGAGCTCGCCCATCGCCTGGCGGACGAAGTTCTCGCGGTTGACGCCGAGCGACTGCTCGAGCGCGGTGTCCCACAGCGTTCCGATCACTTCCGCGCCGGGAATCGTCGCGCCCGACTCCCCGACGAACGAGCGATCGCGCATCTCGGTCAGCGCGGTGCGCAGATAGTCGACGTGCGGTGTCTCGTCGGCGCGGATGAACCGGACGAGATCGGCGGCCCGACCGTCGCCCGCGACGAGGTCGGTGTCGGCGAGCACCTCCTCGGCCCACGCGAACGTGTGGAAGGCCGAGACTTCGATGAAGAGCAGCCCGACCATGCGCCGCAGCATCATCTCGAGCGAGAGGTCGAGATCCGGGAAACGCCGCAGCGCCTCGGCGTTGCGGCGGGCTTCCTCGGGGGTCGGCGCCTTTCCGTCGGCGGCGACGATGCCCATGCGTACGAGCATCGTCTGCGTCATGTCGTCGGTCACCGGGTCCTCGAACGCGATGTCGCGCGCCGCGAACCACATCTGCTTGTGACCGGCTTCTTCTTCCCAACCTGCTTCGTCGCGCGCGTGCGCCTCGAACAGTCCACTTTGCAGATGGGCGACGGCCGTTCCGGCGATGCTCTCCGCGAAATGCTTCTGCATGTTCTCGACGTTGACGGCGCGGATCAGCGAACCGAAACCCTCGACCGTCCCGATCCGCGTGAGCGCGCTCACGGTCGGCCCGGCCACGCCTTCGCGCAAGAGGTATTTCGTCTGCGCGACGTTCGGGAAGACCTCGGGCCACAGCTCGAGCGGTGCGTCGAGAATCTCGCCTCCGAACAGCTCGCGATGCGATTGCTGCCACGCCTTCGTCGCGGGCACGCGGTACTTCGTGCGCGGCGACACGTAGTGGCCGTCGGCGGCGAACCCACCGTGACAACGCACACCACGCGCGACGAGCGGCTCGGCTACGTCGTCGTTCGCGAGCAGCTCGGCTTCGGACCAGGTCAACTGAAGATTGCTCACGGAGGTGAGTGTATACGCTAGAGTTACACCAATGGCAAGCGCGCCGGCCGCCCCGGCTCAGAGGTCGCAGGCCCGGCGGGACCCGGCCCGGCGGGTGGCCCTGCTCCAGGCCGCGGCGGAAGCCTTCGCCCACGCGGGTTACGCCGCCACCTCGATGGAGGAGATCGCGGCGACCGCCGGCATCACGAAGCTGATCGTCTACCGCCACTTCCGGACCAAGGAGACGCTCTACCGCGCGGTGCTCGAGCAGGTCTTCGATCGGCAGGTCGAGCTCTTCCTGGCCAACATCGCGCAGGGGCTCGAGGCCGAAGGCAGCACCCGTGCGCTGCTCGCGGTCGCCCGCGAATGGCCCGACGGCTTCCGCCTGTTGTGGCGCCACGCGGCCCGCGAGCCGCAGTTCGGCGAGTACGCACTCTCGTTGCGAGACGTAGCCGTCAACGCGGCGCGCGGTGTCGTCACCCCGCTCGTCGCGCCCGCCGTCGCGGAGTGGGCGGCGCAGACGCTCTTCGACAATCTCGTCGACGCCGTCCTCGACTGGCTCGACCACGGAACCGAGGAACACGACGAGCACTTCATCACGCTCGAGACTGCGGCAATCCGCGCGACGGTCGCGGCGTGGGCCGGAGTGCGTTCCGGGCGCTGAGCGGGATCAGACCGCGGGCGCGACCGCGGGAACCCGCCGGCCGACGCGGGCGTCGACGTCGGCCAGTTGGTCCGCCGTCATCACGGCCCGCAGTGAGGTGATCGCGACCTCGAGCTGATCGAGGTCGGGCTCGCGCGTCGTGAGCTTCTGCAACAGCAGCCCGGGCCGCATCGCCGCCCGCACCACCGCGCTGCGCATGTTCCCCGCCGCCAACCGGATGACTTCGTAGCTCAACCCCGCGATCAGCGGTATCAGGACGATGCGCGAGCCGATGACGACGAGCAGGTTGGGCCGCGGGATCACCGAGTAGACGAGGATCGCGACGACCATGACGGTCAGGAGGAAATTCGTTCCGCACCGCACGTGCGCGGTCGAGAACTGCTGGGCCGTCTCGGGCGTCAGCTCGACGTCGTTCTCGTACGCCGCGATCGCCTTGTGCTCCGCGCCGTGATATTGGAAGACGCGCCGGATGTCGCGCACGCGCGAGATGGCGAGCAGGTACACGACGAAGATCCCGAGCCGCGCGATGCCCTCGACGAGGGGGAACGATCCGTGGAACAAGTGGCCGAGCGACCGGCCGGCCAGCGCGGGCAGGACGATGAACAGCGCGCTGAACGCGATGGCCGCGATCGCGACGGCCCAGCCCATCACCTTCTCCGAGACCTGCTCCTCGGCCGGTACCTGCTGGTTCGCGGACCAGGTGAGCGCGCGGTACCCGAGGCCCAACGATTCGACGAGACCCATGACGCCGCGCACCACCGGCACGTTGCGGTAGCGCTCGGCCCAGCCGGGAACCTCACGTACGTCGACCTTGATCGCACCGTCCGGATCGCGCACGGCGACGGCCCAGGTCGTCGCGCCGCGCATCATCACGCCCTCGAGTACCGCCTGTCCGCCCATGTACCGCGGCTCGGGGCGAGGCATGAGGCGCGACTACTTCTTGGCGGTCTTGGCCTTCGCGGCCCGGCGCTGGAAGCGCTCGACCCGGCCACCGGTGTCTACGAGCTTCTGCTTGCCCGTGTAGAAGGGGTGGCACTCGGAGCACAGCTCGGCACGCAGCTCGGCCGCGGTGGAGCGGGTCACGAACTCGTTCCCGCAGGAGCAATGCACCTTGCACTCGACGTATTCGGGGTGGATGTCAGTCTTCATGGTCGTTCCAGTCTAGGGGCCGGAGATTTGGGGGCCGGAGATTTGGGGGAGGCGCGCGAGCCAACCCCTCGGGTCAGGTTCCCATTCCCGTCGGGGCCTTGGCGATCTCCATCAGGAACTGCGTGTTGCTCTTCGTGCTGCGCAGCTTGTCGATCAGCAGCTCCAGCCCCGACCCGCCCTCCAGGGCGCCGAGCACGCGGCGCAGCTTCCAGACCTGCTGGATGTCGTGGCGGTCGAACAACAGCTCCTCGTGGCGCGTGCTCGACTGCTCGACGTCGATGGCCGGGTAGATCCGCTTGTCGGCGGTCCGCCGGTCGAGCCGCAGCTCCATGTTCCCGGTTCCCTTGAACTCCTCGAAGATGTGCTCGTCCATCTTGGAGTTCGTCTCGACGAGCGCCGTGGCGAGGATCGTGAGCGATCCACCCTCTTCGACGTTGCGGGCGGCGCCGAAGAACTTCTTCGGCGGGTAGAGCGCACCCGCGTCGATGCCGCCCGACATGATCCGGCCCGATGCCGGCGCGGCGAGGTTGTACGCACGCGCCAGCCGGGTGATGCCGTCGAGGATGATGACGACGTCCTTGCCGCACTCGACGAGCCGCTTGGCGCGCTCGATCGTCAGCTCGGCGATGTGCGTGTGCTCTTCGGACGGTCGGTCGAAGGTCGACGCGACGACGTCGGCGCGCAGGACGTGCCGACGCATGTCGGTCACCTCTTCCGGACGCTCGTCGACCAGGAGAACGATGACGTGACACTCGGGATTGTTGCGCTCGATCGAGTACACGATCTGTTTGATGATCGTCGTCTTGCCCGCTTTCGGCGGTGAGACGATCATCCCGCGCTGACCCTTACCGATCGGCGCGATGAGGTCGATGATGCGGCCCGTGATCTCGCCGGGGTTGTCGTCGAGCTCGAGCCGGAGCCGCGAGTCGGGGAACAGCGGCGTGAGGTCCTCGAAGCGCGGGCGGTGACGGGCTTCGTCGACAGTGACCTCGTTCACGAAATCGACGCGCACGAGCGCGGGATACTTCTCGCTGCTCGCCGGCGGCCGGGTCGCGCCCTTGACGTGATCGCCCTTGCGCAATCCGAAGCGCCGCACTTGCGACGCGGAGACGTACGCGTCGTTGCGGCCCGCGAGGTATCCCGACGCGCGCAGGAAGCCGTAGCCCTCCTCGCGCAGGTCGAGGAGCCCTTCGATCTCGATCAGGTCGCCGCTGTACTCGTCGCCGCGCTCGGGACGGTCGCCGCG
>Ga0265327_10005204_pt1 | contig 10982 bp, 10 predicted proteins | sample 41621metaG_FD_202089 | JGI IMG/M metagenome (GOLD analysis project Ga0265327, IMG submission 202089) | Rhizosphere microbial communities from Carex aquatilis grown in University of Washington, Seatle, WA, United States - 4-16-21 metaG | ecosystem: Host-associated > Plants > Roots > Rhizosphere... | reverse complement strand
CGGCGGGCGATGCGGTACCCGCGCCAGAGGATGGCGACAAACAGCGCCAAAATGGCAACGGTCCCGATGAGGCCTGCCTCTTCTGCAATGACGGCGTAGATGAAGTCCGTGTGGGCTTCGGGCAGGTAGAAGAGCTTCTGCTTGCCGCCGCCGAGTCCCACGCCCATGAAGCCGCCGTTGCCCACGGCCACGAGGCTCTGGAGGGCCTGGTGGCCCTTGCCGAGCGGATCGGCCTCCGGATTGAGGAAGCTGGTGACGCGGGCGAGTCGGTACGGCGAGAGCACCACAAAGGCCGTACCCAGCGCGCCCAGGACGGGAATGGCCACGGCGAAGATCCACTTCGGCGCGCCACCGAGGAACACCACCATCAGCGCCACGAACACGATGAGAAAGGTGGTTCCGAAATCCGGTTCGCGAAGGATCAGGGCGAGGGGCACCACCAGAATGCCGGCGAGGCCCAGCAGCTTGGGCAGGGCGTCACGATGGTTCGTCCAGGCTTCCCGGTTGCGCACCATCCAAGAAGCGGCCACCAGCACGGAGACCGGCTTGAACAGCTCGGATGGCTGGACACTCATGGGGCCAAGGCGCAACCAGCGGTGTGCCCCGTTGATCTTGGGGCCGATGAAGAGCACCGCCAGCAGCAGGACCACGAGGATGCCGTAGGTGGCCATCAGCGGGCGGGGATGATCCTGCAGGGTGGACAGGTCAACCTGGGACAGCGCCAGCATGAAGGCGATGCCGATGGCCCCGCCCACGAGCTGCCGCGTCAGGAAGGCGGTTGCGGCGGCGTGATTCTGGGAAGCCTTGATGGCCGAGGCGGAATAGATCCAAACCATCCCCACGGCCACCAGGGCCAGGGCGAAAAACACCAGCCAGCGGTCGACGGGGCGGCGGACGTCGGCGGCCACCTTAGGGAAGGGCCAGGTCGCGGCGCGCCGCGGCGTCGAGTTCCGTGAGGGCCTGATCCACCCACTCGGATTCCTGGGCTTCAACCATGAGCCGCAGCTTGGGCTCCGTGCCGGACCAGCGCACCACCTGGCGCACGCCCTCGCCCCAGCGGGCGTCGATGGTGGCCATGGCCAAAAGCAGATCCGTGCAGGCTTCCACCGCCTTGCGGTCGCGGGCCTTCACATTGACGAGGCGCTGGGGCCAGGGGCGGAAGGTCCAGGCCCAGCGGCGATCCTCCGGCCGGTGCAGCAGGGCGCGGAGAATGGACAGGGCCGCAGCCAGGCCGTCGCCGCTGGGCCCGATCCGCTTCTGGATGAGGTGGCCCGAGGCCTCGGCGGCCAGATCCCAACCCCGTTTGGCCATCTCCCGCAGCAGGAACTTGTCGCCCACGGCTGTGCGCACGAAGGGGACGCCGGCCTCGCCCAAGGCCTGGGCCAATCCGCCGTTGGTCATGAGGGTGCCCACCACGCCTGGAGGGGCGTCACCGCAGGCGATGCGGTCCTGTGCCAGGAGCCAGACCATCTGATCGCCATCCACCATCTCACCGGAGCCATCCACCAGCAGGCAGCGATCGCCATCGCCGTCGAAAGCGATACCCAGCTGCGCGCCCCGGGCCACGACGGTGGCCGCCAGGGATTCCAGGTGGGTGGAACCCACGCCGACATTGATCCTCGGGCCATCAGCCGGAACGCCGATCCAGTGGATGTCGCCGCCCTTGAAGAGCTCGAGGGCGGCCTCGGCGGTGGCGCCATGGGCGCAGTCGATCACGACATGGAAATCATCCGGAAGGGTGATGCCTTCGAGGTGGGCGAGGTAGGGCTGGATGTCCAGGTGGACGGGCGGGGCGGAAATCGTCGTCGGCTCGGCCAGTTCGTCGAAGGCCTTCTCGATGCCCCGTTCCTGATCTTCTTCAAGCTTCTCGCCCAGCTCATTGAAGCCCTTGAGGCCATTGTCTTCGGGCGGATTGTGGCTGGCAGAGATCATCAGGCCCCAGGTCTTCTCCCCTTCCGTGCTGAGCTTGGCCACATTCCAGGCCACGGCCGGCGTGGGGGCCATGCCGAGCACCAGCACCTTCAACCCCAGGCCCACGCCCAAGATGAAGGCTTCGGACATGGGGCCCGAGCTGGAGCGCGGGTCCCAACCCACCACCAGCCGTTTCACCCCGGCCTCGCGAGCCACCTGCGCCCAGGCGGCGCCCCAGCGGGACACCTCCTCCAGGGTCAGGGGGGAGCGCAAAGCGACGCCCCGAATGCCATCGGTTCCGAAGTAGCGAAGACTCATTCCACCAGATTAGCCGATGGCGTGCGTTCTGAAGACCCGATAGCCGCAGTTCTGCGCTTCCATGTGGGCCGCGGCTGTGAGGTCATCGCGCTGGGCCGGCGACAGCATGGGCGTGCCGGCCCGCGCCGCCAAGAAACGCTTGCGCGAGATGCCGATGCAGACCCGATCCGCAGGCCAATCCAAGGCCCGTGGCAGGTCGGGCAGGGCCTGCCAGAGGGCGAGGTCTTCGAGATAAGTCGTGCCGAAGCCGAAGCCGGGATCCAGAAGCACCCGATCAGGGGTAAGGCCAGCGTCTCCCAGGCGGTCGCGCACCGCCCCCAACTCCTTCAGGGCTGTGGCGGCGTCTTTGGGCGTGGGGTCGTCGTAGGGGGGCATCAGGAACCCTGCGCCTGCGGGGCGGCTGCGCATGGCGATGAGACCACACGGGCTGGATCGAGCCAGATCCAGCATGGCGCCATCAGAAAAACCTGTGACGTCGTTGAGCGCCGCGATGCCCGCGTCGAGGCCCCGGGCGGCCACCTCGGCGTGACGGGAGTCCAGGCTCAGGGGGACATCTGGGAGGGCGCTTCGGAGCAGATCCACCGTGGCTTCGAGGCGTGCCCACTCGGTTGCTGCGTCGAGAGGGGTAGCCCCCGGACGGGTACTCTCGGCGCCAAGGTCCAGCATTCCCGCACCGGCTTCGGTCAGGGCCCGAGCCTGGGCCAGGGCCGCTTCGGGATGGGTGAAGCGGCCACCATCGCTGAACGAGTCGGGAGTTAGGTTGAGGATGCCGATAAAAAGGGGACCACCCTTCAGGAGTGGTCCCCAGTCGAATCGCGCCACGGTCACGCGGGCTTGAGGGCCGGGTTGAGGCCGGGGTCCGCATCCGGCGTGGTGTTTTCCACGGTGGCGGGGGCGGAGGGCGTGGAGCCGGCCTTGGGCGGCGGTAGGGTGCCACCCTTCATGAGGATGTCGATGTCGTTGCCGTCGAGGCTCTCGCGGATAAGCAGGGCTTCGGCGATGGCCACCAGCTGATCGCGGTGGCTTTCGATGGCCGCCTTGGCCTTGCGGTAGTTGCGCATGACGAACTCGTGGACTTCCGAATCGATCATGCGGGCCGTGTCCTCAGAGATCTCGCGGTGCTGGGTGAAGTCGCGGCCCAGGAAGATCTCGTGCTGCCCACCGCCGAAATTCAGCGGGCCCAGCTTGTCGCTCATGCCGTATTCCATGACCATGGATTTGGCCATGTCCGTCGCCTGCTGGATGTCATTGGAGGCACCGGTGCTGAGCTGGTTGAAAAAGATCTCCTCGGCGATGCGGCCACCCATGGCGATGGCGATGCGGCTCTCCATGTATTCGCGGGTGGTGTTGTAGCGGTCCTTCACAGGCAGCTGCCAGGTGACGCCCAGGGCGCGGCCGCGGGGGATGATGGTCACTTTGTGGAGGGGGTCGCTCTGGGGCACCACGGCGGCGACCACGGTGTGGCCGGCCTCGTGGTAGGCCGTGATGCGCTTGTCCTCCTCGGTCATGACTAGGCTGCGGCGCTCGGCGCCCATGTAGACCTTGTCCTTGGCCTGCTCGAAGTCATGCATCTCCACCCACTTCTTATTGCCACGGGCGGCAGTGAGGGCGGCTTCGTTGCAGAGGTTGGCCAGGTCGGCGCCGGCGAAGCCGGGCGTGCCGCGGGCCAGGACTTCCAGGTCCACGTCGGGGCTGAGGGGAATCTTGTCCGTGGTGTGGACCTTGAGGATCTCGAAGCGGCCCTTGACGTCAGGGCGGTCCACCACCACGCGCCGGTCGAAGCGGCCGGGGCGGAGGAGGGCGGGATCCAGCACGTCGGGGCGGTTGGTGGCGGCGATGAGGATGACGCCCTCGTTGCCCTCGAAGCCGTCCATCTCGACGAGCAGCTGGTTCAGGGTCTGCTCGCGCTCGTCGTGGCCGCCGCCCAGGCCGGCACCGCGGTGGCGGCCCACGGCGTCGATCTCATCGATGAACACGATGCAGGGGGCGCTCTTCTTGGCCTGCTCGAAGAGGTCGCGCACGCGGCTGGCACCCACGCCCACGAACATCTCGACGAAGTCGGAGCCGGAGATGGAGAAGAACTGAACCTTGGCCTCACCGGCGATGGCGCGGGCCAGCAGGGTCTTGCCGGTGCCCGGAGGGCCCATCAGGAGCACGCCCTTGGGGATCTTGCCGCCCAGCTTCAGGAACTTGGCGGGGTCTTTCAGGAACTCGACGATCTCCTTCAGCTCCTCCTTGGCCTCATCGCACCCGGCCACATCGGCGAAGGTGATGCGCTTGGCGCTGGTGGACAGGCCCTTGGCGCGGGCCTTGCCGAAGCTCAGGGCCTTGTTGCCGCCCATCTGGGCCTGGCGCATGAAGACGAACCAGAGCACCACGAACACCAGCAGCGGCGCCCAGAACATGAGCACGTAAGCGAAGTTGTTCTCGCTGGGCTTGGCGGCCTTGAACTCTTCGATCTGGCCTTCGGTCTTCCAGCTCAGGATGACCTTTCCCAAGTCCTGCATGGGGGGAGCCACCGTACGGAACTTCTCGATGACCTCACCGGTCTTGGCATTCTTCTCGGGCTGCTTGTAGGTGCCTTCAATGTCGAATCCGGACAGTGTGACGGACCGGTATTTTCCGGCCACACCTTCCGTGTAGAACGTCGAAAAGGGAACTTCGATCTGGCGGTTGTTCTGGGGGATCTGGCGGAAGGCCAGCACCAAGAGGCCGATGATGGCCAACCAGACCAGCACGCTTTTCATCATGGAATTCAAAGGGTCACTCCTTGGGGCCTGGGCCCAGGTGGCCCTCCAGTTTACTAGGTCCGGGAAGGCAGCGGACCATTGCTTAGATGCAGATACCCATCGGATGGTTCAGGGTTTAGCTGGAAATTCCCCCAGGAGGCAGGTTTGCGGCCACGGGCGAGCCGTGTCACAAGCCAAGGCGCGAGCCCGCGGAGCAGGGCGGCCTCCCGGGGCCAACCCAGGCGTCGAAAGGCCGTTTCAAGGGTCCAGCGCAGGTCTGCCTCGGTCCAATTGCCCCGCTGGAGTCCGATGGCCTCCTCTGAGAGGAACCAGCGTGAACCTTCCCAACTTCCCACCAGGTCGTGGGCCATGCGCTCGGCCTCGGCTGCCTGGAGGTGGGTCTCGAAAAGGTTCCGATCCAGGTCGGGCGCCTCCTGGCGCAGGGATTCCAGGAGCACCCGCCACCGGTTGCGGCCCGTGAAGGGATCCGCATTGCTGGCATCTTCCCGCCAGGGCACGTTTCGCGCGGCCAGGTAGGTCCGGAGTTCGGAGCGGCGGACTTCAGCCAAAGGTGACCACCGCAGACCCTGCCGGGGGGCGAGGGGGTGGAGGCAGCCGAGCCCGCCACCGCGGCTCAATCGGAGGAAGACCGTCTCGGTGTGGTCATCAAGGGTATGGCCTGTGGCCACAACCTCCGCACCGCACTGCTCGGCCTCCTGGCGGAGCCAGTCCCAGCGCAGCTCGCGGGCGGCCATCTCCAGGCCAATGTGGCGGTCGTTCGCATGGTTCCTGACCCCGAGGCTCGCCTCGGCCAGATCCACATCGAGGACGCGGCAGAGGTGCCGCACGAAATCCGCGTCCTCCGGGGATTCCGGCCTCAGGCCGTGGTCCGCATGGGCGACGGACAGCTCCAGGTCCAGGCTCTTCCGGAGGGTCCAGAGCAGGATCAGCAGGGCCACCGAGTCGCCGCCGCCCGAGCAGGCCACGAGCACGCGACCGCGGACGCCATCACCCCGACGCTGGATGTGCGCGAGGAGGTCAGATTCGAAGCGGTTCACGCGGGCGGTTCCAGCTGACTGAGGAGGTGCAGCAACGCACCGGGAATGGGCCGCTCGCACCAGAGGGCTTCGGCCCAGTCGCACGTGCGCAGCGAACCCCAGTGCATGGCACGGCCGAGGACCCCGCGGCGGAAGGCCGGATGGGCGATGCGGGTCGCGGGTTGGGAGGCGTCCTGGTTGAACTGGCTGCCGAAGGCGTCGAAGGCGGCCATGCGCCGCTCCCAGACGGAGCTCACATCCACCAAAAGGTCCGGCTGACCAGGGTTCTCGCCACCCACCCAGGCCACGGCTTCAGGACGCCACGGCGTGCCTGGGCAGGGATAGTTCTTCAAACCTGCGCAGTAGGCGGCCTCCCGGGCCAGCCGGTGGGCGCGGCGGTGATCGGGATGTCGGTCCTCGGGCGGGGGAAGGATCAGAACGCGGGGTCGCAGCCGGCGGATCTCTTCCATCAAGCTCAACCGGAAGGGCTCTTCTTCCGTGAAGCGGCCATCCGGGAAATCCAGCACCAGCCGTGATACCCCGAGGATGCGGGCGGCCTCATGCGCCTCCACGCGGCGGGTCTCCGCCGTGCCTCTGGTACCTAAATCGCCGCTGGTGAGGTCCAGGATGCCAGCCTTCAGGCCACGGTCCGTCGCCAGGGCCAGGATCCCGCCCACATGGACTTCCACGTCATCCGGATGGGCGCCCAAGGCGAGGAGATCCAGGATCGGGGCTGAGGCCTCGGGGCTCATGGCGCCTCCACGAGAATCACGGGGGTTCCGCCATCCATGCGGTCCAGGATGGCGTCGAGCAGGGGGCCGCTCTGCAGCCAGGACACGCCCGGCAGGACCCGCTCCTGGGGTTTGCCGAAGGGGAAAAGCGCCTGCCTCAGGTGTTCCGGATCGCCACCGAGTCCATGGACCGCCGCCTCGCGATGAAGCCGTCGATCCAGTTTGACCAAGCGCTCGCGGCTTCGGGCCTGCTCGCGTTGGAAGCGCTCCTGGATGGTGCGGGGCCAGGTTGGATCTGGCGCGGTGGGCTGGTACTGCTGGGTGGGCAGCACCCCTGTCCAGCCCGCCAGGCATTCCCAGGCGCCGAGGCGCAGGGCATCGAGCTGCCCAGCCGCGACCTGGAAGCCCTGGGGCACGACGTACACGCTGGGGCGCGGCAGGATCTTCGGCGCCGGCAGGCCCACGAAATCCCAGAGCGGCTCGCAGAGCCGCCAGTAGGCGCGCTCGGAAGGTCCCAGCACCACGCCCGACACGGGCAGCAGGAGGGACTGCATCAGGGGGCGGATGGCCGCGCCGGGGCTGAGCCAATGGCCTGCGGGAAGGGTGTCGCCCCGCTCCAGGCGCTGGCGACGCCCGTTGCGGGGATCCAGCGAGAACCAGGCCGCCTGCACGCGTGGATCCAGCGGCAGCGGGGCGCCCTGGGCTTCAAGCGCTTCGGCCTGCTGCGCGAGCAGGGCCTCGAGGGGAAGGGAACGCCAACGCTCCAATTCAGGCTGGATTGGTTCGCGGACGCGGGGATCCGTCGGCGAGAAAGGTCGGAGGCCGCGGTCCCAGAGGGGCTGCCCCAGGGCCAGGACATGGCTGCGCAGGGTCGGCTCCTGAGGCTCGGGGAGAGGGCCCCAGAGCTGGACGGCTTCAGCCTGGTGGGCCTCCGTCCAGGGCAGCCAGCCCGTGGCGGTCCCGAGGCGGGTGTCGAAGCGGAAGCGATGGCGAACCAGGCGCCCATCTCGGGAGCCCACCACGGAGGCGACCTCGGCACGGTCGTGGTCCTCGTCGGCCATCCAGTAGACGGCTTCGGCCCCAGTCCGGCGGGCCTCGGCCAAGGCAGCCAGCGCCTTGGCCACGGACAGAGCGGGGCTCCAGCCAGCCCCGATCTGCTGCCCGGTGGCGATCACGGGCCGCGGGCTCATCGTCGACCTCCGGGACCGTACAGGGACTTCGCAACGGGGTGCGTCATACACATGGGCCCCAGCCTACCCGATATGCGATGCTCGACGGGATGCTGAGCGTCGCTCCCTGGATTCCCCCGGCCCTTCCTGATCTTGCCGCCCTCGCCATGGAGGCTGCCGATGATGCGGGCCTTCCCTCGCTGCGGGCGTGGCCCGAACTGCGGAAAGGGGGCATTGGATTCGGCGACCTGCCTCCCTTCCTCTGCTGGAAGGGCGCGTTTCGGGGACGCTGGCACTTGGTGTTGCTGCAGGCGCGCGAAATCGGCGGGCTGGTGCCTGGGTCCCGCACAACCCCTCTGCCGGTGGGGTGGCTGGAGGCTCTGGATCTGGAATCCCTGGCCCGTCCCCTCGCTCGGCACCCCGATTTTCCCGGTGGGGCCTCGGTGCACGTCGTTCACCTGCCCGGAGGTGCGGTGTTCCGGGCTCGCACCGTTGGAACTCCGGCACCTGAACTGGTGGCGGATGTCCTGAGCCACACCAGCGCCATCCAGAATTGGACTCCAGTCGAATAGCTGGTGCTCGGGGGCCGCGAAGCGATCGGCCGAAATGGGGCTGCCAGCCGTGACTGCGAAAGCTGGAGCTATTTCCCGCGGTTGCTCATTCGCGTGTGGGCCACGCCGCTCTTGCCCTGGGGCTTGGTGGAGGCGCGCACCGCGGGCTTGGGCCCGGCGTTGGCCTTGGGCTTGGCGGCCGCAGCGTTGGAAGCGGGCTTGTCAGCGGCCTGGACGGACTTCAAGAGGTCGGCAGGGACGAGCGGCTTGGTCATGGGGTACTCCTAGGCAGTCAGTCTAACCGCAGCGGCGCACATCCTTCCCTCGAGCGTTGTGACAGGGTTCATTCGGGTCGCCCTGGTGCCCGGGCTATGCTGGGAGAGTTGAGGTTCGGCAGAACATTCCTGGGGTGGTGGCCATGGGCGCAATGGATGGGGAAGCGGTGGCGGGCCACGCGCTGCGGGCTTTCGAAGCATGGCAAGGCAGTTCCAGGCTGGTTCGAAGGCAGCTCATCGAAGCTTGGCTGGAACAGGTTGGCCTGGTGCGAGAGGAACTCGCCCAGGGCATTACGCGGGAGACCGGTAAGCCCATCACGCTTTCGCGTGGGGAAGTGGGACGGGCCGAGGCGACCCTGAAGGCCACCCACGAAGCCCTGGCCTGCTTCGGGGAACGGGCGATTCCCTACGACCTGATGCCCGGGGCGGATGGCTGCCGCGCCACCCTGCGGCGGTTCCCCCTAGGGCCCGTGCTGGCCATCACGCCGTTCAACTTTCCCGTGAACCTCGCCATGCACAAGCTGGCCCCGGCGCTCGGGGCCGGTTGCAGCGTCATCTGGAAGCCCTGCCCGCAGGCGCCCCAGACGTCCCGCTTGCTTTGGGAGAGCTTTGAGGCTGCCCGGCTTCGTGTCGCGGCTCCAGTGCACCTATTGCAGATCACGGGCCCCGATCCCCAGGCTGCCGAGGCCCTGGCCAAGGATGCGCGCATCGCCGCGGTGACATTCACAGGCTCCGAACGGGTGGGGCGCCACCTGGAGCAGATCCTGGTGGGCAAGCGCCTGTTGCTGGAACTCGGTGGCAACGGCGCGGTGGTGGTCGATGAAGGTGTGGATGCCGTGGCGGTGGCGCGGCAGCTCGCACCGGCGGCCGTGGCCGGTGCCGGTCAGAGCTGCTCCAAAGCTCAGCGCATTTACGTCCATCGCGCGCTCTTTGAGTCCTTCTCGGCGGCCTTCATGGCCGCAGTCAAAGCCCTTCCTGTGGGCGATCCCATGGACCCTGCCACGATGGTGGGTCCGGTGATCGATGAGGCCATGGCTCAGCGGGTGGATGCGAGCCTGGATCGCGCCCTTGCGGCGGGAGCCAAAGCCCTCATGCGAGGCGTGCGACAGGGTGCCCTATTGCCTCCCGCAGTCCTGACGGATGTGCCCGAGGAGGATCCGCTCCAGTGCGAAGAGGCCTTCGCGCCAATCACGGTGCTGACCCCGGTAGATTCCTTCAAAGAGGGTCTGGAACGGGCTGCGGCCACGCGCTTCGGTTTGCGGGCCAGTGCGTATAGCCGAGATGCCGGGCACCTTCGTCTGGCCGAACTGACCCTGCGCGCTGGCGGCGTGCTCCTCAACCTGCCGCCCACCTTCCGGTTGGATGCGGCGCCTTTCGGGGGTGTGCGTGCCAGCGGGAATGCTTTCGAAGGCCCATGGTGGGCCATGGAGAGCTACACCGAAGGCCGCCTCATCGTTGAAGGTCCTGCGCTCTAAGCACATCCCGTGGGAGTTCGATCCATGTCCTTGACGATGCCCTTCCAACCTGGCGATCTGGTGGTGGTGATCCTCCATGCGCCGCGGGAGCGCGTGTGGGGTAGCCTTCAGGGGTTGGATGCCTCGGGCATCGCGCTGCGGGGCCTCGATCTCCTGCCCTGGGAAGAGGTGCTCACCCTGGTTCGCACGGGCCAGGCCGATCAGGTGGCGCTCAGCACGCGCTTTGTACCCATGCATCGGGTGGAAAATTTGTATCTCGACGAGCCCAGCTCGGGTGCCCCCAGCCTGGCCGAGACCTTCCGGGAGCGCACGGGGCTGGACCCCCGCGCCTTCCTCGCCGCAACCCACTGAAACCCCACCCCGATTTCGGAGGAACCACCCATGTCCCACGCCAACCACGCGCTCTGGATGGAGCGATTCCGCTCCCGCGCCAAGGCCCTGCAGCGCCACATCGTGCTCCCTGAGGGCCGCGAAGATCGCACCCTCCAGGCCGCGCAGCTGCTCTTGGATCAGGGGCTCTGCAAGCTCACGCTGCTGGGCGATCCGGCGGACATGACCAAGCGGGCCGAGGGTCTGGGCCTGTCGTTGAAGGGTGCCGTGCTGGTGGATCCCGCGACGAGCCCGCTGCTTCAGGAACTCGCTGGCGCCTACTACGAGCGCCGCAAGGCCAAGGGCATCACCGAGGCCCAGGCCTTGGAAGCCGTGCACAACCCGCTCTGGTTTGGCGCGATGCTCGTGCAAGCCGAGCATTGCGACGGCATGGTGGCCGGTGCCCTGAACACCACC
>Ga0265327_10005203_pt1 | contig 10983 bp, 5 predicted proteins | sample 41621metaG_FD_202089 | JGI IMG/M metagenome (GOLD analysis project Ga0265327, IMG submission 202089) | Rhizosphere microbial communities from Carex aquatilis grown in University of Washington, Seatle, WA, United States - 4-16-21 metaG | ecosystem: Host-associated > Plants > Roots > Rhizosphere >... | reverse complement strand
GCCGGCACAGTCACGGTCAAGGTGACGACCGCCGGAGGAACCGCCACGGCGTCGAGCGACTACTCGTTCGTGGCCCCTTCGGTCACCGTCACATCCTTCACACCGACCTCGGGTCCGAGCATGGGTGGAACGAGCGTGACCATTACTGGGACGGGCCTCTTCGGAGCCACGTCGGTCAAGTTCGGGTCGACAACAGCGGCCAGTTACGCGGTGACATCGCCCACCACCATCACGGCAACCACCGAAGGCCACCCGGGCGGCACAGTCACGGTCAAGGTGACGACCGCCGGCGGAACCGCCACGGCGTCTTCTGACTTCACGTATGTGGCTCCCGTCCTGTCGCTGTCGACCTCCGGGACGCCTTCGTCCGCCGAAGCGGGAACCAGCTACACACTGACGCTGACTCCTACGGTGTCCGGAACCGCCTACCACCATTCGCAGCTCGTCGCTTCGCTGCCGGCTGGCGAGAACTTCGCCGCTGCCCCCTCCCCCTCGACCTGGACGTGCGCTCTGTCGAACGGATCGAAGACCCTGACCTGCACAGCGACGGCCTTGTCGGGCCTCTCCACAGTCGTCGCCACCGTGGACATCGCCGTCACAGCCTCGTCCGGTCCGTACACGACGGAGGCGACGCTTACCGACGCTCTGGACTTCGCCGTGCCGGCCACAGCCGCCCCCACGGTGACAGTCACGGCGGTGCCGGTCCTCTCGCTCACGAACTCGGGAACCCCGGCCAAGGCCGAGGTCGGTACCTCGTACACACTGACGCTTTCGCCCGCGGTGACAGGGACCCTGTACCACCACCCCAGGCTGGTTGTCACAGTCCCCACCGGGGAGACGTTCGCTTCCGCGCCGTCGGTCAGCGGCTGGTCGTGCGCGCTCTCCTCCGCGACAAAGGTCTTGACCTGCACGGCCACCGCGCTCTCCTCTCCGCCCTCGGTGACCGTGGGTGTGGACATCGCGGCCACAGCGGCCCCGGGCCCCTACACAACGACTGCGGTGCTCACCGATGCCGGGGACCGGGCCGTGCCGGCCACCACCACCGCCACGGTGACAGTCACGCCCATCCCGGTGCTCTCGCTCACCACGTCAGGGACGCCCGCTGCAGCGATCGCCGGTTCCGGGTACACATTGACCCTCAGTCCGGCCGTTTCGGGCACCGCGTTCCACCAGCCACAGCTGGTGGTCACAGTCCCGTCGGGGGAAACGTTCGCGTCGACACCGTCGCCGGTGGGCTGGCACTGCGCGCTGTCCGGCTCCACACGAACGCTGACCTGCACAGCCACGGTGCTGGCCACACTCCCCCAGATCACCGTCGGCGTGACCATCTCGCCGACAGCCCATTCGGGCACCTACTCCACGACGGCCACGCTCAGCGACACCGGTGACCGTGCCACACCGGCCACCGCCACGGCCACCGTCACAGTGAGCCCGGCCGTGGCGGCGAAGCTCGTCTTCCACTCCATCCCGACGACAGCCACCGCCGGGCAGCCGTTCGGGGTCACGGTCTGGGTGGAGAACTCGCACGGCCTCCTCGTGACGCTGGGCACAGGCGCCACCGACCAGATCTCGTTGACCGGCACAACGCTCAGTTGCACCGGCGGCGTCCTGGTGAACGCCCACGGCGGGGTGGCCACCTTCAGCGGCTGCACACTCACGGCCGCCGGCCTGGACGACGTGGTGGCGACCGACACCAGTCCGGGCCGCACAACAGTGGCCCCAGCCGCAGCATCGGTCACCGTGGGCCCAGCCGCCGCCACCAAGCTGGTGTTCATCTCGCCGCCGGCGAGCGTGACCGCCGGCACAGCGGTGTCCTTCACGGTTCGGGTCGAGGACCCCTACGGCAACCGGGTCACGAGCGGCGCAGGCTCGAATGACGCCGTCACGCTCACAGGTGCGATCTGCGCCTTGAACACGGTGCACGCCACAACGGGTCAGGCGACCTTCACGTCGTGTGTGCTCCCCACCGCGGCCGGCACGCACCCGGTCACGGCTCAGGACGCCACGACCGGCGACACAACCTTCACTCCGGCCACGACGACAGTGGCCGTGGCGTCCGGGCCCGCCAGCCGCCTCCACTTCACAGCACCGCCGGGCTCGGTCACTGTGGGTCAGGGCTTCCCGTTGGTCGTCGTCGTCACCGACCACTACGGCAACCGGGTCCACACGGGAAGCGGCTCGAGCGACACAATCTCGGTCTCGGGATCCTCGCTGGCCTGCTCAGGCGGCACGACGGTCAAGGCATCGGCCGGTGCCGCCACATTCACCGGCTGCACCCTCTTCACACCACCGTCGGCGACGCTCACCGCCACCGACGTCACGGTGGGCGACATGGGTTTCACACCGGCCTCGGCGGTCGTCGCCGTGCTCCAGGCATCGACCCACACGACCCTCACATCCTCGGCCAACCCCGGCACCGTGGGCACACCGGTCACCTACACCTCCAAGGTGGCGTCGACACCGCCGAGCTCGGGCGTGCCGTCAGGTGACGTGGAGTTCGAGGCCGACGGGCACCCCATCGCCGGCTGCACAGCGCAGCCACTGACCGCCGGCACCACCACCTGCACGGTCACCTACCTGCTCCTCACAATGCAGACAGTCGTCGCCAAGTACCTGGGAACCCCCGGGTACGGCGCGAGCACATCGCCCACCTTGACCGAAACCTTGATCGGGAACGGCCTGGCCATGTCCCAGTCGACGACGGGGACAAACCCCAACCCGACAACGGTCAGCTTGAACCCGGTGTCCCTCAGCGGCTCCTCGGGGATGCGGTCCTCGAGCGGAACCCTGAACACCGTCCACGTCGCCGACAACCGGGGCACCGGCACCGGATGGACCGTCACCGGACAGCTCCAGAGCAACTTCGCCAACTCCAGCCCGACCGGCAACCGCGCTGACAACGTGATCCCGGCCAACAACCTGCTCTGGCTCCCCTCGGTTGCCACGGGGAGCGCCACAGGCGTGGTGGCCGGCCCTGAGACCGCCCTCTCCAAGACAGCGGCCAAGGTGCTCTGCAGCGCGCCCTCGGGACACGGCGCCGGAAAGTCCTCCTGCAACGCGACACTCAAGCTCGGCGTGCCAGCCTGGGTGGCCGCGGGTCGTTACACAGCCGTCCTCGACATCATCATCAGCTAACCCAGCCAGCCCGTTCCGGTGTGGACCGGCGGCGGAGTGCTAGGCGGCAAATGGTCCGGGGGCTCGGTCTCGCACCCTCGAACACCCCCCGGTGAGTGGGCTACCACCCCGGGCAGGATCGAGGACGAGACAGGTCAGGGCAGGCCCCGGGACTGCGAACACCTGGGCGAGCGTCACGGCCGCTCAGTGGGCGGTCCCGAGCCCCGGGTAGCCGCCGCCGCCGAAGCGAACGTCGAGCGCGTCGTAGTCCACCGCCCAGCCCTGCTTCGGCAGCTCGTCGACGAACTCGACCAGGGTCGGCTTCTTGTAGGAGGCGATCTGGGCTCGACAATGCTCGATCAGCTCCTCGGCGGTGACCTCTTGGCCTTCCTTCACCACCACGACCGCCATCACCCTCTGAGTCCAGACCTTGTCGGGGATGCCGATGATGGCCGCCTCCTTCACCGCGGGGTGGCGGGTCAGGCACCCCTCGACCTCAGCGGGGTACACGTTCTCGGCGGCCGACTTCACGATACGGGTGAGCGGGGCCACGAAGGTGATCGACCCGTCGGACTCGCGTCGCCCGAGGTCGCTGGTGTGCCACCAGCCGCCCCGGAGCCGGCGCTCATTGAGCTCGGGCCGCCGGTGGTAGCCGTTGGCCACGATGGGGCCACGGGCCACGATCTCTCCGGTCTCGCCGTCGGGCACCTCGTTGCCGTCGGGGTCGATGATGCGAACCTGTACAAGCGGCGAGGGGCGCCCGCTCGAGCCGGTCGAGCCGACGCCCAGCGCGTTGTAGGTGAGCATGCCGGTGGCCTCGGTCTGGCCGTAGCCGGCGGGATGGGTGCCCCACGGGCTGTCGTCAACCTGGATCATGGCGTTCCAGCGCTCGCCGCCCCCGAACGTCCGCAGGCTGGACAGGTCGTAGCGCCCGTCCTTGTTGACCTCGAGGATCTCCGTGGCGGTCGGCCCCATCACGAAGCCGTAATTGCACCGCTCGGCCTCGATGATCCGGCAGAGCTCCTCGGCGTCCACCCGCCGGGTGAGCACGTTGGTGCCGCCCATCCGGAAGGTGGCGAAGGTCGTCATCAGGGTGGCCACGTGGAACATTGGCCCCGAGTTGAGGTAGATGGTCTCTTCGGTGATGCGCTGGAGCATCGCCACGACCAGGTCCTGGGCGAGGATCGCCTGGTGGGCCAGCTCGGCCCCGTTGGGCAGGCCGCCGAAGGCCCCGGTGTAGAGCTGGAGCACGGGCCACGCCGGGTCCACGGCCGGCTCGGGGTCTTGGGCCGCACCCGAGGCCAGGAACGCCTCGTAGGTGTCTTGGCCGTCGACCCGGTCGTGCTGGAGCCAGCGGGCCTGGCCCGTCCAGGCCTCTCGGGCCTCGGTGACCGCCGCCCCGATCTCCTCGTCCTGCCAGATGACCACCTTGGCCCCGGCGTCGTCGAGCAGCGTCACCAGCTCGGTCGGGCTCTGGCGCCAGTTGGCCGGTGAGAAGACGGCGCCGAGTTTGGCGCACGCCAGCAGCCCCTCGAGCAGGCGATGGCAGTTCTGGCCCAGCCAGAGCACGACGTCGCCCCGGCCGACGCCCTCGGCGGCCAGGGCGTTGGCCAGCCGCGAAGTGCGTTCGTCGAACTCGGGGTAGGTGTAGCGCGCCTCGCCGCATACAAGGGCCGTGCGCCCGGGGCGGCTCCGACGGTGCTCGCGCAGCACGTCGGCCAGGGTCAGGTCGTGCAGCGGATCCACCGTCGCTCCTCTACGTGGTCGGACCTGCGCGGACGGCCCGATCAGCTCGCCGCGGCCTGCTCCTCATGGCGTCGTCGGAGCTCTGGCTTGATCACCTTACCGGTGGCGTTACGGGGCAGCTCGCCCACGAAGTGCCACTCGCGGGGCACCTTGTAGTCGGCCAGTTCGTCGAGGCAGTAGGCGCGGAGCTCCTCGCCGTCCAGTTCCTCGCCCGGCCGCATGACCACGTAGGCCACGACGTCCTCACCCAGGACAGCGTGGGGAACCCCGATGACCGCCGCCTCCTGCACGGAGGGGTGGGAGACGATCACGTGCTCCACGTCGGCGGCGTGGACGTTGTTACCGCCCCGGATGACGACGTCCTTGCTCCGGCCGACGATGTAGAGGTAGCCGTCGGTGTCCACGCGACCCAGGTCCCCGGTGACCAGCCACCCGTTCACCCAGGTCGAGGAGGTCGCCTCGGGATCCCCGAAGTACTCCCTGGGTCGTCCGGGAATCCGTAGGCGGACCTCTCCCACCTCACCGATAGGCACCTCTTGCTCCTCGCCGTCGACAATGCGCACTTCGGCGGGGGGCACCGGCTGTCCCACCGAGCCCGGTCGCTTCACCGCCTCGCCCTGGGGGGTGAGGCAGTAGACCGAGCCCGCCTCGGTCATCCCGTAGTTGTTGGAGACCATCGCCGCAGGCATCTTCTCCTGGAGCCGCTCGATGACGAACGGCGCCAACGGGGCACTCCCCACCGAGCAGATCTGGATCGACGAGAGGTCGGCCGCCTCGAAGCGCGGGTGGTCGAGAAGCAGATGGGTCATCGCCGGCACCAGGAAGACCGCCACCGGCTGCTCGGCCTCGGCCACCTCGAGCCACCGACCGGCGTCGAAGCGGGCCATGTAGATGCCACGGAGCCCGAAGGTCATGGGGTTGTACACGAAGGCAAGGCCGGCGAAGGTGCACATCGGGCTGGCGTGCAGCCACGCTCCCCCGCTCCAGTTCGGCGGCCCCGGCGTCACCATCGAGGCGTTCACATGGCGGACGGCCACGCCCTTGGGGTGCCCCGTCGTCCCCGAGGTGTAGAGGATGTCGGCCAGGTCGTCGGCCGACCTTGGGATGTCTGGCGCGGAGCCGTCGGGCTCGAGCGCCTCGTCCCAGCCGACCACCTCCCTCATCCCGGCGCCCACGTCGGTGCGGCCTCCCATGGTGGCGTCCACCACGACCGCCAGATCCAGTTGGACGTCCCCGGCCAGCAGTTCACCGTCGGCGATCGAGCCGCGGGCGCTGCAGTGCTTCAGCATCCGAGCTACCTCGGCGCGATTCAACCGGGGGCTCACGGGTACGGCGACGCCACCGGCGCGGTGCACCGCCGTGTACCCGACCATCCACCGCAGGGCGTTTTCCAGTCCGAGGTGGACGGCCACCCGGTCGTCCGGCTGGATGCCCCTGGCCACCAGGCCGTGGGCCAACTGATTGGCCCTGGTGTCCCACTCGGCGAAGGTCATCGTGTCGCCATCCACGACCGAGTACGCCGGCTTGTCGGGGAAGGACTCCCCCATCCGGGCCAGGACGTCGTCAAGCAGTGCCATCGTGGTCAGCTCCGGTCCATGGATCGGGTAGGCCCCGCCGCCCGATGCCGCTGTCTCATAACACCCCTGCTCTCCGTGTTGCCCTCGACCAATGGGCGACCCGTGCCGCCCGCGGGAAGGTGCAGCATGACCGATCCCCGCTAGGGCGGTCAACCAGCAACACAGCCCCTGCGAGCCGGCGTAACACCACGCCCGGCGTCAGGATGAGCCTAGGCGGCGACCTCGCCCGTTCCAACCACGAGGGCGGTCCCCGAGTGAGGTCTGCCCTGAACGTCCGCTCAACGCGTGATCGTCAGGTGAAGGCGGCGGTGATGTAGGCCCAGATCTTCGCCGTGCCGCTCTGCTTCCACTTCGGTCCCGTCACTGTGGTTGTCTTGGCGGCCACCAGCCGATCGGCCAGACCAAAGGCCGTTGTCACCTTGGGCGTTGCTGTGGCGCCGGTCAGCGACTGACGGAACGTGAATGTCCGGGCGGTTGTCAGGGAGAGCGTGTTCGACCCCGCGATCCCCGCAAATGAGAGGACCGTTGCTGTTGCCTTGGTCGTCTTTACCTTTGTGGTTGTGAAGGCCGCGGCCGCCGCCCCGCTTCCAGTCACCACGTTGCTGGCAAGTGCAGGGACACCGGTGGATGTCCGGTAGCGCACGTTCCAGAAGGACACGCCCTTGGCGCTCGTCTTGCCGGCGAAGTTGACTCCCGGCGTCACCGTGAATGTGTCAGGTGTCTCGTTGGTCGGATTGGTCTTCACCGTGGCCGTGTGAGCGGTGTTTGTCTGACCCGTGATGTAGTCCTTGGCGGGAATGCCGCCCTTGGCGTCGGTGATGTAGTCACCGACGAATGTCTTGGTCCCCGTGAAGAGTGTGGTCGACGTGATCACATTGGCGGCGATCTTCCCTGAGTGGGTTCCCGAGGGAAGCTCGTTCGCCGAGACCACTCGGTAGTAGACCGCCATCTCGTATGTTGCCCCCTGGGCCTTTGTGGCCAGCTTGGTCCAGGTCGCCTTGGAGTTCCCGGCCTTGGTGAATGTAATGCCCTGATTCGAGCCGTTCGACATGACCAGGAACATGAGGTCGTTGGCCACCGTTCCGGCTGGGTAGGAGACGACCAGGTTTGTGGTGCTGGCCGTGGCGGTCACCACTGTCGAGAACGTCGGGGCACCCAGCTGGGCGGTCACGACCTTCAGGGTAAAGCTCTGGGTGGCGTTCGGGCTGACGCCGTTGGAGGCCGTGATTGTGATGACGTATGTGCCCGCCGTCCCCGAGGCTGGCGTGCCGCTCAAGAGGCCTGTTGTGTTTGTGAAGGTCACTCCCGACGGAAGCGACCCGGTCTTTGAGAAGCTAGGTGTCGGATACCCTGTCGCCGCCACGGTGAACGAGCCGGCGGTGCCCACGGTGAACGTCGTGGTGTTGGCGCTCGTGATGGTGGGAGCGACCTTCGTCGGCGGGTTCGATTGCACGCAGACGGCGTAGGCGGTGGTCGTGGCTGTACCCCGCTCTGTGGAGAGGGTGTACCAACCGTACGGAGCCTCATAGAGGCCGGTCCCCGCGAGCGGTGGCCGCCAATTCGTGGCCGTGATGTCATGGACGTAGGAGTAGGACGGCACCGTTGCCGATCCGGCAAGGTTCTTCCCTGTCTTTACGGTGATGGAGGTCGCTCCGGCTGAGGCCGCTGTCTTGACCTTGAACCGGTCGAGGCTCGTCGTCGAGCCCACCAGCAAATAATCTGTCGCGGCGACGGCGAGCGGCAGTCCCGGGCTCTTGAGCGTGAGGGTCGTGCTGGTCGTCGTGACCTTCGTCGACAGGATGCCCGCCGCGATCGGGCCGCTGAAGTACGGGTGCGCGGCGCCTTTCGTCGCACCGGCGTAGAAGCCTCCTCCGATTGGTTGGTATCCAACCGGACAGTTCACTTCGCCGACCCCGGCTGTCTTTGTCCCAGGAGTTGGTTTGGGAATTGTGGCTGTGAGTGCCTGGGTGGTCTCGTAGATGGTGGTCTCTGTGACCTTGGCGCTCGGGGCGCAGATCGCGTACGCCGATTGCTTGCGTGTGTGACCCTCGTCGGAGAGCGAGTACCAACCGGTGGTGGTTTTCGCCGTGCCGATGCTGCCGACCGGCGGCCGCCAGGCCGTCGAGGTGATGTCGAAGACGTACGAGCCCACCGGCACTGTCGACGATCCTGAAAGGTTCTTGCCTGTCTTGACGGCGACGCTCGCTGCGGACGCGGCGGCCGCTGTCTTGACCTTGAATCTGTCGAGGTTGTTCGGGGGCCCGACCAGGAGGTAATCGTTGGCCGCCACGGCGAAGGGGAGACCACCTGTCTTGAACTTGAGCGTGGTGGCCGTCGTCGTCACCGCTGTGGAGAGGACGGCATTGGCGGCAGGACCGCTGAAGTACTCGTGGGCTGCCCCCGTCACCACTCCGGCGTAGAAGCCGCCACTGGTGGCCACGTCCCCGGCCGGACAGCTGGCCTCGGCCACGCCGTATGTCGTCCCACCTGTGGTCACCTTCAGTGTCGCTGTGACGTTCTGGATCGTGGCGTGGACCGTGGTCGGGACGAACTTGCTGGACGGAACGCATAGGACGTAAGCCGTCGCCGTTGCCAGTGTGGAGAAGGTGAACCAGCCGTACGAGGTGCCAGCCGTGCCGGCGCCGGTGGACGTTGGCCGCCACGTGGTGTTGGTGACGTCGAAGACGTAGGAGTTCGCAGGGACTGTGCCCGATGTTGCCAGCTTCGTCCCTGTCCCCACGTTGACCGTCGCCGCTGTCGCTGCTGCCGCTGTCTTCACCTTGAATTTGTCGAGGTGCTGGCCGCTCCCGACGAGGAGGAAATCTGTCTTGGCCACAGCCGAGGGCAGGTGGCCACCGGTCTTGAGTTTCAGCGAGGTGCTGGCCAGCGTCACCGCTGTGGAGAGGATGGCCGCCGTTACCGGGCCTGTGTAGTACGGGTGGGCGGCCTTGAATGTATTTGTTCCGTCATACATCCCGCCACCGACCACCACGGCTGTCGGACCACAGCTCGCCTCAGACGTGCCGTTGGCGCCATAGGTTGCATAGATCGTTGTGCCGGGCGTCACGACGACGCCGGTGGTGGACACCACGCTCGATGTGGCGTGGGCGGTCCATGTGTGGACGAAATACGTGATCTTCCACTTGTATGTGGAGGACGGCGCCAGCCCCGTCACCGAACACTTCGGCGCGGGGCTTGTCTTGTAGCAGGCGCTTGTGGCTGTGGACGACCCTTGAATCTGGGTGATCTTCCAACTGGTGATGGTCGCCCCACTCGGTTCGGTGGGCGCCGTCCATGTCAGTTTTACGGTGCTTGTCGTCACTGTGATGGCGGTCAGCGAGGTGGGTCCGCCCAGCGTCCCGGCCTTCGCGAGGGCGTATGTACCGCTGCTGCTCGAGGTGATGTAGGCCGCCGCCACCGAAGCCGACGTCAAGACGATGGCGATCGTCATGATGACCACCGGGGGGAGCAGCTTCACTCCCCTCCTTCGGCTTGAAGCGTGGCGTCCCCGCCCTCGGACAACCCGATTTCCGTGAGAGGCGTGGCGCGGTGGCTGGTTGGGAGTGGTCATTGGTGCACCGTCACGGTTACTGGGAAGTGGAATGTGGCCCCCTGGCAGCCTGTCGACGCGGACGATCCCATCGCCGCACCTGTCGCAACTGTGAGCGAGTGGGTACCGGGCGCCAGGGAGAGGCTGAGGCCGCTCAACGTGCGTACCGTGGCCGCGGCGTTTAGCGCCGTGCAGCCCGTGCCCCCGGTCACGGTCGGCGTCCCGTTCTGGGCGATGCCCGTCACCGTGACGGTCACTGTGTTCGGATTTGTCAGCGTCAGCGCCAGCCCTGCGTTGCTCCCTGGAAACAAGTTGGAGGACGGGGTCCCGGTGGCGTGCTCAACCACGATCGCGTTGAGGCTGCCCAGCTTGCCGGTTCCCGTTCCTGTCCCGCTGGCGGTCACGTAACCGTAGGCAGTGCCGACAAGGGCGCCCATCCCGAGAGCTGCCGCCCCGACGACCATCGCCGAACGGCCCTTCCACGACCTGCGCTTCGGCGCGGCATGCTGAGCACGCTGGCGAGTCGATCTCCGCCCCGTCACTGCCCCGCCTCACGATCCGTGAGAACCGCGACTGACTCGAGGCCGAGCAGCACTTCGAGGGTTGAGTCCATCATGACTCAGGCCCTCCGCCCGGGCTGTCAGTTGCCTGACGTCGCCTCCTGCCCGCCAGCAACAGCAATCCCCCGACCAGTACCGCAAGAGCTCCGACCAAGGTCATGCCGGCAATATCCGCCCCGGTGAGGGCAAGTGGTGCTGCAGCCTGGGTCGTCGTGGTAGCTGGAATGGTCGTGGGCACCGTCGTCGTCACCGGAGCCGTGGTAGTCGTCGTCGGTGCCGTCGTCGTGGTGGTGGTCGTCGGTGTTGTGACCCGAGCCGTACCGGCATTCGTGAAGTGGAACACCGCCCCGAGACAGGCGTCCTGTGTTGTCGGGCTGGCCACCATCGAGATGGGCTCGGCCACCACGCCCGTGCCGTGAGCAGCAACAGCTAGTGC
>Ga0265327_10005202_pt1 | contig 10984 bp, 11 predicted proteins | sample 41621metaG_FD_202089 | JGI IMG/M metagenome (GOLD analysis project Ga0265327, IMG submission 202089) | Rhizosphere microbial communities from Carex aquatilis grown in University of Washington, Seatle, WA, United States - 4-16-21 metaG | ecosystem: Host-associated > Plants > Roots > Rhizosphere... | reverse complement strand
TCTCCGCGCTGCGGAGCAGCAGTCGGCGATCGACCGTGCCATCGCAGCCGGCCGGATGCCGTCCGCTGTGGGCGGCATCGCGGCCCGGCGGCGGGCGCGGCTGATGAGGCCCGGCTACCGGCGCATGCTGGCCGGCTCGCTGCGGCGGCTGGTTGCCGAGTCGGTCGGCACCTGCAGGGCGCGGCCGAGTATCCCGTTCGACCGTATGCAGATCTCCGAGAGCGCCGACCAGCTCGTGAAGATCGCCGACGTCCTCGAGCAGCCGGCCGACCCTCCGGTGCAGATCGTGGCCATGGTGAACGAGCTGCTGTGCTCGCCGGAGAGTCCCGTCTACCGCTCGGGACCGCTCGCGCGGAGCAAGGATCTGCGCCGCGAGGCCAACCGGATCCTGTACCTCGCCGCCGTCCAGTAGCGGCTCCGGAGCAGGCGCGCCGCGCTCAGGCCCTGACCAGACCGTGGCTGATCGCGTAGCGCGTCAGCTCGGCCCGGTTGTGGATGTCCAGCTTGGCCATCAGGTTGTCCCGGTGGCGCTCGACGGTGTTGACGCTGATCGTCAGGTGCTCGGCGATCTCGCGGCTGGTCATGCCGGATGCGATCAGGGCCGCCACCTCTGTCTCGCGCGGCGTCAGGCGGACGTCGCCGTCGGCATGCGGTGAGGCCGGCTGGATCGGGGCACGCGGCGGCGCCACCGGATGCACGAACTCTGCGCTCCGCATCACGGCGTGGCAGGTCTCGACCAGGTCTCGGTCGACGGTGCTCTTGAACAGGTAGGCGTGAGCTCCCGCCTTTCGTGCCTGGGCGACGTACTGCGGGCTCTCGTACATCGACAGCACCACCACCCGCAGGGACGGCCGGGCGGACGTCAGCTGGCGCGTCACCTCGAGCCCGTTGACCCGCGGCATCGCCAGATCCATGATCGCCAGGTCGACCTCGGGACGCATCCCCTGGGTCAGCGCTTCGCCGCCGTCGCTGGCCTCGGCAACGACCTCCAGCCGGGGGTCGGCACGGAGGATCATGATCAGGCCCCGGCGGACGACGGCGTGATCGTCGGCGACCATGATTCGCGTGTTCATACGGCGCCTCCGGGAGCGCGGCCGTGGAGCTGCAGCAGCACCGTGGTGCCGTGCCCGGGCGCGCCGGTGATGCTGAGGTTCCCGCCGACCGCCAGCGCCCGCTCGCGCATTCCCCGCACGCCGCCACGGGGCTTCGCGCCGTTCAGCCCGACCCCGTCGTCGCGGACGGCCAGCTCGACGCTGCCCGGCGCTGCGTACCGGAGCACCACGGCCACCCGGTTGGCCTCGGCGTGGCGGGCAACGTTGGTCAGCGCCTCCTGAGCGATGCGGTAGGCCACCAGCTCCGACTGCTCGTCGAGCCGTACCGACTCGTCGATCGAGGCATCCACATCAGCCGCCGTACGGGCGCGATGCGTCTGCGTCAGCTCGGTCAGCGCAGCGGCGAGGCCGAGATCGTCGAGCACCGACGGGCGCAGCATGGCATCCAGCCGGTGCAGCTCGTCGTGCATCAGCCGCGCCGTCTCCTGAGCCTCCGTCAGCGCCCGCTGCCGCTCCTCGCCCTCGGTCTCGGCCGCACGGCGCAGGAACAGCAGCAGCCCGGTCAGGTTCTGCCCGATCTCGTCGTGCAGGTCGCGCGCGATGCGGCGGCGCTCCTCCTCCTGGGCGGTGAACGCGATGATCGAGGACTCGCGCCGCTCCTGCTCGAGACGGCCGAGGGTGACGTTGAACGTCTCGATCACCTCGCCCAGCTCGCCGGCCGCGTCAGCGCTCAGCCGCTCTCCCGGGCTCAGCAGGTCGACCCGGTGCATCAGGGCGGTCAGCTGCAGCAGCGGCCGCAGGCTGATCCGCAGCAGCAGCGCGTTGGCGACCAGGATGACCACCAGCCCGATGACGAGCCCGATCGCCTGATTGCTCGTGATCGGATCGGAGATCGTGATCGGCGCGAAGGCGAGCAGGAGGGCCGCGATCACGAACAGCGCGGAGTTGACCGCGCAGACCCGCCAGTAGAGCGGCAGCCGGCGGAGTATGCGCAGCGGGGTATTCCGGGAATCGCCCATATCAGCATGCTACGCACGTCACCAGCGATCCGGCTGGGGTAATGACCCCAACTGCCCGGTCCTCGCCGGCAGGCGGGCTAGCAGCAGTCGCCGGCGCAGCCATCGCCGCGCCAGCTCTCCAGGCCCTCTCGAACGGCGATGCCTGCGATCACCAGGCCGGCGACCGGGTCCGCCCACCACCAGCCAAACAGCGCGTTCGCGCCGAGACCCACGAGCAACGCGATGGACAGGTAGGCACAGACCATGTTCTGCTGCCCCTCGCTCTGGGCGGCGCGGGAGCCCAGCTCGCGGCCGACCCGCCGTTTCGCGCGCGCCAGCAGCGGCATCGTGGGGGCCGTGACCAGCGCGAGGCCGATGCCGACCCAGCTGGCCTCCGGATGATCCCCGGTGAATGCCTGAGCCGATCCGATCACCACGTACACGGCCAGCGCGAAGAACGAGACCGCGATCAACTGCTGGGCTCGCCGCTCCGCCTCCTGCGAGGCCCCGCGGCCGCCCGAGAACAGCCAGACGACGACCGCGCCGGCCGCAAACTCGATCAGCGAGTCGATCCCGAACGCCACCAGGGCCACCGACGACGCGGCGACTCCGGCGCCGACCGCGATCGCAAACTCGATCAGGTGCCAGGCGTTCCCACCCCAGGCCAGCCGTCGGGCCCGGCGCTCGAGCTGCAAACGGGTCGGTGCAAAGGCCGTCACGGTCTGAGCGTAGACGTAGAGGTGAGCCTAGGCCGCCTGAGCCTCGGGCTCTCCCAGCGCGGTGCCAAAGCAGACAAGGCCAAAGAGCAGCCCGGTGATCACGTGCACGGCGCTGCACCAGAGGCAGATCGCATCGATCCGGAAGAGCTCTGCGTAGACCAGGTAGAGCACGAACAGCACCCCTCCCGCAGCGACTGCAAGCCGCCCGATGCGGATCCAGGGCTCACCACGGCGCCATGCCGCGGGCAGGTTCGCGAGCAGCATGACCACGAAGAATGCCAGGCCGAACAACGGCACCGGCACCCCCAGGAATCGCGACTCCGGGCTGGTCGTGACCTTCTCGCAGTTGACCACGCCGCTGCTCGTGCAGGCAAGCGTGACCGACGTCGAGTAGTGGACGATCGTCAGGTAGACCGAAATCCCCAGGCCGCAGGCTGCCAGCACAAGACCTGCCCAGGGGACTGCGGAGGGGACGATGAACGCAGGGCGGCCGCTGCCGCCCGACCCGTCAGCCACCGATTCGCTTGGCAGCCGCCTGAACGGCAGGCTGCGTGCAGACCGAAGCCGGCTCCTGGTTGGTGGTGCCGCAGATCGCCGCGGTCAGCGCGTTGGTGGTGCCGCCGATCGCATGGGCGACGTCGCTCTTGGGGTTCTCGAGCTGGGCCGCGATCTCGGACATGCTCATTCCCTGCAGCACCTGCGGGTCGTAGCTCGCGCCGGCGACCAGGAACTGGTTTGCGAAGTCGATGAACGGGATCGAGCCGGCGTCGGCGGACGACACGTACGGCGCCGCGTCGTAGGTGCGGATCAGGGCTTCCTGCTCGGGCGTCAGCGTGTCGAGTGGTGCGTACGCGCCGTTCTGCGGCACGTTCGACGCGGTTTCCTTGCCCTGGAACGCCACATAGGAGCTGGCGTAGTCGGCCCCGTGGAACGAGAAGGTCGCGGTGTCCGGGTAGACATCGGACGTCGAGGAGTGCGTGGCGCCGAGGTTGTGCCACTTTCCGAACCGGGCCAGGGCGGCCACCATCGCCCACCGCTCCGCGGCGCAGAACGGGCAGTACTCCGCGCCGATGTAGACCACCAGCGGCTTGCCGTTCTGCTTCAGCGGCGGGCCCGAAATCGCCTTGGGGACGGTTAGCGCGCCCGATGTGCCGACCGCGTTGAGTGTGTCTGTCGACCAGTTCGACACGGCATCCACCACGGAGGTCGGGGCGAGGTTGCTGGCCGCTGCCGGCTTGGGCTTGGAGTCGCCACCGGCGACCTTGAAGATGACCAGGCCGACAACGGCAAGGATGACGACGGCGAACGCGGTCGCGGCGATGTAGAGGTTCCGGGTCTTGCGCTTCTGGGCCTCGGCAGCCTGGCGCTTCTGGCGCTTGCTCACCGCCACAGTATGCCCGCGCTGTCTGGGAAACACCTGTGGACATGCTGCGTGCTCGCAGCGGATCCCAATTGCGCAGCTGCAATCTCCGTGGTCTACTGGAGGTGCGGGCAGATGACCGAGGACGACCTCCCCCAGACCTCTCGATCGCACCGGTGGCTTGGCCGCGGCCTTGTCGTGGGCGTGGCGATCGTCGCCGGAGTCCTGATCTCCGACCTGGCGCTCAGCCTCCAGGGACCGCGCTACGCCGCGACGCTCACCGTGCGGCCGCTGATCGTCAACCCGGCCTGCGAGTACATGGCCTGTCCAAGCCAGAGCTCAGTCGCGGGCGGATACCAGTGGATCATCTCGCAGGCAAACCTGGTGCAGTCGAAGCCGGTGGCCACCCTGGTGCACAACGCCATCAAGGGCTCTCCCAACGTCGCCACGCTGATGGGGAACGTCCGGGTGAAGGAGAACAACGACTCCGACTCGATCGACATCACCTACACCGGCGGGAACGCCGGCCAGGCGCAGCGGCTCGCCGTCAGCTTCGCCAACCAGTACGCGCTGCAGTCGACGGCCACGATCCGCAGCACGCTCAAGGATCCCGCAGCGACGGCTCAGACCACCTACTCCGATCTCGTCAGCCAGGGTCTCCAGCGGACGCCGCGTGGCCAGCAGGTGATGAAGCAGCTGAATCTGCTCCTGGCCACCAATGCCGCGGCCGGCAAGCAGGGAGGCGCCCCCGGCGCTCCCATCGTCTACGCGCCCTACCCGAGCCTGGTGCCCGTCACGCGAACGACGCCGAGCGCGGTGCGCGCGACGCTGCTCGGCGCCGCGACAGGCCTGGTGATCGGCGTCGCGGTCGTGCTCGCCCTCGGCTCACGCGGGCCCCGGCGCCCTCATCTGCCCCCGCCCCGGCTCCGTCGCCGTCGCGCGGCGGCCGCCGGAGAAGCCTGACCGGACCCGGTCGGCCTCCCCGGCGAGTGCCGGTGCCCCCACCTCGACCTCTCAGAGCTTGAAGGGATCCTTCAGGGCGATCGTGCTGTGCGCGCCCGCGGCGCCGACGTAGGGCACCCCGAGCAGCATCTCTGCGGTCTTCAGCAGCGAGTAGTGGTTGAACAACACTGCCGACCGGGTGCCGTGCGGCGTGTACGGGCTGATCACGATCGTCGCCACGTGGCAGGAGTTGTCGCTGGTGCGCCCCACACAGCTCTCGTGGTTGTGCTCGTTCAGGTTCGGCTCCCAGCCCTCATCCCAGGTGATGAAGATGGCCGTGCCACCGCCCTGGTAGGCGCTCGAGTGGATGATCCGCGAGACCCATGACGCGATCCACCGGTCTCCGGTGAGAACTGCGTTGCCGTAGCAGTTGTCGTGCATGTCGTGGCACTTGTCGGGCGTCAGCCATACGAAGCTCGGCAATCGGTTCTGCGTCAGCGCGGTGTTCAGCGCACCCGACGTCGGCGAGCCGATGTTGACGTCGTCCTTGAGGCAGGCAGCCGCGATGTTGTGGTACCGGGGCGGCGGGTTGTGGCCGCTCTCGTACGGGTACGCGTCGGTGTGCCGGCACGGTTGCGGCATGCTCTGCTCGTAGGAGCCCCACGTCTTGTGGTTGCTCGTCATCTGCTGGAAGATCGAGTTGGCGTCGCCCGGCGGGTACGCCATGCCCGACGTCGCGGCGGAGTAGTCGTAGTACGACAGGTGCATCACCGCGTGGTAGTTCGTCGCCAGGCCGCACGACCGCGCGATCGAGTTCTCGTACGGTGCGTTCTTGTTCCCGATGACGTCCCCGTAGCTGTGGTTCTCGTCCATGATCACGATCACGTGACGGAACCTGGCGGGGGCCCTGAGGCCGGTGCCGCAGACCGAGAGCAGAGTCGCCGGTTGGAGTCGCTGGGGGGAGGTGGAGCGTTCGAGGGGGTGGGCGTTCGCGGGGGTGACGGCGAACGCGAGGACACTGAGCAGGCACGAGGCCAGGACCGTGGCTCTCATCACGGGCTTCCTCCAAGTTGGGGTCGCCCGCCATTCCACCAGCCTTTCTACGACTGTGGATGAGGAACCTGTAAAGCTGCCGTAAGTCTCGCCGGACGGGCGAAGAGACTTACTTCACGTAGTACACGAGGTTGACCCACCTCAGCGTGTAGGTGCCTCCGGTGACCTTCACGGTCACGTACGCCGTCGAGTTGACAACCTTCACCGACGCGTAGGGACCGAATGCCGGCACCAGCGACGCCGCGGGCTTGCCCGTGAAGTCGGAGGGCAGCTGGAACACGTAGGTCGCCTTGGCCAACCCCCCGTGGGGGCAGGACAGACGCAGCGCGCTGTAGTGCGTCCGCACCGAGCATCCACTCGTCGCCGAGCGCGAGGCGGTGCTCGACCCCTTGGTGGTCTGGGTGGCGTAGTTCCAGGACGCGTACGCGGCCGGGGCAACGGCCAGCGCGCAGGCCAGCAGGATCAGCGTGAGGGAAAGGTGTCGTCGCATGGGAGCCATTCGTCGGGCGATACCTCATTCTGTGGAGGCCGAACCCCCGGTGGCGTCCTCAATCCGGGTGAACCGCCCGTCAAGGATCGATCCGCACGAACCGATGACACTCAGAAGGCGTCTCGCACGCCTCCCTTGCCATGGGAACGCCACCGCACAGCCGATTTACGCGCCGAGCACCGCTTGCCCTCGCGATCGCCGCCATCCTCGTTCTCGGCGGATTCACGGTGTGGGCGTCGGCGACGACCAACAACGCGACCAACGCGGTGCGGCGCGCCAGCATGCTGAGCGATGCCTACGAGCGCGCCCGCTACGCGGTGGCCGAGGAGTCGCTGCTCGTCAACCGGTTCCGGCTGACGCTCGACCCCTCGCTGTCGGGCAAGATCCCAGCCGCCTCCGACGATCTGAACCACGCGCTCGCCACCGTTTCCCGGTTCGGCACTCCCGGCGACCGCAGGGTCGTCCGCCGGATCCACAGCCAGAACACCACAGCTCTGATCGCGATGAACGATGTCATCGTCGACGCCCGCGCGGGGGACCCCGGCTCGCCGATGCAGCTCGACCAGCAGGTGCTGGAACCGGTGCTGCAGGGGATGACGACGGAACTCGACGAGGCGGCGGCGCACAACCGGATGCAGGCGATGGCCTCACTCCATCGCAGCCAGTCCGGCCAGCGGATCGTGCTCCTCGGCGCCCTGATCACCTTCGCGCTGGGCCTGCTGCTGACATTTGCCCTGGTCACGCTGCTGCGGCTCCGGGGCCGCCTCGAGCGCGCCCGCCGGACAGAGCTCGAGCGACTCAAGCGGGCGTCGCTGTTCGACAGCCTGACCGGCCTGCCGAACAATCGCTCGTTTCACGAGGATCTGGAGCTCGCTGTCGCCGGAGCTGCGAGTGAGCCGCTGACGCTGGTGCTCTTCGACCTCGACGAGCTGAAGCGGACGAACGACGCGCACGGGCATCAGGCGGGCGACGAGTGCATCACCACGCTGGCGCACTGCCTCGCGCGGTCGGGCAACGACGGCGCCGCCTACCGGATCGGGGGCGACGAGTTCGCCCTGATCGTCAAGCGCGAGCGCGCGTCGAACGCCCTGTTCATGGTGCAGCGGCTGCAGTCCGGCCTACTCCAGACCCCGTCCGGCGTGAAGGTGACAGCGACCGCCGGGATGGCGGAGGCCACCCAGGCGCTCGACCGCCACGAGCTGATCCGCCAGGCTGACCTGGCACTGGTGCAGGCGCGGAGGGTGCACCGCCGGACGCTGGTCTACTCGCGCTCCCTGGAGCCGATCCTGGCCGCACCGAACCGTGAAGCCGAGCAGCGCCACGCCGAGACGCTTGCCACCGCGCTGGCGTGCGCCGTCGACGCCAAGGATCCCTACACCCACAGCCACTGCGAGACCGTGTCCGAGCTGTGCGCGCTGATCGGAGAGCAGCTGGGCCTGGAGGACGACCGGATCTCCCGGCTGCGCTTCGCCGGACTGCTGCACGACGTGGGCAAGATCGGGATCACCGACGCGATCCTGCAGAAGCCGGGGCCGCTCAGCCCCGAAGAGCAGCGGGCGATGCAGGGCCACGCCCAGCTTGGGTACGACATCGTCTGCGCGGCCGACCGCCCGGTCGAGGCGACCTGGATCCGGCACCACCACGAGCGGATCGACGGCACGGGCTATCCCGACGGCCTGACCGGCGACGACGTACCGCTGGAGTCGCGCATCATCCTGGTCGCGGACGCGTTCGAGGCGATGACGGCCGATCGCCCCTACCGCGCCCACCGCGAGGTGGCGCGGGCCCTGGCGGAGCTGGAGCAGTGCTCGGGCACGCAGTTCGACGCCAGATGTGTCGCCGCCCTGCGCGCCATCGTCACCCGCAGCGAACAGCGGGCCGCGTAGCGCCTAATCGTCCGCGGCCGCTTGTAGCCTTGGCCGGATGGCGGGCAGGACGCAGGCGGCGCTGTACGCCGAGATCGACCACGAGCTGTCGTGGTCCGAGCGTGAGCTTCCCCAGCGGGAGCGCACGAAGCACGTCCACAGCCTCCACCCCTACCTCGGCAAGTTCGTGCCCCAGGTGGCCGAGAGCCTGCTCCGCCGCGGATTCGCGCCCGGGGCGCTGATCTACGACCCGTTTGCCGGCTCCGGCACCACCCTGGTCGAGGCGAACGTCCTGGGCATGGACGCGCTCGGCGCCGACGTGTCGGCATTCAACTGCATGCTGATGCGGGTCAAGACGGAGCGTCACGACCTCTCGCGCGTGTCCGCAGGCCTCGAGCTCGCGCTGGCGGCCCCACCGCTCGCCGCACCGCCTGCGTCGGAGTGGCTTGGCACCTGGTACGCGCCGGCGGCGCTGGCCGAGCTGCTCGGATTTCGCTCCGCGATTCAGCAGGCCGGCTCGCCCGAGGTGCTGTCGGTTGTGCTCTCCCGCGCCGCCCGGTCGGCCCGGCGCGTGCGCCACGACGACCTCGACCAGCCCCGAATGCCTGTGCTGGAGCCCTACCACTGCCACAAGCACAAGCGCACCTGCCGGCCCGTGGGCCACGCCCAGCAGTTCCTGCGCCGCTACGCGGCCGACACCGTGCAGCGACTGGCGGAGTTCGCTGGGCTGCGCAGCCGGCGAGAGGTGGACGTGCTGCATGCCGATGCGCGCGCGGCCAGGCTCCCCTCTGGGATCGACGGGATCGTCACCTCACCGCCCTATCCCGGGCTGATCGACTACCACGAGCAGCACCGCTACGCCTACGAGCTGCTGAAGCTCGACGACCGCCGTGATCTCGAGCTGGGCGCGGCGACGAGCGGCACCAGCCGGCGGGCCGTGGCGGAGTACTGCGACGGCATCGTCGAGGTGCTCGGCCACACTCGCGGCCACCTGGCGCCCGACGCCCGGATCGCCGTGGTCGTCAACGACAGCCGCGACCTGTACGGAGAGATCGCGCGGCGCAGCGGCCTCGACCTGGTGCAGCGCACGGCGCGGCACGTCAACCGGCGAACCGGTCGCCGGGCCGGCGAGTTCTACGAGGACGTGCTCTGGCTGCGGGTCAGCCGGCGGCCTGCGCCCCGGCCGTCCGGGCGGCCGCGCTCGCCGGCTCCAGCCGCCTGAGCGCCGAGCCGGCGTGCTGGGCGAACAGCGACAGCAGCTGCCGCTCCTCCTCGACCAGCGTCCGCATCCCCGGCGCGCGCACCAGCACCACCCCGAGCGGCCGGTCGCCGTCGCGCAGCGGCAGGGCCACTCGCGACCAGTGGTCGGCAGGACGGGCCGAACCCTCTGCCTGGGCGACGAGGGCAATCTCGGGTGCGTCGGCGGACAGCCGACCGTCGGCGCCGATCGGGAACAGGGTCGCCGACCCGCCGCCTGCCACATCCGGCAGGAACCGGGCGACTAGTGCGGCCGCGTCCTCCATCGTCTCCGCGGCTCCGAGTCTGCGGATCAGGAGCTCGACACGCTCGATCCGGCGGACCGACTCGTCGTCGGGTGGCTCACGCATTGGGCCATTGTGCATGTTCGGTCAGACGGAACCGGTCCAAAAGATGACGCCGCTCGTTGCCCAAGCTCAGATCAGGTAATCCCCGACGATCGACCTGAACTCACGGCAGCGACGGTAGTCGCTGGGCCGCGTCAGGCGATACGCCGTGACCATCACCGGAACGGCAACGACGGCCGCCAGCACGGCCACCGAGGTGAAGCTTCCGCGATGTCGTTTCACCGTCCCCCCTTTACGAAATGGACTACGTCCGTAATCGGCTGGTAAAGGTCAGGGCTGAAGTTGGAATTTGCACTCAAGCAGGGATAAAGTGGTGCCGATCCGAGGGAGGTGTTCCGTACCTCTACGATCTTTGTCAGCCTGGGTCTGCTGATCCTTCTGCCATTCTCGGCGGCGCCAGAGACGTCTCCGGCGCAGGCCGCGGTGGCAGGGACGCCGGTGCTGGCTCCGCAACCGGGACGGCACGCCGCACACCCAAGTCTTTCTGACGAACCCCGGGCGGCCGCTCAGCCGAAGGCAAAGACCGAGCCGAAGGCCAAGCAGGCCAGCTTCCTGCTGGTCGAGTCGGGTGGGGCGATGGTGCATCGGTGGCCCGGCGGGCCGGCGTCAGGTTCGATCCCCGCCACCACCCAGCTGGGTACCCCAACCTGGACGTGGGCCGTTTCCACCAACCCAGCCGGAAACTGGGCCCGCGTCATTCTCCCCGGCCTGCCCAACAACCACACCGGTTGGATCCACCTCACCGGATATCCGATCCGCCACACCACGTGGTGGGTCAGAGCCACCCTCCACACCCACCGCCTGCTGCTCCTCGACGGCCGCAGGATGGTCGCCGCCTTCCCCGTCGGTGCCGGCGCCCCCGACTCCCCCACCCCCACCGGCCGCTACAACGTCACCGACC
>Ga0265327_10005201_pt1 | contig 10984 bp, 11 predicted proteins | sample 41621metaG_FD_202089 | JGI IMG/M metagenome (GOLD analysis project Ga0265327, IMG submission 202089) | Rhizosphere microbial communities from Carex aquatilis grown in University of Washington, Seatle, WA, United States - 4-16-21 metaG | ecosystem: Host-associated > Plants > Roots > Rhizosphere... | reverse complement strand
CCTTCACCGTCGCAACAGGCCGGCGTGCCGTCGACGTAGACCTCCTGGATGTTGTAGGCCAGGTACGGGTAGGCGTTGTGGAAGCCGGTGAAGTCAGAGCTCGCCTGCGACCCGAACGTCGCGATCGCGATCGAGGTCGCGGCCGGCGAGTTGCCCGAGTTTCCGAGCGGGTTGCAGCAGTGGCTCTGGCTGTAGAGGGGGCTGTAGTCGTACGCCTGTGAGTTGTAGATGTCGGTCGGGTCGTACGCCCCGCCGGTGATGTTCGGCTTGGTGCGGGACGCCTTCATCGCCGCGCGGAGCTGCGTGCGGCTGCCGTTGCCGGACGCGTGGGAACCGCCCGAGATGACAGGGCCCGCGGAGTACACCGGGCTGGCTGGCTCATGCAGGCTGCCGGATGCCGGGTACATCGTCCTCATGCTGCTGAGCCCGTCGACGGACTCGACGATTCCCGCCAGCGACGCCGGGATGATCGGATCGTGGTTGTTGGCGAAGAACGTGTTTGAGCCCAGCTTGTAGTTGTCGATCTGGACGCCAAGCGCGTTCTGGACGGCGGAGACCGGCCCGGACACGTCGACCACCAGACGGTTGGCGTAGAGATGGGTCACGGTGAGGCCGGACTTCTTCGCCCAGGCCACGACCGCCTTCTGCGACACGGCCGTCGGGCCGAAGCGCTTCGTCCACTGCGCCACCGTCAGGTAGTGGTGGAACAGCGGAGACGACTTGGTCTGGATCGCGGTCAGGAACCTCTGCTCAGACGCCCAGTGCGGCGGCTTCAGGCCAATCGCGAGCCGGATCGTCTGAAACGGGCTGAACTGGCCGAGGTTGACCGCCGTCCCGTTTCGCACGGGCAGCGGGGTCTGCGACGTTATCGCCGCGTGATTCTGGGACCCGAATGCGGCAGTGGCGGACGGCGCGAGACCGCCCACGAGACCAACACCCAGGATCCCTGTGGCGACCGTCAGCCGCCGCAGCGAACAGCGAACGTTCATGCTTACGACTCCCCCTCTTGTCGTTTCCCCGCGAGCAACGAGGTATATACCACACTCGCAGGACCGCGATGTTGTCCGTGTGGATAAGCGCGACGATCGTCTCGCTCACCTAGACGGGCTCGGGGGAGCGGGTCTTCCCCACTGACGCCAGACCCGCCGGCGAGCGGTCGGTCTGGCCGGTTTGGCCTACTCCCACTCGATGGTGCTGGGCGGCTTGCTGGAGATGTCCAGCGCCACCCGGTTCACACCCGGGATCTCGTTGATGATCCGGCTCGAGATCCGCTCCAGAAGGTCGTAGGGGAGGCGGGCCCAGTCGGCGGTCATCGCGTCTTCGGAGGTGACCGCCCGCAGGACGATCGGGTAGGCATAGGTGCGGGAGTCGCCCTGCACTCCCACCGACCGGATGGCGGGCAGGATGGCGAATGACTGCCACAGGTCGCGGTAGAGGCCCGCCCGGCGGATCTCCTCGAGCAGGACGGCATCCGCCTCGCGCAGGACGTCCAGCCGCTCGCGGGTGACCTCGCCGATGATGCGGATCGCCAGGCCTGGGCCGGGGAACGGCTGCCGCCACACCATCCGCTTGGGCAGTCCAAGCTCCTCGCCCACCTTGCGCACCTCGTCCTTGAAGATCATCCGCAGGGGCTCGACCAGCTCGAAATCCATGTCCTCGGGGAGCCCGCCGACGTTGTGGTGCGACTTGATCTTGGCGGCCGTGGCGCTGCCCGACTCGATCACGTCGGAATAGAGCGTCCCCTGTACCAGGTAGTGGACGTCTCCCAGCCGCCTGGCCTCGTCCTCGAACAGCCTGATGAACTCCTCGCCGATGATCCGCCGCTTCTGCTCGGGCTCGGTGACGCCGGCCAGGCGGTCGAGGAACCGGTCGACCGCGTCGACGTGCACCAGCGGCACCTTGAAGTGCTCCTCGAATGCATCGACCACCGCGCCGGCCTCGTCCTTGCGCAGCAGCCCGTGGTCGACGAACACGCAGGTCAGCTGGTCGCCGACAGCCCGGTGGACGAGCAGCGCGGCGACCGCCGAATCGACGCCGCCGGAGAGGGCGCATATCACCTTCTCGTCGCCGACCTGCTCACGGATCAGCTCGACCTGCTCCTCGATGAACTGGAGCGCCGTCCAGGTCGGCGGCGCCTGGCACGCCTCGAGCACGAACTGGCCGAGCATCTCGGTGCCGCGCGGCGTGTGGGCCACCTCGGGATGGAACTGCACGCCGTAGAACCCGCGTGCCGCCGCCTCCATGGCGGCGATCGGCGTGGTGTCGGTCTCGGCCGTCACGCGGAACCCCTCGGGCGGCGCGACCACGCTGTCGCGATGGCTCATCCAGGCGCTGCGCTCGCCGGACATGTCCCCGAACAGCAGCGAGTCCTCACCGAGCCGCACCACGGTCTTGCCGAACTCGCCGAGGCCGGTGTTGGCCACCTCGCCGCCCAGCGCTGCCGCCATCGCCTGCATCCCGTAGCAGATGCCGAGCACGGGAACCCCGAGCTCGAACAGCTCCGGATCGACCGCCGGCGCACCGGGCTCGTAGATCGACGCCGGGCCGCCGGAGAGGATGATCCCGATCGGATCGCGCGCGGCGATCTCGGCCACCGGGGTGGTGTGGGAGACGATCTCCGAGTAGACCCGGCACTCGCGCACGCGCCGCGCGATCAGCTGGGCGTACTGGGCGCCGAAGTCGATCACCAGCACCGGACGATGCTGGGGCGAGCCGCCGGCCGGGCCGAGGAGGTTCGTGCCCGTCCGCGTCCCGGTCTCGGTCAACGGCTCATCCCGATCGCCTGCTCGCGCTGCAGCTTCTTGCCCTCCGTCTGCAAGGCCGGCGCGAACATGATCTCGGCCTTCTGGAACGCCTGGATGTTGTCGTACCCGGTGGTCGCCATCGACGTCCGCAGCGCACCCATCAGGTTGAGCGTGCCGTCGTTCTCGGTGGCCGGCCCGACCACGATCTGCTCCAGCGACGCGACCTGCGTGGTCTGCACCCGCGCTCCCCGCGGGAGGCTGGGATGGAACGTCGCCATGCCCCAGTGGCAGCCGTGCCCGGGCGCCTCGTTGGCGCGGGCCAGCGGCGATCCGACCATCACCGCGTCGGCGCCGCAGGCAATGGCCTTGGAGATGTCGCCGCCGGTGCGCATGCCGCCGTCGGCGATCACGTTCACGTACTGGCCGGTCTCGAGCAGGTGCTGGACGCGCGCGGCGGCGGCGTCGGCGATCGCCGTCGCCTGGGGCACTCCCACGCCGAGCACGCCCCGCGTGGTGCATGCGGCGCCGGGCCCGACGCCCACCAGCACGCCGGCGGCGCCGGTGCGCATCAGGTGCAGCGCCGCCTGGTAGGAGGCGCAGCCGCCCACGATCACCGGCACCGGCATCGAGGCGATGAACTCCTTCAGGTTGAGCGGCTCGACCACCGTCGAGACGTGCTCCGCCGACACCACCGTGCCCTGGATGACCAGCACGTCAAGGCCGGCGTCGAGGGCGTCCTGCCAGTACTCGCGCACCCGCTGCGGGGTCAGCGAGGCTGCGGCCAGGACGCCACCCTCCTTGATCTCCTTGATCCGCTGGACGACGAGCTCGCGCTTGATCGGCTCCCGGTAGATCTCCTGCATCTCGCGCGTGGCCTCGGCCGGCGAGAAGCCGGCGATCCGCTCGAGCTGCGTATCGGCGTCCTCGTAGCGGGTCCAGATCCCCTCCAGGTTGAGGACACCCAGCCCGCCCAGCTGGCCGAGGGCGATCGCCGTCGCCGGGGAGACCACGCCGTCCATGGCCGACGCCAGCAGCGGCAGCTCGAGCAGGTGCGGGCCCAGACGCCAGGCGATGTCGACGTCCTCGGCGTCGCGCGTGCGCCTGCTGGGCACGATCGCGATGTCGTCGAAGCCATAGGCGCGGCGCGCCTTCTTGCCACGGCCGATCTCAATCTCCAACGGTTCCGACCCCCTTCAGAGCGGCGGACAGACCCTCTAAACACGCTCGGCCCCGCGGGGCCGAGTGAAGGACTTTCCTAGTCATATGACGAACGTTCAATGTTCACGTCAGTCTACCAACGCGCACGGATGGCGACTGCCGCCCGCGCTCAGGACGCCCGCGCCGCCCGCGGCCGGATCTCCTGCACCTCCACCATCGCGCCGAACTTGGGCACGTCGCGGCCGTCGAACACGCCGGCGCCGGCCGTCTGGGTGTTGGCCGCGCCGCAGCCCAGCGCCAGCCGCAGGCACTCCTCGGCCGAGCGCTCGGCCTGCAGGCCCGACACGAATCCGGCCAGCAGGGCGTCGCCCGATCCGACCGATGACACCGCCTCCACCCGCGGGATCCACGCCCGGTACATGCGCTGCCGGCCCTTGCCCGCGTGGAGCAGGGCGTAGCACCCGGTCTGCAGCGTGATCAGCACGTTGGCGGCGCCCATCGAGTGCACCTGAAGCAGCGCCGCCTGGAAGTCCTCGTCGGTCTGGAACTCCTGGCCGACCAGCGCCTCTGCCTCGCGCTGGTTCGGCGAGGCGACGCTCGGCTCGGCGGTGAGCGCCTTGCGCAGCGCCTCGCCGTCGGCGTCGATCACCGTGCGCACCTTGCGCTTGTTCATGTCGCGGATGACCGTCTCGTAGAAGTCGGTCGAGACCTTGCGCGGCAGGCTTCCCGAGAAGACCACCGTCGAGACGGCGCCGCTCAGGTAGCGCAGCTTCTCGAGCAGCGTCTCGAGCTCATCCTTGGTCACCTCCGGGCCGTACTCGTTGATCTCGGTCTGGAGCCCGCTGGTGGGATCGATGACCGCGGTCGACGTGCGCGAGTCCTGGGCGATGTGGACGAAGTCGTTGAGGATCCCTTCCGTCGTCAGCGCGTCGACGATCTGCACGCCCGAGCGTCCGCCCACGAGGCCAACCGCAACCACGGGCTCGCCCAGGTTCTTGAGGGCGCGGGCGACGTTGATGCCCTTGCCGCCGGCCATGACCAGGCCCTGCTGGGCCCGGTGCCGATGCCCCAGCTGGAGGTTGGCCACCGTCAGCGTCTTGTCGATGGCGGCGTTGACCGTGACGGTGAGGATCATGGTGGCGCCTCGCGGGATCGGCGGGGCGGGAGGCCGTTTGGCACCCACCCCACGAACGCTGGGAGTCTACACTTGACCATCAGGCTCGCGGGCGTAGCCTGGATGCATGCTGTCCACGCGCAACCGACTCGTCGTCTGCTCCGCGCTCGTGCTGGAGCTGGGGATCGCCGGCTACGCCGCCGGCCACGGCGCACGCTGGCTGCTGCTGGCGATCGTCACCGTCACGCTCGCCGACACGGTATGGGGATTGACGGCCCGCCGGCGGCTGGGCGAGCTGGCCGGCATCGAGATCGCGATCGTGCTCGCCGTGCTGATGGCCAAGGGCGCCGATCCGACGATGACAGCGATGGTGGCCGGCGCCTGCGCTGCCTGGCTGTTCCGCGACCGAGGTCAGCCCGCGACAGGCACGGCCTGACGCAGCTCGATCGCCGCCGAGCGCACCGCCTGGCGCCAGTCGCCGCCGCGGTCGCGGAAGGCGTAGATCACCGACCGCGCAGCCACCACCAGGCCTCCGGCCGGATGGTCCTTGACCGCCGGCAGCAGAGCCGAGGCGCTGCCACCCTGCGCTCCGACTCCGGGCAGCAGCAAGATCGCGTTGGGCATCAGCTCCCGGGCACGCGCAACGGCGTCCGGGTGAGTCGCCCCGACCACCGCGCCGACGGCCGAGAGGCCACACGACCCCACGTAGGGCGCGCCCCAGGAGTCGATCAGCGCCGCCGTGCGCTCCCACAGCACCCCGCCCGATGCGAGCTCCGCCTCCTGCAGGTCGGCCCCACCCGGGTTCGACGTCCGGGCGAGCACGAACAGCCCTGCCCCGTCGCCGCACGCCACCAGAAACGGGTCGAGCGAGTCACGGCCCATGTACGGGTTGACCGTGATGGCATCGGCGATCGGTGGATCCCCGTCGACCGGTGAGAGCCAGGCCTCGGCGTACGCCGACGCGGTCGAGCCGATGTCGCCTCGCTTGGCATCGGCGATCACGAGCAGCCCGGCCTCGCGGGCATGGGCCGAGATCCGCTCCAGCGCGGACAGCCCGTACCCGCCCACCGCCTCGAAGAACGCGACCTGTGGCTTGACCGCCACCGCCTGATCGGCGACCGCGTCGATCACGCCGACGCAGAACCGTTCGTAGGCGCGGGCCCGCCCGGCCCTGCCGGCGCGCAGCCCGGTGATCAGCTCGGGCGGCAGCATCTCGATCCGGGGATCGAGGCCGACGCAGAGCGAACTCCCCCGCTCCGCGACCGCCAGGCTCAACCGATCCGCGAAGTTCATCCACGCAAGGGTACCGTCTCGCGGAGACGGGCCGCCTCAGCGGACGCGGCTGGGAGACCCCCGAGGTCAGCCATCACGACCGCTCTGGTATCGATGCCGGGACGTGCGAAGGCGGCCGCCACCACCCGTGCCTGCTCCGCCAGCTCCGGCTCGAGCGGCACAGGCGGCGCCCCCAGCGCGGCCTCCAGCGCCGCGGCCAGCGGCTGTAGCTCCAGCCGACCGTCGCCCGCCCGCGGCACCCGCCGCCTGCCCACCACCCTCCCACGCGCGCAGGCGAACACCTGCACGAACCGGCTGTCGAGGTCAGGAGCCAGCAGAAAGCCGTTGCGCCTGACCGCTCGCCGCGTCCGGGCCAGTGCGCGGGCAACCGCATCCAGGGCGGTCAGCTGGTCGCGGATCGCGGCTGCCTCCTCGAACCGGTGCTGCTCACCCAGCGCCGCCATCCGCGCCCGCAGCTCGGAGGTGCTGTCCGGGGCTGCCGCTCCCTCCAGCCATCCCCTCATCCGGCCGACCGCCGCCGTATGGCGCTCGGCTTCCGTGGCCCCGCGGCAGGGCGCCGCACAGCGGCCGAGCAGCCCTGCCATACAGCTCTGCTCCTCGTCTTCGGGGATCGCCGGGCGGCACGACCGCACCCCGAACATCCCCCGCAGCGCCGAGGCGGCGCTGCGCGCCTGCCGTTGCGACGTCAGCGGCCCCACCGAAACCGCGCTCGGCTGGGGGCGCTGCGTGACCGCCAGCCGGGGCACCGCATCGGCAACGGTCAGCGTCAGATAGCAGGCCCGCTCAGGATGGGCGGCGCGGTGGTTGGCCGCCGGCCGCAGCCGCAGGATCAACTCCAGCTCGAGCAGCGCCGCCTCCAGCTCGGAGCCCACCTGCCGGGTCTCGATCCGCTCCGTCGCGGCGAGGGCTGCCTCCACCCGCCGCCGCGGCGGCCCTGACCCGAAGTACGACCGCACCCTCGCCCGCAGGTCGGACGCCTTGCCCACGTAGAGCACCTGCTCGGCCGCATCCCGGAACAGATAGACGCCGGGGCCGGTCGGCACGTCGCGCGCCAGGCTCCGCCGTGTCCGGGCCCGGCGGGCGATGGGCGCCGAGAATCCGAGTGCGTCGCCGACCGTGCGCGCGCCCCGCTCCTGCGCCATGCCCAGCAGCACCGCCAGGATCTCGGCCGTCGCCTGAGCGTCCGGCAGCGCGCGGTGGCAGGGGCGCACCTCGGTGTCGAACCGCTCGGCCAGGGTGCCCAGGTTCATCCGCGGCAGCCGGCCCTCGAGGAACCTGCGGGCGAGCGCAACCGTGTCGATCACAGGCGCGGTCAGCCGTCCACCGCGCAGCCGTGACAGCTCCGCGTCGACGAAGCCAACGTCGAAGCGCGCGTTGTGGGCGACCAGCACCGCGCCCGCCGCGAAGCGGCGGAACTCGGTCAGCACCCGGCCGATCCGGGGCGCCCCGCGAACATCTGGCCGGGTGATGCCGGTGATCCGCGTGATCGTCTGGGGGATCGGCACTCCCGGGTCGACCAGCCGGTGAAACGTCTCCACCGCCTCGAACCCGTGCATCCGCACCGCCCCGACCTCGACGATCCGCGACACACCGGGCCTGGTGCCTGTCGTCTCCAGATCGAACACGACGTACGGCGCCTGTTCCAGCGGCAGGTCGACGAGAGAGGCGACCTCCTCCCAATCCGCCAGCGCGACCTCGCCGGCCGAGCGCCAGGTCAGGCGCGCGTCGGCCCGTACGACCTCGTCCACCAGCTGGCGGACGAGCGGCGCAGGAGCCGAGCGGAGGGCGAACAGGCAGCGCGCGGCCTCTCCGGCTGCGACCGGTGCCCGGCGCTCCTCGAGGAGCTCCACCAGGCGGTCGGCGCCATCGAGCGAAAGCTGTGCGGTCGCAGGAGCCATGCGAACATATGTTCGCACACGACACGGACGTCGCCCGAGATGGCCCCGGGGCAGGTACTACGCGGGCCGCCGCCCGCCGAAACGGTGGCGGCCCGCGGATGCGCCATACCTACTGCTTGACGGCTGCCTTGAGCTGGCTGCCCGCCGAGAACTTCGGAACCTTGCTGGCTGGGATCGTGACTTTCTGCCCGGGGTTCCGTGGGTTCACACCGGTGCGCGCCTTGCGCGCCTGCACCGAAAACTTGCCGAAGCCAGTGAACACGACATCGTCGCCACCGGCCAGCGCCGCCTTGATCGAATCGAGTGTGGCGTCGACCGCAGCGCCGGCGTCCTTCTTCGACAGACCTGAGCGGGCTGCCACCGCGTCGATGAAATCGCTCTTGGTCACGCTTGTCCTCCTGGTCGATTGCGGGGCCGGAATGGGTTAAGCGGGGACACCCTACCAGCTACCTCGGACGGCGACAATCGGCTCAGTGAAGCCAGTTCAGGCCGACTGGACGGGTGCGCCGATGCCCAATGTGGAAACAGTGAAGAGCGACGCGAAGGGCACGCCCGCCGCGGCGATCGCGTCGGCGCCCCCCTCCTCGCGGTCGACCACGCAAATTGCAGCGGAAACGTGGAGGCCGACGGCCCGCAGCGCCTCGACCGCAGACAGCAGCGCTCCGCCCGAAGTGACCACGTCCTCGACCACGCACACGGTCTGACCGGCCTCGTACACGCCCTCCAGCCGCTTTGCGGTTCCGTACTCCTTGGCTTCCTTGCGCACGATCACGTAGGGCACGCCGCTCTGGATCGAGGTGACGGCCGCCAGCGGCACCGCGCCCAACTCGGGCCCGGCCAGGAGCTCCGGCCCGGGGGCGTGCTCGGCGACCAGCGCGGCCAGCTCGCGCCCGATCCCGGCCAGCAGCTCGGGGTCGGTCTCGAACCGGTACTTGTCCAGGTAGTACTTGCTGCGCCGCCCGGAGCGAAGGACGAAGTCGCCTTCCAGGTAGGCGCGCTCCAACAGCCGCGCGCCCAGCTCGCTCCGGCTCACGCGGCGCCTGCCTCCGCCAGCACGTCGCGGGCGAAGGGCAACAGCCTGTCGGCGTCCGGCGATCCGGCGGCCAGCGAGACCATCGATCCGTCCTCGAAGTACACGTCCAGCCGCGTGCGCGTGCGAACCGAGCGCCGGCGGTAGACGACCGTGCCGATGAAGGACCCGGCGCCCAGCACCACGGGCACCCACAGCTTACGACGGCTCATCGGTCACCTCGTCGGCCGCGGCGGGGTCCTGAGCGCCGGCAGCTCCGTTGGGGTGGTCGGCAACCTGCCGCAGCAGGGTCTTCAGGTCGTAGAAGACCAGCCCGACGGTCGGGTCGGCGCCGGTGGTGGCCACCGCCACGCGCTCGGAATCCACGACCACGAACACGCTCCCCTCCGGGGTCGATGCCTGGAGCTGGGAGAGGTTCTCGCGTCCCAGGTCGCGCCGAAGCTGATCGGCGCCGTCCAGCAGCGACTGCGCCGCGGAGGTGACCCGCGCGGCCGCGTCGTCGGGCAGCGTCGCCGCCTCCACCGAGCCGTCGCGGGCAGCCACTACCACGGACTCGATCTGCGTCGAGAGCTCCTTCAACTCGGCTATCGCAGATGCGGCATCCACGATTCCAACCTAGCACACGCCGAAAGTACCGATATTGTGATCCGACATGGCAAACCAGAGCGCGCTGACGGGTCTGCGGCCCTACCGGAGGTTCGCTGCCCAGACCAGGTCGGTGCTGAGCAAGTACCTGGCCGACCGCGGCCCCCACCTGGCGGCGATGGTGGCCTACTACGCCCTGCTCTCGCTGTTTCCGTTCCTGTTCCTGATCCTGTCGGTGCTGGGCCTGTTCGGGCGCGTGTCTGAGAGCTCGTACCTGATCCACGAGCTCCAGCACATCCTGCCCGGCCAGTCGGCCGACGAGCTGATCAACCTCGTCCACTCCGTCCAGAGCAACGCGGGAACCTTCTTCGCCATCGGCCTGATCGGCATGATCTGGTCGGCCCTGGGGTTCTACTCGGCGCTGGAGTCGGCTTTGAACATCGTCTTCCAGGTCAGCAACCGGGGGTTCGTGCGGGGCAAGTGGACCAGCTTCATCCTGGTCGCAGGCTCCCTGGCGGTGCTGTTCAGCTCGCTGCTGATCGCCACCCTGGCAAGCGGCTGGCTTCACCGCCACGGCCCCTCGTGGACGACCGAGGGCATCGTGCCCTACCTGATCTCGGTCATGTTCTCGACGGTCGGCTCCTTCGTGTTCCTGATGATCGTCTACCGGATGCTGACCAACGTCGAGCTCCACCGGGGCGATGTCTGGCCGGGAGCGCTGTTTGCGACGGTGCTGTTCCAGATCTCGTTCCTGGTCGTGCCGTACTACCTGCAGCGGGGTGACCTGCTGGTTGCGATGCGCGCGTTCGGGGGCCTCGCGCTGGTGCTGGTCTGGCTCTACCTGATGGCCAACGTGATCGTGCTCGGAGCCGAGATCAACTGGCGACACTGGTCGCGCCACCAGCCGAGCGAGACCGAGGTCGGCGGGCTGGCGTAGAACTGGTTTCAGGATGAGCGGCGTCGTGAGGCGCAGGGCGCGGCGGTGGCGGCAAGGATCGAGCCGCGAGCGGAGCGCAGGCAAGGCGCAACCGCAGGTTGCGCCGGTCAGATCCGTCGTGCTATCCCAAGCACGACCGATCTGCGGAGGCCACGTTGAGCACCGCACGCGGCGTGGGACGCCGCCGCCGCCGTCGCGAACCAGCCGCAACAGCCGGGCATTCTG
>Ga0265327_10005200_pt1 | contig 10986 bp, 5 predicted proteins | sample 41621metaG_FD_202089 | JGI IMG/M metagenome (GOLD analysis project Ga0265327, IMG submission 202089) | Rhizosphere microbial communities from Carex aquatilis grown in University of Washington, Seatle, WA, United States - 4-16-21 metaG | ecosystem: Host-associated > Plants > Roots > Rhizosphere >... | reverse complement strand
TGACTAAGAACGCTTTCGCGCTGGGCGAAGAGAAACACCGACAGTCCGTCAATGCAAATCGTTTTTAGGAAAATCCTTGACTACCCCGCATTACATACATTGTAACAAGTTGTGATCCGGGAGACTTGGGACCCGAAATCAGGCTCAAATGGCCCTGGTGCAAGGGTTTGGAGGGTTTTGGAACCGGAGCAGGATGGCTCCGGACACGGACTGGAGCGGGACGCTCCGGCCACGGTTTGAGGGCCTTCGGTCAGGCTTTGAGGAGGTCGGAGAGGTCGTGGTCGGTCCAGTTGGTGGCTTCGCCTAGGGAGTCTTCGCTGAAGGTGGCTTGCGCGAGTTCGCGTTTGGTGGCTTGGAGGCGGACAACCTTTTCCTCGACGGTGCCGCGTGTGAGCAGCCGATAAACGGTCACGGGCCGGGATTGGCCGATGCGGTAGGCGCGGTCGGTGGCCTGGGCTTCGGCGGCGGGATTCCACCACGGATCGAAGTGCACGACGGTATCGGCGGCGGTCAGGTTGAGACCGTAGCCGCCGGCCTTGAGGCTGATCAGGAAGACCGGCGGGCCGTCCGGTTTCTGGAAGCGATCGACGAGTTCCTGGCGGTTGCGGGTCTGGCCATCGAGCAACAAGGACTCGACCTCCCTCTCCTGCAGCTTTTGCCGGATTTTCTGTAATTGTGTCTGGAACTGGCTGAATACTAGCATGCGGTGATTGCCGGCCATGGCTTCCTCGACGCGTTCCATGAGGCGCTCCAGCTTGGCCGAGCGGCGGTCGAGCGGAAGTTGGTCGAGGCGCTCATTTTTGAGCAAGGCCAGGTCGCAGCAGGTCTGGCGGAGGCGCAGCAAGGTGGTGAGGAGCTGGAGCCGGGCTGCCCCCGCACCGGCGCTTTTGCGGACTTCGTCGACGCGCTTGCCGCCCTCGCCGAGGATGTCCCGGTAGATCTGGCGCTGGTCGGCGGAGAGCTCGCAGTAGTCGTCGATGATGAGCTTGGCGGGCAGATCGGTGGCCACTTCCTCCTTGGTGCGGCGCAGGATGAATGGCGTGGTTTTGAGCCGGAGGCGTTCCAGCGGAGCTTTTGGCAAGGGCGCGGCCTGCAGTGGTGCTTCGTAGCGGTCCTTGAACTCCTCCCGGGTGCCGAGCCAGCCGGGCTGGATGAAGCGGAAGATCGACCACAGGTCGCGGACGCCGTTTTCGACCGGCGTGCCGCTGAGGGCGATCCGGGCACGGCCGCGGAGTTTGGAGATTGCCTTGGCGTGGTCGGTATCCGGATTCCGTATCAGGCTGGCCTCGTCTACGGCGATCACCCCGTACTCCCGCCCCAGGTACCAGGCAAGGTCGCGGGCCAAGGTTCCATAACTTGTGACAATAACGTCGTCCGCCTTCACCTTGTCGCGCTCGGCGTCCCGGTTCGAGCCGTGCAGGATCCGCACCGTCCGGCCCGGGGCGAAGCGCTGGAACTCCGCCCGCCAGTTCCCGAGCAAGGAGGTCGGACAAATGACCAGAGCCGGGCCGGTGTGGGTTGGATCAGAAAACAAATGCTCGATTGCAGCGATCGTTTGAAGCGTTTTACCAAGGCCCATGTCGTCCGCCAAGAGGGCTCCGCCGAAGCGTTGGACTCGATCGATCAGCCAGGAGATGCCGGCTTTTTGATACGGTCGCAGCAGTCCCGGGACCGAGGGGTCGAGCGTCGCCGCCAGCGCGGGCTGGATTTGATTCGGTTCGTTTGATAGTTTGGACTTGCTGCTATTTTTACGATATTCCCGTATCAGCTCTTCGATGGCCTTGGGGCCGACGAAATGGCCGTGTTCCTGCCGCACATCGAGTTCGGCGATGAGCGGTTCGAGGAGTTGCACGGCATCCTCGTCGAGGATCTGCTTCTTGCCCCCGGGGCCGTTGCGAGACGAGCGGCCGGAGCGCAGCCACTGGAGGATTTCCGCCCGCGGCACGGTCTGGCCGGTGGCGGTTTCAAAGCCATAATCGAAGGCCAGCCAGTCCTCGCCGGAGCCCAGGACCTCGAATCGTGGGCTGACCACCTCGATGGTCGCTGAGGTGCGCTGGAGCCGCGGGCTCTGCTCGATCTCCCAGGACGCGCCGAGTTCGGTGATGCCGTGGGCCAGGAAGCGGAGGATCGCCGCTTCTCCGGAAAGCGTGTAATCCCCTCGCCCGCCCGCCACGAAACCGAACGACGCGAGCTTTCCCAAGGCCGCCAATTCCGCCTGCGAATGGCGGACCTGCCAGGCACCCTCGGACGTCTGGCGCGGAAACCAGGTATCGTCAGCCTCGCCAACGACCAGAGGTGGCGAGTCATCGTAGGTAACCAGGGCGCGGGCGCTGAGCTGAATCAGCGAACCATCGAGCTCCAAGCGGAACGCGGGCGTCGCCGCCAGCATGCGCAGATCGCCAAGCCAGGAATCCTCCGGTAGCCCGAGCCAGTCCTCCCACACCGGGGCGCGGCGCAGGAGTTGCCGGAGCGGCACCCGCGTGGATCGGCTCGCTGCCCAGTCGACGAAGGCCGGGGCCAGATCGGCCGGCGGTGCGGCGGGACCAACGCGGGCGAGCGAGGCTTCCTCCATCAGAAAGAACTGTCCACCGACCGCCGCCAAGGTGGACGTGGTCTTGAGCAGGACCTGGTCCCCTTCCCTGACCGGCACGGCGAGCGGGATGGTAGCATCGCATGAAACGGCGAGCGGTTCCTTGCCGGCGAAAATCCGCGGGTGATCGGAGACCGCCCCGAGGAACCCGGCGAGACGTTCTCCATCCAGCGCCAGCGGCAGCGGGGCCTTCACACAGGCGACTCCCTGGGCCGCCAGCCAAACCGTGAGCCCCACATCCGCCGGATCCAAGGCAGCCGATGGGTCCGGTGCCACGGTCACGGTGAGGCGGCCGCGGGCGAAACCGTCCTGCCAGGTGGGAGCCAGCCGGATCAGCAGCGGCGTGACCGGGACGGAGGGCGCAGCGCTGGCTGATATGGCCGGGGTGTCCTTTCCGGTCGGGGCGGCAGCGGGCCGATTGCCTGTTAGAAGGGCCAGCCCGGTCGCCACCGCGTGGGCGCAGACCGCCCCCGAGGCCTGATTCTCCGGACAGGCGCATTTCACTTCGAAATGGCCGGCCTTCGGCACCTTCACGCCGAGCCGGATCAGCCGCCTGCCAGCGCGCACGCTGCCGGTCCAGCCATCGGGGGTCGAGCGGGCATCGGCCACGAGGCCGTTGTCGAGCAGCGACTTGCCTTCCTTGTAGGCCTTCCAACTGGCGGCGGCTTTGAGGGAGGATTCGGTCCAATCGGTCATGCGGCGAGGGCTTGCTTGACGCCTGGGCCTGGAATTATCAACCGTAGATGACAGATTCGGCAACCGGAGCGGGTAGAGAACGCGCGCCGGGTGGCTGAAACTTCATTGTATTCCCGGCACAACCCCAACCCACCAACTTCGTACACTCCATGACGACCACCCGCGCGATCCTCGCCGTGTCCTTTCTGGGCATGGCCCTCGGCTTCTCCGAGACCCCGAAACCCCTCAAGGTAATGCTGATCACCGGCGGCTGCTGCCACGACTACAAGGCTCAGACCGGCATTTTGAAAAAGGGCCTCGAAGAGCGTGCGAACATCGCCGTGACCGAAGTGCATGTGGATGACGGCTCGACCAAGCCGCCGCTTCCGATCTACGGCGTGCCGGACTACGCCAAGGGCTACGACCTCGTCATCCACGACGAATGCGCGGCCGGTGTGAGCGATCTGGAAACGATCAAGGGAGTGCTCAAGCCGCACGAAAAGGACGGCATCCCCGGTGTGGTGCTGCACTGCGCGATGCACAGCTATCGCCAAACGGGTTTCGACAAGAAGGTGGAGAATTTCGACGAACCACGCTCGATGTGGTTCGAGTTCATCGGCCTCCAGTCCACCGGCCACGGACAGCAACTACCGATCGACGTGACCTTTACCGATGAGGCCAAGACCAACCCGATCACCAAGGGGATGAAGGACTGGACCACCGGCAAAGAGGAGCTTTATAACAATATCTCCGTGTTCGATACGCTCAAGCCGCTCGCCAAGGGCAAGCAGGGTAACACGGAAACCGTCGTGGTCTGGACCAACCTCTACAAGGGCAAGACCCGAGTGTTCGGCACCACCCTCGGTCACAACAATGAAACCGTGAGCGACTCCGGCTACCTCGACATGGTCACCAAGGGTGCGCTGTGGGCGATGGACAAGCTTGACGAAACCGGCCACCCGAAGGCGGGCTACGGTCGTGTGACGAAGTAAGCGGCCAAACGATTTTCCGCGTTCGAAAAGCCCGTCGGGGAATCTCTCCGGCGGGCCTTTTTTTGGTTGAAAAGCAGGCCCTTCGATGCAGGTCGGAATTCACCGCCGACGGCCAAATTTCGGTTGCCTCGGCGCGGCCTGAAGCTAGGATTTCCACCGACTGCTGTGTGCGTCCATTCTGGCAAGCGTGCCCGAACCTATGCTATATACACGGGGGCATTCCTCCGGCCAATCAGGTCATGCCTTTCAGGAAGACCACCTACGCCGGACGTCCCCACCTAGTGGGCTTTTGGAACGTGGCTCACCTCGCCAGGACGGCACAGCGGTTACTTCTTTTCCTCGCTCTTCTGGGCGGCCTGCTCGGCGATGCGGTGCTCGTGCAGCGCCTTCCACTCGGCTCCGAGTTCCTCGACCGACTTGCCGGTCCACTCCTTCCAGAGATCGGGTGAGTAGATGCCCTGCCGGCAGGCGGTGTTGAGCTTCTTCACGAGGTCCTTGTCCTTGGTCTTGACGACCCAGAAGATGAAGTTCGCGGAAATGCGGTAGTTGCCGTCGTACTTCGCGGAACCGATGTTATGGGCGTTGATGTCGGCCCCGTGGGTTTCGGGCTCGTAGAGGAACCAGCGCACGTAATCCGGAATGCCTTCCACGATCCAGCCCGGATTGGGCGCGGGCCGGGCCCCATTGAGTCCGCGGCCGTATTGTTGGACAACGTGGGTCATTTCATGGACGACACTGCCACGGGCCTCGCGCTTCAGCTCCGCGGTGAACCACTGGGCGTTCATCGAGATCTTGTTGCCGGCCGCATAGGCGGGTGTGCCCTTCATGTCGGTCTTGTACTCGAAGTTGACGGTGGTCGGTGCGGTGTAGTTGTCGCTCGGCAGGAGCGCGACGATACGCGGGTACCAGTTCTGGATCACCGGAGCGAGTTCCTTGGCCGACCATTCCTTCAGCTCGGGAGCCTGGGTCGTGTCGATGGAGAAATGGTAATGACCATCCGCCGTGGCGAAGTCGACATGGGTGGGTGCCGGATCCTCCGCCAGGACAGGCAGCATGGATGCGAGAGCGAAGACGGCCGTGAGAGCCGTGCTCCATGTTGCGGTGGGTTTCATTTATTTGTTGAGCAGGTAGGAGAGGAGGTCCTTCAACTCATCGGGATTGAGCTGGTAGATGAGGCCCGGAGGCATGGGCGACTGCGGCGAGGGCTTGATGCTCTTGATGCGGCTGCGCTCGATGTCGGTCGTTTGCGAGAGGTCGAATGGATTGGTGGCCACCAGCTCGTGGAGGTCCTTTTCATTCACGATCTTGCCGAAGACCACCGTGCCATCGGTGAGCGTGAGGTTGTCGAAGGCGAACTGGTCGGACACCGTCTTGCTCGGGTCGATGATCGCTTCCGCGAGATCCTTGAGCTGGAAGCGGCCGGCCACGGTGGTGAGATCAGGGCCGACGCCCCCTCCCTGTCCGCCGCCTTCGCCGCCGACCTTGTGGCAGGAGGAGCACATGCAGGCATCGAACATCCGGCGGCCGTTGGCGACGTCGCCCTTGAGGCCGCCGTCACCGAGTTTCACGACTTCATCGATCGTCCAGGCGCGGCCCGGGCCCTTGGCGACCGGACGTTCAACCGCGACAGCGGGCTTCGAGGGATCAAGCTTGGCGACCATTTCACGCTCGGCGGGAGTGGCATTTTCGAGTGCCTGCTTGCGGATCTCGGAAATGAAGCCGTTGAAGCTGTTGCCGCCGCGCTTGGACTGGAGCTTGGAAAACCAGCCGAAGTAGCGCGTGCGCTCGTCCGCGGTCCAGGGGCCTTTCACCACGCGCAGGCAATACAGGTAGTGAAGCACCTGTGGTGAGGCGAAGTGCTCGATCATGTCCATCACGGTCTTCCCGTAACCCGCATTGCGCTGGGCCAGGGCCGACCAGTCCGGCGGTGGCGGCGGACCGGCGGAATCCATCAGCATCACGGTGCGCGTCACGATGCCGGGAGCCTGGAGATCGCTGAGCAGGCGGCAGAGCTCGCGGTTCACGTCGTCGCGATCGGACGGGAAGGCGGCGTCGATCTTGGCGAGGATGCGGGCGCGCTCCTCGGCCTTTGGCTCTCCGGAGCGGATGAACAGGAGGTCGCAGACGCGCAGCCAGTTGATGCGCTGTTGGGAATCGAGTTTCGACCAATCGAGGCGGTCGAGAGCGATCAGGATCGCCTCGCGGTAAGTGTTCGGATTGGTCCGAGCGAGGGCCATCGCGCCCCCGATGGTTTTCCATGCATCGGTTTCCTTGGAAAGGCGCGTCGAGATCGCGGCGGGATCGACGGTTTCCACGGCCAGTCGCGATTGATAGCGGATGGTTCGGGAGGGCGAGGCCATGCCGTCCCAGGCACCGGCGCGGTCGGCCAGTTCGAGGGGCTTGGCGACATAAGGCACGGGAGCCACCGACTCGTGGCCGGTATAGGTCACGCGCCACAGGGACGAGTCGGTCTTGCGGCCACCGCTGAGGAAATACATGGCACCATCGGCACCGACGACGGCATCGGTGAGCGGCAGGCCGTTTCCGGCGACGAATTCCTCGCGCTCGGCCTTGTAGCCGCCGCCTTCCGGCGTGAGATGGATGGCGTAGAGCGTGGCGTAGGTCCAATCGAGCGCGAAGACGCACTTCTGGTAGCTGGCGGGGAACTTCGCGCCACGACCAGACACGACACCCGTTGGTGAGCCGGGGCCGACATTCAGGATCGGAGCCATACTATCTTCGTAGTATTCAGGCCACGGGCCGCTGCCGTTGCGCCAGCCGAACTCGGCACCGGGCGTGACGTAGCAGATGCGGGTGGGGCGGTACCACGGCATGCCCATGTCCCACTCCATGTCGGAGTCGTAGGTGATCAGGTCGCCCTTGTCGTTGAAGGCGAGGTCGTAGGCGTTGCGGAGGCCACAGGCGAACAGTTCCCAGCGGCTGCCATCAAGGCTGAAGCGGCAGATGCAGCCGCCCGGCGCCATGCGGTCGCGGGCGTGGCCGCCTGGATCGCCGATGCGCGGCAGGAGCTGGTCTTCGTTCCAGTTCTTGTTAGGGAGTGAGGCGTCGATGGCCGGGAGGTCGGTGAAATTACCGGCGGTGACGTAGATCCACTTGCCATCCGGTGACAGGGCGAGGCCGTGCGGACCGTGTTCGCCCCGGCCTTTCATCGCCTTCAGCAGCTTCGGCTGGCCAGACGGCTTGTCGCCGCTGAAATCAGGCACCGCCCAGACACCGCTTTCTTCGGGGCCTTCATTGACGGTCACATAGAGGGTGCCATTGTTCCAAAGCAAGCCATGGGCGCCTCCGAGCTTGATGCCAGCAGGCACCACCTGACTGGCTTGACCCGCAGCGGTGCCGGGGGTGACACGATAGATCTGGCCGTATTGATCGGAGCAGAGCAGGTGGCCCTTGCCATCGACGGTCATCGCCACCCACGAGCCCTGGTTTTTCGGGACGTGATAGAGGCGCTCCAGTTTGAAGTCTTTGGCGACCTGGTAACGGGTCGTCATGTCCTCCGGCCCACTGCTGGCGGCGGCCGGGGCGGACAGGATCTCTCCCCATGGCGCGTCACCCATCTTCGCGACCTCCACGGCCACCGGCCAGGAGGACGCATCAAAGCCGGGCTTCTGCCAGCCGGTCGGGGCTTCCGAGCTGCATTTCCAGCGCGGGTCGGAGACGATCTCGATCGTCTTGCCGCTCTTCAATTTGACGTCCAATCGCAGCGCCATCGCCGCCATGCCGCCTTCATTGCGACCTTCAACCGCGATCACGTTCCTGCCGTTGGGAGTGAGGGCCGAGGTGACGTCGTAGTTCTGGGGCGAAGTCCATTCGGCGGAAAATCCAAAGTCGCGGCCATTCACCCAAAGCTCCTGCCAGTTGTCACAAGTCACCTCGACCGAGGCCGACGCGATATCGGCAGGCAGGGCTACTTCCTGACGGAAGAAAACTTTTTCCCGTTCTCCGGGCTCCTTCGATTTCCAGATCCAGGAAGGAGTGGCGGCGTTGGCGATGGCCGACGCCACGCATAAACCAAGGCACGCGGAAATGAGCGGTCGCATGGACCTGACTACCGAAAGCATCCCTCCAACCTATCACCCAATCGGGCAGATCCCCACAAAAATGTCGAAACCTCCACATTCCGGTAGGTGTCTATTTGGCGGGCAAAATCTTGATATCGCGGAAACTGACCTCGTCGCCATGGAACTGCAGCAAGATTGGTGACGAGGTCTTGATGCCGAAGCCTTTCACTGCCTTGAACTTGCTGGCAGCAATTCCCTTGGTCAGAGCTTCACTACCGAAATCGAAGGCGACGGTCTTCACGCCGTTGAGAAAGTGCTCAACGTGATTGCCATGGATGACAATGCGGCTTTGGTTCCATTCTCCGGCGGGCTTGATTTTGGCCTCTGGAGCCGGGGCAAAGACGTCATAGAAGGCACCGGCCAAGTGCTTGCCTCCCTCAACCTTGGCATCTGGATGACGGAGATCGAGCATTTGGTATTCAATGCCAACGGGTTTGGTGGCATCGGGTAGATTGTATTTCACCCCGCTATTGCCAGCTTCTCCGAGTTTCCACTCCCAGCTCAGTTCGAATTCCGAATAGAGATCGGTGCTGATGATGTCCGACTGCGGGCCTTGGGCCGAGGCCTTGACAAAGCTCAGTTCCCCGTCCTTCGCGACCCAGCCGGAAGTCGGCGCGTCCTTGCCAATCGCATGCCAGCCCTTGGTGGAGGTGCCGTCGAACAGCAGTTTCCAGCCGGCTTTCTTCTCCTGGTCGGTGAGGTGGTTGTGCTCGTCAGCAGCATGGAGAAGTGGCGAAAGCAGGACGGCGAGGGCGAGAGTCAGATGGCGGGCCAGCATGAGAGGCTTATTCGATGCAATTGACGAGCTTCTTTCAATCATCTTCGGCGCGCGGGCCGAGAATTTTCAGAGCCAGTTGGGCCTTGAGTTCCCGACCGGATGGCGCGACGATACGGTTGTTCCTTTGGAAGCGGTTGAGGCGGGAGGTGCAGGGTGCGTGATGCGCTCACTCCCACACGGGTGGAACTGGTGGCAGACGCCCCTTCCCCATTGGATTGAATCCAAACTTTCACACCATCATGTGCGGCATTGTCGGATACATCGGAAAAGCGGACGCCCCGGGCGTGCTCATCAACGGCTTGCGCCGTTTGGAATATCGCGGCTACGACTCGGCGGGAGTCGCTGTCATTGACGAGGGACGTCTGATTGTGGCGAAAGCTCCCGGCAAGGTTTCCCGGCTCAGCGAGCGCACCCGCCAGGACTGGCCGGCAGAGCGGTTCAGCCGCGCCTCAACCGGGATCGCCCACACCCGCTGGGCCACCCATGGCCCGCCGACAGAGGCGAATGCCCATCCGCATCTCGACCAGACCGGTGACATCGCACTGGTGCACAATGGGATCATTGAAAACTACCGGGCCCTGCGCAAGCGACTCGAAGGCAAGGGGCACCTGTTTCTTTCCGATACCGATACCGAGGTGCTTTCGCACCTTATCGGCGACAGCTATCAAGGGGATCTCCTGCAGGCGGTGTGCGATGCGTTGCATCAGGTGGAAGGCACCTTCGGCATCGCCGTGCTGTCGGTGAAGGAACCGGGCAAGATCATCACGGCCCGACGCGGCAGCCCGATCGTGATCGGCGTGGGTGATGGTGAGACGATCATCGCCTCCGATGCCTCGGCGATTCTGGCGCACACGCAACGGGTCATCTACCTGGACGACAACGACATCGCCGTGGTCACAGCCAATTCGGTGGACATCCGCGATTTGAACAACGTGCCGGTCACCCGCGAGATCGCCGAACTTGGCCTCGATGCCTCGGCAGCCGAAAAAGGCGGCTTCGCGCACTTCATGCTCAAGGAGATTCACGAGCAGCCAGACGCGCTGGCCAATGCCATACGCGGGCGCCTCGATTTCAATCTCGGCACGTCGGTGCTTTCCGGCATGGGAACCTCACCCCGCGAGATGGCCGACCTGCAGCGCATCGTGCTGGTGGGTTGCGGAACGTCGCTGCACGCCGGTCTGGTCGGCGAGTATGCCTTCGAGGACTTGGCCGACATTCCAGCCGAAGTTCAGCAGGCGGCGGAATTCCGTTATCGCAATCCTCTGGTCGGCAGCCGCGACATGGTGGTCGCGATCTCCCAATCGGGAGAAACCGCAGACACGCTGGCGGCGGTTCGGGAAGCTAATCAAAAGGGAGCGTTCGTGATTAGCCTCTGCAATGTGGTCGGCTCGACGATTTCACGGGAAACCGGACGTGGCGTCTATCTGCACGCCGGGCCGGAGATCTCGGTCGCGTCCACCAAGGCCTTCACTTGTCAGGTGGCGGTGTTGCTGATGATGGCGCTGAAGCTGGGCCGTGGCCGCCGCTTTTCGCGCGACGAAGGCATGCGCCTGGCCAAGGACATTGACTCGCTGCCGGAACTGGTGGGACGGGTCCTCGAATGGGACGACCGCATCTCGAAGCTGGCCAAGGCCTATGCGAAGAACGAACACGCCTTCTTCATCGGACGTGGACCGATGTATCCGGTGGCCCTGGAAGGGGCTCTCAAACTCAAGGAAATCTCGTACATCCACGCCGAGGGCTACCACGCGGCTGAACTGAAGCACGGCCCGATCGCACTGCTTGAAAAAGGCACGCCGGTCATTGCCCTCGCCTGCGACATCCCCGGCAAGGACAAGACGCTCGGCAACATCGAGGAGTGCCGTGCAC
>Ga0265327_10005199_pt1 | contig 10989 bp, 11 predicted proteins | sample 41621metaG_FD_202089 | JGI IMG/M metagenome (GOLD analysis project Ga0265327, IMG submission 202089) | Rhizosphere microbial communities from Carex aquatilis grown in University of Washington, Seatle, WA, United States - 4-16-21 metaG | ecosystem: Host-associated > Plants > Roots > Rhizosphere... | reverse complement strand
CTCAGCCATTTCGCCTTCATCGACAGCTATGGAGAGGCGATGATGCGTCAGGCCCAGGCCCGGGGCGCCTCGGCGGCGGAGCTCGCCCGGGTCGCCGCCAAGGTCGAGGCGTTCCGAACCCAGTACGCCAACCCCCTCTATCGCCTGCCGATGACCTTTATCGAGATCTTCCCGGTCGGGGTGCTGATCTCGCTGATCTCCGCAGCCCTGCTGCGCAATCGCCGCTTTCTGCCGGCGACCGCTATTTCGGCTTGAACCGTTTGCTGGCCGGGAAGCCCTTGGGGGCGAGCTTGCCGGCCGCGGCGCGGCGGGCCAGCCAGTCGCGCCACTCGGCCCAAACGCGGGTGCGCCCAGCGCCGTCGATCCAGCCCGCCCCCTCTTCGGCCGTGAACACGATGGCGTCCCGCAACCCGCCCTCGCGATAGGTCTGCAGCTTGACCCCCTTGCCGCGGGGCATTTCCGGCAGCTCGGCCAGGGGGAAGATCAGGATCTTGCCGTTGTCCCCGATGACCCCCAGGTGGTCGCCGGTGGCCGGCAGGGCGAAGGCGGCGCCCTTAGCGCCGACATTCAGCACCTGTTTGCCGGCCCGGCGGAAGGACACCGCCTCCTCCTCCGGCAGGACGAAGCCGTACCCCTCCTTGGAGGCCACCACCCGCTTCATGCCCGGCTTGTGCGGGAACATGTCGACGATGTCGGTCTTGTCGTCGAGGTCGAGCATCAGCCGCAGCGGCTCGCCATGGCCCCGGGCGCCCGGTAGCTTGTCGCACGGCAGGGCGAAGAACCGGCCGTCGGAGGCGAAGATCAGCAGCTTGTCGGTGGTCTCGGCCGCCGCCATGAAGGCGAGCTTGTCGCCCTCCTTGAACTTCAGTTCGGAGGGATCCTCCACCCGGCCCTTGGCGGCCCGGATCCAGCCGCGGTCCGACAGGATCACCGTGATCGGCTCGCGTACGATCATCGCCTCGAGGGCGGCCTCGGTGTCCACGGTCGGAGCGTCGGCGAAGATCGACCGGCGCTTGCCGATCACCGTGTCGGGTCCGAGCGCCGCGCGGACGTCCCGCAGCCCCACCCCCACCAGCTTCCACTGGGCCTTATCGGAGGCGAGCAGAGTGAGCAGACCGTCGCGCTCCTCCGCCAGTTCGGCGTGTTCTCGGCGGATCTCCATCTCCTCCAGCCGCGCCAGCTGGCGCAGGCGGGTGTTGAGGATGGCGTCGGCTTGAAGTTCGGAAAGCTCAAAGGCCTCGATAAGCTTTGCCTTGGGCTCCTCTTCGTAGCGGACGATGCGGATCACCTCGTCGAGATTGAGGTAGGCGATCAGCAGGCCGTCCAGGATGTGCAGGCGAGCCTCGATCTTCGCCAGCCGATGGCGGGCGCGGCGCACCAGCACCACGCGGCGGTGATCGAGGAAGGCCTGCAGGGCCTGTTTCAGATTCATCACCCCCGGCGTGCCGCGGGCGTCGAGGACGTTCAGGTTCACCGAGAACCGGGTCTCGAGGTCGGAGAGCTTGAACAGGCTCTCCATCAAGACCTCGGGCTCCACATTGCGGCTCTTGGGCTCCAGGACCAGGCGCACGTCCTCGGCGCTCTCGTCGCGGACATCCCCCAGCAGGGGCGCCTTCTTGGCCTCGATCAGCTCGGCCAGCTGCTCGACGAGCTCGGCCTTCTTCACCTGGTAGGGGATCTGGGTGACGACGATCAGATAGCCGCCGCGGCCCGTATCTTCCTTCTCCCAGTGGGCCCGCAGGCGGACCCCGCCCCGGCCGGTCTCATAGGTCTCCAGCAGGGAGGCCTGGGGCTCGACGATCACCCCGCCGGTTGGGAAATCCGGGCCCCTCACATGGGCCATCAGGTCGGCGGTGGTGGCGTCGGGATTGTCCAGCAGCACGCCGCAGGCGTCGATCAGCTCGGCGGCGTTGTGTGGCGGGATCGAGGTGGCCATGCCCACGGCGATGCCGGTGGTGCCGTTGGCCAGCAGGTTGGGGAAACCGGTGGGCAGCACCACCGGCTCGGTGTCCTGGCCGTCATAGGTGGGCTTGAAGTCCACCGCGTCCTCGTCGATCCCGTCGAGGAGCAGGGTCGCGGCCGCGGTGAGCTTGGCCTCGGTGTAGCGCATGGCCGCCGGGTTATCGCCGTCGATATTCCCGAAATTCCCCTGGCCGTTCACCAGCATGTAGCGCTGGGCGAAGTCCTGGGCCATGCGCACCAGAGTGTCGTAGATCGACTGGTCGCCGTGCGGGTGATAGCCCCCCATCACCTCCCCCACCACCTTGGCGCACTTGCGCGCCGCGGCCTCGGGGTTCAGCCGCATCTCGCTCATGGCGTAGAGCACGCGGCGCTGCACCGGCTTCAGCCCGTCGCGCACGTCCGGCAGGGCCCGGTCGGTAATGACCGACAGGGCATAGGCCAGGTAGCGCCGGGACAGGGCCTCGGACAGCGGCTCGTCGATGATGCGGTCGCCGTCGCCATCGGACGGCGGAGTGGAGTGCTTGGTCATGTCGAATCAGACTTGGGACTGGGGTCCGTTCTAGACGGTGCGCGGGGCCTCGTCGCGGGCGGGTGCGCCGTTTAGACGGCCCTGCGAACTTCCGCCACGCCGAACAGGGCCAGGACCGCGCCGGAGGACCGATCAATCCACAGGCGCACGCGCGGACCCACAGCGTGGCCGGCCGCGCCCACCAGGGTCACCACCGCGCACCACCAGATCATTGAGCCTGCGAACACCCCGCCCACGGTCTGCGCCGCGCCCAGGGCGTCCAGGCCCTCTCGGGGGGCCAGGGCCGCGAAGACGGCGGCGAACATGATGATGGTGGGCGGGTTGGCGAGGGTCAGCAGCCAGGCGCCTGTCGCCGTCGCGGACAGGGAGCGGGTCTCCGAAGCCCGGGCCGCGCCCTCGCCGCCGCGACGCCAGAAACTCTTCAGGCCCAGCCACAGCAGGAACAGGCCCGCGGCGAGGTGCAGGGGCTTCTGATGGGCCAGCATGAAGGCCGACAGTCCAGCGAGGCCCAGGGCGGCCACGGCGGCGAAGCTGGCGTCGCCGGCGGCGATGCCAAGGCCGGTGGCGAGCCCTGGCCGCCAGCCGCGGGTCAGGGTCCGGCGCATGCAGAGCAGACTCATCGGACCCACCGGCGCGGCGACGGCCAGGCCAACGCCGAAGGATTTGAGGACAAGGGGCAGTTCGGACATGGGGAGTCTCCGGGGAATGGAAATGCAAAAAGCCCCGCCGAGGGGCGGGGCTCTTGAGGTCTGGCTTCTGGTCAGGTCAGTGGATGAACATCATCCGGCCCCACCCACGCACAGTCCCGCCCCGCCGCATTGGCGACGTTGGGTCTGCTGCTGTTGCTGCGCGGTGCGAGCCATGGGCCGGAGGTTAGACGAGGAAGGGGGCATTGGACAACCTGCCGCTGTCGTCCACAATCTGACATGCACCTTCGGGGATCACCAATGTCGATGAGGATCGCTGCGACTGTCACAGTGGCTATCGGTATGACGCTGTCAGCCTGCTCACCTACGGCATCTCAGCTGCGGGGTGCGAAGCTGGGCGATACCCAGGTGGTTGTGCAGTGGTCACTTGGCTCAGCACTTGGAGCCAGAGGCGGATTTAGCGAATTTCTCGCCTTGAATAAGTGCTTTCATGCGGAGAGCATCGTCGAGAAGGCGAGCGCCGGCTTCTACTTTGAAGATGGCAATGACATCGGCGGTGGCCTTTGCAACGTGTACTTATTTACGTCCGATGTTGATGAAACGGTTCGGCGATTGGTGACCTTGGAGCACGCTGGAAAAATTCCCAAGGGCGTCCAGATCGGCGTCGCCGTCTACAAAGACGCTGCTCGGACAGATTGGACCTACAGGGCGGTTTATCCGCGCGAGCTAAAGAGCTTCAGCATCTTCTAGACGGAAGTCTGCACCCCGCTTTACCGCCCGCCCGCCCGCGGATGCAGCAGGTCGGACCAGCGCCAAGCGTCCGTCCCCAGCACAAGCCGACCGGCGCCCGCGCCATCGGCCATCGAGAACAGCACCAGGCCCTGCACAGGTTCGGATCGGCATGCTGCTGGGGCGAAGGCCACCTCCCACAGGATCGCCTCTCGCACGGCGGCGAGGCCGGCGCCCTCCTGGCCGCGGCTGCGGATCCAGTCGCCGTTCCACACGAACAGGGCCTGTCCCGGCGTGCCTGGGACGCGACCTGCCTCGGCGACGGCCGCCTGGACCCGCGGGTCCCTGCGCAGGGCCGCCTGCAGCCGTCGCGCCATGTCACAGGCGCGCCCGGACCCTGCTCCAGCGGCGGCCGCCCCGGCGATCTGGGCCTCGCTCAGCCCCACCGATGCATCGTCCGAGAGGCCGGCGCTCACCGGGACCGGCCGGACATCCGACGGCGCCGGCGTGGTCCGGCTGAGGCTTTCCAGGGCCGCCGGCGCGGCGGCGGACGACGGCGCGGGCTCGGGCGCCTGCATCCGCATCCGCGGGGCAGGCGCCTCAGTCAGGTCCAGCGGTATGGTCTGGGGTTCGTAAATCTTCTGCGGAGCCGGCGGCGTCCCGATCAGCACCGACAGGACCGCCAAATGGCCTGCCACCGCCAGGACCGCCACCGCCAGCCGCCCGGTCGCACCCCAGGTTCGGCGAGCCCGGTTCGAACGTGGGGACGGAGCCGGCTCCTGGCCCATTTGGTCGCCCCTCGCGTTCAGGCCCCCGCGCCGCTCAGGTGAGAACGATCAGCACCACGCGCCGATTGGCCTGCCGGCCCGCCTTGGTGGAGTTGGGCTGGGCCGGGGCGTCGGCGCCGTAGGAGATCACGCCGATCCGGTTTAGCGCGACACCGTGCTGGTTCAGATACCGACGCACCGCCTCTGCCCGCTCTTCGCCGAGACGGTAGTTGGTTTCCTTGGCGCCCGTGGCGTCTGTGTGGCCCTGAACCTCCACATAGACATTGCGGTTGTCGGTCTTCAGCTTGTCGATGAAGGCGTCGAGGCGGGTCATCGCCTCGGGCGACAGGTCCGCCTTGCCGGACGCGAACTTCATGCTGTCGTCGGACAGCACCTCCGAATAGAGGAACTTGCCCTCCGCCAGCTTGCCCGCCGCCTGGGCCCGCTCCAGCGCCTCTCGCGAGGTCTTGTCCAGGTTCGCAAGCTTGCCGTCATGCTCGGCGACACGATCCGAGACCCCACCAATGCGCGTGTTGGCGCCCGCCACCTGCTCGTTCACATAACCCTTGGTGGCGCAGCCGCTCAGGCCCGCGGCCAGCAGCAATGCCCCCACGAGCGCAACGCTCGATCTCATCTGAATCATGCAAGTCCCCCCGGCCGGTCAGCTCGAACCGTCACGGGACATACTACGGCGGATTCCGGCAGGCCCAAAACAGGCTCTCCTGGCCCGCGAGGGGGGACCGACGTCGGCGAAGGCGGATATGGACCGAAGCACCCCGCGTCCCCTACCTCGTCATCCTCCGGTCGTCTGAAGGACGATCCGGGGGACCCAGGCGGAGCAGCCACATTCTGTAGGTCGGCTTGGGTCCCCCGGATCAGCCGTTGGCTGACCGGAGGATGACGAACGGGATGGCGCCTAGAGCCGCTGGGCGTCCGCCAGCTTGTCCACCAGCCACAGCCGCGCGGGAGGGATCGGCCGGTTCATGGGGTTGAACACGAAGAGCTCGAGGAAGTGGGCGGTGAGGTCGAGGCCGGCCTTCACGTCCCCCGGCGACAGGCCCGCCTGGGATGACAACAGGAACGGCGGCAGGGCCAGGAGCTTGTCCTTATAGGGCTCGCCGGCCTCCCGGCAGACGGCGCGGCCGGTGCGGGGGCTGACATAGATCAGGTCGTCCAGCTGCCCGGTCGCGGCGCATTTGGACAGATCGAGGCCGAAGCCCAGGTCCTGCAGCAGGCCCGCCTCGAAGCGCACGAACACGGCCGGCCAGATGTCGGGCAGGGTGAGCGCCGAGGTCAGGGCCTCGAAGGCGTAGAAGGCCCCGGGATGTGGCTCCCGCTCGGGCAGGGCCGTTCCGGCCACCGCCGCGGCGGCGGAGAGTCCCGCCAACGCCAGGGGATCGTCAAAGAGGGCCGAGGGCCCCTCCCCCACCGGCTCGATGGCGGCGGAGCCCAGTTGATCGGAGACCCGCGCCCGATAGCTGACGATCGCCCGGGCTCCGGCCTGCAGGAACGGCTTGATCCGCCGCGAGGCGCCCCCGGCCACGTGGGCCGCGTATTTGCCGTGCCGGGCGGTCAGGAGTTCGACGATGGCTCCGCTCTCGCCGAAGGCGCGAGCCGAGAGCACATAGGCGTCGTCCTCGAATTCCATCAGCCGCCGGCCTCAACCGCCCACTCCAGGGTGGGCCGCCAGTCGGTGGACACTGGAAGACCAAAGACCTCGCCCAGCACCTCCTGCATCTCATCGGCATCCAGCATCCGGCGTTCCGCCGCGCCGCCCACGGGCCGCACAGTGAAGCGGTTGTTCAGCAGGGCGTAGCGGGCTTCGGGCCGGGTCATCGCCACCATCAGGGTCTGGCGGAACTTGGAGGCCGGATGGGTGGAGGTGAACCAGTTGCCCACCTCGTAGTCGATTGGGAAAGGCGGGTCGCGACCCAGACGGTAGACCGGGGTCCACGCCTCCAGCTTGGTTTCCAACAGCACCTCGTGGCCGAGGTCGCGCAGGCGGAAATCCTCGTGCGGGGTCGCCTGGGGCTCGTCCATCACCCAGCGTAGCGGGGCGGTGAGCACCGCGCCGCCGAATCCCACATCCGCCAGCCAGGTCTCGCCATCGAGGATCACCTTCAGAGCCCTGTGGGTGCGGGGCGGGTCTGGAGCATCCGGCGGGGCCATCCACACGACCCTGCCCAGCAGGCCCTCTACCTGGAACCCAAGGGCGGTCAGGACGCGCTCGAACAGGTTGTTCTGCTCGAAGCAGTAGCCGCCTCGCCGGGCCCCGATCAGCTTGGCGTCGATCTCCGCCGGGTCGAGGTCGATCCCCTCGCCCAGCAGCACGTCGATGTTCTCGAACGGTATGGCGGCCGGGTGCAGGGCCTGGAGCGACCGCAGCACCTCCAGGGTGGGCTCGCGCGGCCCGGCATAGTCAATGCGTTCGAAATAGGCGTCGAGGTCGATCATGCGCCTAAGCTGGGGGATCAGACGTCGAAGTCCAGGCCCACATCGCCATAGAACTCCCGCTTGTCGGCCCAGCGCTCGTCCACCTTGACGGTGAGGAACAGGTGCACCGGGCGATCCAGCAGCTCGGCGAGCTCCTCGCGGGATTTCTGGCCGATCCATTTCAGGGTCTGGCCGCTCTTGCCCAGCACGATGGGGCGCTGGCTCTCGCGCTCCACATAGATGGTCTGCTCGATGCGGGCCGAGCCGTCGGTCTTCTCCTCGAAGGCCGTGGTCTCCACCGCCGCCGAATAGGGCAGCTCCTCGTGGACCCGCAGATAGATCTTCTCCCGGGTGATCTCGGCGGCCAGCAGGCGCACCGGCAGGTCGGCGGTCTGTTCCTCAGGATAGAGCCACGGGCTCTCGGGCATCAGGTCCGCCAGCCGCTTCTTGAGGTCGTCCACCCCGGAGCCGTCGGCGGCCGAGATCATGAACACCTCGGAATAGACCCCTGTCTCGAACAGCCGGTGCGCCAGGCCCAGCAGGCGCTCGCGCTTCAGGCCGTCGATCTTGTTGATCGCCAGGATCGCCAGCTTTCCGTTGGCCTTCAGGCCCTCGACGATGGTCTCCACGTCGATCACCGACTTGCGGTCGGCCGGTTTGCCGCCGCCGTCAGCCACCGCCAGCTCGGCTTGGGCGTCCACCAGGTGGACGATCACCTCCGCCTCGTCGGCGCCGCCCCACGCGGAGCGCACCATGGCCCGGTCCAGCCGCCGGCGCGGACTGAAGATCCCGGGGGTGTCCACCAGGATGATCTGGGCCTCGCCGGCCATGGCCACGCCGCGCACGGGGAAACGGGTGGTCTGCACCTTTTGCGTGACGATGGAGACCTTGGCCCCCACCAGGCGATTGGTAAGAGTCGACTTGCCCGCATTGGGCGCGCCGATGATCGCGGCGAAGCCGGCGCGGGTCATGATTCCAGCTCTCTCTTGGTCAGCATCAGTTGTGCGGCGGCCTTCTCGGCCTCCCTCTTGGATCCACCCTCGGCCCGTTCCGGATCGTGCCCCTGAAGGCGGACCTCGATGATGAAACGCGGCGCGTGGGCGGGGCCTTCGCTCGCCACCACCACATAGCTGGGCGCCGGCAGGCCGCGCCCCATAGCCCATTCCTGCAGCAGGGTCTTGGAGTCCTTTCGCGTCGCGTGCTCCATATTGGCGATCTCATCGCCCCAGAAGGCGTCGAAAAAGCCACGAGCCAGGTCCAGCCCGCCCTCCACATAGAGCGCCGCGATCAAGGCTTCGCAGGCGTCGCCAAGCACCTTCTCATTGTCCCGGGCGCCCAGCTTGGTGGCGCCGGAATCCATGCGAAGCGCATCGGCCAGGCCGACGCTTCGCGCCACCCGGGCGCAGGATTCGTAGGTGATGATCTTGTTGATCAGGCGCGACAGGTCGCCTTCGCGCGCCTCCGGGCGCAGTTCCATCAGCCGTTCGGCCGCCATCAGATTCAGCACCCGGTCGCCCAGGAATTCGAGCCGCTCATTGTGCTTGGTCTTGGGGGACCGCGCCCCCACACTGGCATGGGTCAGGGCCTGCTCCAGCAGGCCGCGGTCCTTGAAGACATGGCCGATGCGGCCCTCGAGCTCGGCGACGGCGGTGTCTCGCCGGTTCATTTCAGCAGGTGGAAGAAGCGGCTGGGGCGGGCTTCCAGGAACCAGGTCCAGGGCTTGATCAGCGTGGCGCCCTTGTTCCAGGACAACAGGATGATCTCCGCCTTGCCCACCAGGTTCTCAGCCGGGACATAGCCGACGCCGATCTCGCTGGAGACCCGGCTGTCCAGGGAGTTGTCGCGATTGTCGCCCATGAAGAAGTAGTTGTGCGGCGGCACCACATAGACCCCGGTATTGTCCACGTCGCCGTCGGGGCCGAAATCGTAGGTGATGAACTTGCGCCCGTTGGGGAAGGTCTCTTCATAGCGCATGACATTGCGGGTGAAGCCGTAGCCCGAATCCACCAGAACAGGGGTCAGCGCCTTGCGGGGCACCGCCACGTCATTGATGTAGAGCGCTCCGCCCTTCATCTGGATGCGGTCGCCCGGCAGACCCACCAGCCGCTTGATATAGTCGGTGTGACCGTCCCGGGGCAGCTTGAAGACGATGATGTCCCCGCGCTCCGGCGTACGCTCCAGGACCCGGCCGCGGAAGATCGGCGGGCTGAACGGCACCGAGTGCCTGGAATAGCCGTAGGCGTACTTGGACACGATGATGTAGTCGCCCTCGAGCAGGGTCGGCTCCATCGATGCGGACGGGATGGTGAAGGGCTGGAAGAAGATCACCCGCAGGAACAGGGCGATCAACAGCGCATAGACCACCGTCTTGATGATCTCGACGATTTCCTGCGCCGCACCGGGCTGATCCGAATGCTCGGCGCTTCGCACGTTTTCGCTCATCGAGGGAGATTCTCGTCCGCCACCGGCGCGCGCCGGCGCCTGTTGCTAGACGTTCGGCCGGTTTGGGGCAAGCTCAGCCCCCGGCGCCCGACGATGCGCCACACCTGCAGCGAACCGGCGTCAGCGACGAAACACGGTGTGATTGGATCGCTTCCAACGCCGGTCACCCCGGCGAACGGCGTCCTAGTGCAGGACCTTGCCGAAGCGGCTGGGCCGCAGGTTCAACACCCAGGTCCATGGCTTGAAGATCGAGGCGCCCGGACTCCAGGACAGCAGCACCATGCGGGCGCGGCCCACCAGGTTCTCGGCCGGCACGAAGCCCACGCCCCCGGCGCCCGGGGGCACCCGGCTGTCGAGGGAGTTGTCGCGGTTGTCGCCCATGAAGAAGTAGTAGCCCTCGGGCACGACGAACACGTCGGTGTTGTCGAGCGGCTGGTCGGGGCCAAAGTCGTTGGTGAGATAGGTGCGGCCGTCCGGATTGGTTTCGCGGATCCGCTCCACCGGACGCACGATGCCCTCGCCGATGGCCTCCTGCACGATCTCCACCGAGACGTGCTTGATCAGCTTGTCGTTCACATAGAGCTGGTCGTTCTTCATCTGGATCCGGTCGCCCGGCAGGCCGATGAGCCGCTTGATGTAGTCGACCTTCGGATCCCGGGGCAGCTTGAAGACGATGATGTCGCCGCGCTTGGCCTGGTGCTCGAAGATCCGGCCATGCCACAGGGGCGGGCTCAGCGGGATCGAGTGCTTCGACCAGCCATAGTCGTACTTCGACACATAGACATAGTCGCCTTCATAGAGGTTCGGCTCCATGGAGGCCGACGGGATGGTCACCGGCTGGAAGATGATCACCCGGACCACCAGCGCGATCAGCAGGGCGTAAACAACGGTCTTGACCACCTCGATGGTCTCGCTCTTCGGCGCGCTGTCGGCGGAGCTGGTCTCGGTCATGGAGGGTTCCTGCAGAAATCCGACGCCTCGGATGCCACGGCTGGATGACGAACGCCAGACACGGCATATGGCAGAGGTTCTAGCGTCGCGCCCGTGAACTCTTCGTCAAGGACGATTGCACCGGGAGCTGCAGCGGGTCGCAGGGGGATTTGGATGGACGTCAACACCGGGCTTCTGGCCCTGGCCCTCGGGGCCGGCATCCGGGCCGCGGCCGCGACGGCGGACGCTGCGGAACCGTCGCTGAACGACAAGGCGCGGGATATCCGCAGCGTGCAGGAGGTCGCCTTGTCCCCGGACGGCGCCCAGGTCGCGGCTACGATCAACGCCTCCACGGCGGAAGGCGGCCAGCCCCACATCTGGCTCCTGAGCGCCGATGGAAAGACCGGGCGTCAGCTCACCCGATCGGGCGCCGACACCGAGAGTGGCGAACGGGCCGCCGCCTGGTCCGCCGACGGTTCGGCCCTGTTCTTCCGCGCCAAGCGGGGCAAGGTCGATCATCTCTATCGCCTGCCCATGGCGGGCGGCGAGG
>Ga0265327_10005198_pt1 | contig 10998 bp, 11 predicted proteins | sample 41621metaG_FD_202089 | JGI IMG/M metagenome (GOLD analysis project Ga0265327, IMG submission 202089) | Rhizosphere microbial communities from Carex aquatilis grown in University of Washington, Seatle, WA, United States - 4-16-21 metaG | ecosystem: Host-associated > Plants > Roots > Rhizosphere... | reverse complement strand
TTATAATGGCAAACGCGCGCATTCAAAATTAAGCTACCAGTCCCCGCTGGAATTTGAGCGGAAATTCTATAAGAAGACTGCTTAAAAAAGTGTCCGGTTTTAGTTGACCATTACAAACGCCACAGGCTTCAGGCGAAATGTGGCGCTGAATCTGATAAAACCCTAAAGTTATTTGAAAAGGGTGACTATCGAGGTCAAAGAAAATTGGTTCCAGATGGACATGGGGGTTCAAAAAGCACAGAAGTGATTGAAATCGATGGTATCAGTTCTAAGCCGCTGTCTAAGGAGGCGGCAAAAGACTTACAAAATCAAGCTCAGCAGAATCAGGAGGCAAAACAGTATCAATGGAATGATGCTAATCGCATGAATATTGCCAAGGAAATTGGTAAAAAAGCGTTAGTTGGGGCAGCTATGACCGCAGCAACAACCTGCGATATAAACGCTCTCTCATTAGCATCATCTAAATATAATCGCTTGTTATTTTGTTGTTTTAAGGTATCTTTCAAAGCGTCAGTTTCCGCTTACAATTCGATTAGGTCATAGTGTCCTAATTATTATTGTGATTTAACAAATTAATTAGGTCTTGAATATCTACTATGTCCCCACAAGAATCCTTAAAAAATCATCAAATCAAAGCGGACCAAATTATGTTGGTTGTAACCGCTTTGTTAGTATCTGGATGCTTTGCTCTTGCGTCGCAGCAAGGGACATTCTTTTTGGTAATTTTTTTAGGAATACCGATATTCTTGATTCCATTACTATTTTACTGGCGTTATCCAGGCTCTTTATTAACGCGTTGTGCGATAGCGGTTGCGATGATGGTATTGTCCGGATTGCAAATCCATCAAATGGGCGGCCTGATTGAAATGCATTTCGGCATTTTTGTTTTATTGGCGTTTCTTCTTTATTATCGGGACTGGATTCCTATTGTTGTCGCTGCTGTTGTGATTGCGGTGCATCATTTGCTGTTCAGTTATTTACAAGCTGCTGGACATATGGTGCATGTATTTAACCACCAGGCCACTATCGGCGTGGTTGTTATTCATGCAAGTTATGTTGTTTTTGAAGCTTCTCTTTTAGTTTACATGGCTATCGTCAATAAAGCCGAGTTTTTGGATACGCATCGTTTGATACAAATTGTTGAGCAACAGTCCGACGATGCTAGAAAACGGGAAGAGCAAGATCGGTTTATTGAGCATGAGGCATTTAAATTAGCATTTACCAAGCTAAACGACGATATGCATATGCTGTTTCAGGCAGCGCTGGATGGGCATTTATCCGCCCGAGCCGATGTGACAAAACATCAGGGGGATTTTCGTACAATTATAGAAGGAGTTAATGACACCTTAGACGCCATCATTAAACCATTAAATGTGGCAGCATATTATGTGAACCAGATCGCTAAGGGTAGCATTCCTGCCAAAATTACTGATCGTTATAACGGTGATTTTAATACCATTAAAAATAATCTTAATACCTGTATTGATGCGATCAATACACTGATTGACGATACCGCTTTATTATCCCAGTCTGCTAAGCAAGGTCTGATTGAAACGCGTGCCGATATCAATAAACATCAGGGGGATTTTCGTAAAATTATTGAAGGCATAAACTCTACATTGGAAACGCTTGTTGAGCCTATCGGGGTTGTCAAGGTTGCTGTGAATGCTATTCAGACTGCTGCTAAAGAGATCTCTGCGGGTAACAACGACTTATCACATCGCACCGAGGAGCAAGCCGCCAGTCTGGAACAGACTGCGGCCAGCATGGACGAGCTGATCTCTACCGTACAGCACAATGCCGCAAACGCCAAACAAGCCAATCAACTTGCCGGGGAGGCATCCAATATAGCTGGTAAGGGGGTCGAAGTCGTCGGTCAAGTGATTCGAACGATGGAAGATATTAACGACTCTTCTCGCAAGATCGGCGATATTATTTCTGTCATAGACGATATCGCTTTCCAGACCAATATCCTTGCCCTGAACGCCGCTGTTGAGGCGGCACGCGCAGGAGACCAAGGCCGAGGTTTTGCAGTGGTCGCCGTAGAAGTGCGAAATCTCGCTCAACGCGCTGCTTCGGCCGCCGGAGAAATTAAGCATCTGATTGATGATTCGGTCATGAAAGTTTCCGGCGGCAGCAAATTAGTAACCCAAGCGGGTCATACCATGGAAGACATTGTTAAGTCCATACGTGGAGTTACCGTGATGATGTCTGAAATCAGCGCTGCCTCGGTAGAGCAAACATCGGGTATCGAGCAAGTCAATCAAGCTATTGTTAAGATGGATGAGGTAACTCAGCAAAACGCTGCTTTGGTAGAGCAGGCCGCTGCTGCCGCTGAGTCGTTGGAAGAACAGGCGCAAAGCTTATCGGACACGGTAGCGCAATTCAAAGTTAGCGATTATTTCAACAATGCGCGTGAAAGAATGCCCCAAATAAAATCTCTCAGTTCTTTTCATGTAAAAAAAGACACCACATTGTCTAGAAAAACCGTAACAGTCAAACATCAACCGACTCCAATGGTTTCCGGTGATGATTGGGAAGAGTTTTAAAAACTAGACGAACTGCGCCCCTACCCAATGACTAGAAGCACCGGAGATCGACCGGACGCAAGGCAAAAAAAAGCCCTTACATTGCTGCAAGGGCTTGATTTATTTGGCTCCCCCGGACGGGCTCGAACCGCCGACCTAATGATTAACAGTCATCCGCTCTACCGACTGAGCTACAGGGGATTAAAACTTGTTTCAGTATGGCGCGCCCGGAGAGATTCGAACTCCCGACCGCACGGTTCGTAGCCGTGTACTCTATCCAGCTGAGCTACGGGCGCCGTACTGAGACGCGTATTATGCATTCCTATCACTTATTCGTCAACTATAGATTTAATTAATTTTAAAAAAATGTCCGGTTGACTCTACAAAGTGATTTCGGTAACTCCAAATGCTCAGAATCAAGTAGCTTAGAGTAACCAGGTTCTAAAAAAGTATCTAATTAATTACTTAGCTTTTTTTGTACGGTCTGGCTGACGTATCGTTAATTCAGTCCAATTTATAGGTCGGCATTATCAGTCAACTGTCCAATGTACCAAGCCGCCATACGAGGTGGCGATAACAATCAGGCCAAAAGCTATGCGATACCAAGCAAAAACAATGAAATCATGATGGCTGATATAGCGCAATAAAGCCTTGATCGCCAATAGCGCACTGAGAAAGGCGGCAACTAGCCCGGCGGCAAAATAGGGAGCGTCGGTTACAAGATCCAATAAATCGCGATGCTTATACAGGTCATAAATGCTGGCGACAATTAAAGTGGGAATCGCCAAAAAAAACGAGAATTCGGTTGCGGCTTTGCGCGATAAACCGAATAACAAACCACCGATGATGGTTGCGCCTGAACGGGAGGTTCCCGGTATCAATGCAAAAGCTTGCGCAATGCCGAGTTTTAGCGCATCCAACGGGCTTAAATCTTCTATTTCGTGGATGCGGATTTTATGCTCCCGCTTTTCCGCCCAGATAATGATGAACGCGCCCACGATAAACGCCAGTGCTACCGGAATCGGCTTAAACAGTACGGCTTTGATATATTTACCGAACAGTAGCCCCAAACTCGCCAATGGCATGAAAGCAATCATCAGGTTAAGGGCGAACTTTTGCGCCTGCGCCGAGCGGGGCAGGCCCATTATAACGGTGGCGATTTTAGTGCGGTATTCCCAACACACCGCGAGGATCGCGCCAACCTGAATAACAATTTCAAACAACTTGCCTTTGTCGTCGTTAAAATTCAGCAAGTCTCCCACCAGAATTAGATGCCCTGTACTGGAAATCGGCAAAAATTCGGTCAGGCCTTCAACAATACCCAAAATGATGGTTTTAAGTGCTAATAGAATATCCATGTTTTACCTGTAAGAAGAGTCATTCGAGGTTAAATTATACGCATCTTCATGGCTTTATGAGAGATAGGTATCCGCACCACTTGATTATTATTTCCCGCAGTACTGAGGTCGCATAGCTTCCTGCCGCTAAGGTGAAACAAAGTTCCAGTACGGTGTCATCAATAAACTGCCACCGTAAATCCTGCACGTTAACTCGTAATGCGCGCCTATCCCGATCAACGGCACTGGCTATTAAACCCTGAGCCAGTGGCTCGTACTCGCCGATAACGGCTTGCTCAATGTCGAGCGCATCGGCCGATACGTCGGCATTGCCTTTGCCCCACAATACCCCGGTAGGGTGGATTTCTTTGGCCGCCAAGCGCCTGATAATGTCGGCATCCGGCTGCTCCGACTGAAAACAGCTGTGCGACAGGTCAAATTGATAAGTATCGCCGATGACCGGCTGATCCCAGTTATTTTGCGTCACCCGATAGGCGAGAATCCGGTTGAACAGGTAAGACCGGGCCGCCGATAAATAAAGGCTGCGCTGCTCCCGACCCACTTTCGCGCCTTGGAACATGGCCAAGGCTTTATTGACGTTTTGCCCTTCATTGCCGAAACGTTGCGAGCCGTAATAATTGGCGATGCCGCCGGCTTTAATCTGCTCCAGTTGTTGAAGCGTCTTTGCTTTATCGCCTTGCCAGTCGCGAATGGTCAGTTTGAAGCTGTTGCCCGATAACACGCCGCGCTTGAGTTTACGGGCATGGCGGACGGCATGCAGCACCTTTATAGTGTCCGATTCAAATTGGCTCCAGTCGGGGTCGGCTTTGCCCGGCAACCAAACGCTGAACCATTGGGTGGTGACGGCGTAGCGGTCTTTCAAACCGGCGTAACTGACATCGCGTTGCCTGACGTTGGCAAATCTGGACAACTGTCGGGCGACATAGTCGGTGTTTTCGCCGGTCTTTTCTATTTGCAGAAAAACATGTTCGCCGGAACCCGAGGGTTCAAAGGACAGATTTTCTTTAACGATAAAGTCTTCGGGCATACTGCGGATTTTGCCGGAGCCGGAAGGTTGACCGTAAACGTAAGGCCAGACGGGGATTTCAATAGAGTGCATAAAGTTGGATGAGGTCTAGTGGGGATAAGGCGCGCCCGGCGTCTACAAAAATGTCTTGATAAACAAAAACCATGATAATTCGGTTGCCCGTACCGCTTTAATCATGCCGCTTGGCGTCAACCGGCAGTTTGTCAAATACCGGATGTTTGGGAATACCGTAAGGTTCGGGATAATAAACCGCGCCCAAATACAAACCGTCCGGAGGCGCGGTGACGCCGCCCAATTTGCGGCTTTTAACCTCAAGCAATTCTTGCGTCCAATCTACCGGCTGCTTTCCGGCACCTATGTCCATCAAGACGCCGGCGATATTTCTAACCATATGATGTAAAAAAGCATTGGCCGAAATATCCATAATGACTTTCTCGCCCTCCCGATAAACATCGATAAAATACATCTCCCGGCACGGACTTTTAGACTGGCAACCTTGTGCTCTGAATGTAGAAAAATCATGCTTGCCGAGCAAATGTTGCGCGGCCTGATGCATTTTACCGGCATCCAGCGGGCTTGGCCGCCACGTTGCCTGGTTGCGCAATAACGCCGATTTGATCGGCCGATTAAGAATAACGTAGCGATAAAACCGGGCAATGGCGCTGTATCTGGCGTGAAAATCGGCCACCGCCGGTTTTACCCAAGTGATTCTGACATCGTCCGGCAAATTGCTGTTGCCGCCCAGCATCCAGGCATGCAGATCACGCTCTACTTTCGCGTCAAAATGCACGACCTGTTCAAGCGCGTGTACGCCGGTATCGGTTCTTCCGGCGCACTGCACGGTAACCCGATGGGCGGCGACTTTCGACAAGGCCTGTTCAAGCACCTGCTGAACACTGCGCTGCTGGGTTTGCCACTGCCATCCGGAAAAACCGCTGCCATCGTATTCGATCCCTAAAACAATACGCGTCATGCTCGCTCCTGTGAGCCGATCAAAAAAATCTTATTCATGAATATAAACCTTGGTTCCGACTTCGATCCGATTAAATAAATCCAGCACATCGGCATTGTTCATGCGAATGCAGCCGTGCGACTGGGGGCTGCCATCCATTAATTGATCGGGGCAGCCGTGAATATAAATGTAGCGCCAACTGCTATCGACTTGGCCGTAGCGGTTTTTACCCGGTTCCAGGCCGCCCAGCCACAGGATTCGCGTTAAAATCCAGTCGCGTTGCGGGTGTTGTTGGGCCAAATCAAGACTATAAATTTCGCCGGTGGCGCGTCTGCCGATAAAAACCGAATTTAACGGTTGACCGGTACCGATTTTGGCCCGGATTTTGTGCCAGCCGGTCGGCGTGCATTCACTCCCCATCAATTCGCCTGCGCCTTTTTTGGCGGAGGACACCGGATAATGCCGAACCTGTTTTCCATCCGCATAAACCGTCAATTGCTGGTTGCCGATGCAAATATCCAGATAATCCGAAACAGCGCTCGACTGATTGTTCTTCATTGAGATCCTCTTCAGTATATAAATAGAGGGTATTACGATAAATGAGCGGGCGGCGCCGGTCGAATCCGTCAGGCTGAATTTTAGCCAAGAGATCGATACTGCGGCCATGCATTTTAAAGCCTAAGCTTTAGGTTGGGCTTGCTAATCGAGTTAAAAAAGCGGCGGCTTGTCTTTCTTTTTTCTGAAAGAGGAAGGCGTACATTATTTTTTGTCGATGTCGCCTAGAAGCCCCATGCCTCATTATAAAAAATATCAGTCCGCCTGTAACGCTTGCAAAATGGCGGTTATATCCAGATTTTCGGCGACCATATCGGCAAAGCCTTGTATTTCGGCTTCCCGGTAAGCCGAATAGGCATAGCCCTGATAGCGCGGATTAATCGCTTGAAAATAACCGGTACGGAACGCATCGGCGTCGAATACGCCATGCACATGAGTTCCGGAGAACAAGCCGCTTTGATAATACAAGGGGTATTTGTCCATGCGCCCGCAATGAATTTCATAGCCGCTAATACCGGAATAGGAAAACAGTTGATAATGTCCGCGCGCGAGTATTTTAGGGCTTTGGTAAACCACCGTATCGTCGATAAAACCAAAGCCTGTTTCCACCGTGGCGGTTTCATGCTCAAGCGCATCGGGATCGTGCAAGCTTCGGCAGAGCATTTGATAGCCGCCGCAGATACCGAATACCGGCTTATTAAACCGCAAAATCTCCTCAAACAAACCCTGGTTTTTCAGCCAGTGCAAATCGCGAATCACGGTTTTGCTGCCCGGCAACAGCACCATGTCGAAACCTGCCAGCGGCCGGTAGCCGTGGATCAGCTCGACATAAAGCTCGGGATCGGCCATCAGCACGTCGAGATCGTTATAATTGCTGATGCCCGGATAGGCGATCACCGCAACGCGGATTTTGACATCGCTCAGGCGCTGCTGATAATTGCGCAATGACTGCGAATCTTCCATGTCGATATTCAACGGCTTAAACGGCAACACCCCTAAAACGGGAATGCCGAAGCGTTCGCTGATGATCTTTTCGCCGTCGTCGAAAAAACGCCGGTCGCCGCGAAATTTATTAACCACCACGCCGATCAGGTTACGGCGCATGATCGGGTCCATCAGCTCTAAGGTGCCGTAAATCGATGCAAACACGCCGCCGCGTTCGATGTCCGCGACCAGGATGTTTTGGGTGTTGAAGGCATTGGCGACAAAGGTATTGGACAAATCCTTGTTCAGCAAATTCAACTCGACCGGCGAACCCGCGCCTTCTGCAACCACCAGGTCATAATCCTGCATCAGCCGCGAAAAGGACTGACTGACTTGTTCTTTCAACTTGCCGATTTCAGCATAATAGTCGGCAATCGATTGATTTTGATAAACCAGCCCGTTGACAATCACCTGCACCGAACCGTTGCCGTGCGATTTAAGCAGTACCGGATTAAACAGGTAACTGGGTTCCACCCGCGCGGCTTCGGCTTGCAGGCATTGCGCTCTGGAAATCTCCCGGCCTTCTTGGGTTACCGCCGAATTATTAGAGACGTTTTGCGCTTTAAAGGGCGCGACTTTCAAGCCCCGGTCAGCGAAAATCCGGCACAAGGCCATGACCAGCGTGGTTTTTCCGGCATCTGAACCGGTGCCGAAGACGGCTAATGGTTTCATCGTTTATTTAGCGTTTCAATAATGATCGGGTTGTTGCGGTAATTGCAAAGATTCCGGGGCATCATCGCCTACAGCGAATGGGGCTTTGCCTGTCCACTGCACTGAATACTGTCCGAGACGGCGTTTGCGTTCTAATGTTTTGCTGGCGGTTTGACGCAGGCAATCAAGCATGGCCTGCGTGTCCGGGCTTAATGGTGAACTTGTGTGTTCGCTCACAGTTGAGCTTCCTGTTGTAATAGGGCTTAAAGATTTTATCTTTTAATGATTTTAAAGTTATGAGCAAGCCGGGCTATGGCCTGTTCATCCTTGACCGCAAAACGCACGTAACTTTTATCCAGGACGGCAAAATTGTCGCAGACCCGGATTAATATTCGTGAAGATTCCAATTGCGCCTGCAACTGGTAGCCGTCATTGCCGTTTGCCAAGCGCGCCAGCAGAAAATTGGCTTGTCCCGGATAAATTTCCTCAAACAAACCGGAGGCTTGTAATGTTTGGTGCAGTAACTCGCGTAAATAGGCGGTCTGCCGATGGGTTTGTTCGATGAATGCGGTATTGGCCAAAGCCTGTTGCATATAGGCCATATCCAGGCTGGATAATTTCCAGGCCGGTTCAAAGCGTTTTAGTTCGTTTATCGCCAAAGTTGCGGCCAGGATAAAGCCGATGCGGATACCGGCGCAGCCGTAAAACTTGCTTAACGATTTAATCACATAAAGCTTGTCGTAGTGCGCTATGTGCTCCGCAACCGAATCGGCCTTGCAAAAATCCAGGAACGATTCGTCGACGATGATCGTGCAATCCGCCGCTTGCCATGTCGCCAACAAGTCTTGCAGATCGTAAAGTTGGCCGTCCGGCGTAGACGGGTTAACAAAAATTACGGTGCTGCGTTCAGGCACATCCGCGAATAACCGATTAAACCGGTCGATGTTATGCACTGTACAACCCAGCGCTTCGGCAATATGCGCATATTCGCCATATAAAGGCGTATATAAAATCAGGTCTTTCGGTTGTAAGCTGCGCAACAACGCGAAAATAGCTGAACTTGCGCCGTTAAACACTTCACTATCGACGCCGGACGGATAAGGGTAGCGCTGTCTGATGGCCTGTTTTAACAAGTGGTAATCAGGGTCGGCATAAGCGCCTAATTGCACGTGTTGCAGACTGCTTAAATCGACCGCCTGCTCCGGGTTGATGTTGGCCGAAAAATCCAGCACTTGCTCCGGCTGGCAGCCGAGACGCTGCGCAAACCGGTAAATATTGCCGCCGTGCTGCATTAAAGATTGATATATTCGATGTAAAGATAATCGTCAGCGTGCCGCAGTTTATGCACGGAACCCGGATCGATCCGCAGTTGAAAGGAATTGCTTAAGGGCATGTTTAAAGCCCGCGCCAATAAGGCTCGAATAACGCCCGCATGGGTTATCACCAAAACTTGTTCGGCGTTGGTGGCGAGTAGTTCTTGCCAGAAACTGCCTGTGCGCCGGTACAAATCTTCAAAGTTCTCTCCGCTTGGCGGTGTGGCGGTCGCAAAGTTATTGCTCCAATGCTGTAATGCATCGGCGTCAATGTCGTCAAAACGTTTACCTTCCCAAGCGCCGAAATCAAGCTCCAGCAAGCGGTCATCGGTGATGACTGAGTCGGAAAAAGTTTTAGCCAGGTGCAGACAGCGCGTTAAGGGACTGCTGAAAACCTTGCAATCGTCGTCAAATTCGGGCAATTTCTGATGCAGATCGGTCATTTCATCGGGAAAACTATCGGCCAAGGCGACATTGCTTTGACCGTAACACAGCCCCGAATCGGCAGCGGTTTGGGTGTGGCGAATTAAATAAATATCCATAGGGCACTCACGCTTAAATAAAAAATAGTTTCGGCAATTTGCTGGCTTGCGCCCAGGCAATCGCCGGTATAGCCGCCGATACGGCGGTAAAAATAATGTCCAAGCAGCAGGGTTGCCGGCAATACAGGAACGATTGCCAACGCGCATAAAACCGGCAGCAGCGCCAACGGCAATAAGGCGATGAGAGTTGCAAAAATCAATTCCTGAAAAGAGGGTTGATAAACTGCGCCGGAGGCTTTGCTGTGATGTTCCCGCACATAAGTATAACGCCGCATCAGTAACAACGGCGACAAACGGCTGATGCTGTGTCCGGCTATTAATATTAAAGGAACGGCTGCGCTAGGCAGTGCGGCGAGTAGGCTGATTTTCAATAACAGCATTAATAAGAGTCCGAGCACGCCGTAAACGCCGATATGGGAGTCTTTCATGATCTCCAGAATGCGCTGTTTGTTCATGCCGCCGCCGAAGCCGTCGCAGACATCGGCGAAACCGTCTTCATGCAAGGCGCCGGTCATTAAAATACCGGCGATTAGCGCCAGAATGACTGCGGTAGTTTGCGGCCAGAGTAAATCAGCCAGATAAAATACCAACGCGCTAATACCGCCAATCAACCAGCCGATCAACGGCAAGTAAACGGCTGATTGAGGCAGTTGCCGGTAATCCAGCGCTTGAGGGTAGGGCAGGCGGGTGTAGAAGCTGAGAGCTAATAGGAATAGCTTTGGATGGGGCATGGTTATGCCCTATCTATCCAATAATCAGGTTTCCGATGTAAGTGTGCTACAGCGACAATAATGATTTTGCCGACATCTATGTCATACAAAATTCCGTAAGGAAAGTGTAAACAACGCCTTACGCTTTTTTCAATCAAAATATAAGATTCGGGATAGCTGATAATTCTTCTATGGAGTCTGGAATTAATATAGCGACGTAAAGTCTGGATGGACTCGCTATCGTTCCCACGCTCCGGCGTGGGAATGCAGTAAGGGACGCTCCTGCGTCCCGTACCGCTAGAGCGGTACTCCGGCATTCCCACGCCGGAGCGTGGGAACGATGTCGCTTTATTCACTTCGGACTCTATAATTGCAGCA
>Ga0265327_10005197_pt1 | contig 11000 bp, 10 predicted proteins | sample 41621metaG_FD_202089 | JGI IMG/M metagenome (GOLD analysis project Ga0265327, IMG submission 202089) | Rhizosphere microbial communities from Carex aquatilis grown in University of Washington, Seatle, WA, United States - 4-16-21 metaG | ecosystem: Host-associated > Plants > Roots > Rhizosphere... | reverse complement strand
GGGTGGTGGCCGCGACTTCCGGCGGTGGATCGCTGAATCTGATTGCGGGACTGGGTGAATCATTGGCAAGTCGAGTGCCGGTGCTGGCCCTGGTTGGGCAGGCGCCCGCTGCCATGGACGGCCGCGGCAGCTTCCAGGACACCAGCGGACGTTCCGGGTCACTCGACGCGGTGGCATTGTTCTCCGCGGTGTCGGTGTACTGCCGTCGCGTGACGGAACCGGACGACATCGTGTCGGCGCTCGCGGAGGCCCTGGCCGCAGCCGAGAGTGGCGGCCCAGCGGTGCTGCTGCTGCCGAAGGACGTTCAGCAGGCGATGATAGATGTGGTCAATCCTGTTGTTGCTGTGGAGGATTCGTTACTGGCCGAGCCGAGCCCGATCGCCGAGGTACTACGCCGGGCGCTGGGACCGGTCACCATCATTGCCGGCGAGCAGGTGGCCCGCGATGACGCCCGCCGTGAGCTCGAGGAACTGCGCTCGGTCCTACGGGCCTGGGTGGCCACGGTGCCCGACGCCAAGGACGTCAGCGGCTCACCGGGCCTGGGGCAGTCGTCGTGGTTGGGCGTCACCGGCGTGATGGGCCACCCCCGGGTCGTCGACGCGATCTCCCGCAGCGCGGTCTGCCTGGTGATCGGGACGCGACTGGCGGTCACGGCACGTGCTGGTCTCGACGGTGCCCTCGCCGGGGTGCAGACCGTCTCGCTCGGCGCGGAACGTCCGTATGTCCCTACAACACACGTGAATTCGACGAATCTGCGGGCTTCGCTGACGGCACTGACCCGATCACTGACGGGAGTCGGCCGGCCCCACGGGCTTCGGGTCCTCGACCCGTTGCCGCACACCGAACTTCAGCCGCCGCTGCACGAGGGCCCGGGCATCCGCTACCGCGACACCGTCACGCTCCTCGACGAGTTGCTGCCCGACGGCACCGACATCGTGGTCGACGCCGGCAACACCGGTGCCTCGACAGTGCACGGACTGCCGGTGCGCCGGGCCGGGCGCTTCGTGGTGGCGCTCGGGATGGGCGGTATGGGCTACAGCTTCGGCGCCGGCATCGGCATGTGCTTCGCCCGGGCGAAAACCGCTGGGCCGCAATACCGGACCGTCGTGGTGGCCGGCGACGGCTCGTTCTTCATGCACGGTATGGAGCTGCACACCGCGGTGGAGCACCGGCTGCCGATCACTTTCGTGCTGTTCAACAACAACGCCCACGCCATGTGCGTCACCCGCGAGCAGTTGTTCTATGGCGATCGCTACAGCTACAACCGCTTCACCCCGGCCCGCCTCGGCGCCGGTCTGGCCGCGATGTTCCCCGGTCTGCACGCGGCCGATGTCACCGAGCTGCCGCAGCTGGCCGGTGCGCTGACCGACGCACTCGGCCGGCACGGGCCATCGGTGGTCAGCATCGAATGCTCCGCCGACGAAATCCCCACGTTCGCACCATTTCTCGATACAGCCACCCAACAGACGCAGAAAGAGAGCTCCCAGCATGTCGCTGCCCGCGCTTGAAGACATCGCCCCACCCAACTCGGAGGCCCTGGCCGGGGTGACGCGCATCGAGAATGCGCCCCGGGAGAAGGCCACGCCCATCATCATGGAGATGATGCGGTCGGTGTACCCGCACGACATGGTCTTCGGTGACTACTGCACCGTCAACGACTACGTCGACTGCCCGCCGGACGAACTGTTCGAGTACCTGTCGGACACCCGCAGCCTCGAGGAGTGGACCTACAGCCTGCGCGGATTCACCGAAACCGAGGAACCGGGTCTGTGGCTGGCCTACGACCGGCTGGGCTCGGAGACCGAAATCTACACGCGCACCGTGGCGAACCGCGAGGCGAGGACCGTCGACTACCACTGCGCCTGGGACCAGGGCCGGCACCTGTGGATGATCTACCTGATGCGCGTCGTCGACGCGCAGACGGTGCTGAACAAGCCCGGCTCGGTGGTGCTGTGGACCAACTGCCACCACCCGTTCTACGACAACAACCCGTACCCGGAGACCGCGCCCGCGCAGCGACCCGTGTGGGTGGGGGACTTCTGGGACATGTTCGGGGCGGGCCACCGCCTCGAACTGGACAACCTCAAGGCGATCGCCGAATACCGGCACCGTAACGGCCTGCCGATCACCCCGGCCTGGATGAAGTGAGCGACACATGAGCCAACCAACTGTGAGCCTGCTTGACGTCTCGACCTATCTCCCGGGCGAGCCGATCAGCGCCGACTACTACGCGCAGTTCGCCGATTCAGATGACCTGCGGGACAACCTGATGTTCCGGGCGCCGAAGTTCCGGCACCACGTGGCGCCCGACGAGACGGCCATCGACATGGTCGAGCGCGCCGCGGCGGGCATCGTCGACCGGCACGGCTCGGACGTGCTGGCCGACGTCGACATCCTGATCACCCACACGCAGCTGCCCGACATGCCGTTCTACGGCGGTGGCGGCGGCATGGCGAATCGGCTTGGCATGAAACCGAACTGGGTGATCGACCTGCACAATGGCGGATGCGCGGCCTTCATCCTGGGCCTGAAGCTGGCCCGGCAGTTGATCGCGTCGGGGGAGGGACGCACCGCACTGGTGGCGGTGGCGCAGAACGCGGCGGGTCAGGTCTTCGACCAGGTCACCATCCGGCCCAAGGCACAGGCCGCGGTGCCCGGTGACGGTGCCGCCGTGGGACTCGTTGCGGCCTCCGATGTCTCGCCGATCCTCGATGTCGAATGCCGCACTTACGGTGAGTACGCGGGCGACATGACCATGTCGGTCGATCCGCCGCGGAAATGGTGGCAGGCGGGGCCCGGCGAGGGGTGCATCGGCTTCACCGAAAGCAAGATCACCAAGGTGCTGGCCCGGGGCAACCGTCAGGTTCCCGAGGTGGCGTACGCGGTGTGCGACCGGATCGGCTTGGCGCCCAAGGACATCGGCCTGCTGGTGACCAACCAGCCGAACCGGGTGTTCCTGCGGAACTGGCGTGAGGCGCTGGAGCTGCCCGAGTCGAAACATCGCGATACTTTTGATGAGTGCGGCAACCTGTTCGCCGCCGGCGTGCCGGTCAACCTGGACCGGGCGATCACCGACGGACAGGTCGGCGAGGGTGACGTGGTGATGATGGCGGCCTTCGCGCACGCCGGCGACTTCGCCGGTGCGGCCGCGGTGCGCTGGGGCGGACAGAGATGACGCCCACGTGCGCGTTGGCCGAGGCAGTCGGTGCACTGCCCGCAGCGGACGACCCGTTGGCGTTGGCGCTCAACGAGAATCCGTTCCCGCCGCTGCCGGCGGTGCGGGCCGCCCTGACCGCCTCCATCGGCGTAGTGAACCGCTACCCCGAGTTCCTGCCGCAGCGGCTGCGGTCGCTGATCGCGGGGCGCGCCGGCGTCGCCGATGACCAGGTGCTGGTCGGCGCGGGCGCCACCGGCGTCATCCTGCAGGTGCTGCAGGCCGTCACCCGCCCCGGCGACGTGCTGGTGACGGCGTCCCCGACCTTCGACGGCTACCCGATCTTCGCGCAGATGGCGCGACTGCGGTCGGTGACCGTGCCACTGGACCGGCACGGTCACCACGACCTCGACGCCATGGCGGCGGCCGCGGCGCGGGCCCGGGTCGTCGTGATCTGCCGGCCGCACAACCCGACGGGAACGGTCGAATCGGTCGCCGACCTCTATCGGTTCCTGGACCGGGTGCCGTCGGGCACCGTCGTCCTGCTGGACGAGGCGTACGTCGAGTTCCTGTCCCCCGAGCTGTGCCTGGACCTCCCGTCACTGGTGGAGCGCTACCCCAATCTTGTTGTGGTTCGGACCTTTTCGAAGGCCTATGGGCTCGCCGGCCTGCGCATCGGCTACGGCGTGTGCGCGCCGTCGCTGGCGCGCGAGCTGTGGGGGATGCAGCTGCCGTTCGGGATCGGCATCACCGGGCTCGTGGCCGTCGCCGCCTCCTACGACGCGGAAGACCAACTGCGCCAGCGCATCCGGTTGATCTCCTCGGAAGGGGCATTCCTGCGGGCGCGGTTGCGGTCGATGGGGGTGTACTGCACCGACAGTCACGCCAACTTCGTCTATCTGCCGAGCGGGGCGCGGTCCTGGGAGTTCGGCGCCGACGGCCCGCGGGTGCGCAGCTATGCCGACGGCGGCGTCCGGATCACCGTCGGGGACCGCAGGTCCTCGCGCGCGGTGCTGGCAGCCATCCGCCATGCAGTGGACGGGACGAGCGCCAAGGCCTGACAGCGCGGCCCTGTGCGGTATGAATAAGTCGTGAGCAGTGACCCCATCGCCCGGGCCCGGGCCAACTGGGAGCGGGCCGGCTGGGGCGACGTCGCCGACGGCATGGTCGCGGTGACGTCGGTGATGCGGGCCCACCAGATTCTGCTGGCTCGCGTGGAGACGGCGCTGCGGCCCTATGACCTGAGCTTTTCCCGCTACGAACTGCTGCGGCTGCTGGCCTTCAGCGGTAGTGGTGCGCTGCCGATCACCAAGGCATCCGACCGGCTGCAGGTGCACGTCACCAGCGTCACCCATGCGATCCGGCGGCTCGAGGCCGACGGTCTCGTGGAGCGCGTGCCGCACCCGACGGACGGCCGGACCACCCTGGTGCAGCTGACCGAGGTGGGTCGCTCGACGGTCGAGGACGCCACGGTGACGCTGAACAAGGAAGTGTTCGCCGACGTCGGGATGTCCGACACGCAGTCCGCGGCCCTGGTCGAAGCCATCGAGACCCTGCGCCGCACCGCCGGAGACTTCTGACCTACTCGCGCACCGTGGTCAGCGGGATGGTGGCGGTGACGATGGTTCCCGAGCCTGGCCGGGACCGGATGTTCAGCCGGCCGCCGACGATCTCCGCGCGCTCGGACATCGATAGCAACCCGTAGCCGCCCGTCTCGTCGGCGCCCAGCGGACGCTCGAAGGTGTCGAAACCGACTCCGTTGTCGATGATCTCGAGCCGGGCGTGCTCCGCGTCGGTCGAGAACTTCAACAGCGCATTGCTGGCGCGGGCATGCTTCACGACGTTCTGCAGGCACTCCTGCGCGATGCGGTACAGCGCCAGCTCGATGTGGTCGGGCAGCCTGACATCGGCCAACTCCACATCGACGTCCAGTTGGCCGATCGAGCGCGCCAGGCTGGCCAGGCCGCCGGCCAACCCGAGGTCGTCGAGGACCGGCGGGCGTAGGTTGCCGATGGCCGCGCGGGCCTCGCCGAGGGTGAGGTCCACCAGTTCCCGCGCCAACGTGAGCTGCTCGGCCGCGACGGCCGTGTCCGACCCGACGGCCCGGCTGGCCGCGTCGAGCCGGTAGGACAGCGTCACCAGCCGCTGCGAGATGCCGTCATGGATATCGCCGGCCAGCCGGCGGCGCTCGATCTCCTGGGCCTCGATGACCTGCTCGACGAAGTTCTCGTGGGCCCGTTCGCGGGCGACGAGCTGGCGGTGCAACCGGGCCTGGTGCATGGCCCCGGCGATCAGCCGGCCGATGACCAGCAGCAGCTCGACGTCGCGGGCGGTGAATTCCCGGCGGTCGACGGTGTGCACGTTGAGCACTCCGACCAGCCCGCCCGGGTCGGTCTCCATCGGCACCGACACCATGGACGCGAAATCACTGCCGCGCAGCGATTCGAACGGCCGGTAGCGGGGGTCGGACTCCTTGTCATGGGTGATCACCACGGGCTCGCGATTGCCGGCCACCCATCCCGAGACACCTTCGCCCAGCGGCAGCCGGATCTTGCCGACCTCCTGGTCGAACGGCGGGGTCGCACCCGTCAACGTCAGCGACCGCTCGGTGTCGTCGAGCACGTGGACGAAGCAGACGTCGGTGCCGGTGGCCGCGGTGATCATCCGGGCGGCCGCCGCGGCCAGCGGCTCGACGCCGGGTCCGCTCGAGGCGGCCTGGATCAACTCGCGCAGTAGGGCCAGCTCGCGGTCGGCGGTCAGCACCACCTCATTACGCGGCGTCATCGGTAGATGCCTTCCCGCAGCGCGGTGGCGACCGCGCCGGCGCGGTCACTGACATCGAGCTTGCGGTAGATGGACCGCAGGTGACTCTTGACGGTCTCCTCGCCGATCACCAGCCGGGTCGCGATACCCCGGTTGGACAGGCCGTCGACGACGAACGACAGGATTTCGCTTTCCCGCTGCGTGAGGCCCTGCCGGGCGCCGGGCCAGAACTCGTCGCGCTGCATGCGGGCGGCGGTGTCGGCGGCCCGCGCCGCCATCCCGGGGTCGATGGCCGTCGCCCCGCCGTGCACCAGCTCGAGCTGACGGACCAGATCGTCGCTGCTGATGCTCTTGAGCAGGTAACCGGACGCGCCGACCCGCAGCGCCTGGTAGAGGTACTGCTCGTCGTCGTACACCGACAGCATGACCACCTTGCGGTCCGGGTCGCGTTCCCGCAGCTCACGGCACAGGTCCAGGCCACTGGCGCCCTGCATCCGCACGTCGCACAACACGATGTCGGGCTGCAGCTCGTCGACCACCGCGGCGGCGCGTTCGGCCCCGACCGCCTGGCCGACGACCCGAACCCGGTCGCTGAACGCGGCCAGCATCGCTTTGAGCCCTTCGATGACCATTTCGTGGTCGTCGACCAGGATGAGCCGTACGGGCGCGGCGGCATCGGCTCGGGGCTCGGCTGTCATGCGCGATCCGCCTTCGGCTTCTCGCTGGTGGTCATGGCAACACCTTAGAGCGGCGATTCGGCGCTGGTCGGGAGGACCGGCTGTGGACTGCCGGAGAAAGTTGATCCGTAATCTCGCCCGGCCAATCCCCCATTGGGGGGAGGTCAGGCCGTGTGACGTGGGACACGCTGGTAGGCATGTCAGCGAGTTGTGCGGAGCGCACGTTCTGGTGGGATGTGGCGCGCCCGGCCCATGCCGTGATCGAACCGCTGCGTGCGGTCATCTTCGACCTGGACGGCGCCCTGGCCGATGTCGAGCGCGACGCACACCGGGTGGCGTTCAACGCCGCATTCGCCGAGCACGGACTGGATATCTCCTGGTCGGTCACCGAATACAGCCGGCTGGTCCGCATCGCCGACGAACAGCGACGCGTCGCTTCGGCACTGCGCCGACGCGGCTACGGGCGCGTCAGCACCGAGATCGCGGCCCACGTGTACCGCACCAAGACCGACCTGTTCGAGGCAGCGGTCCTCGACGGCGACGTCAGCCCGCGCGACGGCCTCGCCGATCTCGCGGCCGGGCTGTTCGGCGCCGGAGTAGCGGTGGCCGTCGTCAGCACCGGTAGCCGGTCGTGGGTGGAGCCGCTGGTTCGTCAGCTGCTGGGCGACGGCATCGCAGACACGATCGTGACGCCCGACGATCTGCCGCGGCCGACCCGGGAACCCGATCTGCACGGCCACGCACTGTGGGAGCTCGGTCTGGCGCCGGAGAGCGCGCTGGCGGTGGCGGGCGGTGTTCGCGGTTTCCGCGCAGCGCGTGCCGCCAAGCTGGCGACGCTGGTGGTCACCACCGGCTACTCGGCCGGCCAGGATTTCCCCGGGGCGGTCCAGGTGCGCGCGGAGTACGACGGCCTGCTGGCCGCCGGGTGCGAGCGCCTACACAAGAACTGGTGGTCAGCCCAGGGCTGACCACCAGTTCTTCACAGCTTTTCAATTGTCGAGGCGGGGCGCCGAGCCCCGCCTCTTTCAACGGTCTTTCAGCGGCCTTTCAGTGGCTCAGAACCACGGAAGGCTGACCTTCGGCAGGCCGATCTTCGGGAAGATCCGCGGGTGCGGCGGGAAGCCGATCTTCGGGTGCGGGATGTCCGGCATGCCGACCTTCGGGGCCTGCGGGAGACCGATCTCCGGGTGGGGCAGGTCTTCCGGCTTGGGCAGCTTGGGGGCACCCAACTTGGTGAAGTCCGGCATTTCCGGCAGGCCGGCGCTCGGCAGCTTCGGCATGCTGATGCCGGGCAGCTTCGGAGCGGCCAGCGCGCCGAGCGAACCGATGGCCGGTGCGCCGATGGCCGGCAGTCCGCCGAGGCTGGGGGCAGCCACTGCCGGAGCCGCCATGGCGGGAACCGAGAGGGCCGGAGCGGCGGCCGCGGAGGAGACCTTCGCGATGTCGCCGACGGCGGACAGGGTGCCGAAGGTGGCAGCGGTCGCGGCCGGAGCTGCGGCCGCGGCGACCGGGGCCCCCAGCGTTGCGCCCGTCGGCACGGCGGCTGCCGCGCCGTTCAGGAGCAGGGCCCCGATTCCGCTGACCAGACCACCGAGACCGGCGTCGAGCACCAGGCTGGGCAGGCTCAGGCCGGGCAGGCCGAGCGACAGCGGAATCGCAACGGTGGCCTCCGGCGGCTGCATGCTCGACAGGTTGATCGGCGGGAAGCCACCAAGGCTCCAGTCGTCACCCCAGTCCAGACCGTTGTCGTTGTTGCGCGCCGTCTTGCCGGTGTGGCCGGCGGTCGAGCTCGACGTTGAGCTGGAGACGGTCTTGCTGCTGGCCGTGCCGACGTCACCCGACGGGGTGGTGGCCGACTCGTTGTTCTTGCTGGCCTGCTGAGTCTGCGTCGGCTGCGACGGGTCGGTACCCGGGTTGTTGGGGTTCACCGGACCGGGCGACGCGAAGGCGATGCCCGCTCCGAAAAACGCCACAGCAATCGCCGTAGCCGAGGCCGCGGCCCCCTTGGCGGAATATTTGAAAGTCATGCGGCGCGAATCCTCCCTGTGCGACCCACGCATCCTATGCCCTAATGCGCGCGATGTCACAGTTAACTAACGAATACCACTGTGACGTGCGGTGATGGTGAGGCGACGTCATTGACGCAGCAGGTTGATTACCGCGCTGAAGTCGAGATCGGCATGCTCGGCGGCAAACTTCGCGTAGATGTCCGCGGCGTGGCTACCGAGGGGTGCCGACGATCCCGTCGAGCGCACCGCAGCCATCGCCAGACCGAGGTCCTTGTTCATCAGGGCCGTGGCGAAACCGGGCTGGAAATCGTTGTTCGCAGGCGAGGTCGGTACCGGTCCGGGGACGGGGCAGTTCACCTGCACGGCCCAGCAGTTGCCGGTCGCCCCGGTGATCACGTCGAACAGCGACTGCTTGTCGAGGCCGAGGTGCTCGGCGAGCACGAACGCCTCTCCGATCGCGATCTGCTGGACGGCGAGCACCATGTTGTTACACACCTTGGCGGCCTGGCCGGCTCCCGAGTCGCCGCAGTGGATGATCTTGCCGGCCATCGGCTCGAGCACAGCGCGCCCGCGCTCGAAGGCCTCGGGCTCGCCGCCGACCATGAACGCCAAGGTGCCTGCCGTCGCACCTTTCACGCCGCCGGACACCGGGGCGTCCAGTTGCGCGAAGCCGTGCTCGCCGGCCAGGCGGTGCACTTCACGGGCGTCGTCGACCGAGATGGTGGACGAATCGATGAACAGCGTGCCGGGCGACGCGGCGGGCAGGATGTCGGCGTAGCAGCTCTTCACCAGGTCGCCGTTGGGCAGCATGGTGATGACGACGTCGGCGCCGGCGACCGCCTCGGCGCCGCTGTCGAATGTGGCCGCGCCGTGGTCCCGTGCCGCCTGCGCCGCGGCCGGGACCGGGTCGAAGCCGCGCACGGTGTGCCCGGCCGCGATCAGGTTCGCCGCCATCGGGCCGCCCATGTGGCCCAGGCCCAGGAATGCAATCGTCGCCATCGGTCCTCTTCTCGTTTCGTTATGCGGGTTTACGCGCGCCGGCAGAGGCGGCCCGCCCGATGACCACGCGCATGATCTCGTTCGTCCCCTCCAGGATGCGGTGCACCCGGAGATCGCGGACGATTTTCTCCAGTCCGTACTCGCGCAGATAGCCGTAGCCGCCGTGCAACTGGAGGGCCTGGTCGGCCACCGTGTAGCAGGCCTCGGTGACGTGCAGCTTGGCCATGGCGCACAGTTCGACCTTGCGCGGATTATTGGTGTCGAGCGCGGTTGCCGCCCGCCACAACATGTTTCGCGACGTCTCCAAGGTCGTCGCCATGTCCGCGAGCGTGAACCGGATGGTCGGCTCGTCGATCAGGGCCCCGCCGAATGCCTCACGCGAGGCCAGGTAACCCAGCGCCTTGTCGTAGGCGGCCTGCGCCCCGCCCAGAGAGCAGGCCGCGATGTTGATGCGGCCGCCGTTGAGGCCGTTCATCGCGATGGAGAAACCGGTGCCCTCGCCGTCGGTGCCGCCGAGCATGGCTTCGGCGGGCACCCGTACACCCTCCAGGATCACCTGGGCGGTGGGCTGGGCGTGCCAGCCCATCTTCTCCTCGTTGGCACCGAAACTCAGTCCCGGCGTGTCTTTTTCGATGATGAAGGCGGAGATGCCGCGGGGTCCGTCGGCCCCGGTGCGGGCCATCACGACGTAGACGTCGGAGACGCCCGCGCCGGAGATGAACTGCTTGACTCCGTCGAGCACGTAGTGGTCGCCATCACGAACGGCCTTGGTGCGCAAGGCCGCCGCGTCACTGCCGGCGCCCGGCTCGGTGAGGCAGTAACTGGCGATGGCCTCCATCGAAGCCAACTTCGGCAGCCAGGTCTTGCGCTGCTCCGGGGTGCCGTAGCTGTCCACCATCCACGCGCACATGTTGTGGATCGACAGGAACGCCGCGATGGTCGGGTCGGCGGTGGCGAGCTGCTCGAAGATGCGCACCCCGTCCAGCCGTCGTAGCCCGCTGCCGCCCACGTCGTCATTGCAGTAGATGGCCGCCATGCCCAGCTCGGCCGCTTCCCGCAGGACTTCGGTGGGGAAGTGCTCGTCGGCATCCCACGCCAAAGCGTTTGGTGCCAGCCGTTTTTCGGCGAACGCGGCCGCCGTCTCGGCGATCACGCGTTCGTCGTCGTCCAGTCCGAAGAGGTCGATGCTCAACGCCGGCCCTTACTTGAAGGTGGGGATCGAGAACTCGGCACCGTCCTTGATGCCCGACGGCCAGCGCTCGGTGACGGTCTTGACCTTGGTGTAGAACTGGATCGACGCCGTCCCGTACTGGTTGAGGTCGCCGAAGCCGGACCGCTTCCAGCCGCCAAAGCTGTGGTAGGACACCGGAACTGGGATCGGCACGTTGACGCCGACCA
>Ga0265327_10005196_pt1 | contig 11003 bp, 11 predicted proteins | sample 41621metaG_FD_202089 | JGI IMG/M metagenome (GOLD analysis project Ga0265327, IMG submission 202089) | Rhizosphere microbial communities from Carex aquatilis grown in University of Washington, Seatle, WA, United States - 4-16-21 metaG | ecosystem: Host-associated > Plants > Roots > Rhizosphere... | reverse complement strand
CGCGTCTGGTCCGCGAACGCTCGGAATTGCTCGTCGCCGACGCAAAGCGCATCATCGCCGCGGTGCGCGAGACCAATAGCAACCGCCGGAACCGCTCGGCCTCGACGTTCGATGCGCCGCTCGCCGCGAAGGAGGCGGCGGAACGGGCGAACGAGGCCAAGAGCGAACTGCTGGCGCGGGTGGCGCACGATCTGAAGCAGCCGCTTCAGGTGATCCTCGGCTTGGCGGAACTGCTCGAACCGCACGTCGCCGTCGGTGGACAGCGGCTGCTCGGGCGCCTCGACGGCGCGGCGAACCGGATGAACCGTGCGCTCGACGCGCTGCTGGCGGCCGCGCGAACGGACAGCGCGGCGATGCTGCCGAGGATCGCGCCGGTCCCGCTCGCGGAGCTGTTCGAGGAGATCGAGCGCGACCTGCGGCCCGCCGCCGATGCGAAAGCGCTGACCCTCCGAACACGGCTGTGCGGTTCCGAGCTGCGTGTCATGAGCGACGGCGACCATCTGTCAAGCATCGTCCAGAACTTCGTCGACAACGCGATCAAGTACACGGATCGCGGCAAGATCCTGCTCGGGTGCCGGCGGCGCCGCAGCACCGGCGCGGTCGAGATCCAGGTCTACGACACCGGGCGCGGCATCGCCGACGCGGATATCGGGTCGATCTTCGAACCGTTCCGCCGTATCGCGGCCGACACGCCGCCGCAAGGCGACGTCGGATTGGGCCTGGCGATCGTCAAACGGCTCGCCGAAACGCTCGGCCATGAGCTGACGGTGCAGTCGGCGCTCGGCCGAGGCTCCTGCTTCGGCGTCGTCGTGCCCATCGCGTAGGAGCGAGGAAATGAGTAGCAAGGACAAGCCGGAGCCGCCCTGCCGGCCGGCAAGCGAACCGGCGGCCGCCTCCGACGCCGAGGCGATCCGCCTCGAGACCGAGGATCTGGTCCAGCGGGCGCAGGAAATCGTCGAGAGCACGCACCGGAAGATCGACCGCGCCCACAAGCTGGCGGAGAAGAGCCACGTGCTGGCGGCCGCAGCGCATCGCGGCATCGAGGATGCCCACCGCCGCGCCGACGCGCTGCACCGTACGGCGGCGGCGGAACCGGCCGGAGAGAACCCGGCGCCCGAGGAGGAAGAGGAGGCGGCGGAACGGAAGCCGGACCCTTCGCGCTGAAATCGCTGCCGTCGTTCAGAGCCTATTCCGGTTCAACCTCTCGGCCGTTGTCCGCGCGGCGTGCGGTGTGACAAAGATCGGCGGCGCTGCTTCCCGGTTGCCCACGGTCATCTTCGTTGCCTAGTGTCGCCTCCCCAATTCCGACCGCCCCATCGGCGGGAGCATCTCGATCATGACATCAGATCTCGGCCGTCTGCGCGGCGACGGCGCTCGGCGCTGGCAGCTCGCGGCAGTGGCCTGCACGCTGGCGGCGGTGCCCGTGCTGCTGCGGGCGCTCCTGTTCGGCGAGCCGGCGACGGCGCCCGACGAACCGGCGGCGGCGACGGTTGCGGCGGTTCAGCCGGCCGCCGCGCCGGCCCGGCCCGCCGCGCCCGAGGCGCCGCCGCCGCAAGCCACGGTCGCGCTGCCCGATGCAGGACACGCAGCGGCTCCGCCGCCGGCAGGCCCGGCCGCGCCCGAGCGGCCTTTCGGTACGGTGGTCCCGCCGCTTTCGGCGCTGCCGCCGGCCGTATCCGGCGAGGACGATACGGTGGCGCGGCCGGCGAAGTCGGCCCCGTCGCCGGCCGGGAAGTCGTCCCGCCCGCCTGCCGCCGCAGTTCCGATGCCGGCAGCGTCGTCCGCACCGGTCGCGCGACCCGCCGTTCCCGGCGGCGACGGCGCAAAGGCGGCGGCGCACGTCCAGCTCGCCGCGATGGGCAGCGAGCCGGCGGCGCGGCACGAATGGGAGAGAATGCGGCAACGTCACCCGGCGCTGCTCGCCGGGCTGCGGCCGACGATCGTGCGCGCCGATCTCGGCGGCGGCAAGGTGATCTACCGCGTCCAGGCCGGACCGCTGACCGACGAGGCCGCCGCCGCCCGCCTCTGCGGCCAGTTGCGCCGGTACGGCGTGGGCTGCGTCGTCGCGGGCTCGTAGAGAATTCTCAACTCAACTTCTGCATCAGGCCGGGGATCTCGTCGAGCAGCTCGCGGGCCAGGAAGCCGATCAGGCCGTGCCGCTCGTTGAGCGCGCGGCCGGCGGCGCCATGCAGGAACACGCCCCACAGCGCCGCCTCCAGCGGCCCGGCGCCGCGGGCGGCGAGGCCGGCGACGATCCCGGCGAGCGTATCGCCCGACCCGGACGTGGCGAGCCCGACGCAACCGCTCGTATGGCAGTACAGCCTGCCTTCGGGCGTGGCGACGTGCGTCGTGGCGCCCTTCAGCGCGACGACCGCGCGGAACCGTGCGGCGACGGCGCACGCGATGCCGGACGGATCGGCCTCGATCTCGCGCCGGTCGACCCCGAGCAGCGCCGCCGTCTCGCCGGCATGCGGCGTCAGCACCGCCCGGCCGCCGAACCGGTGCAAGGCGTCCGGCTGATCCCGCAACGCCGTCAGCGCGACGGCGTCGAGCACGACCGCCGGACCGGCCGGCGGCACGTCGAGGGCCGGCAGCAACGCCAGCAGCAGCCGGCCGGCGGCGTCGGCATCCATCATGCCGGGACCGATCAGCACCGCGTCGGTGCGGTTCGCCCGCTCGGCGAGCCCGGCCGCCGCCGAAGCGGCGATGTCCCCCGTTTCGGTCTCGGCGGTCCCGGCGACGAGCGACTCCGGCACGGCGATCCCGACATGCGGCGCCAGCGCGGCGATCGTCGCGAGCTGCAACTTGCCGGCTCCGGCGCGCAGCGCCGCGGTCCCGGCAAGGACGATCGCGCCGGGCACCTCGCGTGCGCCGCCGATCACCAGCACGCGGCCGCGCGCGTTCTTGTCGCCGTCGCCGTCCGGCTGCGGCAGCGGCAACGCGCGCAGCGCCGCCTCGTCGAGCGGGACGACGAGATCTGCGCCGCTCATCGTGTCGCCACCGGCCGATCCGGCTCCGCCGTCACCGGCGTCGCCTCCGCTTCGAGCGGCGCCACGAAATTGTAGCGGTCGAGCACGAGGCCGCCGTTGCCGCCGTGCCCGGCCGCCGCGGGGTCGAAGCGATAGGAAGTGATCGAGCAATTCGCGACGTCGCCCTCGCGGTCGACCGCGAGGATCTGCTCCTCGGTCATGCCCTCGATCAGGTAGCGCAGGCAGAGCACGACGACCTGATGCGCGACGATCAGCACCCGGTCGCCGGCATGGTGCAAGCTGATCGTATCGAGCGCGCTGCGCAGCCGCAGGATCACGTCGCACCAGCTCTCGCCGCCGGGCGGTCGATAATAGAACTTGCCGAGGTCGGCCCGCCGCTTCGCCTCGCCGGGCAGCCGTTCGCGGATGCCGAGGCTGGTCAGGCGATCGACGACGCCGAACTCCTTCTCGCGCAGCCGCTCGTCGATGGCGAACGCCTCGCAGGCAGGGTCGAGGCCGCCCGCGTCGCGGACGATCTCGGCGGTGCGGCGGGCGCGGAGATAGGGCGAGCAGAGCACGACGTTCGGCCGCCGCTCCGCCGGCAGGTCGGCGAACCAGCGTCCGAGCGACGCCGCCTGCTCTTCCCCCAGGGAACTCAGCGGGACGTCGACGTCACGCTCGGCAATATCGATGATCGGCCGCCGCGCCGCGTGCGCCTGATCGCGCGCAAGATTGCCCGCGCTCTCGCCGTGCCGCACGATCCAGAGCGCATCGGGCCACCGGTAGTGTGAGTTCATGCCGGAGGTAACGGCGAGGCGCTCCGTAAGTTTCGCGCCGCCGGCGGTTACGCCGTGCGCTTCTGCGGCAAGGGCCGGCTCCGCGGCGCGATCGACGCTCTCCGGGCGCCGAAGCGCCGCTTGCGTTCCGGCAGATCGCACGACACCGGCTCCGGCCCCTTTGCATAAAGCTCAAGTCCGCGGACGGCGGCTTCGGTTCTGTTGCTGACGCCGAGCTTCTTGAAAAGAACCCCGATATGCATTTTTACCGTCACCACCTCGATCCCCAAATAGGTGGCAATAGTCTTGTTATGGTATCCCTTAATCAAGCAGTCCAAAATCTGCTGCTGACGAAAAGACAAATCAGGCGGACCCTCGGCGGCATTCATGTCGCTTTCCTTCTCCTGTTCGCATTGCTTAGAGTCGGCAACAGACACTGGATGCGCGGGAGCCCAACTCTTGAATACAAGGTTAAGGGGTAAGTTTATTTTGTAAACCTATACTGTTGAGGGTATTTCAACTGACGGCGCCGTTGGGACAGAATGGCGGCTTTGCCATGACCGGAGCGGCGCCGGCCGCCGCAGCTTTCGGTAGGCCGCGCCGGAGCATGCGAACCCGTTGCGGCGGTCGGCTCGGAGGAACCTCCGTCGAAGCGGCGCGATGTCGCAGTGCCGAGAGATTCCAGGTCTCAGCGTCTCTCCGCATCGCCTCCCGCCGAGCCGGCCGGCGGCGGCGCAAACCGTGCTTGCGCGAGAGGCTGCATTGCGCCGGCTCGCCGATGACAATGCTTCGCCTCCGCGGCTCCTAACCCGGAGCAACGCAGCGCTACTCCTCAGGTGAAATCGGGCTAGGCGGATTGCGATCGGGCTTGGAGCCGCCTCACGCGGGTTCCCCCCACCCCTCCCCTCCCCTCCCCCGCAAGGGGGGAGGGAGAAAGGCTGAACGCTTTCAAAGCCCTCCTCTTGCGGGGAGGGTCGGGGCGGGGATCCGGCGCGATGCCGGACTTTCCCCTCCAAGCTCGATCGAGAACCGATCCAGGTGACGCAAGCCCCACGTACAGCCCACCTTCGCCGTCGGCCCGCCCCGATACTCCAGCCGATCGGTTCGAAATCACCTCCCTTTTTCAGGGTAAAAATTGGCATCCGAAACTGCGCCCGGGAGTTTCCGTAGACCCACCCCACGCGGGCGATTTCCTATCGGATTCGGCCGCTTGGCCCCAATCTCTCGCCGCCGCAACGGCATGGCTGGAAGTGTCCAAAAACGCTCATGCAAGATTAAATAATACGAGCGGCAGCATATACCTCAGCATATCTGTCGACCATTGGTGACTTTGGATAGTCTTCCGGTCAGCAAGCATTTTCATCCGACGTTGCTACGGGAGATCGACCGTAATAGTGACAAGAACGTTCTTATAGCTCATCCGTCCGTCGGCACCGCATCCCCACCAAGGCCACCGGCAGTTCGATTGCCCGGCTTCGTCGCTTGCCCGTTATCCCGCAAGCATGACCAAGTCGGGACGCGCATGCTGCCGATCAGACATGCCGTCGGACTGTCGCCGCTCTGAAAATCGAACGGAATTTGTACTACTCGGGTCGCATTCGGCGACACCTGAATTTTACTTCGGAGAACCGCAATGCACGGCAAGCAACTGACACTTTATGTCGGTTCCGATTTCGTCAGCGTATTCGCCATGTCGGCATTCGTTGCGCTGACGGAAAAAGGGCTCGATTTCGACTTGGCAAAGGTCAACCTCAAGAAGAAAGAACAGCATCGCCCCGAATATCAGAACATATCGCTGACGAGCAAGGTTCCCACCCTCGTCGTCGACACCTTCCGTCTCTCGGAGTCGTCAGCCATCTCCGAATATCTCGACGAAGCATTTCCGGAACCGGATTATCCGCGCCTCTTTCCTCGCGACGTTGCCGACCGTGCGCGGGCCAGACAGGTACAGGCTTGGCTGCGCAGCGACCTGATGCCGATCCGCTCCGAGCGGCCGGCCGACCTCTTCTATTTCGAGGGCGCAGCCAAGCCGCTGTCGGAGGACGCCAGGTTCGCCGTGAACAAGCTTTTCCGCGTGGCCGGCAGTCTGCTGAAGAACGGATCGGAAAACCTGTTCGGCGAATGGTGCATCGCCGACATGGATCTGGCCGTGATGCTCTATCGCCTCGTCTTCAACGGCGACGAGGTGCCCGCCAAGCTAGAGACCTATGTGCGGCGGCAATGGGAGCGGCCCAGCGTCCAGAAATGGGTACGACAAGACCGTTCCGATATTTGAATTCCTGGAGAGCAGGAAATGGACGCCGAGAAATTCAAGCCTTACACGTCGACGTCGATCCGAAACACTTCCTATTGGCAAGGACTTCCACCCGACATCCAGGAAGCGGTGACGGTCGTTTCCAATGTCCTTCCATTCCGAACCAATGAATACGTCCTGCGTGAATTGATCGATTGGAAGAACGTGCCGGACGATCCGATCTTCCGGCTCACCTTCCCGCATCGAGACATGCTGCTGGACGAAGAGTTCGACACCCTGCGGGATCTCGTCCCGAAGAAGCAGGAGGACAACTCCGCGCTGGCACGGGAGGTCGAAAAGGTTCGAAGGAGGATGAACCCGCATCCGGCCGGGCAAATGACTCATAACGTGCCGATGCTCGACGGCAAATATCTCAACGGACTTCAGCATAAATACACGGAAACGGTGCTGTTCTTTCCGGGCGCGGGGCAGACCTGCCATGCCTATTGCACGTTCTGCTTCAGGTGGCCGCAATTCGTCGGCGTCGAGGAACTCAAGTTCAGCGCGAGAGAGTCCAGCGAGCTGATCGCGTATCTGACGCGTCACCGCGAGGTTACGGACATATTGGTCACCGGCGGCGACCCCCTGATCATGAACGCGCGATCGCTCGCCGATTATCTGGAGCCGGTGCTTATTCCGGAACTCGATCACATCCAGAACATCAGGATCGGCACGAAGTCGGTCGCCTACTGGCCGCAACGCTTCGTCACGGACAAGGACGCAGACGATTTGCTGCGCCTGTTCGAACGCATCGTGCGCGCCGGCAAGAACGTGGCGATCATGGCGCACTACAACCATCCCGTCGAACTCGGGACGGAGGTTGCGCGCGCCGCCGTCAGGAGGATTCTGTCGACCGGCGCCACCATGCGAATGCAGTCGCCGATCGTAAGGCGCATCAACGACGATGCGAGCGTCTGGAGAGAACTCTGGACCGCGGGAGTGCGCATGGGCGCCGTCCCGTACTACATGTTCGTGGAGCGCGACACCGGCCCCAGCCATTATTTCCAGATCCCTTTAGTCAAAGCGTACGAGATCTTCCGCTCCGCCTATCGGTCCGTATCGGGCCTTGCACGGACCGTCCGCGGGCCGTCGATGAGCACGCATTACGGGAAGGTCGCGGTCGACGGCATCGTCACCGCCGGCGACGAGAAACTCTTCGCGTTGCAGTTCCTGCAGGCCCGCAACCCGGACTGGGTCCGCACACCCTTCTACGCCAAATTCGATCCCACGGCGGTATGGCTCGACGATCTGGTTCCGGCGTTCGGGGCCAAGCGCTTCTTCTTCGAGACGGACGACGGCGCAGCCGCAGCCGAGCCGACCGACTTCACGATCATCACGCACCGGAGCGGCGCCTCCGCCGCCGTTCCGGCGTAGCGCGGGCCCCGGCGATGAAGCACATCGATCCGAACGCCGCCCGACGCCTCTGCGAGGGCGCCGCGATCGACCGCGGGCTGTCGGAGGAGCACGCACGGTGGTTCGCCCACGGTCTGGTCGAAACCTCGCTGATGGGGATCGATACCCACGGGCTGCGGTTGCTGCCGCTCTATCTGCGCGAACTCGAGGAAGGCCGCAGCAATTCCAAACCGACGATCCGTCTGCTGCGGCAGCGCGGCGGCGCGGCCGTCCTCGACGCCGACGCCGCGCTGGGCACCGTGGCGGGAATCTACGCCTCCCGCCTCGCGACGGCATTGGCGGAACAGCATGCGGTCGGCGCGGTCGCGGTCGCGAACTCGAACCATTTCGGCGCGGCGTCGATCTACGGGCTGGAGATCGCGTCCCGCGGAATGCTCGGGCTGATTACGACCAGCGCGGCGGCGCGCATGGCGCCTTTCAACGGCAAGCGGCCTTTGTTCGGCACAAACCCGATCTGCTTCGCCGCACCGGCCGGCGGACGCGGCGGAACCTTTCTTTTCGACATGGCGACCAGTCAAATCTCCTACTCGCAGGTGAAGCATTACCGGAAGAACCGGATGACGCTTCCGTCGGGGTGGGCCCTGGACGAAGCCGGAGACTTCACGACCGATCCGGGGCAGGTCGTGTCCCTGGCGCCGCTCGGCGGCTACAAGGGACAGGGATTGGCAATGATGGTTCAGATCCTGAGTTGCCTTCTCACCGGCATGCCGCTCGACCACCAGCTCGAGCATTTGGATACGGGCAGGTTCGACGCCGGCCGGCGCATCGGACATTTCATCCTCGCCATCGACGTGTCGGCGTTCGCCGAGCCGGACCAGTTCCAGTCCGCCGTCGCGGGGCTCATGTCGCTGCTGCGCGACACGCCGGCCCGCGAGGGGACGCACGTCCTGGTGGCGGGCGATCCGCAGGCGACGGCCCGGCGCCACCGCCTCGCCCACGGGATCCCGGCCTCGGATGAGGAAGCCGACTTCCTCCTGCGGGAGGCCCGCCGATCGGGCACGCCCGAACTCGACAATCTGATCATGGATAAAACGGAGGCGCTGCAATGACCACTGCGGGCTTGATCCCGTTCGATCGCCGGGAGGGGACGATCTGGCTGGACGGAGAATTCGTCGATTGGAAGTCGGCGCGCATACACGTCCTGACGCACGGGCTGCATTACGCGAGCTGCGTCTACGAGGGAGAGCGCGTCTACGACAGGAAAGTATTCCGGCTGCGCGAGCACACCGACCGGCTGTTCCGGTCCGCGGAAGTGATGGACTTCGCGATCCCGTACCCGAAGGAACAGATCGAGGCGGTGACGGAGCGGCTGATCGCGGAGAACGGCATCGTCGACGGCTACGTCAGACCGGCGGCATGGCGCGGCAGCGAGATGATCTCGACCGCGGCCCGCAACAGCAGCATCCATGTCGCCGTCGCCTGCTGGCGCTGGCCGAGCTACTTCGATCCGGCCGCCCGCATGGAAGGCATCAGGATGCAGACCGCCGTCTGGCGCAGACCGCCGCCGACGAGCAGCCCGCACGAAGCCAAGGCGGCCGGCCACTACATGATCGCGACCCTGAGCAAGCATCAGGCCGAAAGGAACGGCTATCACGATGCGCTGCTGCTCGACTGGCGCGGACAGATCGCGGAGGCAACCAGCGCCAACATCTTCTTCGCGAAGGGCCGCACGCTTCACACCCCTGTTCCCGATTGCTTCCTGGACGGCATCACGCGCAAGGCCGTCATCGGCTTGGCTCGGCAACGCGGCTTCGAGGTGGTCGAGCGCGCCATCCTGCCGAGCGAGATGGTCGATTTCGACGAGTGCTTCATCACCGGCACGGCGGCCGAAGTCTGCCCCGTGCGGCAGATCGACGATTGCCGGTTCAGGCCGGGCGATACCTGCAAGGAGTTGATCGAAGCCTTCTCCGCCGCCGTGACCGGCGAAGCATGATACCGGGGAGATGCACGATGATTGAGGTTATCGACGTCGCGAGCCCGCCTCCGGCAACGGTCGAGTCCTGCAAGGCGGTGCTGGCGGAGCAAGGCTGGGTCGTCCTCCAACCGTATTTGCTGCGCGGCGGCGGCGGCGTCCGCGGGGCGTTGAGCGCCTTCGGCGACATCATTCCGCAATTCAACGGACACGACACGTTCGAGGTCACCTTGAAGCCGGGCTTCGATAACGTGCCCTATTCGCAAAGCCTGAACGGCATAGGGCCGCACACCGAAGCGCCCGTTTACGAGCCGCCGCCGAAATACCTGGCGCTGCACTGTCACCGACAAGCCCGGTGCGGCGGCGGCCACACTCTGCTGGCGGACGGATTTGCCTTCTACGAGTCATTGGACGGGAACTTGAGGGATTGGGCAGAAGAAAGCTGGATCGACTTCGCGGCCACCGTGCAACCCGGGAGCGGACCGCGGCGCACGCACCGCGCCCGCATCATGAGCGAGATCGATGGCGGCAGGCCGGTATTCCGGTTCAGCTATAATCTGTTCCGCTTCGGCGACGTCAATCCGTCGCAATCCGACATGGAACCACCGGCGCCTCGCGACGCCGACACGCCGTTGGAGCGCATTGCGCTGCACGGAGAGGCTTTCTTCCACGAAAACGTGGTTCCCGTTCTGATCCCCGAAGACTGCGTGCTGATCTGGGACAATCACCGCCTGATGCATGCGCGCGGTCGGTACTCCGATCCGGCGCGGCACCTCACCCGCTACTGGCTCCGATAGCATCGCCTTTCTTCATTCGACAAGGACAGAGACCCATGGATCAGGCATCCGGCATTCAGGCCGATCTCCTGCTCGTGCAGCGCATAAACAAGATGTGGCCGAAACGGGCGACCGTATGTTCGATGGACAAGTATCAGGTGGAGGACACGTTCGATCCCGCCCTTCCCGACTATCCCGTCGTCATGGTGCCGTTCTACGACCATCCCAAGTTCCAGGCGGTCGACGACGAGCTGAAGAGCGACGTGCTGACCTGGGGATGGATCGGGTACAACCAGCGCACGGTCGCCGCCGAGAACGACGTCGTCAATCCGGCCCTGGAGGTCATCACCAACCAATACCTGACCGACGACGACTGGGATTTGAAGGAGGCGATGCGGCAAACCCTGGTGGATGAGCATTACCATACGCTCATGCACATGAAAGCGGTCGAGCGGACCAAGGCTCATCGCCGCCTTCAACGGAAGCTGACGCTGCCGCGGTCCGTCACCTACCGCCGGCTCCAGGCGCTGACCGCCACGCTGGCGGAGTCCTGGCAGAAGCATATCGCGTCGATCGCGTTCGCGGTGGTCGCCGAGATCAGCGTCAACGCCTATTTGAACACGCTGGCAAAGGACAAGACGATCCAGCCGCAAAACCGGCGCGTCGCCGAATTCCATAATCTGGACGAGTACGCGCACAGCAGGGTCGTGCCCGAGATCGCCAAGGCGATGTACGTCAACATGGGCGAAAGGCAGCGCAAATTCTTCGTGCGCATACTTCCAGAGGCGCTTCAGGCATTCGTCGCGCAGGACTATTCGATGTGGGAAGCCATCCTCACGCAGATCGGCGTTCCCGACGCGGAAG
>Ga0265327_10005195_pt1 | contig 11006 bp, 6 predicted proteins | sample 41621metaG_FD_202089 | JGI IMG/M metagenome (GOLD analysis project Ga0265327, IMG submission 202089) | Rhizosphere microbial communities from Carex aquatilis grown in University of Washington, Seatle, WA, United States - 4-16-21 metaG | ecosystem: Host-associated > Plants > Roots > Rhizosphere >... | reverse complement strand
TGCATCAAGGCGGAGCACCTGCCGCGGATCTTCGACCCGTATTTCACGACGAAGCAAACCGGGTCGGGCCTGGGCTTGGCCGCGGCCTATTCGATCGTGAAGAAGCACCGCGGACTCATCGAGGTGGAGTCGGAATGCGGTCGGGGCACGACCTTTCACGTGCGGCTGCCCGCCTTGCGCGGGTTGAAGGCGGATCGCGAGCCCGGCTTGGCGGGAAGAATCGCGACGTTTCAGGGACGGGTCCTGTTCATGGACGATGACCCCAGTATCCGGCTGATGGCCACCGCGCTCATGCCGCGTCTCGGCCTGGAGATCATGGCCGTCAGCGACGGGCGCGAGGCGATCCGGGCCTACCAGGCCGCGGTGGCGGATGGCCGGCCGTTTTCCCTCGTGATCATGGACCTGACCGTCCCGGGCGGGATGGGCGGGCGCGAGGCGATCGAGCGCCTGCGCGAAATCGATCCGGCGGTGAAGGCCATCGTGTCGAGCGGCTACTCGAGCGACCCGGTCCTGGCGAATTATCGCGACTACGGTTTTTGCGGATTGATCTCGAAGCCGTGCGATCTCGCCGGCTACACCCGGGCGATCGGCAAGGCGCTGGGCGCGGGCCCGGGTTGAGGCGACCGGGAGATCGCTTTTGGCGCCTGGGGCGGCCGGGCGACGGCCCGATTTGCCTGATTGTCGGGTCGCCGGAATCTTGGTAGGGCTGGCGGATGCGAATCCTCCGTTTTCTTTTCCTGGCGGCCGGCGGCTGGTTGGTGGCGAACTCGCAGCCGGCGAGACCGGCTTTGGAGAAGCCGCCAGCCCCGCTGACCGACTTCGTGACGACCGCGTCCGGCCTCCAGTATGCGATCACGGTGCACGGCACCGGGCCGCTGGCCCAGCCGGGCCAGGTGGTCGTTGCCCACTATACCGGGACGCTGCCCGACGGAAAGGTCTTCGACAGCTCACGGACGCAAAAGACCCCGTATGTGTTCACCCTGGGGCAGGAGGAGGTCATCAAGGGTTGGGACGAGGGCTTTGCGCTCCTCCACGTGGGCGACCAGGCGACGCTGATCATCCCGCCCGAACTCGCGTACGGGGAGAAGCGCATGGGGCCGATCCCGCCGCACTCGACGCTGCGTTTCGACGTCGAGCTGCTCGACGTCAAGGCGCACAGCCTGGCCGCCGCGCTGCGGGAGGCGATCGACACGGCGGACCTGGACGCGGGGCGCAAACGTTACGCGGAGCTCAAGGCTTCGGGATTCGGCGACTATTTCGTCAGCGAGGCGCAGTTGAACGAGCTGGGCTACCATTTTCTCCAGCACGGGCGGACGGCGGAGGCGCGGGCGGTCCTCCAGTGGAACGTCGAGCAGTTCCCCGCGTCCGGCAATGTCTACGACAGCCTGGCGGAGGTCTTCGTGAAGATGGGCGACCGGGCGAAGGCGATCGAGAATTACTCGAAGTCGCTGGAGCTGGATCCGAAAAACAAGAACGCCGTGAAGATGCTGGCGGAACTGAAGGCGACGCCCGACGCGCCGGGCGCGCTGGCAGCGATGCAGGAGAAGATGCAACTCGACGATGAGTTCGAGGCGGCCTTCGAGGGTTGGGAGGCCGGCAAGCCCGTCGACGTGGCGGGGCTCAAGGAGCGGATCAACGCCTTCATGACAAGGCATCCGGACTCCGACGCGGGGGCGAGCTTTGTCGGGAATTTCTTTTATCTCGTGGAGGCGGTGGACCTGAAGCAGGCGGTGGCGGAATGGGGGAGTTTTGCCACCAGCGCGAATCCGAAGATCCGCGAGTTGGCGGAACAGAAGCTGAAGCTGGTCCCCTTGATGACGACGCCGATGGAATTGAGCTTCACGGCGGTCGACGGGCGGGAGGTCGATCTGGCGAAGCTGCGCGGGAAGGTGGTCCTCGTCGATTTCTGGGCGACCTGGTGCGGGCCGTGTGTGCGGGAGATCCCGAACCTGGTCTCCGTTTACGACCGGCATCATGCCAAGGGTTTTGAGGTGGTCGGGATTTCCTTTGATCGCGCGCCGGATGCCGCCAAGCCTTCGAAGGCGGCCCGGACGGCGGAAGGGGTGCAGCAATTCGCGGCCGAGCACCGGATGCCGTGGCCGCAATACTACGACGGGACCTATTGGGAGAATCCGTTTGGAAAGCGATTCGGGATCAAGGGCATCCCGGCGATGTTCCTATTGGACAAGGAGGGCCGGCTGGTGTCGACCAACGCACGAGGAAAGAAGCTCGAATCCGAAGTCAGGCGCCTGCTCGCGAACTGAGGCCGGCTTTTTCACCCGCGGCTCGGCGGAGCGAGGCTGGCTTCACCTCCGACTCAAGGCACCTCGACGAATTCCGGTTCGTACGGATCCAGGCCGAAACCGTCCCGGTATTCCCGATCGTGGAGAAGGCTCCGCGAGCGGCCCTTGAGCGCCACTTGGGTCGCGGTTCCCTGCAGATTGAGATAGAGAAAGTGCTTGGAGTCGATTTGGCGCGCCATGACTCCGGCCGGCACCGCCGGACCCGTCTTGATGCCGAGCGCGGGAATGAGCTCGCCGATGACCGCCTCGAGGAGGTTCTCCCTGGCGGGCACGCCAACGTAGATGGCCGATCCCGCCCCAAACTTGTGCCGGGTGACCAAGGGATAATCCCGCTCCAGACCGACGATGCGACCGAGAACCTCGGCTCCCTTGGCTTCGATGACGTCGAAACGCGGCGAATCGCTGACGAGCTCGCGGTTGCCGATCCTCACCCGCAGGTGCTCGCCCGTGGTTCCGACCGTCGAGAGCTCGTTCACCAAATCGGACGCCTCAAAACCGCCCACGCGGATTCCGAATACGTCGCTCAGCCTCCCCGGATGCGTGGTCGTGAACGCCTGGCCGGAATCGTTCAACACGGCCGAATCGCCCGTCATTATCACCGTGCCGCCCTTTCGAACGTAGTCGCGGATCTTTGCGGCGTTTAACTCGTCCATCACGGCGAATCCCGGCAGAATGACCAGTTTGTGGGGCAATCTGCTCAGCGCTGGGTCAACCAACTGACATTCGATGTTCTGCTTGTTCAGGTAGGAAAACACCGTCTGCACCTGCCGGTCGTGCGGTTCAGGAAAACCCAGACTGGCAATCTGGCTCGGATAGGAAAAAGCCAGCGCGACCTCGGCGTGTGGCTGATAGGGGAATCCATACGGCTCGATCTTCCGGAATTCCGCGGCGATTTTCTGGTATTCGTAATACTTGCGGTTGGGCTGGCCATCCCAGTCGACCAATCCCTGGAGGAACTGCTCCTCGCCGGCCGGCATGGTCTGCCAGGTCCAGGCGCAGGCCAGCTGGTTGCCCATCATGAGCGACGCGTACGCCGCCCGGCGCATGGCCCCAGGGGCGGCCGTATCGCTGACAAACTCGGTGCACCAGAATGGCGTGTTGTTTTCGTACTGGATGCGAACAATGCCAAAAAGGGCGTCGTCCAGGCTGGCTCGCAGCGAGCCGCCGGGATAGAATCCGCATCCTCCCCGCGCGAGCTTGCCCGAATAGGCGATGGGGGCGTAGTCGAAATATTTTGTGGAGCTGTAATACCACATGTTGGTGGTGGTGAGCGCGCCGGGAGCGAGCAGGTTCACCCGCGCGAGCAGCCGGGTGAAGAAGCCCGCGACTTCATCCGAGACAAAGCGTCGGAAATCGAGGCGGCGTTCCGGCGAGCCCACCAGCGTGCGGTCGGGCGCGCCCGGCACGCCGGCGGAGGCCGGGAACCCCACCTGGTTCCAGTCGTCGATCCGGCGCGACCACCGCTGACCGGCCCAGGCCTGGTTCAAATTCTCAACGGTGTGGTATTTCGCCTGCAACCAGGCGCGGTAGCGGGCCTGGGCTCCGGCGGAATAGGAGATGCGGCCGTCGCCGGGTTCGTTGTCGAGGCCAAACGCCAACAAGGCCGGATGTTTCGCGTAGCGCCTGACCAAGGCGTCGGCGAAGCGCAACGCATACTCCTGGTAAACGGGATCGCCCACATCCTCCATGTAACGGTGGTTGGGGTACTGAATGACGCCGTTGAGATCGGTGACGCTGATCGACGGGTGCGCCAGGTGCAGCCAAATCGGCGCCGGCCGCACGGCGATGTCGAGGATCACCCTGATGCCGGCAGCGTGCATCTCATCCATGACCTGATCGAACCAGGCGAAGTTGAACTGACCGTCTTTCGGCTCGTAGCTGTCCCAGGCCAGATGTCCCATGCGGACCACGCGGAATCCACCCTGCTGCAGGAGTTGAATGTCGCGCGTCCAGGTTTCGGGATTGGAGTCGTGCGGATGATAGTTGGCGCCGACATACAATTCCCCGGCCTGTCCGGCGGCGCCGAGGCCGAGGACCAGCAAGCCGACGAGGCATCGAGTTAGGCGAAGGAGCAGGGTGGTCATGGAGTTGGGTGAATTCCTATGGAGGCTGGCGCCCGCAAACGCCAGTCCCGAGGCAAGGCCGACGATGGCGCGCCGGCCTGATGCGAGGGGAAGGGGTCGAATCATCAGTCGCAGGCAAGGGGGCCGGGGAAAGCGGCACGATTTCCCGAGAAACCCCGCACCCCGCCCTAGAGTTTCACGGCTGCGGTCTGTCGGATGTCCCCCGAGGAGGCGCCGACCCGGATTGTCCACTCACCGGCCCGGATCGCGTAGTCCTTGTCGTTTTCGCTCCACCGCCGGAGGGCGGTGGCAGGCACCACAATGTTTACGGTCTTGGCTTCACCGGCCCTGAGGTGGACCCGCTCGAAGCCGGAAAGGGCCTGGTGCTCGCGTGGGTGCGTCGCGGCGGGCGGAATCGCGTAAACCTGGACGACCTCGTCGCCATCGCGGTCACCGGTGTTCGCGACCTCAACCGACACCGCGAGGGTGCCATTGCCCGCGGGCGCGGCGTGCAGGTGGGCATAGCGGAAACGGGTGTAGCTCAAGCCGTGGCCGAAGGGATAGAGAGGCGAGCCGTCAAAATAGCGGTAGGTGCGGCCGGCCATCCGGTAATCCGAGAACGCCGGCAGATCAGTGGTCGCGCGGTAAAAGGTGACGGGCAGCCGGCCAGCCGGATTGTATTCGCCGAGCAGCACGTCCGCGACGGCGGTGCCGCCCGCCTGGCCGGGATACCAGGCTTGCAGGATGGCGTTGAGATTCTGGTCCGCCCACGGCAGGGCGATGGCGCTGCCCGACATGTTGACCAGCACCACCGGGTTTCCCGTCGCGCGCAGCCGCTCCAGCAGCTGTTGTTGCACGGCGGGGAGTTCAATCCTGACGCGGTCGCCGCCGGCAAAGCCCTCGTATTCCACCGGCATCTCCTCGCCCTCGAGCTGGGCCGAGATGCCGCCGACGAACACGATCACATCGGCCGCCCGGGCGGTCTCGAGGGCCGCGGCGAAGCCGGCGTCCGCCGCCGGTGACCGCCACTCGACGGAGACCTTGACCGGGCCGTCGCCCTGGACGTATTCGAACCGGAGCGGAAGGGAAGCATTGTCCGGCAGCCGATGGGTGACGCTGACTTGCCGCTCCTTGCCTTCGTCTCCGGGCGGGGGAGACCACGAGTCGATGACGGTTTCGCCGCCGAGAACGAGGCGGAATCCGCCACGGCCGCGCACAATGATTTCGTAGTCTCCCTCCAGAGTGGTCTGCAGGTTGCCGCTCCAACGGGCGGAGACGCCCTTGTCCGGCAGGCCGGGCGGACGGCTGGCAAAGATGTGCTGGGGGGCCCCAAAGTCGAAGTCCAGCGGTCGCTCGGTGCGCTTCGCCGCCGGTTCGCCCGCCAGGTCGCGGTTTGCAAAATACTCGCCTTGAACCCACCCGCAGGCGAGCGGCTGCCACGTGGTCGGCTGGGCGACGTAGTCGCAGCCATGCGCGTAATCGACCCGCACGCCCGCTGCTTCGAGCGCGGCTTTGAGCCCGGCGAGAACGGTCACCGGGGCGGACGGCGAGCCGTTGTAGTTGCCCAGCAGCGCGGGCACGGACGTGGCGTTCGGCCCGATGACGGCGACGCGACGCAGGCGGTTTTTCCGCAAAGGCAGCGTCCCGTCATTCTTGAGCAGAACCATTGCCTCGCGGGCAGCCTGCAGCGAGAGTGCGCCATGCTGCGGGGAGTCGTTCTGGGTCGGGGCGATCTGATAGAACGGCACGCGTTGCCTTGGGTCGAAAAACCCGAGGCGGAACATCGTGCGCAGGAGGGCGCCCAGCCGGTAGTCAAGTTCGGCCTCGGAAACGAGTCCCCGTTTGACCGCTTCGGCGAGGGCGGCCGATTCCGAGCCGCAGCGCACGTCCATGCCCGCCCGCAGCGTCAGGGCGTTGGCCTCGACCGGATCCGCCGCCCGCTTGTAGCTGCGGCTGAGGTCGTCGACCGAGCCGCAGTCGGAGGTGATGTGGCCGTTGAAGCCCCATTTCGCCAGCAGGGAGTAGAGCAGCGGGTTGATCGAGCACGGCGTGCCGTTGAGCGAGTTGTAGGCGGTCATCACCACCTCGACCCGGCCCTCGCGCACGAGGGCCTCGAAGGCGGGCAGGTAGGTCTCATACAGGTCCGCCGCGGGCGGCGTCGCATCGAATTTGTGCCGCAGCGACTCGGGCCCGCTGTGCACGGCGAAGTGTTTCGCGCAGGCCGCCGCCAGCAGGTAGTCGGGGTTGTCGCCCTGCAGGCCGTGGACAAACGCCACGCCAAGCCGGGCCGTGAGAAACGGATCCTCACCGTAGGTCTCCTGGCCGCGACCCCAACGCGGATCCCGGAAGATATTGATGTTGGGCGACCAAAAGGTGAGGCCGTGGAAGATCGCGCCCTCCTGGGGCGTGCCGAGGTAGCCGTTGAACTTCGCGCGCCCTTCGATGCCGATGACATGCGCGATGTCCTGATGGAGCGGGGCGTCCCACATGGCCGCCAGGCCGATCGCCTGGGGAAAAACGGTGGCGTGGCCGGCATTGGCGACGCCATGCAGGGCCTCACTCCACCAGTCGTACCTGGGGATGCCGAGACGGGGCACGCCGGGCGTCGAGTTGCTCATCAGCGCGGCCTTCTCCTCGAGGGTCAGGCGGGCGACGAGATCACGGATCCGCGCGCCTGGCGGCTGGGCGGGGTCGAGGTAGGCGGGCGCGGGCTCCGCTGCGTTCAGCCAGGAGCCGGCCGACAGCAGGGTTGCCAACAGGGCGGCTCGGGTGGGTTCGAGAATGGTGCGCATGGAGAATGGGCTCCGCCGGGGAGCGGCGGTGGCGAGGTCGTCAGCGGAAAAGGCGCTGGGCGAAATGATAGAAGTTGCCGCCCCACGTGTCGCCATCGTGACCGTGGTCGTCGACGTTCCAGAGATGCGGAACCGCCTGTTCCTTGAGATAGCGGTGGACGCCCTGGGAAATGTTGATGAGACCGTCCTTGTTGCCGCAGGACAGGTAAAGCAGCCTGAGCTGCGCACGGGCGACGGCGGGGTTGGGCACAAGTTCGGCCGGGGGCTTGGTGTTGGGCGCCGAGGAAAAGGCGCCGAGCCAGGCGAAGGTGTCAAGATGGCCGAGGCCGAAATTGAGCGTCTGGCCGCCGCCCATCGAGAGGCCGGCGAGGCCGCGGTGCTCACGGTCGGTGTAAACGGAGTACTTCGCCTGGATGGCCGGGATGAGGAAGTCGAGGAGGTCGCGTTCGAACTTCGCGAAACCGGCGACCTGTTCCGGGGCAAAAACGTTTGGACCCGGGCGGTCGTCGGGGAGCGCGCGGCCGTTGGGCAGCACCACGATCATCGGCACCGCCTTGCCGTCGGCGATGAGGTTGTCGAGCACGACGTTCGGCGACCCGGCGCGCAGCCACTCGGTAATGTCGCCGCCGATGCCGTGCAGCAGATAAAGCACGGGATATTTCCTCTCCGGCGAGTAGCCGGGCGGAAGATAGACGTTGGCTTTCCGGCGGTTGCCGGTGACGCCCGAGTCGTACTCGAAACGCTCGATCCGGCCTGCCGGAACTCCCGGCCGCGGGGTTTTGAATCCTGCGGGGGCTTCCGGGAAGGCGCGGACGTCGTCGGCGTCGAGGACGATGGGCCGGGCGAAATTGGCCCGGGCTCGTTCGGGCGAGGAGTCGGCGGCTTTTTCCTGGGCGAACCCAGCGGTGGCTGCGCCCAGGAGGACCAGGGCGACCAGGCGGACTTCGGAGGTTTTCATGGTGAGGGGACGGAGGAAATGGGAGAACGCCGGGCGGAGCTCCGCGATTGTTCAGTTGAGCTTGAGGGATACGTGCCAGTGCGTCGCCACCGAATTGAGTTCCTCTCGTGTCAGGTAGCTGACGGCGCCGTGCTTGGGGCGCTCGAAATTGGCTCCGCGCATCACGCCTTCGTTGAAGTGCCCGAGGTTCTTATACCTGGCGAAGTCCGTGGTTTCGCTGAAGCCCATGTTGTGGGGGTTGGCGCCATACACGTCATACATGAGCACGTAGGTATCGGTGCCCAGGCGACGAAAAACGTTGGGCGCCTCGGTCGACTTGTCCTCGGGATCGATGCGGCGCGCCTCGGCAACGTAGCCCCGGGTAATCTCGCGGGAGACTGCGTGGCGGATCCTGGCGTCAGCCACAAAGAAAAGATGCCACCGGTCACCGACCTGCGTCAGGTCGCCGTCGATGCCCCCGACGTTGGCGATCATCTGCGGCGTGGTCGTGAGCCTGGTGAAGGCGTCGTCGGCGTAGGCGTAGTAAATGTTGGCGTCGGCGTTTCCATGGCGGATTGTGAAATACACCATCATCCGGCCTTTCGCAGGGTCGAAGGTGGTTTCCGGAGCCCACGCACAGTCGATGTCGCCAAGTTCGGGGAAGGCCAGGTCGACGCGGAAATCCGCGTGGGTCCAGTGGATGAGGTCCCATGACTTCATGAGCACGAGGGCCCGGTTGTTGCCCCAGCCGTATTTTTCCGCGGGTCGCTGCCACCGTGTTGTGCGAAACCCGGCGCGGTCGCCAAAGATGTGCAGGTCGGTCATCGCGAGATAAAAGGCGCCATCGGGCCCGCGGGTGAGGTGGGGATCGCGCACGCCCTTCTGCTCGGCGAGGAGTTCGCCGTCGAAGACGGGCTCGCCCCCGTTGACGTCGGTGAAGGTATAGCCGTCCCGGCTGATGGCCAGGTAGGCGGAGTGCGTCTCGTCCTTGAAGTAGACCAGCACGTAGCCCGCCAGGTCCTGCTCGCGGAAGGGACGGGCGCCCAACGGAGGCTCGAGGCGGGGCACGATCTCGATCCCCGTGGACTTTTTCGCGGTGCGGGGAGGCCCGGGGAGCTCCGGGGCACCGGCGGCGGCGCCCCCGGCGAACCCGGTAAGCGCACCGCCCAGCAGCAGCGCGCACGCGAACAAGCGGAGGACGGTGGGAGTCGGCTTCATGGGATGAGTTGCGGATGGTCCCCGGTCGGGAGACTACTTGCCCGCCGCGGGCGGGGATTTCTCAATGGCCGGCCTGTTCTGGTCGCCGACCGCTTCCTCCATGAGGGGCGCGACCCCGCGGGGATCCTCCTGCTGGGCGACGTGGCGCCCGGGGAAGGGGCGGATGGCCCAGCCGCGGGCCTCGGCTCGCTGCCAGCTCTTGTCCGTGGCCGCGCGCTCCCTGGCCGATTGGTCGGCCGGGACAAGGGCGACGGAGGTCACCGGGAGGGCCAGCGCCGCCGGGTTCTTGTCGGAGACCGGCTGGTTGAACGTCTTCACCGATAGCGGAGCGCTGTGCGGGGGAGGCGTGTCGGGTTTGACCCAGGGAACCTGCAGCATGCCTCCGACCACCGTGGAGCCGGGTCGGGGTCCGCCGAAAAGGTCGTAGAGGGACATGCCATTGTCCGGCACCGCGGCATCGAGAAAGATGACATGGCGGATGCGTTCGGGAATCCGGTCCATGACTCCCGTGATGACCAAGCCGCCGTAGCTGTGGCCCGCGAGCACCACGTCGTGCAGGTCTTCGAACAGGATCAGGTTCACGACGTCGTTAATGTGGGTCTGCAGGTCAATCTCCGGGCAGTTGAGGTGAATGCGCTCGCCAAGCCCGGTGAGCGTCGCCCGGTAGACAATGTGGCCGTCATCCGTGAGAAACTTGCCGGTCTTCTTCCATTCCCAGCCACCGGCGGTGGCGCCATGGACGATGACGTAGGTGAATGTCTCCGGCGCCGCGGCGCCACGGGCGCCGCCGGAAACGAAGAGGGCGAGGGTTACCCACAGCAGAGGGATGTTGATTCTTTTCATGGATTGGGGCGGGCGCCAGCCGAGGGGGGCAGGGAAGTGGCGGCTTACGGGCGGTCGACGCCGACGACAATCTGGGTGAACGAGTGCGCGGGAAAGGCGTAGTGGAGCGCCGGCCCGGTGGCGGGCACCTGCTCGGTTTTCGGGGCGTAGCTGTCGCGGGCCTCGAAAGTGTAGGGCTGGTTGGTGACATCGTCGCTGGTGATCAGGGTGACTGACGCCGGGCCGGTGAAGCGGCCGGTGATGCTCAGAATGTCGGTGGCGATCGCGTCGGTCTTGTGCCGGTTGACCACGTTGATGATGACCTGCTTCGCCTTTTGGTCGTAGACCGAGGTCACATCGAGGTAGGGGATGCGCGCGTAATGGTCGCTCGTGCGGAAGACATCGCAGTTGACCGCGGTGGCGAGCGCCAGGCCGCGGCAGCGGGTGGAGAACAGCTTGAAGGCCTGAAACGTCGGTGACTTGTAGGTGGCGTCGGTCTTCGGGTCGCGGCTGAGCAGGGAGGTCAGCAGCGTGTAATTGGCCATCTTGACGGTGTCGGCGTGCCGGATGAACGCGTTGAAATATTGGGCGAGCGCCAGGGTCGACAGGTGGCCGCCGCGGAAGGGCGGCGCCCATTCATCGACCGCAATGTACATCGGCTTCTTTTTCCGGATCGCGTCGACGGCCCGGATCTGGCCCTCGATGATGCTGATGCGCTCGTCGAGATCCATGGCCCGCTCGCCGACGAAAACGTAATAGTCATCGGTGTTGTCCCAGTAGCGGTGCATGGAGATGTAGTCCGCGATGCCGTAGAGGTTCTTCACCACCGTCCAGGTCCACTCGATCCAGTCGAGGTTGTCCCGGTAGTTGG
>Ga0265327_10005194_pt1 | contig 11007 bp, 9 predicted proteins | sample 41621metaG_FD_202089 | JGI IMG/M metagenome (GOLD analysis project Ga0265327, IMG submission 202089) | Rhizosphere microbial communities from Carex aquatilis grown in University of Washington, Seatle, WA, United States - 4-16-21 metaG | ecosystem: Host-associated > Plants > Roots > Rhizosphere >... | reverse complement strand
TGGGGTTACCTGTGCAGCGAGTTAGAGGAAAAAAATACACTCCTGATTACGATGAATGGTATCAACTGATAAATGATGCTGCGTCTCTTTATGATGAAAAGCGGTGTGTGCTTGCACAAAAGGCAGCGACTTATCTTAATTCCTACGGACTTGATTTAAATCCTTCTTTTTTGGCGATGGGATCGATTTCAGATAACAGGGAAACGACTAAGGCGCAAATCGGTTCAATTGTTGAGATGAAACTTGTCGAAGCTAACCCTGTGAAATCAGGATTCTTGGAAAGATATAACTATAAAATTATATCGGGGTGGGCTGTGGGTAACGATGAATCAAAGCCTGTCGTATTGAGTTGCTATATAAATAACGAGTTTGTTCTTGATATTGAGACAGGGATTCTCCGCAAAGATATGTCAGGTAATTACGGATTCAGCTTAACTACCCCGGAGTGGGTGAAAGATGCCGGCGCTGTAAAGATAGATATTCGATGTAAAGCTACAGGAAAATCAATTTCTAATGCCCCTGTGATTATAAATCTTCACCCAGACGAATCTTCTAAGGTTTTGGAAGGCAAGGATGGGTATCTATTTTTAACAAATGATACTAACCAAACGATTGATCAAATTGCTGGTAAGAAGATTCTTTCCGAACAAAGTAAAGCTGACTGGGCGGAGTTTTTTACAAAACTAAAAGCAGCTACGGCAAAGATTGGAACTGCATTCATCGTAGCCCCATGCAAGGAAGTGATTTTTGAGCAATATTTACCTGATGGCATAGTAGTATCTGATGAGCGGAATTGGAAGCAGATAGAATCTTTGATTGAGGCCTCAAAATTTAATAAAAAATTTACATTCACTTATCCGCTAGAAGAACTCCGCGACTTGGGAGATAGCTACCCTAAGGGAGATACGCACTGGACATATGAGTCAGCCTTCACGGTATTAAAAACTACACTTAGCAAGTCGCTTGGGCATAAAGTAATTGATGACTTTTTCAAACAGTACATGAATGGCTACCGAGATACATATTCCCATTCTGATCTTGTGTCAAAATTTGGAGCAATTTGCGTAGAGAAGCGACAAATTCCGAAAATGAATGCTTATGCGTCAATGGAAGTTCTAACTGATAATGTGAACCAGAATACAGGAAAAACAGTTAGATATAGCTTCCCTGATGCACCAGTAAAAATGAAATGCCTTGTTGTGCATGATTCTTTTGGGGAGTGGTTCACACCATTCTTGTCTAGGCTCTTCTCCGAAGTGACATTTAAGTGGGACTCTGATATCAATTCTGAGGAGTTGAGCTCATATGATTACCTCATCATTGAGAGGGCGGAAAGATTTCTTATTAAACCTTCTAAGTTCATATAATTTCAGTATAAATACCAACATCTGAAATTATAAGTAACAAAATTTGACGAGTTTACAATGACGCAATTTTTAGTAATCGGTGGCGCTGGTTATATCGGCTCTCACATGGTCAAACATCTGCTGGAACATGGCCACCAAGTTGTGGTACTGGATGACTTATCTTCAGGCCATGCTGATGCGCTAATTGGTGGCGAGTTGATCGTACATGATTTCGCTGATAGAGCCTTTCTTGATGAGTTGTTTTCTAGCCGCAGGTTTGATGGTGTATTCCATTTTGCTTCGCAGATTCTGGTCGGTGAATCTGTCACCAACCCCGCCAAATATTATCGTGCTAACACCTTCGCTACATTGACCTTGCTTGAGGCAATGCGCGACCACAATCTAGGGCCTTTTGTCTTCTCATCCACCGCCGCGGTATACGGTGAGCCTGTGCTTATCCCCATTGATGAAGCCCACCCCAAAGTGCCGGTTAACCCTTATGGTGCCAGCAAATATATGGTGGAACAGATGTTGGCGGATTTTGATCGTGCACATGGGCTTAAATATATTGCTTTGCGTTATTTCAACGCAGCCGGGGCGGACCCGCAAGCCAGAATGGGGGAGCAGCACGAGCCAGAGACACATTTGATTCCGCTTGCACTTCAGGCTGTGTTGGGTACACGGCCACCCCTTAAACTGTTTGGGCAGGATTACGACACGCCTGATGGTACATGCCTTCGCGACTATATCCATGTAGATGATTTGGCGAGTGCACATTTACTGGCAATGCAGCACTTGCAAGCTGGTGGGAAATCTGGCGCTTTTAACCTTGGCAACGGTGCTGGGTATAGCGTCAAAGAAGTGATCGATGTCGCTGCTAAAGTCACTGGTAAGCCTGTGCCAGTCGAATACGCGCCAAGACGCGATGGTGACCCTGCAAGATTGGTGGCAGATGCTACCTTAGCTAAAAGTATGTTGGGTTGGAATCCAAAATATAATGACTTGGAAACCATTATCCAGCACGCTTGGAATTGGGAGTTAAAGAAGAATTCATGAAAATCACAGTAGTTGGAACAGGTTATGTTGGCTTGTCGTTAGCCGTGCTGTTATCAAAACATAACGATGTGGTGGCTTTAGACATCGTACCTGAACGGGTAGCGCTGATTAATAATAAAAAATCACCGATTATTGATACTGAGATCAGTGATTATCTTACGAACAAACCACTCTCACTTAAGGCGACACTGGATAAACAGATGGCCTATGAGGGCGCAAAATTTATTATCGTTGCTACCCCTACCGATTATGACCCTGAAACTAACTCTTTTAACACGCAATCTATTGAGTCAGTGATTCAAGAGGCAATCAAAATCAACCCGGACGCGGTGATTGTAATCAAATCGACGGTGCCAGTTGGCTATACCGCGAAACTTAAGCAGGACATCAACTGCGATAACATCATCTTCTCACCGGAGTTTTTGCGTGAGGGTAAAGCGTTGTACGATAACCTTTACCCATCACGTATCGTGGTAGGTGAACAATCTGAGCGCGCGCAGTTGTTTGCTGATCTGATGCAGCAAGGTGCGGCAAAACCAGAAGTGCCAACATTGTTAACAGATAGTACAGAAGCTGAGGCGATTAAACTGTTTGCCAATACTTATCTGGCGATGCGAGTGGCATTCTTCAATGAGTTGGATACATATGCTGCATCGCATGGATTGGATACGCGTCAAATTATCAATGGAGTCTGCCTAGACCCGCGCGTCGGTGACCACTACAACAACCCTTCATTCGGATACGGCGGGTATTGTTTGCCTAAAGATACCAAGCAGTTGTTGGCGAATTATAGTGCTGTGCCGCAAAACTTAATCCGTGCGATTGTCGATTCAAATACGACACGTAAAGACTTTATCGCCGAGAGTGTAGTAAAGATGAAGCCTGATGTTGTTGGAATATATCGACTTGTAATGAAGGCCGGCTCAGATAATTTCAGATCATCTTCTATTCAGGGGGTGATGAAGCGGATCAAAGCCAAGGGCGTGAAAGTGGTTGTCTATGAGCCTAGTTTGCATGAAGATTACTTTTTTAATTCTAAAGTCATTAGAGATTTGGCAGAATTCAAACAGCTCTCGAATGTGATTGTGGCAAATCGAATAACTGTAGAAATTGAAGACGTCAAAGAGAAAGTATTTACCAGAGATCTTTTTGGTAACGATTAATTCCAAAATTTGATTACATACTATACATATTTAAAAAAGTGACTGAAAACGAAAAATATATTGTCTTGCATCAGCCTATTGTGACTCGGGCAATGCGCGAGAAGATGAATAATCACCCTAGTTTTATCCTTTGGTTTACCGGCCTATCTGGAGCTGGTAAATCTACCTTATCTCACTTCATAGAGCATATTTTGTATGAGCGCGGTTACCGCACATTTGTTTTTGATGGCGATAATGTGCGTCATGGATTATGCTCAGACTTAGGTTTTGGTATTGAAGATCGCCATGAGAATATCCGTCGAATTGGAGAGATGTCCAAATTATTTATTGAAGGTGGAGTAATTGCGATTGCTGCATTCATCTCACCACTAAGAGCAGACCGCGATCAGGTACGTGCATTGGTTGGCGCTGGTGATTTCATTGAGATTTATTGTGATGCTGGTTTGGAAGTATGCGAAAGCCGTGATGTGAAAGGGCTATATGAAAAGGCTAGAGCTGGTTTGATTAGTGAATTTACTGGTATTTCTTCTCCTTATGAAAAGCCACTTAACCCTGAGTTGGTGGTCAAAACTGGGGAATGGCCTCTGGAAAAGTGCGCGCATGCTGTCGTGCAATATCTTGAGTCACAAGGGAAGCTAACTACTCAATAATTAACTACCTTATCTTTATTATTTGATATGGTAGCAAGCTATCTGGCTTAAACTATAATAACTTCTTAAATGTCACTCACAATTATGGATAAACCTTACGCAATTCTATTGTGCGGTGGTTCTGGCACTCGTCTCTGGCCCCTCTCGCGTGGTTTACGCCCCAAACAGCTGCTGGCGTTGAATGGGAAAGAGACTCTCCTGCAGCAAACTGCTATACGGTTAGCGCGACATGTGTCTGCTAGTAATCTGATTACAGTTACGCATCAGGATCACCGCTTTGAAGTAAAGGGCCAGTTATCTGAAGTGCTGCCAGAATCCATAAACGGTGTGATGGCAGAACATTGCGCACGAAATACATTGCCTGCTATTGCTTGGGCTGTGAATCGCATACATGCTGAATCCCCACAGGCATTGATTGGAGTCTTTCCATCTGATCATGTCGTTGCAAATGAAGATGCTTTTATTGAGGCATGGAAAACAGCCGAGTTAGCCGCCGCTGATGGATATCTCACAATGCTAGGTATAACTCCTACTTGTCCTGCAACGGGTTATGGGTATATTCAGCCTTCTCGAAAGAGGATCAAACATGATGGCAATTCAGTGTTGTCTTCATTTGAGGTGGCACGTTTTGTAGAAAAACCAGACCTTAAAAATGCAGAGAAATTTGTTAGTGATGGTTATCTCTGGAATAGTGGGATGTTTGTATTTAGGGCTGATTTTTTTATGCAGATGCTGGAAGATTATCAACCAGAAATGGCCAAACTGATTGCCGGACTGAATCCCGAAAATATTTGTGAGATGTATCCTACGCTGGCTAATTTATCAATAGATTATGGCCTTGCTGAGAAGGCCGCAAAAGTTGCGGTTGTTCCTGTTGATATGGCATGGAGTGATTTGGGTAGTTGGGACTCAATCTATGAACAGAATGAAAAAACACCTGAATGTAATGTGATAAATGGGGACGTAGTCAGCCTTGATACTTCTAATAGTTTGCTTTGGAATACCCATGGAACGTTAGCCACTTTAGGGGTGAGTAATCTTGCGGTTATTCAAACAGCAGATGCTACATTGATATGCGATCGCAGCCGAACTGAGGATGTAAAAAAATTGGTTGCAATGGTTTCTATACTAAAGCCTGAGTTGGCGGAATTGCACATGACGGTTCATCGACCTTGGGGCACCTATACCGTGCTGGAAGAAGGTGTGAATTTTAAAATTAAGCACATTACTGTAAATCCCGGGGCGAAGCTATCAATGCAGATGCACAAGCATCGATCTGAGCATTGGGTTGTTGTTACAGGTTCTGCACGAATTACAAACGGAGATAGCGTGATTGATTTGAACGAGAATCAGTCGACTTATATACCCAAAACAAATAAGCATCGTTTAGAAAACCCTACTGACAAGCTCTTGAGTATTATTGAAGTGCAATGTGGTGACTATGTCGGTGAAGATGATATTGTTCGATTTGAAGATAACTATGGAAGGTCTGTTTCTTAAATGAGTAAAGTTGCATTAATTACTGGGATAACCGGCCAGGATGGGGCATATCTGGCCGAATTGCTTTTAGAAAAGGGCTATATTGTTCATGGTATTAAACGTCGTGCCTCTCTATTTAATACTGACCGGATAGATCATCTTTACCAAGACCCGCATGTCGAGCATAAGAATTTCATTCTTCATTATGGTGACTTGACGGATTCGACCAACTTGATCCGTATTATCCAGCAAGTGCAACCCGATGAAATCTACAATCTTGCTGCAATGAGTCATGTCGCGGTCAGCTTTGAAACGCCGGAATATACTGCGAATACTGATGGTCTCGGTACTTTGCGCATACTTGAAGCAATTCGTATTCTTGGTCTGCAAAAGAAAGCACGCTTTTATCAGGCATCTACTTCAGAACTATATGGTTTGGTTCAAGAGATTCCTCAGAAAGAAACAACGCCTTTCTATCCACGGAGTCCTTATGCGGTGGCCAAACTTTATGCATACTGGATTACTGTAAATTACCGTGAGGCTTATGGGATATTTGCCTGTAACGGTATTTTATTCAACCATGAATCACCAGTACGCGGCGAGACATTTGTAACCCGCAAGATTACCCGAGCAATGGCGCGCATCAAGTTGGGTCTACAGGAATGTCTCTTTTTGGGGAACTTGGATGCCTTGCGTGATTGGGGTCATGCAAAAGATTATGTTGAGATGCAGTGGTTGATGTTGCAGCAGGAAAGCCCTGAGGATTTTGTCATAGCAACAGGTGTTCAATATAGCGTGCGTGATTTTGTAAACGCGGCAGCAAAAGAGCTTGGAATAGAAATCACTTGGCAGGGCACAGGAGTAGACGAGAAGGGATATGATGTAGATGGTAAGTGCATCGTTCAAGTAGATTCAAGATATTTCAGGCCAACAGAAGTCGAGACACTTTTAGGTGATCCGACCAAAGCTAAACTTAAACTTGGATGGACGCCAAAAATCACATTTCATGAGTTAGTTTCCGAAATGGTGCGCGAAGACCTCAAATCTGCAGAACGTGATGAACTGGTTAAACGGCACGGCTATAATGCATTTGACTATCACGAATAGTCGGTAGGCTAGTAATGGAAAAATCCGCCAAGATCTATGTGGCAGGTCACCGAGGCCTGGTTGGTTCTGCTTTGGTTCGCAGACTGCATGCTAGTGGTTATAAAAATCTCATTCTGCGAACACACGCGGAGTTGGATTTGACGGATTTTTTGGCTACCAGATTATTTTTTGAGACTGAGAAGCCAGACTTTGTTTTTCTTGCAGCAGCAAAGGTTGGTGGAATCAATGCTAATAATAGTTACCCAGCTGAATTTATTGCTCAGAACCTCGCGATACAATCTAGCGTCATTCAATCATCCTATAGTTCAGGTGTCAGTCGGCTCTTGTTTTTAGGTTCCAGCTGCATATATCCGCGAGACTGCCCACAGCCTATCAAAGAGGAGTTTCTGTTGTCTGGTTCACTAGAGGCAACTAATCGACCATATGCAATAGCAAAGATAGCCGGCATCGAAATGTGTTGGGCATATAACAGACAGTATGGAACTCGTTACTTGTCTGCCATGCCAACTAATTTATATGGCCCTAACGATAATTTTGATCTTAAAAACTCCCATGTATTGCCCGCCTTAATCAGAAAATTTCATGAGGCAAAAATTAGCAATGCTGATAACGTTGTCGTTTGGGGCTCAGGAACACCTATGAGAGAGTTTTTGTATAGTGAGGATATGGCAGATGCCTGTATTTTGCTTATGAATCTTCCAGATGATAAATATCAAACTTTATTAGGTCTAGATAATGACAATTTGCGTCCACCTGTAGTGAATGTCGGATGTGGAGAAGATGTAACTATCCGCGAATTAGCTGAAATGATTAAGTCAATTGTTGGTTACAAAGGTTGCCTTGTATTCGATAGCAACATGCCTGATGGAACGATGCGTAAACTTATGGATGTTGCACGCTTGAAGTCTTTAGGATGGGAGCCCAAGATTAATTTGGATGCAGGAATCAATCTTGTCTATCAGGAGTTTTGCAATTCTTATAGCTAGCCAATTGGAAATTACCGGGTCTGTTAATGGACCAAAATACTTAAAATATTTAGTCGGCTATGCTTAGAAGTTTTGGATCAAGTATTAATTTTCCATCTTCGATTTTTACCAAGCCTTCATCTTCCCAATTACGTAGTTGCTTATTCACGCTTTCTCTTGAAGCTCCAACCAGGTTGGCTAAATCGCTTTGAGATATTTTCATGTCAAAACCAATCCCATTTGGAGTAGATATCCCATATTTTAATGATAGTAATCTCAGCATTTTTGCAAGTCTGAATGGAAGGTTCAGAAAGACCATACTTTCCAGAAACTCATTGGTGGTTCTTAACATTTGGCAAATCACTGCCATGAGTTTAATTGCAACATTTGGATGCATTTCCAGAAATTGGAGGAATGATGATCTATCAATTACCAATAATTCGGATTGATCTACACAAATCACTGTAGCAGTACGAGGTTTTCCGTCTAATACGGCAATTTCGCCAAATGAGGCTCCGGGTTCCAAAAATCCAATGATTAAGGTTTTGCCTTCCTCAGATACATTCTGTACTTTTAGACGGCCACTGATGACAATAAACATACTATTGCCATGATCACCTTTGAAGAAAACGGTTGTTTTGGCATTGATGTGCTGAAGTTTCGCAAAATCTGCAATTTTGTCGAGTTCAGATTTATCAAGCCCAGAAAAAAGGAAGCTTGACGAAAGCATTTCTATTATCTCAATTTTGTTATATCTGTTCTGCGACATTTTGCCCCCAAGTTGCGCATAGCTATGATAGCGCATTAAAAAACAGCAAAGGTGTGAAGAGATTCATAGGTCACCATTATATAAATCATTATACTCAGCATAATATTTGAATGTGAATAGGATTTGAATTATTCAAAATCGAATTAAGTTTTGAAAAGTCTTTGTAACATTCGCTGAGGAAGATGATTGCATTGCAGTGCAAAAAGTACATTTTGGTGCATTAAAAATAAATTAAGCACATTTGTAAAGCCTTTGCGGATGCTGAATGATATGCAAAAGCCTGAGGATTGAGGGGGAGGCTGTGCGGTTTTTCTGGCACGGCGATTGCTTATGATTTGTCAGATATTCTTTAATAGTTGTAAATTTTTGTTAGCCGAAGTTTTTGTGGTATTATTCGAGCTATTAAAAAATAACAATTGTTTAAATTTTGGCTTCAATTGAAAGGGATGAATTATGGCTACCTTACAAGGTGGGATGTTTGATTCACAAGAAGGTGCACTAACGAGTTTATTTGATGGTTTCTTGGGTGCGGAGAATGTAGATTCATTTCTCAATATTGCCAGGGATGTTGGTGAAACGGCATTTAATGGTGGTATAGGTGTAATAGTCGGAGATTCTGCATTCGATAAATTTACACTTCCTGCTCCAGTTAAAGGTATCTTCAAAGCAACACTTACTGATGGTGGCGATGCAGATGCTACGGCGGCGTTAAAAGATCCATATATTACTGTCTTTACAAATTCAGTTTCTTACAAGCTTGGTAAGACTGAAGATTCAGCAGTATTGCTTGATAAAGATGGCATTACTACAAAAGGTACATTGACAGGCAATGCTAGCGACAATTACCTAATTGGTAATAGCAGTAACAACACTATCTTATCTGATAAGGGCAACGACGTTGTTCACGGTAAGGGTGGTGCTGATAGTATCTTGGGTAATCTTGGTAACGATACTCTTGATGGTGATGATGGTAATGATACGATCAAAGGTGAAGTTGGTAACGATCTGCTTCGTGGCGGTGCTGGTAAGGATAGCATTGATGGTGGTGATGGCAACGATTTCATTGATGGTGGTTCTGGTAAAGATAAGCTTATTGGTGGCAAAGGTGACGACACAATCTACGGCGGCTCAGACACTTTAGGTGGCAATGATACGATGAGTGGTGGTGCAGGTAGCGATACTTTCATCATTGATCAAAACTCAGGTAACGACATGATTACTGATTTCAGCTATACAGCTGCAAGAGGTAAAGTTGCTGCAACTGAAGATAAAATTGAAGTTTCTGGTCATGATAGTGGTGGTGACCTTGGTCTCGATGCAACTGACTTTACAGTTACTGAAGCTTATGATGGTGCATTGATTTCATTTAAAGATGGTGGTTCTGTCTTGCTGAAGGGCATTGCTCCAACATCTGTTTATTTCAATGACGATGGTGATTACTTTACATTGAACAAGAATGGCGATGGTAACGTTTTGGTTGGCACTGACGACTAAAAATCTATCGGGTAGTAGTTGACTGGACATTTTCAGTAATTAGAGCCTATAGTGCAAGCTATAGGCTTTTTTCTTGTGAGTAATTTTGGGTATGGCAAATACAACAAGTTTAAATATTTACGCCAATGAACAAATTCTGGTGATCGACTGGAATTATGGACAAGCAATTCCTGAAGGTATATTGCTGACCTTAAATGATAAAGGGTTGCCTAAGCCGATTCAGGGCGTATTCCTGACAGAGAAAGGACGTTATCTTATGATGACGCTCGTTCCTGACTTGCCCGAACTATCTAAAGTTAAATTTGAGATTCGTGGACGTGATGCTGGCTTGATTGATAGTTTCATCAGTAAAGGTAAGTTGAAGCCTTTTCTGGAAAAGAATTTACAAAATTACAGCCAAGAGTCAGTTACTAAAATTTTACGGGCGTTTGTTAGAAAGGCTCCTCTCGCTTTTAAAGAGATTAAGACTCAGCTGTTACGAGACTTATGCAAACAGCTTGGTATTGAAGTTCTTGGTTGGAAAGCGGGGGAAGAAATATATTTTAATATCCCATGCGCATTGACAGATAATCAGAAGGCAGAGAAGAAGGAGATTCTGATTTGGCGTTTGGTTGATGGGATGGCCGATAGCTATGAAAAATTAACTGCATTCTGGCAGGATAACCGTCTACATGTATTTGTTCCTACGTCATTTATCGCAGATGGTGATGCTCAGGATGGTGCTGTATATGTGGTTGAAGATGCAGATAGCTTTGCAATTCCATTTAAATTAGGCAAAGCTAAAAAACTTCCAAAAGGACTGAATCTAGAGGAAACCCTAGCTACACAGGGTATGTTTTCATCACAACTTAAGAGCTTTTTAAATAGAACCGTAAAAAAAAAATAATTAAGTTACGAAATGATTCTGACATAGATGGTCTGGTAGGTCAGAGTCTCTGTGGTTGGGTTCGTTTAGATGAAAAAGCTGCTAGTGAACAA
>Ga0265327_10005193_pt1 | contig 11011 bp, 12 predicted proteins | sample 41621metaG_FD_202089 | JGI IMG/M metagenome (GOLD analysis project Ga0265327, IMG submission 202089) | Rhizosphere microbial communities from Carex aquatilis grown in University of Washington, Seatle, WA, United States - 4-16-21 metaG | ecosystem: Host-associated > Plants > Roots > Rhizosphere... | reverse complement strand
CTCGATGAGGCGATCCCCGCTCCGCTTCGAGACTGCTATTCCGAAGCGATGCGCGCGATCAGCGCGCATGCTCCCCGTGCCGCGGCGGTCGTACTGCGGCGCACGATCGAGGGCATCGTTAGGGAGAGCGGTAGCACGGAGGCGCAAGACGCACTCGAACGCAGCCTTGCAGCCGGACTTCGCGTGATGGCCGACGCACACATCCTCGACCGCAATCTCGCGACGTGGGCCGTCGAGGTACGGCTGACCGGCAACGTCGGGGCTCACTTCGATCCCATGGACGACGTATCCGATGGCGAAGCCGAGGACCTCGCTCGTCTTACCCGCCAGATCCTGCACTACCTTAATGAGATGCCCGCGAAACTCCGGCGCGCACGCGGCTAGCGGGCTACCCCTGCGGGTGCTTTGGAGAGTCCGGCATCGGCATCAGGCGCAAAGCGCTGGGCGCCCCCGGACCCGCTACCGTTCCTCGCATGAGCGCACTCAGATTCAACGTGGTCTTTGAGGACGCAGGCGATGGCTGGGTCTACGCCCACGTACAGGAGTTGCCGGAGGTGCACACGCAGGGTGAGGGCCTCGACGAAGCGCGCGTGATGGTGCGCGAGGCGATCGAGCTCGTACTCGAGGACCGACGCGAGCGCGGCGAGGAGATCCCGGCGACTGGGTGGGCGATCGTGGAGCCCGTCGAGATCGCTGCGTGAAGAAGCGCGACCTCGAACGCCACCTCGGCGAGCACGGCTGCAAACTGGCCCGCCAGGCCGCCAACCATGAGGTCTGGGAGAACCCAGCGACGGGAGAGCGCACCACCGTCCCTCGTCATCGCGAGATCAAGCCGCCCACCGCACGCGGCATCTGCCGGCAGCTCGGAGTGCCCACGCCGACGGGACCGCGATGACCATCTCGTGGCAACAACGTGGCAACAAACGCTCCGCCAGATGCGCCCGAGATGACCACGAAACCCCGTAAATCGGGCGTTCTGGATTTGGGTGGACCCATGTTTTCCGGGGCCGACCGGTTCAGGTCCGTGTCTGAGAAATCAGGTGGAGGTTCGAGTCCTCTCATCCGCACTGCTCAAGAAGGCCCGCTCGCCTGAAGGCTCAGCGATCGCGCCTATGCTCAGCTTGTGAACTCGCCCACGCCCGCAGCCGTGCCCGCGCCGGCTGCCGTCCTGGACGACGCGCCGCGACTTGTCCGGCTGAACATCATCGTCGGGCTGACCCATCTGGCGCAGGCTCTCCTGATTCTGGGCCTCGCGACGGCCGCGACGCTGCCGGTCAACCTCCGCTACATGACCGGGCCGCCCGGAGCCAACCAATATGGCGGGCCAGCCCAGCTCTTGAACCTGAGGATCGACCTCGCCGTCGCGGCGTTTCTGCTGCTCGCCGCAGCGGATCATCTGATCGTCGTGACGCCCCGGCTGCGTCGCTGGTATCTCGCGAACGTCTCTCGCGGGGTCAATCCGGCGCGCTGGTGGGAGTACTCGGTCAGCGCCTCGATCATGGTCGTTCTGATCGCGATGCTCGCCGGCGTGACCGACGCGGTTGCGCTGATCGCCCTGTTCGGCGTCAACGCGGCGATGATCCTCTTCGGCCTAGCCATGGAGCGAGCGAATGCGCCCGGTGAGAAGGTCGACTGGCGCCCCTTCATCTACGGCTGCATCGCCGGCGCCGTCCCCTGGATCGCGATCGGCCTGCAGCTCGGTGTCTCGCAGGCAAACAGTCGCGGCGTGCCGGGGTTCGTCTTCGCGATCTTCCTCACGCTGTTCCTGCTGTTCAACACCTTCGCCGTCAACATGTGGCTTCAGTACCGGGGCCGCGGCCGCTGGGCGGACCCGGCCTTCGCCGAGCGCGTCTATCTGATCCTCAGCCTCGTGGCGAAGAGCGCACTCGCGTGGCAGGTTTACGCCGGCGCGCTGGCCGGAGGCTGAGCGGCGGCAAGCTCCTCGGCCCGGCGCTTGATCCCCAGGAGCATCTTGCGCTCCATCACCAGGGAGGCCGGCTCCATCGGGAGCATCCCGATCTTCCCGACCAGCGTAGGGAGACGAAAGCGATTTCTGCTGAGCAGGCGGGTGCCACCGGGCGTCTCTCTGAGGATGAACGACCACGCCCAGTTCCCGTCCAGTGTCCTCATCGCTAGGACATGCTCGGGCTCGATGATCTCGAAGCGCATCGTGTTTGAGCCGAAGCTGATCTCCTCACCCGGCTGGGGGTGCTGGAAATCGGGGAGGACACGATCGGTGCTGTGCATGTCCAGGCCCATCAGATTCTCGATCCAGTCGTAGGTATAGGCGCCTCCCCGCGGCGCAGGACCCATCTGAGCGAGCCACGGCCAGACGGCATTCGGCGGGGCATCGATGTCAATCGCCCGGGTGGAGACGCCATCGGCCTGCTCGAGCAGCTCGTCCCCCGGAAGGCGCTCACCGGCCTCGGCCCTGCTCGCGCCCCAACGGAGGACCGGGCCGCGCAGAAGCAGCCCGTAGAGCACCCCGATCCCTGATGCCAGAAACAGCGCTCTTCCGGGTCTGAAGGCCATTTGCAGAGGCTCGCTGGCGAGCCGTCCCCGCCCATCCGGGATTAATACGGGGACTGAAGGAGCCACCTAGACTCGCTCGAGTGCAAGGTCCTCTCGACGCCGCGCCCCCCTCACCCGCCGGCTTCCAGACGACGGGTGCCTACTGGCCCCGGCCCTGGACCTGTGAGGACGGCGGCCCGATGCGCCGCTGTGTCGTCGAAGGGCTTCCCGGGCTGGGGTTGGCCGGGGACGAGCGCCTCGAGGTGAGCGCCTCGATCGAAGCCTTCGCGACGGATTCGCTCGTCCTGCGAGACCCCGGCGAGCTCTATGCCCTGCGCCACGACATTCCCGGCTTCGGCGGCCCTCGCTCCAGGCCGGTAGAGGCCTGGGTGGAGCGACTCGACCCGATCACGCTGGAGGTGGTTGCCGCGAGCCCCCGGCTGCCGGGCGGCATCTTCTGGCCCGGAGGCATCGCGGCGCATCGCAACGGCAGCCTGCACGTCGTCTTCGGCTCCTGGGCCCACCGCCTCAGCCCGGAGCTCGAGCTGCTGGCCTCCCACCACCTGCCGGTCGAGCGCCCCCACAACTCGTTCGTCCTGCTCGACGGGGGCGAGCTCGTCATGAAGGACTGCGACGCCCCCGAGGGCCGGGAGCGCTCGACCGTCTCGGTCCTCGACCCCGAGACCCTGCTGCCGGTGGCCGCCCCCCTGCTGCTTCCCGAGCCGTCGGTGGCCCGTCTCTCGGGCGACGGGGAGAGCGTCATCGCCGTTGGAACGCAGACGCTGATGCGCCTGCGGCTCGACCGGGACTCGGAGCGGCTGGAGATCGATCAGCGGTGGCGACCCACCTATGGCCCGGCGCCGGGCCGCAGCTACGGCTGGGATCCGGTCATCACACCCGAGCATGTTCTCTGGATGGACAACGGCCGCAACGACACCGACCGCACGATGCTGGGAACGGGGCGCTCCCCTGATCCCCTCCGGCTCTGGTGGGCCAGGCAGGACGATCAGGAGGCAGTCCGCTCGGTCGAGATCAGCGGGCTGCCCTATGGGACCGAGTCGAATCCCCCCGCTTGGGAGGAGGCCGAGGGCGTGGTCGTCGCCTATGACGCCGGGAACGCCGTCCTGCGGGCCTGGCGTCTGGTGGGTGATGAGCTCGAGCCGCTCTGGCGTCGTGACGGCTTCGCCCATGCCGGGCATCTCCTGCTCTACCCCCGGACCCGCGAGCTGATCGTTCAGGACTGGATCGATCTCCCCCTCCTGCGGCGCCCCGCGCTCCGGCGGCTGTCCCGGCCCGCGGTACAGATGCTCGCCAACTCCGCCCGGGCCCGGCGGGCCTCGCTGCGCACCGGCAGCGACCAGCTGGTCGTCCTCGATCTCGACAGCGGCGCCGAGAAGGCCCGGTTGGGAGTCCCCTCCCCCACCCAGGGCTACCTGTTCCCCGCCCCCGGCTTCGGCCGCGACGTCTACTACCAGTCCCTCACCACCATCTCCCGGGTAGCCGTCCAGGGTCCCCCCGGCGGCTGAGCTCGCCCGTTCCCGAGCGGTGCTCGCAGCCTGGTGCGACGCCGGCGGGCCGCAGCACGCCAAGATGGGAGTCCCCCCAATGAGACGCAGAGAAACAACCCCCGCCCGGCGAGGCTCGCCTAGGCGAGCACCGATCGCCCTGGCCCTCCTCCTGCTCGGCCTGCTCGTGGGCGCTCCCGCTGCGCCAGCCGCCGGAGAAGCCCCTGAACAGGGACAGGCACCGGGACCCGTGGCGGTCACGATCAACCGCTACGCCGCCGGACGCCCGGTGCCGGCGCGGTTCCTGGGCCTCTCCTTCGAGGTGGCCGCCCTGGCCGAGCTCGCCAAGGACGGCTCTCAGGGCAACCTTGTCGGCCTGCTCCGTTCGGTCGGTCCGGGGATGCTCCGCTTCGGCGGCGTCACGGCAGACCAGAACGTCGCCTGGAGCGACTCCGCCACGCCGGCTCCGCCATGGGCCTCCAGCGTCATCGGCCCGTCCGACATGAAGGCTCTGGGGACACTCGCCAAGCGCAGCGGGTGGAGTGTCCTGCTGACGGTCGGCATGGCTCACTACGACCCCGAAGCTGCCGCCCGCGAGGTCGCCTCGGCTCACGCCGCCCTGGGCCCCTACCTGACGGCCGTGGAGATCGGCAACGAGCCCGACTCCTACGGGCGCCATGGCTTCCGCGAAGGACCCTGGGGCTCCCAGGGCTACGAGGAACAGGTCGCCACCTACCGCGAAGCGATCGGCCGCCTGACGCCCGGGGTGAGGATCGCCGGCCCCGACGTGTCGGGTTCGGGGATCTTCCCCGACTGGGGCTTCACCGAGGCTCTCAGCCAGACGCCTGCGCTGCTGACCGGCCATCACTACCCCCTCGGCTGCGCCAAGCTCCCGCCGCCCTCGATCGAACAGCTCTTGAGCCCTCCCATCCGCGGCCTCGAGGCGCGCTCCCTGACCACCTACCTGACCGTCGCCAGAGCCCAGCGGATCCCCTTCCGCATGGATGAGACAAACTCGGTCTCCTGCGGAGGCGTCGCGGGAATCAGCAACACGTTCGCCTCGGCGCTCTGGGCAAGCGCCTACATCACCCAGGCCATGGCTGCCGGAACCGTCGGGATCAACCTGCAGGGCAACCCCAACAACTGCCCCGGCTACACCCCGATCTGCGCCACCGACCCCGCGGCGGCCTCCGCCGGGCGGCTCACGGCGCGCCCCGACTGGTACGCCCTGCAGCTGACCCACTCGCTGGTCGGCGATCGCCCGCTGCTGAGCGAAATCGCCTCGCCCCCGCCGCCGGCGGCGCCCTACAACCTGGTCGTCGCCGCCTTCGCGGCACCGAAGCAGGTCACCAAGATCGTCCTCGTCGACGACGAACCGCCAGGAAGCGCACCACTCGCCCTGCAGGTGGCCGTCGGCCCGGGGCTGACCCGCGGGACGATTCTGCGCCTCACAGGACCCTCACCCCAGGCGACCGGAGGAGTCGAGCTGGGCGGGCATGTCGTCTCCTCCGACGGGTCTCTGCGCTCACCGACCCATTCCGAGCGGGCGCTCGTCCAGCAGGGCGAGCTGAACGTCAGCCTCGCCCCCAGTTCGGCCGCCCTCGTCACGCTCGAACCACCCGCCCCCCGTAAACACCGCCACCCCCGGAAACCGAGCGCGAGCCCTCGAAGGTGATCGTCCGGTCGCGACCGGCCCGCTTGGCTCTGTAGAGCGCCTCGTCGGCATGACGCTGCAGCTCGAGCAGGTCCTCGACAGCCCGTCCAGAATCGACACCGGCGCTGACCTTGACGACCGGCATCCCGGTCCCCTGGGCGGCCGCCAGGCTCTCCCGGACCCGCTCGGCGAAGGCGTGGGCCGCGCTCAGGTCCGCGCCGGCCAGCAGCACCACGAACTCCTCGCCGCCGTAGCGCGCCACGACGTCCGTCTCTCGGGCCTCCCGTTCGATGATCCGCCCGGTCCGGGCCAGGACCCGGTCGCCGACATCGTGGCCGCAGTCGTCGTTGACCTGCTTGAAATGGTCTATGTCGAACATCGCCAGGGCCGTGGGGGTCCCCTCGCGGGCGGCCATCGAGAACGCCAGCGCGGCTCGCTCTTCGAAGCCCCGGCGGTTGAGCAGTCCTGTCAGCGAGTCGACCCGCGCCTCGGCCCTCAGCCGCCCCAGCAGGGCGTTGTTGCTCTCGGCCAGGCGCGCGATCACGAGCGCCACGATGCAAACGGGGATCATCACCTCGAACCAGCGCCCGGGATAGCCCCGCCCCGGCGGCAGCTCCAGCAGCACGAAGGCCTGTGCGACGGCGATCGTCGCGACTATCCCGATCGCGCCCCGCCTGCCAAGGAAGAAGGAGCTCCAGACAACCGGCCACACATAGAGGACTGCGGCATCGCCTGTGTGCGGCGCGCTGATCAAGGCCTGGGCGATCATCACGACGCCTATCGGTCCGACGACGGCAAGCCAGCGGATCGGCAGGCGCGGGCCGAAGCGTGCCAGAGCCCCGGCAAGCACCACAGCCAGCACCACCGAGACCCAGTCGGTCGGGGGGTCTCCGGGCAGCGAGCCGGTGATCACTTCGTCAAGTGCGGCACCGCCATACATCGCTGCGGCCGTGTAGGCCATCAGCGCGTTGTTGGACGCAATGCTCTCCGTGGAGCGTCTCACACCCACCTATCGGCTCGGACACGGGAGAACAGGAGAAGGAGAAGCTCGCTCTCAGCAGCTGTCTCGGCGGTTGGAGCTCAACCGCTCAGGGCGGTCCCCGTCTCGAGCATCACGCCCTCTTCCTCCAGGCGCGGGACACCGCCGTCGGTCACGTGGATCACGTGCTTGGCGCCGTAGAGCTTCAGCAGGCTGGCGGCCGTCGCGGCGCGCACTCCGGCGGCGCAGATGACGGCGATCGGAAGCTCGGGGTCGAGGCCCTCGGGGACGGCTCTGATGTCGTGCCAGGGCGTGAAGACCGAGCCGGGCACATGGCCGGCGTTCCACTCGTTGAGCTCCCTGACGTCGAGGAGTTGAAGGTCGCTCTCGTCGCTCAGGCGCTCGGGCAGCTCCGCTGCGGGCAGACGCTCGGTCTCCGTCGCGGGATGGCGTTCCTGGCGCCAGTTGGTCATCCCCCCGGCCAGCAGCCCCGCGACGTTGCGCACGCCCACCGACAGCGCCAGCCGGGCGGCACGGCGCCCGTCCGCGTCGTCGCGGCCGATGAAGACGATCTCGCGGTCGTGATCGGCGATCCAGGCGAGCTTCGATCCGAAGCCCGAGCTGAACGACGGGATGCAGACCGAGCCGTGGATGTGGACGTCGTCGAACTGGAGGTCGGTGCGAACGTCGATCAGCAGGGCCCCCTCGTCGCGCTTGAGCTGCACCTGGTGGGGATAGAGGGCCGGCACCTCCACCCCGCTCGTCAGGAGCGGCCCTCGGTTGAGCGCCACGATCTTCTCGAAGTTGGGTGGCTGGGGCCCCAGCTTGGCGATCGACTCGCCCACGAACCGCTCCTCGTCCTCGATCGCCAGGGTGGGGTTGTGCCGGCGCTCGTAGCCGATGGTCGAGCAGATCTTCATGTTCATCCCGGGCCCCCCGCACATCGAGCCGCCCAGATGAGCCGGCCACAGCTCGCACTCGTCCGGAAGCGTCAGCAGCCGGTCCCTGACCGAGCGGAAGATCTGGCGTGCTCCCTCGGAGCGCTCGATCGCCAGATCGGTCCGGGCGACGTCGCCGACGAACAGGCTGTCGCCGCTGAGCACCGCCCAGGGCTCGCTGCCGCGGGTGGTGTCGATCAGCAGAAAGGCCGTGTGCTCGGGGCGGTGCCCCGGCGTGTGCAGCGCTCGCACGAGCAGCGTTCCCAGCTGCAGCTCCCATCCGTCGTCGAAGGACTCGTGCTCGTAGCCCGGCTCGGCCAGGCGATGGACGTGGATCCGCGCCCCCGTCGCCGCCACGAGGCGCCCGTGTCCGGAGACGTGGTCGGCGTGGTTGTGGGTCTCCAGGATGTGCTCGATCGCCACGCCCCGGTAGCGGGCCAGCTCGAGATACTCGTCGATCTCATACCGGGGGTCCACGACCGCCGCGACCCCGGCCCGCTCGTCCCCGATCAGGTAGGACGCGCAGCCGAGGTCGTCGTGGGTTATCTGGCGGAACAGCATCGCTTCGATGTGCCTCAGTGAGGCTGGGGCACGATCCTGATGTAGGGCTTGGGTGACTCCCAGCCATCGGGGTAGGTCTCTTTTGCCTCATCGTCGGAGACCGACCCGGCGATGATCACGTCCTCGCCGTTCTTCCAGTTGACCGGCGTCGCAACCTTGTGCTTGGCCGTCAGCTGCAGCGAGTCGATGACCCGCAGCACCTCGTCGAAGTTCCGGCCGGTCGTCATCGGGTAGATGAGGATCAGCTTGATCTTCTTGTCCGGGCCGATCACGAACACGTTGCGGACCGTCTGGTTGTCGGCCGGCGTCCTCGCGTCGGAGTCGCCCTCGACGCCACCGGGGAGCATCCCGTAGAGCTTGGAGACGCTGAAGTCGCCATCGCCGATGATCGGGTAGTTCGGCGCCTGGCCCTGAGTCTCCTCAATGTCCTTGGCCCACTCGGCGTGCTTGCCCGTCTGGTCGACCGACAGGCCGATGATCTTCACGTTGCGCCTGTCGAACTCGGGCTTGATCTTGGCCATGTAGCCGAGCTCGGTCGTGCAGACCGGCGTGAAGTCCTTCGGGTGTGAGAAGAGGACTCCCCAGGAGTCGCCCAGCCACTCGTGGAAGTGGATCGGGCCCTCGCTGGTGTCCGCCTCGAAATCGGGCGCCGTATCGCCCAGCTGCAATGTCATAGAGCGTGTCCTTTCAATGCGTCGGTTTGGCTGTCAAGTTCTCTGCCGGCCCAGATGTCGTTGCAACGCTCGCACACCTCGGCCGGGACGAGTCCGGCCCTCATCGCCAGCGCGAACATCCTGCAGCCCAGGCAGATGCCGAAAACGGACTCCAGGGTCGCCGCGACGATCAGCGCCCCGAGCACCACATCCGCGGCCAGCGTCTCTCCGAAGCCCAGGGCCAGCGCCGCCGAGCTGACCGAGAAGAGCACCCCGATCGCCTGGGCGAATCGCTTCGGGGGACCCGCGACAGGTTTCGCCTCGAGGCCCAGCCGGGGTGTCACGACCCGGGTGGCAAGCTGCCCCAGGGGACTCAGCGTGGGGCCAGTCAGGACCCGTGCCAGGAAGCCGTAGGCGAGCAGCACGCGCAGGGCCGGGGAGTCCAGCGCGATCGTCGCCAGGCTCAGGGCGACGACGCCCCCGGCGACCACCCGGGCGGAGACCTCGTTGACCGGATCGGGGAACGAGAACAGGCCACGGATCAGGCCTTGGCGGGTCGGGATGGGGTGTGTGTCGGTTGCTGTGGCTGCCATTTCCTTGATTCGGATCAGGATTCGGGGATTTCCTCTTCAGTATCGCACCTTCGAGGTTTGTTCACTGACTTTATCGGCTATATGTAGATAACACTGGACCCGACCATCGCGACGTGTCGAGAACCGACCAGAACGAAAGGCGAGATTCCGAGATGAGCACCACCGACGAGCTGCTTGCCAATGCCAGAAGCTACGCCGCATCCTTCGACAAAGGGGATCTCCCGCTACCTCCCGGCAGGCGGCGCCCGCTGCGCGCGAGCCTGCCCCCGTCCCTCGCTAGGCCGGCTGGACCACCTCTGTGACCAGCCCCCGGGCTCGCGCGACCGCCACGGCGACTCCCCCGCGCCAGGGCTCGCCGTGGCCTGGGAGCAGGACATCGGCATGGACGTTCTCGATCTGATCGAGCGAGCGCAGGCACTGGGCGTTGTCGACATTGAGCGGCCTGGGCATCAACTGCGGGCCGACGGCGCCCGTGAGAGCGTTGAGTGTGCACATCCCGTCGCCCACGAACAGTGCCCCATGACCCTCGAACAGGAGCGCACAGTGCCCCGGGGTGTGACCGGGAGTCTCGATCACCAGCGGACCACCGGGGACGTCCAGCCTGACCGCACCGGCATAAGTCTCGGCGCCCTCTATCTTGGCCGGGAATCCCGCACCCTGGCGGGCCATGTGGGCGACCAGTTTCCAGAGGCCCGGCCGCACCAGCCAGGGCAGCAGGTGAACAGGGCTGGCGTCCCCCTTCTTCGCGGCGGGGCGCCGCAGCGTCTGCTCGTCACGCTCATGGATCAGCACGCGAGCTCCGGCTTCGCGCAACCTCGGGACGAGACCGGTGTGGTCCGCGTCGGAGTGGGTCAGGACGACCGCCTCGAGCGCCGCCAGGCTGTGGCCGATCGCCGCGAGGTCGGCCTCGAGCGTCTTTGCAAAGCCGGCCAGGCCGGCATCGACGGCTGTCAGGCGCCCCTCCTGCTCGACCAGGTACCAGTTGACCATCTCCGAGCCCAGGCCGTAGACGCCCGGAACGATTTCGCGAGGGCCCCTCATGGCGAGCCGTTATACCAGCGGCCCGGCCGACTCCTAAGTGTCTGGAGCGTCCCCCGGCACGGAGCCTCTTGGCAACTCCTCCCCGGCGAGCCTCCCATGAAAGCGAAAGAGCCGCCGGCCCGGAGGCCGACGGCTCATTCAGCAACTGGTGACCGGCACTGCGCCGGTCCGGTGAGGCGCTGCTAGCGGCCGCCTTCGCCGCGCTGGCGACGCTGCACCACGACGATCGAGAAGCCCGCGCCCATCAGGAGCAGACCGAGACCGAAGCTCCAGCGAAGGTCGAAGCCCGTGAAGGGCAGCGTCTTCGTGGTCGCCGCTTCGGGCGTTGTCGTGGTGGTGGGGGTTTCGTTGGACGTCGTCGCCGCAGGTTCTTCGGCTTCTTTCGAGGGCGACGTGCCAGTTTTGGGCTTTTCCGGTTCCTGGTTGTAGCCGGACTGGGTGTTCGATTCTGAGGCGGCAAACGCCGACCCGGGCGCCAGAAGCGCCATCGAGAGAAGAAGAATGATGGGGAGTAGCGTCAGCCTGCGCATCGCGCGGGATCCTTTCCTGGTTGATGCTGCAACTGCTGTCCGTGGC
>Ga0265327_10005190_pt1 | contig 11014 bp, 9 predicted proteins | sample 41621metaG_FD_202089 | JGI IMG/M metagenome (GOLD analysis project Ga0265327, IMG submission 202089) | Rhizosphere microbial communities from Carex aquatilis grown in University of Washington, Seatle, WA, United States - 4-16-21 metaG | ecosystem: Host-associated > Plants > Roots > Rhizosphere >... | reverse complement strand
CCAACTGGCCGGACCGCTGGGCCTCACTGATCGAGCGCAGTCCCGACTCCATGAAAGCGAGCCCGAGAAGTAACACCACCCCTTGTCGCTTCTCAAACTGCGTGGCAAACCGCGACTTCCCTACCTGGTGTTTTCTGGGCTTCTCATCGAGTTGGCAACCAGGTTTTTCTCATCCAGCTGGCAAAAGCCGTAACGGTACGGTTGTCCAGATGCCCACTGACGCTCCCCTAGCCATAGAGACGGCACTTCGATCCTCAAATACGTTGTTGTTGAGGAGTTTTGAACCTTGCAGTGATATTTCCACGCGCCACCGGCAGCCACTACCGCGCCGACACTGACCTCGGCATCAATGGCTTTTTGCTGATTGCTGGGCCGATTCGATGTAGGCGGTATAGTCCATCGCCGGCACGGTGGCCATCTCCCGAAGGCGACTCAAGAGCCGGAGGGTGAAAAAGATGAGGCTTGTGGTCGGATCCCTGCTGACCCAGAGCTCTCCTCCGTCGGTAGGATCGGGCGCTTCAAATGTTCCTGCACGCAGAGCACATCCAAAGTCGAGGGCCTCTTCCGGGCCACGTGTGTTTAGTGCAGCACGCAAGGGGTCTCCCAGCGGCGGACTCCAGTCGCTGTCGAGCGCGAGCAAGCCGCCAATGATTCGTTTGGGTTCCTGAGCGGCGGCCGCGCCAGTGGCGGTGTCGAACCCAACAGACGTTCGACGCAGACGGCGAACCGAGGCGATCTTGTCTCCAGCGTATTCAACATGGGATTTGTTGAGAGTCTGTTTAATTTCAAAGACGGCGTACACGCTCTCGGCCGGTATGAAGTGGGCACCACCGACCTCGAACAGTAGCGGCGAGTAGTGCCGGTCGTGTACGACGATGTCGAGCTGGTGGCTCATGGCACCGTCGACGTCGATAACGAACGCCTTGGCAACACCGTATCGCCGCGGCAGAAAGTCGGCGAGCATGCCGCGCCAATCTAGTTCCGTTGCGTCGCCGAGGGTTCCGGGATGCGCGAGCACGGTGCGGCCAAACCCCAGATCGCTTTCTAGCTGCTGCTGGCGTGCGCGAAATGCTTCTGCGAGGTCGAACCGGTTCTGCGGAGTCGGTTCTGGTGGATCATTGTCATCAGTCACAGTGGACGGGCTCCTTTGCCGAAGTCGTCTGGTTCGTGCGGACTGTAGGTCGGGAAGACTGGCCGCGGCCGGGCAGGGTCAAACCACATCATATTGCCGGAGCGTCGGACGCCATTGGGGCTCAGTCGCCGGATTGAAGCGGACTCCGATCGACGTTGGGCCGGCACCACGCCGATCACCAAATATTGACGCACACATCAGAGATGTCGGACCCCGGCGCTAGAATCCGCATTCGAATGTCGTCGCGCATGGGGCAGGCCGCTCAGCCTGAACCCCATTCCCCGTACAGCCATCACGGTGTCGGCTCGCACAGCATTGGGGGTTTCCACGTGGCACACCGCAATGCCTGTTCGCGACACCAAAAGCCCTGCTATTGGACCCGATTCGACAAACTTGAAGGAGCCCGATGGAGACACTCGACGGCGAGTTCGCCAAAGCGGTACGCAACGTCAGCATCCACGGCGACAAGCGCGACCGCGCTATCGCCGCACATACCGAGGTGCGCAACCTCCTTGAAGCCGACGCCGAGCTGAAAAACTGGGGCATCGACACCCGGCTCATCGGCTCCTACGCGCGCCTGACCGCCCGGTATCCCGGCAAAGACGTCGACGTCTTCTTGCGCTTCACCGAGCTATCGGTGCGCCACAGCCCCGAGAAAATCTACAACGCCGTTGAGCGCGTTCTCGTCGACGAATACGGCGTGAAGGGCGAAGATCCGGGTGGGCGCATCACCCGCCAGGCACGGTCGCTGAAAATTGACTTCCCCGAACCTGAAGGCCATTTCAGCGACGACGCGTTCGCCATCGACGCTGTGCCTGCTGTGCCCTGGGGGGACCACTGGGCCATCCCCAACCGTGACCGCGACCAGTGGAACAACGATGAGGGTCGCTGGATCAAGACCAATCCGGTGCAGTTCGCCGATGACACGAATGCCCTGGCCACTGCATCATGGAGTCCGACGGTCGACGGGGACAACGCCTACCGGCACGTCGTGCGGCTGCTCCGGCAAGTCCGCCACTTTCACCTCGCGGGGCAGCGCCCCGGCGGCCTGTTCGTCGAAATCGCCGCGTACTACGTGTGGAATGAACAGCTTGTCACCGGAACGACGCACGCGCAGCTGCTTGCCACGACCATGGAACACGTAGGTGCCAGGTTGATCGACAGCGCTGAGGACGGCCTGCTCGATCCGGTGCTCGGCACTCCTCTGAAGCCCGCGCTGGATCCGTGGCAGTGGACGTCGGCGGGACAGACCTTCGAGCAGCTGGCCGTCCAGGCCCGAGAGGCTCTGGATTCAGAACGATGCCGTGCTGCCAAGCTGTGGCGCGACATCCTGGGCACGAACGACCGTGGGCATGTCCTCCCCCTGCCCGACGGCTGTGATGCGGCTGGGTTTCCGGTCGGGGCCGTCACCGCCGTCGACGCTCTGGGGAGTAATCGGCCGCGCGGCTTCGCCATGCCCACCTCGTCTCTGCAAACTTGCCGCTGAGCTGGGCTGTTGGACACCTACGACGACGCCGCATTCGACCGGTTCTGCTCGGGACTGGTCAACGCCGGATTCTCGACCGACGGCGACCACGACCAGCCGTGCTGGGCGGGGCCTATTCGTCCGAGCCTGCAGCCCCTCACCGACGCCACCAGAATGCGGATCCAGTTCTATCCGGGCTGGCCGTTTCGCTATGCCCATGTGGTTGTTCCAGGCCTGCGTACCGGCCACGCCTCACAAGGCACCATCTGCTTGTGGGCCGAAGACGATCCGGCCCAGATCGATGGCCGTGAACTACAAGGACTTTGGGACCGCCTCGATCAGTGGGCCACCGCAGCTCAAAACGGTTTCGCCCCTCAAGATCGAGCACTCGACGCGTACTTCCTATACGACCAGCTGAGCGCCTACCGAGCCGAGCTGCCCCTGCAAGAACTGATCACGGGTGGCACCACCGGATACACCGCCGCGGTGTTTGGCACCGTCCAGGGTCAAGCGCTGTTGATTGGAACGGGCAATCCTCCAGACCCCCGGACTGTCGGGAAACCTGTGCTCCATGGTGAGTTCTATCTGCGCGAGCACCTTGCTGAGCCACCGCGCACGTTCGACGACGTGCGGGCGGCACTGACGCGCCGCCAGCGCAGGAACCTCGAAGTTGGATTGTCAGCTAGATCCGATACCACGTTCCCGCGGCCCAGCAGCGGCCACGATTTCATCGTGCTGGCCTGGCCTCGCCACGACACTGACCACGATGCCGTCGTGGTCAGCATTGCCGGTGCCGGTGACACCCTGAGCACCGCGGCGCTGGCCGCCTCCCCCAGTGACGCGCCGGCTTTACGCAGGCGAGCAGGCCCCGATGCGGGCCTGCTCGCAACCAAAACGGTGCTGATCGCTGGTGCCGGATCTGTCGGAGGGCACGTAGCCCTGGCTGTGGCATCCAGCGGCGTAGGCACCATACATCTGTACGACGGTGACTTCCTCACCCGCACCAACGTTGTTCGGCACGTCAGCACACCCCAGTGCGTGGGATATCCCAAGACCTTCGGCGTGACGGCCACGATCGAGCAGCACGCCCCTTGGACCACGGTGACTCGCCATATTGAGTTGCCGTACGACCCGGTCGGGCTGCGGGCAGCTGTCACCGGGGTCGATCTCGTCATCGATTGCACGGGCGTCCTGCCGATGACCGCCGCGCTTGCTGAGACATGTTTGCGCCGCGGCGTACCGCTCGTCTCAGGGGCCCTGTTCCATCACGGCGCGTTGGCTCGGGTGCAGCGACAAGCCGATGGCGATACTCCGATCGCGGCGCGCCCCGCCGACTCACGTTACTTCTCGTTACCGCCCGATGCCGATGACGCAGACCCGGCACACGCGGGCTTTCTCGAACTCGGATGCACCGCTCCTGTGAATAATGCCCCGCCAATCGCGGTGCTCACTGCGGCTGCCGATACCGCTGCTGCCGCCGTCGATCAGCTGACCGGTCGGCGGCAACGGCCAGACGAACGCATCACGGTACTCAGTCCGATGACCCCACCTTTTCATCGCACTGGCACGTTGGATCCTTGTGACGCGATGCCCGTGGAGTCGGAGTGAACACGAGCACTCGACTGTGGATCACTGAGTCCGCCAACACCACCATGACAACCGCTGCGGCACAAGCACACCCGGACGAAACGGGCGGCATCCTGATCGGTGTCTACGTTGACGGGCACCCATGGGTGATTAACGCCATCGAAATCCCCACCACAGACCGGGGACGATCCCACTACCGGATCCCCGCCGGCACCGACCACCCCGCCGTGCTCAAGGCACGCACCTCCGATCACCGACTCGGATACCTCGGCGACTGGCACAGCCACCCACACGATGTCAGCCCCAGCCGCACCGATCTAACGTCGCTGGCTCGGATCTCGATGAGGAGGCCCCTGCACCCCAACCCCACGCAGATCGTGGTCCGCAGAACCGATCACGGATACGTCCTCGATGCCCGACGCATCGTCACCCTGGTCCCCCGCGTCTGCACCGTCACGCTGACGGGCGGACTTCCCGGGCCGACACCGCGCACCGGTCACCGCGATCCAGCAGCAAACGACCCCCAGCCACCCACGACCGACCCTCCAGGAGCTTCTGAATGACCGGCAACGAATTGCCCAGCGCCACTGGCGTCCGCATCGCCGGGGATGAATACCAGTGGCTGCACGTCTGGCGGGCGTGCATGGAAGCGCTGCACCACGATCTGACAAAGAACACGAACAACCCCACAATCGCCATTGGCGTGGAAGAACCGGGGGTAGGCAACGGCGACGACGTTGTGCGCTACCGGCAGCGTCCTCCGCACGTGTACACGCAGGTCAAATATGCAGTCGACAATCGCACTTCAGTCGGGTTGCCCTATCTCCGCGACAAAGGCATTCTCAGAAAGTTCGCGGCCACGCACAAAGCCCTCACAGGAAACGGCGATCCTGTCGAAATGCGCCTCGCCACCAACCGCCCCCACGATCCCACAGATGTGCTCCTCCAGGATCGGGACGGGCGCGACAACAGACTGGTACCCCGTGCAGCGCAAGATGGGCCTAACTCAGTGCGCGGGAAAGGCGCGGAAAGAGTGGACAACTGCGGCAGACACCGGCGAGCCGAGCTTGATGGCCCTGCTCAACGACCTCCACTTCGATATCGCTCATGAACTCAAGAGCCTGTGCACCGATGTCGCCCTCTTGATGACCGCCAACGGCCTGCGATCCGACGACAATGCCATCGACCAGTGCACGAAATGGGTAGCCCAGCAAGTCATCGCCGGACACCGCCGATTCACGCTGACAGACATCAACGAAGCCGTCACAACTCTGGGTCTGCAGGCCGGCTCGCCATGGACCACCGTGTCGATCGCGACCATCATGCATGACGACTTCGCCGACCAAGCTGCCGTCAGCATCTACTGGGTAGACCGTATCGCCGGCGAAAAGCCCTCGCACCGCGTGGCCCCCGCACCGCCGCACACATGGGCTGATCTCGCCGCTGAGATCGCCACCGTGCCAGCACAACTCGGGAGTTCACATCGCATACTGACGACCGGGCACATGCGACAAGCAACGGGCTTCTTGCTCGGCGCTAAATTACTGCGGGTCCTCCGCTACGAGGTCGGCATCCGTCAAGGCGGCCAACTGTGGACCAGTGAAGTTGCCACAGAGTCGTTCGAACTCAACGTAACCGAACAACACGTCGGCCACGGTCCCGACATCGCGCTCATCGTCAACGTGGCCGCCAACGCGGCCAGCCAAGCGACCGAATGGATACTCCAGAACGCGATCCCCGTCGACACGATCCTGACCGCCACCCCAGCAATAGGATGGGGCCCCAGCGCCGTGACAACACCGGTGGCAGCCAACAGCCTCGCCGTCTCCATCCGCGATCTCGCACGCAACCACGCCAGCTCCGGGACTCTGCATCTGTTCCTCATCGGCCCGCTCGGCCTGGCGGTACTCATGGGACACCACTGGAACCGCGTCCCGACGACACTCGTTTACGAACATCTCGGCCCGCAAGGTTACGAGCATGCCTTCACCATCGACACATAGCGGTCCCTGTGACGGTTCACCGAACCATAGGCACGCGGTACTCGAACTGCGGACCGTCCGTGGGAGGACTCGAAGACATCGGTGCCAGGGCCGCTCGCTGATCGATACGACAGATTCCCCGGAACCAGCACGGCGCTGCATCGACGTTCCGGCGCCCAGCGAGGCTAAGGTACTTAAGGCCCGCTCAGAGTGCCTCCCGACCCGCCGAACGATCGAAAGGCGTACCAATGTCAGCTGCGCCGCAACCCACTCTGCGGTCGAAACTGATTGCCGCAGGCATCCTGCTTGGTGCTGCCGAAGCGTTCTTCATCAATAAGGTCAGTGCGGACAACCCCCATTGGTGGTGGTGGCTGCTTCTCGTTCTCGCTCTCATCGGGGCAATCGGTTGTGGCATCGCAGCGGTGATCAATCCCGGTGGATCAGACGCGGTACGTGGGGGCAACAACATCGCCGGCGACGGCGCGGACGGCAGCAAGGCTACACAGCAATCGGCCGGCGACAATGGGCAAAACATCTCAGTGCAGGCCGACAACGGATCGTTCGCAGCCAACGAGGTGGGCAACATCGGCCAGCTGAATTTCGGCGCACCTGTACAGCGGAGCGATCCGCAGGAGCGACAGGAGCCTTGACCGAATCCTCTCAGCCAGACTCCACCGCCGAGCCCCCACTCGTCCGCTCCGTTTCGGCTTCCGACCAGTCATTCGCCATCGGCTCCGTTGGAAACATCGAACAACTTAACCTCAGCGTCCACCAAAAGTTTGAGGTGAGCGGTCCCCACCCAGCGAGTGTGGCAGCCCTGGCCACGCACAACGCGGGCGCCATCACTGAAGCCGTGTTGCTTGGACCACTCGTGAGCACTGAAGCTCAGGGACTGCTCGACAGAGCCAAAGCCATTGCTGCTCAGGACCCTGCGGCCGCCCTAATTCTCTACCGCGACATACAGAGTCGGCTTGTAGCCGCCGGGCTGCCCGGGCATGCAGCAGAATTCGACCATACGATAGCGGCGCTATGTGTCGGAGCCGGAGAAGAGCACACGGCCATCCGCTTGCTGATGGACGCTCTATGGGCAGCCGAGAATGCCGACCGCTCACTGCACGCTCGCCGGGTGGTCGGCACGTTACGAGACCTTGCAGGCTTCGACCTGTTCACGCGCCCTGGGTCGCAATCGCCGCGCACTCCAGCTCTTGGCGCTGCATTCGAGATCGCCGACTTCGTGTCCGATCACCTCGAGGAAGTAGGCCCAACCAAGATCAAATTGCCTGATGCCGCAATGGCACTGGCAGATACTGTGGATCGCGCCCGCGTCATGCTCTTTGCCGCCGAACGCGCTCTCGGGAACGACGATCTCGCGTGGATAACGACGCACCGGGAACAGATCGAAGCGATTGCAAGCGAGATTGCACATACCCACGTCGACGTAGCTGTGCGCCTGCGACTAGCTGTCGCGGACGCAACAGGCAAGTGGCAGAACCTGGTCAGTTCGGCCAGATCGACTATGCCACAACACCTCAGAGCCTTAACCCTCGCGCGCCATGCCCGCCACCTGCTGCTTCAAGCCCGGCCCCTTGAGGCCGATGAGGCGTGGAGAGACGCCATCGTTGAGGCATGCCAGTCCGGACGCAATGCCGATGCCGCAGACTGGCTCTATAGTCAACGTTTCGTTTCGAACCGCTACCTTGGACCGGTCGAAGATAGATGGCATCCGTTGGCGCAGACCCTATCAGACAAGCCCACGCAGCCCCGAATTGTCAGCAACGCAACGGACGTGCGCGAAAGAGCTTTGGCGGCATTGCACTACGACAAGCAACGAAGCGCTGCAATCAGTTTGCGACGACAGCTTCTCGATGGAATCCGATCAGCATCCTTCTATGACGAACGTGAAGCACGTTGCTTGCTTGGGGAGATGTATCGGATTACAGACGAATTGCCGCTGGCGGCCTACTACTCCATCGGTGGAGGTGACTACGAGGAAGCGCGTAAGGTCGCTGTCGCCTTCGGGGACGTGTATCACGACGTCACGGAGTCGATGAAGAGCCCGTTATCCTGGGTTGCTGCTTGCGCTTTCGAGTTTGCCACCGAACAGGCCGATCTCATTCCGGACGGTCAACTCGATGTGGTGGTCGACTTGGCCCTCAGCGCAGTTGATGACGCCTTCTCAGGTGCACGGCTCGACTCCCCGGTTTTAAGTCCACAAATGTACCTATCGGCATACGAACTGATCGCGGCACTGGCGAAGCGCCTCACGGCCACCCATGCCCGAACGCTGCTTGACATGCTCGCTGACAAAGTTGAGGTCGAGCAGCATCGCTACAGGCGTACAGACGAAAGCCATGTTCAGATCGCGGCAGGTATCGCAACAGCTCAGGTCGGCGAACTCCAGGCCGTCGCACTCGATCAGCTCCTCGGCCTATTTGCGCGCGCGTCCCACGATTTCGGACCGTCAGCACGAAATGCGCTGATACGCAACCTCGACCAGACCCGAGAGCGACTGCAAGCGTTGGCCGCGGACGGCCACCGCGAAGCGGCAGCCCTACTCGGGTACTGCGATCCGGAATGCGTGTCACGGGAAGCAGCCGATGCCGCTTCGCAGCGCCTATGTGAACCAACGAGTAATTGTCAATACCTGTGGATTGGTGTTTTTCAGGCGACCTCCGTTCCGGTCGGGGTGGCCGGGTTGTCGGCCGGTTCGGGTGGGGTGATGTCGACGGGTCGTTCGAGCAGTTTGCCTTTGTGGAACACCGCTCCGGCCCGGACCAGGGCGACCAGGTGCGGGGCGTTCACCGCCCGCCAGCGGGCTTGTGCGGCGTCAATGAGCTTGTAGGCCATGGCGATACCCGCCGCGCGGGAACCCGGCCCCTTGGTGACCTTGGTGCGCAACCGGACCGTGGCGAAGGTCGACTCGATCGGATTGGTGGTGCGCAGATGTACCCAGTGCTCGGCGGGATAGTGGTAGAACTCCAGCAGCACATCGAGGTCGTCAACGATCTTGGCCACGGCCTTGGGGAACTTGGCGCCGTAGTCCAGTTCGAAGGCTTTGACCGCGACCTGCGCGTGGTCGATGTCCTCGGCGCCCGCGATTTCCCGCATCGCCGCGATCGCCCCCGGATGCGCCGACTTCGGTAGTGCGGCAAGGACATTGGCCTGCTTGTGAAACCAGCACCGCTGCTCACGGGTATCGGGGAACACCTCACGGACCGCTTTCCAGAACCCCAGAGCACCGTCCCCGACCGCGAGCACCGGGGCGCGCATGCCACGGCGCCGGCAGTCCCGCAGCAGATCCGCCCACGAGTCCGCTGATTCGCGGTACCCGTCGGTCAGCGCGACCAGTTCCTTGCGGCCGTCGGCGCGCACCCCCAGCATCACCAGCAGGCACAGTTTGTCCTGCTCCAGGCGGACCTTGAGATGGATGCCGTCCACCCACAGGTACACATAATCGGTGCCCGACAGGTCCCGGCGGCCGAACGCGGCGGCCTCGTCCTGCCACTGCGCGGTCAGTCGGGTGATCGCCGGAGCCGAGAGCCCCGCCCCCGAGCCGAGGAACTGCTCCAACGCCGGACCGAAGTCGCTGCTGGACAGGCCATGCAGGTACAGCAACGGCAGCACCTCGGCCATCTGCGGGGACTTACGCGCCCACGCCGGCAGTATCTTCGACGAGAATCGTTGCCGCTCACCGGTTTCCGGATCGACCCGTTTGTCGTTGACCCGCGGCGCCTTCACCTCGATCGCCCCAGCGCCGGTGAGCACCTCCCGGACGTTGTGGTGGCCGTTGCGGACCACCAGCCGGTGCCCATTCTCGTCGACCTGATCGACGAACTGGTCGACATAGGCGGCGACCTCGGCCTGCAAAGCGGCGGCCAGCATCTGCCGGGCACCGTCGCGGACAATCTCATCCAACAACGACCGACCGGCACCGCTGCGGGTGTCGTTGGCCTGCGCGACATCGTGAACTACGGTGAGCACGGGCGTGCCTTCCCAACCAGCGCGCCAACGCCGGTCTTGATCAGAAACGAACTGGACTTGTGATCATCCCCGGGAAGGCGCGCCCACATTCACGCCGCCCTACCAAGGCTCATCCACAGGTTCTGATCATTGCTCTGAACCAACACGGAACGGGCCCAACGGGTTTGGAATCGGGGGGACAGGTATAGTCAATGACTCGCTGCTTGCGGCCGTACTGCCCGTAGAGACACGCATCGCCTGCATCAAGATGCTTCTATCGAACGCCGCCTCCCCTTGGGAACCGGCCACGAACCGTGATAGTTACCTCATCGCCGCCAGCAACCTAGTCGCCAACCTGGACGATGAGCATCGCACTGGCTTCTTCGAAACAGCGATGGATTTCGCAACACGTCCACCTTTCTCGTCCGCCGACGCCGACAACGCATCGATGAGCAGTCCGTTGAGCGCAATGCGCATCAACGACAAAAGCGACTGCCGGCCAGCGGCAACATATTTGGCCGCAAAGTTAGCCGTTTCGTCCGATGAGAAGCGGCGGGTGCGCGACGCTGCGCTGCGTCTCATCGGTGTCGGCTCGGACGAGGACTACAGAATTGCAACAGCACTTGAACGTGTAGGCACTGACCTGCGTGACAGCATCGGCTTCCTTGCACAGGGCAGCTGGCCGTTACGCCGTCTCGCCGCCATACTGTGGGCCGACTCAGCAGACATTCCCGATGAGCTCGGGACAGCGTTAGCCCGTGACGCAGATGTCCGTGTGCGAATTGCATCGGCACACGCCCTCGTTAAGGCGATACACCGTCAGGACTCCGCAGCGCGAGACATACTTCTCAATGACCCCAGGTGGTCCGTCCGTTCACTTTTCACAGA
>Ga0265327_10005189_pt1 | contig 11015 bp, 7 predicted proteins | sample 41621metaG_FD_202089 | JGI IMG/M metagenome (GOLD analysis project Ga0265327, IMG submission 202089) | Rhizosphere microbial communities from Carex aquatilis grown in University of Washington, Seatle, WA, United States - 4-16-21 metaG | ecosystem: Host-associated > Plants > Roots > Rhizosphere >... | reverse complement strand
CATTGGGCTTCAACTTGCTTTCGACCTGCAGTGTCGCTTCGTTCTGAACGGGTTCGACAACGATGTGGATGACAGCGAACTGCCGTGCCCCACCTGCCTGCCGATCGAATCGACCGGCGGTTTCGATTCTGTTGGGAATCGTTTCGCGATAGGTGACGCGCGGCTTGTGCGTTCGGAACTTCATATGGAAGTCGCGTTCCATTCGCTTGCTGATGATTTCCAGATGCAGTTCGCCCATGCCACTGATGATCGTTTGCCCGGTCTCTTCGCTGATTTTGGCGGTGAAAGTGGGATCCTGCTTCATCATCAGACGCAGCGTTGTTTCCAGCTTTTTGCGATCGGCGCTGCTGTCCGGTTCGATCGCCATCGAAATCACGGTTTCGGGGAAATGAATCGATTCGAGCAGGATCGGGTTCTGCTGATCGCAAAGGGTGTCACCGGTAACCGAGTCCTTCGGTCCGATCACGCCGACGATGTCGCCGCAGGTCGCTTCATCGAGCGCCTCGCGCGAGTCCGCCTGGACTCGCCACAGCTGACTGATCAGTTCCTTTTCGCCGGTGCGCGGATTCAGCATCCGGGAACGGCTTTTCAGGACACCCGAGTAAATCCGAATGAAATAGAGTTCGGCATGCTCGTCGGCGTGAATCTTGAAGACCAGTCCGCAGAACGGATCCTTGGCCGACGGCTTGCGGATTTCCTGTTTATCGGCCTTCTTGGGGTTGGGATTGCGACCTTCCACCGGAGGGACGTCGAGCGGGCTGGGCAGGTAGCGAATGACGGCATCGAGGACCGGTTGCACGCCGATATAGTCGAGCGATGAGCCGCAGAAGACCGGTTGCAGCTGGTACGACACGACCGCTTTTCGAAGGACTCGAATGATCTGGTCGGCGGGAAGGTCGCCAGTCTTGTCGTAGATGGCGAACGCTTCGTCGTCAGTCAGGGCCAGGGCATCGACCAGTGTCGATCGCCATTCCTCGGCCCGCAGTTGCTCGTCCTCGGGAATCGGCTGCAAATCGATTTTGGTTCCCTGGGATTCGCGATCGAAATACATCGCCTTCATTTCGATCAGATCGATAATCCCGCGAAACCCTCCCGGGTTTGTGATGGGCCCTTCGCCGATCGGGATCTGGACGGCCACCGGATTGGCGCGCAGGCGTTCGGAAATCTGGTTGAAGACCCGTTCGAAACCGGCGCCGATCCGGTCCATCTTGTTGATGAAGCAAACGCGCGGGACGTGGTACTTGTCGGCCTGGCGCCAGACCGTTTCGCTTTGCGCTTCGACCCCTTCCACGGCGCTGAACACGACGACACCGCCATCCAGCACGCGCAGGCTGCGTTCGACTTCCGCGGTGAAATCGACATGGCCCGGCGTATCGATGATGTTGATCGTGTATCCCTGCCATTTGCACGAGATTGCCGCGGAATAGATGGTGATTCCGCGCTTGGCCTCTTCGGGATCGAAGTCCGTGACCGTCGTCCCTTCATCGACGCTTCCCATCCGATGCGTTTCCCCGGCATAAAACAGGATACGCTCGGTGGTCGTCGTCTTGCCGGCATCGATGTGTGCGATGATGCCGATGTTGCGAATCTGCTGGATGTCGGTGGCCATGAAACGGTACTTATCGTGAAAAGTGGAAGTGGACGTCAGGACGCACCGGGCGAGGATCAGTCACCCGGATTGGCGACCCGGGATCACCAGGATTGAGTGTCACGGGTAAGGCGCGGAGAGCGGGGACTCACTTCGGGGCGTAGCGTCCGACCTTGTTGATGCGCCCATGCAGATCGTTCAGGATCCAATGGAACGCGACCAGGTGGACCGATTCGACCATCCCCATGTCGTCCAGGGGGACGTGCAGGTTTTTCTTGCCCAGTGGCTTCAACTTGCCGCCGGAATACCCGGTAATGCCCCAAGTCACCAGTTCATGGCGATTGGCCCATTCGACGGCGTTGAGAATATTCGGGCTGTTGCCGCTGCCACTGATCGCAATCAGCACATCGCCGGCCGAGGCGAAGTTCTTCAGCTGTTCCACGAAGACACGATCAAACCCTTCGTCGTTACCCCAGGCCAGGATGTAGGGGGTGTTATCAGTCAGGCTCAGGACCTTCAGCCGTTTCCGGGCGTCGTTCGTGAAATCCTTGCGATCCAGGGTGCTTTTCCCCAGGTCTTCGCAGAAGTGCGAGCAGTTCGAGCCGCTGCCGCCGTTGCCGATCAGAAAGACAAAGCGCCCGTTTTCGTAAGCGGCATAGATGTCATCGGCAAGTCCTTCCAGTTGCGATACGTCGAGCGTATCGAAGACCTCGGCACAGCGTTTGAGGTATTCCGAGGGTTTCAGTACGGTTCCAAGCATGTCTGATGTTCTTTCCAAAAACGAACACAGACACCGCGAGACGGGGGTTTCAGACAGGTCGGGAGGGAAAAGGTTCGGTCAATCACCGCGGGTTGGCCAATTCCTGCCGAGTGTCTGTGCCTCGGGGTGTCCTGGTGCTCTGGGGGAGGGGGGCAAATCTTTAACCGGCCGATTTCGACGCGATCACTTTGTCCAGTTCTTCTTTCAAGCGAGGCAGAATGGCGTCGTAGGGAAACGCTCCCAGTTCTGCCGGACCTTTCTTCAGGTTGACGAAATTGGGGCCGCACCACAGTCCCAGGTCGGCATCATCCGTTTCCCCGGGGCCGTTGACGCGGCAGCCCATCACGGCAATCGTCACCGCGTGGTCTTTGGCGTAGGCTGTCATTTCCTTGACCTGCTGCGCCAGATCAATAAAGGCTTCATTTTCTACCCGCGAGCAGCTGGGACAGCTGATGATGTTCAGTGTCTGCAGTCCGTAATCGACGAAGGATCGGACGCGGCCTGCCGCGATGTCTTCCAGGATCTTGCGGCCCGCCACGATTTCTTCGGGCTTGCGGGAATTGGGGACAGTCAACGAAACACGAATCGTGTCGCCGATCCCCTGGCTGATCAACTGCTCAAAGGCAATTCGCGTTTTGATAATGCCATCCGGCGGCATTCCAGCTTCGGTGACCCCCAGGTGCAGTGGCACATCCGGACGTCGCTCCGCAAACCGCCGGTTCCCTTCGATCACCTTTTTGGGATCGGAATCCTTCATCGAGACGCAGTAGCGGAGGAAGCCGAGCGAATCGAGAAAGTCACAGTGCTCCCAAGCGGATTCGAGCATCGGGGTAATGGAATCCGCCGGGTCGTATTTTTCCTTCTTGGCGGGATCGACCGAGCCGCAGTTCACGCCGACTCGCATGGCGCAGTCATGATCCTGAGCGATTTTTGCCAGGTAACGGACTTTTTCCTGCCAGGGCTTTTCGCGTTCGTGGTGGTACAGGTGTCCCGGGTTGTACCGGATCTTGTCGACATGCGGCGCCACGACTTCGGCCAGCCGGTAGTTCTCCTGCAGGTCAACGGCCAGGTTGGCCTTGGTCTGCCGACGAATCTCGGCCAGCGCCGTGGCGTCCTTGGTGCTGTCGACGGCGACCCGAATCACGTCGGCCCCGGCCTGATACAACGCCTCGATCTGGACGACTGTGGCGTCGATGTCCTGGGTATGTGTCGCTGTCATGCTTTGCACGGCGATGGGATGCCCAGCACCGATTGTCGATGAACCAATCCGGACCGCGCGGGTCGGATTACGCCGAAGTTCCACTGTTGCCTCCGTGTTGTTGCCGCCTGATCGCTGAGTTCGCAGCCCGATCGCTGCCAATAGCACCGGGTCCGTCCGGATTTGAGAAAGCTGACCCAGCCTCGCCGCGGACCCAAGCATTGTCGATTGGAACGCCCATTTTCGCAAGCCGCCCCGTTGTTCGTGGCTGGGGCTTTTTCAGCCGGGGTTGGAGCGTCTTCGCGAAACCCGGTGCCATAGCGGAGTCGCATCGCATCCACGGATGGTTTTCGTTCTCGCCGTGAAAAGGCGTCAGGCCCCGGACCCGTCAACTGCTGCCACCGGCAGCAGCCGGGTTGGACATCGTGTTAGACCGGGGGCTTCTGATTGCGATAGCTCAAGTCGAGGATTTCCATTGGGTGTGCCACCCAGACGGGACTGTCTGCCTGGCGCAGCGCGGCTTGAATCTGCAGGGTGCAGCCGGCATTTCCGCTGATGACGGCGCGGGCGCCCGTCGAAAGGATTTTTTCCAGCTTGCGGTTGGCCAGGCGATCGGACATTTCCACTTCGGTCAGGTTGTAGCTTCCCGCCGCGCCGCAGCAGATTTCTGATTCCGGAAGTGGGACCAGCTTCAGGCCGGGGACTTTGGATAACAGATCCCGCGGTTGCTCGCGAATCTTCTGGGCGTGGCACAGGTGGCAGGCGTCGTGGTATGTCGCGGTCAGTGGGATTTCGCCCTGCGGCGCGATCAGGCCCAGTTCGGCCAGGAATTCGGAGACGTCTTTCACCTTGCCGGCAAACTTGTCCAGCGACTGCCGCGTTGCTTGCTCGCCCGCCGCCAGTTCCTCACCCACATGTCCATAGTCTTTCAGCATGGAACCGCAGCCGGCCACATTGACGATCACAGCGTCGACATCGTTGACGTCGAATGCGGCGACGTTGGTTTTTGCCAGGTTCAGCGCTGGTGTTCCAGCGCCGCTGTGATAGTGGATGGCTCCGCAACAGGCCTGGGTTCGCGGAACTACGACGTCGCAGCCATTCTGCTGCAGCACTCGCGCCGTCGCCCAGTTGACATGGTGGAACATGGCATCGGCCACGCATCCGGTGAAGAGGGCGACTCGTGCCCGTCGAGGTCCGATTGCCGGGAGAAGTTCAGGCAATTGCGGCTCACGCGGCTGCAGCACCGGAAGCAATCGGTGCATGCGTCTCAGTTTTTCAGGAAGCAGTCGCAGCAACCCGAGTCGCTCGGCCAGCCGGTCAAGCCCCGTCCATTGAGCCAGGCGGGCGGGAAGCAATGCCCATCGCAATCGCTGAGGATACGGAAACATTCCGTACAGGATCCACGACTGGAACCAGCCCGGACGCGTCTTCTTTTCTGCCAGCTCGCGCTGCTGAGTTTCAATTCGAAAGGGTTCGATCAGCCGACCATACTGCACACCCGAGGGGCAGGCGCTTTCGCAACTGCGGCAGTCGAGACACAAATCCAGGTGTCCCTTGACGGTTTCATTCAGCTCCAGCCGGCCATCAGTCACGGCCCGCATCAGGTAGATCCGTCCGCGCGGGCTGTTGTTTTCGTCCCCCGTTTCCAGGTAAGTGGGACAGGAGGCCGTACACAGACCGCAGTGAACACAATCCAGGAATCGCTGATAGTCGATACCACTTCCGACCGGCGGCAAGCTGGCACGGGTTACGCTCGAGTGGCCGGAAGCTGCTGGATCAACCGTGTCTGGCATTCCCTTTGATTTCCTACAAGATGACCGGCAAATCTCAATCGGCGCAGCAGGTTGTGACGTCAATTCCATCGAGTCGCGCCGGATATCGGCCGGGGAACTCAACCTGATACCTCATCCTCGCCGATTTCCGCATCTTCCTCAAGCGCACTCGTTTGGATCGTGTGAAGAGGACTCGCCACCACGACGCATGCCCACATGCAACTCATTTCAGCTAACCGAAGCCATCCACCAGCGAAGAGTACCGTTTTGACTTCATTGCTGTGAAGGGGTGTGGGGAGTAAACGTCCAGGATTTTCAGCGCGCAGCTCAGGGGATGGTGGGGGCTGATTGAATTGACATTCCACGTTCATTCGCGTCCATGGCTCACGCAGCAGCGGCGAAGACTGCCGATCGGTGTTTCTCGGCGGCTTTTGGGTGGATGTCGAGTACCGGCTGTGCCGATTAATCCGGACGTGGGGAGAAATCCGCGCATAGGGACCGCCATGAGTATGCATGACCGAAGTTCGATTCGATGGGCAAGCCGCCTCGCCTGCTGGCTGGGAATCGTCCTGGTTGCGGTGATCTCCGCGGATGCACAGGCGCAGGGAGTCGGCTCCAACGCGAAGGTGATCACGTGGAATCCCGCTCCCAACGGCGAGATCTTTGTCGGGATCCTGGGTGAAATCGAAAAGCCGGGCGTCTATCGACTGGATTCTGCGTCGCTCAACCTGCAGTCAGTCATTCGACGATCTGGCGGGTTTCGTACGGAAGCTTCAGGAACAATTCGGATCGTGCGACAGGACCGAGTTGTCGAAAGCATTTTCTTTTCGCCCAATGCGAATACACCGCTGCTGGCGGGTGACTTGCTGGTGGTGGAGTCCAAGCGAGCCCAGGCGGCCATCAGCAAGATGTATTCGGCCGACCCCAGCCTGCTGCCGATGTACGCCCGAGCCGCCGAGGTGGCTTTGAAAGGAAATGACCCCACCGGAATTCAACTGGCATTTGTCAATGTGCTGGATCGGCCGGTCATTGTGAAGGTCAAGCACGAGAATGCCCGGCTGTCCCATGTGGTTCAGATGCTGGCGCAGCCGATTGAGCTGGCTCAGGCGGTGCGGGTCATTGGTCCTGATCGGCTGTTATCGCAGAGTGCGACTCCGCATCCGGTCCAGGAAACGATTCCGGACGGGTCCGTCCTGGTCTTTCCCCGGAATGCCATCAATCGCGGCAAGCTGCCATCGCTGCCGATCCCCTACGAATCCGAGATTGCCACGGGAGCGATTCCTTCGCTGATCGGGGGCCCGTCAGGTCAGTCGCCAGAACTGCGAAATGTCGGCCAGTTGCCGCCAATCATCGCTCGAGATGGCCAGGACCTGCGATACGCTCAGCCACCGGCCAGTCTGGAGCAGGCGACGATCCCCACGCCGGCGCCCGCCTTCCGTCCGGAACCATCAACTCCCAACAACGATCGACTGGAGATTCCCGGCCCGCCGCAGATCCCGGTCGTCAGCACGCCACCCCGGATTGCGAACCTCCCCTTCTCGGGACAACCCCGGATCACATCGTCGAGTCAGATGACCACAGAGTTGGATGCGGCTCCCGCAGCGCCCGCTCCGGAAGCCATCGACGTGCCCGGCGCGCCGTCCGAAAGGGTCTCGAAACCAAAATCAAAGCCGTTTCGTCCCGCCATCGAAAGCGATGATCTGGACGAGGAAGCCCCTGCGTCCGAATCGGCGACCGGATCACCACTGTCGTCGACCTTAATGCTGGGGATGCTGGTGGCCGTGGGACTGTTGATCGGATTGGCTCTGTTGACGCGACGGCAGCTTGAACGACACGCCGCGAATCCGTCCAAGCGAACTCCGGCTCCGCAAGAATTTTCACGAAACCGGAATGAGGTGGAGCCTGAAGAGATCGCTGCGAGCGACGAGATCGATGGCGAACGCGAGATTTCCAGCACACCGCAGCCCGAGGCGACTCCGATCCGCCAGCCTGATATGGCTCTGACCACGCAACCAGCCCCGATGCAAATGCCACCGTCTCAGACGAGTTGGGATTCATCAGCCAACCCGGATTTGTTGAGTGCCTGGTTTGAACAACTCCTGGCGAACCAGTTGCCGATTTTTGACGAGCACCCCGATTTCCCCGCGCAGGTATCTCTGCAGGGCCGAATCGTGCCACCGCCGATCTTTCGAGTCGATCCTCCCGCTTCGAAAGCACTGGTGCAGGGGCCCCATTTTCCGCTCGCCAGCCAGGCCAGCGCGGGTCATGACGAGGTCGCTTCGCAATCGCCGCCCGAGACGTCTCAGATCATTGACGAATTTGATGTTCCTCATGACATGGGACCTGCCAGGCCACACTTTATGCGTCGACGACCTGGTGAAAAGACCATCGCCGCCGCGGCCGCTGCCAGGGCGAAATCGGGATCGCCGTCAGCACCCATCACATCGACAGAAACGAAGCCCAGTATGACTCCCGTCACTGATGCCCTTCGTCATTTGCAGGGAGGTCAGTCGTGAGCGTCGGTCTGGATCTTGGGACGACAGAGTTTCGTTCTCTGCGCGATTCCGGCGGTGATCTGGTGGCGCGACGCTGCCGCGCTTCGTACCTGGTCGTGCGAGACACCACTGGACATCGACGTCTGCTGGAGAACACGCAATCGCGGTTCGGCGTCTGCGGAGACGACCTGGTCATCTTTGGGGATGACGCGACCGATTGCGGACAAATGCTCGACCTGCCTGTCGTTCCCTTGCTGCACGAGGGCCGACTTCCCGTCGGGGACCCTGTGGCCAGACAGATCCTGGCTCTGATGGTCGAGGCGGTGCTCCCCGCTGCGGCTCAACAGGGGGTCATCTGTTGCCTGACCGTTCCCGGCGGATATGAACTCGAAAATGATTCACAGTCGCTGGACGTGCGGTACCTGAAGCAACTGGTGGCGTTGCGGGGTTACACTCCGCAACTGATCTCGTCGGGCCTGGCAGTCGTGTTGGCCGAGCTTTCCTGCGCCGCCTTTACCGGCTTGGGAATCAGTCTGGGAGCGACCAATTGCGAAGTCAGCGTGATTCATTGCGGTCGCGAATTGGCACGGTTCACTGTGGGAAGCCGATTGGGTGAGTTCGCAGACCAATACTCGGCCCAATCGCGCGCGGCGGATGAAACCGGCATGGCGGGGAATGTCTGGGAGCGAAACCTGACCCGGATCTTGACCTCGATCTTTTCGGAAGCCCGCGAAGCGCTGGTTTCGGAGGGGTCATTGCGATTGATTCAACAGCCGACCAGCATCGCTTGCACCGGCGGAATCACGATGGCCGAGGGATTTTCGAGACTGTTTGAACGAGCCTGGAACCAGGCTGGCTGGCCATTGCGCCTCGGACACTCGCGAATTGCGACGAATCCCCGCTTTTGCGTGGCCCGGGGCGGTCTGATCAGGGCCATCCTGGAAGGTCACGCCAATAAGGATCGCCGAGTCGCCTGATGAGGGCAGGGCCCTCGACCCCATTCGAGCTACCGCTCGGAAACGGCAATGGCCGCTCCCGTTGGTCGCTCTCGGATGATTGTGTGTCAGCGTCATCTTGCTGGCTGAATCGCGAAGATTGCATTCCTGAACGCAGTCTCTTCTGCTAGATTCTTCCCGCGAGCGACAATCCGAGTTTGCGCACCGATTCTGGCGGTCGCTCGATCAGGGTTGAGGGGGTGCCCTCAATCGGTTGCGAAGGACGCGCCTGGTACGCACCTGTCCAAAGTGAATCACGACAAATGCCGCAAGAAAAATCTCTGGATGCCAAGCTTCGCTCGATCCACGCCGATCCCAACGGTGCTCGCGATTTCATCATCGCGGACGCGAAAGATGCGGACATGGCGTTCGGAATGTCCGCCCCCGGTGTGACTCGAAAGGGAGCCTCGCCCGAAGATCATCAAGGGGAAATGCGATTCAAGACCCTGGAGGAATACCGCCAGCAGATCCGGCAGGTGATTCACCAGGGGATTGTCGACATCGTGCTGATGTCCGCGAGCACCTGTGAACAACTGGCTGTCCGCGAACGACTGTTTGAAGGGTCACACATCACGCCGGCGGCGCGTGCCAATGACGCGACCGACGTGCACCTGCCCCGGGGGGGACGGGTTCATGCCGCTCCGGCCCGACCGTTCCGAACCGCAAACATTGATCACATGCAATGTGGACACTTGGACTGTTCCACGGATGAACGGCGAATCGGCGCCAACCTGGGGCTGTATTCGGTCACGTTCAACAATGATCAGACTCATGACCTGGAAACTCTGCAGCGTTACAAGGACTTCCGCGAAGAGGCGGAACTCAAAGGGTTCCGGCACTTCTTGGAAGTCTTTGACCCCAATCGTCCGGAGGCGGTGTCGCCGGATCAATTGGGAGGCTTCATCAACGATCTGATCGCTCGAACACTAGCGGGGGTCCCCCGGGCAGGTCGTCCCGTCTTTCTGAAAATCGTCTACCATGGTCCGAAGGCGATGGAAGAACTAGTGCAGTACGATCCGCACCTTATTGTCGGCGTGCTGGGGGGAGCGGCCGGAACGACGCTGGACGCGTTCCAACTACTGCATCAGGCCCGCAAGTATGGTGGCCGCGCCGCGCTGTTCGGGCGGAAGATCAACAGTGCCGAAAATCAGCTCGCGTTCATCGAGTTCCTGCGTCTGATTGCCGACGATGTCATTGAACCGGAAGAAGCGGTCCGGGCCTATCATTCGGTGTTGAAGAAGCTGGGGACGACTCCGCATCGCCCGCTCGAACAGGATTTGAAGCTGCAGACGAATGTGATGAGCTATGGCGGCAGCGGGACCACGATCAGCATTCCGGCCCCGGCCGCTGCTGTCGTGGCAGCTCCAGCCGCCGCTCCCGTTGCCAGCGCAGCCACTGCGGTCCCTGCGGAAAGTTCGCCGCGGAAAACCACGGCCGAGGCCTCGGACCGGCCGGATTTCGCCAGGATGACGCCGGAAGAACGACTGCAATATCACCGCGAGCGTTTGCGTAAATCCTTTGGCTGAAAGTTCGATCGGCCTGCCGATCAGAAAACGCTCGACGAACAATTCCGCGCGGATGTCCTGACCATGCGGGTGGCAACTGCCTGGCGGTCTGCAGTTTTTTGCGACGATTCCGCCTGTGGAGAAAATGTGACGTAGGATTGCGTAAACACCGCATCCTGCGGACGCATCATTTCCGATGGAGCCACCATGAAGACGCCAGACCCTTGGAGCCGCCCGAGCCTGCACGATCTCCGCGCTGTGCTGGAAAGCATTGAAAAAGTCGACGGTACGAACCTGCGCACCAACGAGCGGATTGAATTGACGGTCCCTGCCGAGGTCACCACGATGCGCGGCAATTCTGTCTCGGCGATGACGCGCGAGATCAGCAGGTTTGGAATCGGACTGCTGCACCGTGGCAGCGTGGCTCCAGGCGAAGTCACGGTCAAGATGGCGAGTGAATCACGCGAGTATTCGTATCGCGTCGCGATCGAATGGTGCGTCCCCTGCGACAACGGGATGTTCATGAGCGGCGGACGGTTCCTGACCAAGACTGCTTCCGACGACGGCAATACCGGGTTCGATGCCTGATGAGGGCGGTTCCCTCAACCCAATTCGTGCGACTGCTCGGAAGCTGCAACCGCCGCTCCCGCTGGTCGCTCGCGAAAAGATTCGAGAATGGCGTGCATCTCCCGACAATCGAAT
>Ga0265327_10005188_pt1 | contig 11015 bp, 7 predicted proteins | sample 41621metaG_FD_202089 | JGI IMG/M metagenome (GOLD analysis project Ga0265327, IMG submission 202089) | Rhizosphere microbial communities from Carex aquatilis grown in University of Washington, Seatle, WA, United States - 4-16-21 metaG | ecosystem: Host-associated > Plants > Roots > Rhizosphere >... | reverse complement strand
GTAGAGGCTTGCGGAGAAATAGGTGTTAAGTTTTTAACCCTTTATGCCTTTAGCACCGAGAACTGGAACCGCCCTAAAGAAGAAGTTGATGCTTTAATGGAATTGCTCGTTTCTACGATCAGCATGGAAGCTCAAAACCTACATAAAAAGGGGGTAAAAATGCAGGTTATCGGAGATGTTGAAAGCTTGCCAGTGTCCTGCCAAAAAGAATTACAGGAATCGATTGACCTTACTGCGAATAACGACCGTGTAACACTTATATTGGCTTTAAGTTATTCCAGCAAGTGGGAAATTACGGAAGCGGTTAAAAAAGTTGCTGCTAAAGTTGAAAATGGAGAGATCAAAATAAATGAGATTACTTCGCGTTTAATAGAAGAAAATTTAAACACAAAAAACTTTCCTGATCCTGAACTAATGATAAGAACAAGTGGAGAGAACCGGATCAGTAATTTTTTACTCTGGCAGTTAGCCTACGCTGAATTTTATTTCACAGATGTTCTTTGGCCGGATTTTAGAAAAAATGAATTTTACAAAGCTATAATATCTTATCAAAACCGTGAAAGACGTTTTGGTAAAACAAGCGAACAAATAAGCAATAATTAAGTATGATTAAGGGGTTCTATAAAGTGTTTTTTCTCCTGGTCATTTGTCTGCAGGTCTCTGCACAAAGCGCCGACAGCTTATTTATTGAATCCGCGAAAAACAAAAAAAAATACCGCCTCGGTCCAATCAAAATTGAAGGCGCAAGCTTTACAGATAAAAACGTAATCGCTTTATTATCTGGATTAGTAGAAGGGGATGAGATTAGTATTCCTGGAGAAAAAGTGACGGATGCCATTAAAAAGCTTTGGAAACAAGGTTTGTTTGAAGACATTCAAATTATCCAGGACAAAATAGAAGGGAAGGAACTTTTCCTAATTATCAAGGTAGTAGAGCGTCCCAGACTTACAAAATTCAATTTTAAAGGCAATGTTAAGAAAAGCGATGCAGATGAGATTAGGACAAAAATTCGTTTATTAAAAGAACGCGTTGTTACGGATTATCTTATAGGCACGATAAAAAACACAGTGCGTGATCATTATTTAGCCAAAGGATATTATTTTAATAAAGTGGATATCACGCAAATAAAAGATACAAGTACAAAAACACCGCATACCATTCTAACAATCCGCGTAAACAAAGGAAGAAAGGTACGTATTGGCAAAGTAAAATTTATAGGAAACACGGTTGTAACTACTATGAAGCTTCGTAAAAATCTTGAAGACACGAAGGCATTTCATTGGTATAATCCTTTTAATTCAGGAAAATACCTCGAGGAAAATGTACAAAAAGATCTTCCCGCAATCGCAGCAAAATATAATTCAAAAGGGTATCGCGACGCCAGAGTAGTGAAAGACACAGTTTACTTTACCAGCGATAACAGGGTGCAGTTGGATATTTATATTGACGAAGGACATAAATATTATTTTGGGAATTTTAAATGGTTTGGTAATACAAAATACCGTAGTGGCCAACTTGATACAGTGCTAAACATTCATGCAGGTGATGTGTACGATCAAAGTAAGCTGGAGCAAAAATTATTTATGAACCCAAGTGGCTTTGATATTTCAAGTTTGTATTTAGATGATGGATATTTGTTTTTCCAGGTGCATGAGCAGGAAAGTAATATTCATAACGACACCATAGACTTTGACATTATGATGTTTGAAGGTAAACAAGCCACAATCAACAAAGTAACTATTAAAGGAAACGATAAAACAAACGACCATGTAATTTACCGTCAAATTTTTACGAAGCCGGGCCAGTTGTTTCGCCGTTCAGACATTATTCGTTCTAACCGTGAATTATCGCAGCTTGGGTATTTTAATCCAGAAAAAATGGATGTGCACCCTACACCAAACGCAGCGGATGGCACAGTTGATATTGAATATGTTGTAGAAGAAAAGCCAAGCGATCAGATTGAACTGAGTGGGGGTTGGGGTGGTAATACCAGTTATAATACAGGCAGCAGCACAACAAAGGGGCTAGGTATTATAGGAACGCTTGGCGTAACATTTAATAATTTCTCAACTAAGAATATTTTTAAGAAGGAAGCCTGGAGACCTTTGCCGGCGGGTGATGGACAACGTCTGAGTTTACGTGCGCAGACCAATGGCGTCTATTACCAGTCGTATAACTTTTCATTTACCGAACCTTGGTTAGGGGGAAAAAAACCAAACGCATTAACCGTTTCCGCTTTCCATTCTCTTTTTAATAACACCGCTGAATCAAAATACATTAAAGTAGACGGCGTTAAACAAATTAACCCGGCCCGCTCCAGCATGAGTATTTTCGGAGGGTCTGTGGGATTGGGCCGCAGGTTGAAATGGCCGGATAATTATTTTAATATGTACACGAATTTGAGTTATAATTATTACGAGTTAATCAATTACACCTCATTTGTTTTTAAAACCGGTTATGCGAATGATCTTAATTTAGGGATAAATATTTCGCGGAACTCTATTGATCAGCAAATCTATCCAAAGACAGGATCTAACTTCGTTTTGAGCGGACAAATTACACCCCCTTATTCTTTATTTAACGGAAAAAATTATGCCGATCCAAACCTTACTCCTGATCAGCGCTACAGATTTATTGAATACCAGAAATACAAAATCACCGGCGAATGGTTCACACAATTAACCAATAAAAAGGCTGCAGAAGGTTCCGAAGCACGCAATCTTGTGCTTCGTACAAAAGTGGGTTATGGTTTCCTTGCGCCTTATTCCAAATCAACCGGTTTTTCTCCTTTCGAACGTTTTTATATGGGAGGAAGTGGTATCAGCGGCTTTCAGAATTTCGTAGCCAGGGAAATTATCGGGTTACGTGGATATAAAGACAACACTATTTCTTCACAATATGGCGACCCTATTATTGGTCGTTACACCATGGAGCTGCGTTATCCGGTGAGTTTAAATCCATCGGCAACTATATTTATTTTAGGTTTTGCGGAAGCAGGAAATAGCTGGGCAAATTTTAAACTATTTAATCCTTTCCAGGTGAAACGAAGTGCTGGTGTGGGATTAAGGGTGTTTTTACCTATGTTTGGATTGTTGGGTGTAGATTATGGATGGGGCTTCGATAAAATACCCGGAAATACAGATCCAACAAATGGTAATGGACATGGACAGTTTCACTTCACTATTGGCGGCACACTGGGCGAACTTTAGTAGAAAAAATGTTAATTAAAGGATAAATTTTATATTGCTGCGTTTAATGTTTAATTTTAAAAACGATAAAATTATGACAAAGAAATTTTTAGTAACACTTGTGTTTTTGTTGAGCTCGTTCCTTGTGTTTTCACAAAGCGGAGCTGCAAAATTTGGCTATGTAGATACCGATTATATTTTAAGTCAGATACCCGAATATAAAGCCGCGCAAAGTGAACTCGACAAAACCTCAGTGCAATGGCAAAAAGAAATTGATGGCAAATATGCCGAAGTAGATAAGCTTTACAAAGCCTACCAGGCCGATGCTATTCTCTTAACAGATGACATGAAGAAAAAACGCGAGAACGAAATTATTAACCGCGAAAAAGAGGTAAAGGATCTGCAAAAACAACGTTTTGGAGTGGATGGCGAATTATTTAAAAAACGTCAGGAGCTTGTAAAACCAATACAGGACAAGGTATATAACGCCATAAAAGCCGTGGCAGAAAAAGCCGGGATGGGGTTTATTCTCGATAAAAGCGGACAGGTATCCATACTTTATGCCAACGGAAAATACGATAAAAGTGACGATGTATTAGTTTACCTTGGATATAAAAAGTAAATTTAAGCCCTAATTAAAACCATAAAAACAACAGATGAACACAACAATTAAAAAAGTGGTATTAACGATTGCAGCAGCAGGTTCTTTAACCTTTGCTCAAGCCCAAAAAATAGCACATTTAAGCTTTGATTCTTTAATCAATATGATGCCGGAAACTAAAATAGCTACCGAAGCTGCTCAAACTTTTTTAAAAGGTCTTGAACAAGAAAGTATTGCTATGCAAACAGAACTTGAAACAAAATATAAAAGCTACATGGAAGCACAAGCAACCATGAGCGACCTGGTGAAAAAAAATAAAGAAGAAGAACTTCAACAGTTACAAAAACGTATCGAAGATTTCAGAACTCAAGCAGATCAGGAATACAGACGTAAATCGGCTGAATTAACAGCACCTATTATGGAGAAAGCCAGAAAAGGAATTGATGCGATAGCCAAAGAAGGTAGCTACAAATATGTATTGGATACAAGTACCGACAGAACATCTGTGTTGTACCACGAATCATCAGATGACATTTTATTACTGGTTAAGAAGAAGTTAGACACCATGCCTCTGGCCGCTATACCTGGCGCTGCCCCTACCGGAACAGGCGGTGTTAAAGCTCCTCAGCAAGGAAACGGTACTAAACCGCCACCGCAAAAAAAATAATTTTAAACCCTCTCCTAAAAAAGAGGGTTTTTTATTTGATGTCTAAACAAAACCAAACTTCAGGTGTTAGTGTTTAAACTATCTAAATGTCATCTAAGTATTCAATAAAGGATCTTGAGCTCATGTCTGGCATTAAAGCGCATACGCTGCGCATTTGGGAGCTGCGCTATAAAATACTTAAGCCTGAAAGAACTACAACCAACATCCGGTACTATAATAATACAGATCTTAGAAGAATTCTGAATATTTCTATTCTGAATAAAAACGGACATAAGATTTCCAGCATCGCCGATCTCAATGATGCTGCACTGGTTTTGGAAGTGGAAAAATACCTAAGCAATTACCTTAAAGAAAGTAACAAAATCGAAAGTCTCTACCTTGCTTTAATCGACCTGAATGAGGAAAAGGTTGAGAACATTATCAACAACTCCATTCTGAATCTTGGCTTCGAAAACACCATCGAAAAGATCGTATTTCCTTTTTTGAAACATTTAGGGAATATGTGGCAGGTAGGCGCGATAAGCCCCGCGCAGGAACACTATATCTCTAACCTCATTCGTCAGAAATTAATTGTGGGAATAGATAAACTGGCCTTAGAAAACAACAGCCATTCCAAATCGTATTTGTTTTTTTTACCGAATAATGAACTTCACGAAATGGGATTACTCTATCTCTATTATCTCGCGAAATCCAAGGGGCATAAATGTGTGTATTTAGGTCAGAGCGTTCCCCTGGAAGATCTTATCAGTATTTCAAGATCCATTAAACCCGATTACCTCGTAAGTATTTTTACAAGCCGTATGCCGGATTCGGAATTAGATGTTTTTCTAAAAGCCTGCGAAGAAGGCCTGCCGGCAACGCAGTTCCTGGTCAGTGGACGGCTGCTGATGGACGAAACGGAGAAAATTAAGATCCCCTCAAAAAGGTTTAACGTTTTTAAAGATTTTCCCGATTTTAAGAAATGGCTTTAATCCTGTCTTTAATAGTATTTGGGACTGAAAATTTTTTTCAGTCTTTTTTTTTGCCGTAATTTACAAGATTATGCAAGCGCTATTTTTATATAACACATTAACAAGAAAAAAAGAAGAATTTAAACCGATTAATCCACCATTTGTTGGTTTATACGTTTGCGGGCCTACAGTTTACAGTGATGTGCATTTAGGGAACTGCCGCACCTTTATTTCTTTTGATCTTATTTACCGTTACCTGTTGCATCTCGGTTACAAAGTGCGTTATGTACGCAACATTACTGATGCCGGGCATCTGGAAGGTGACCGTGATGAAGGCGATGATAAATTTGCAAAAAAAGCGAAACTAGAGCAATTGGAACCCATGGAGATAGTGCAAAAATACACCGTTGGGTTTCGAGATATTATGCGCGAGTTTAATACACTGCCGCCAAGCATAGAGCCAACAGCTACAGGACATATTTCAGAGCAGATTGAAATGGTGAAAGAGATTATTAAAAATGGACTGGCTTACGAAATTAATGGCAATGTTTATTTTGATGTGGAAAAATACAGTAAAGAATTTAACTACGGTCAACTCACCAATCGCAAGCTGGAAGAGCTCTTGGAAGGAACCAGGGAATTAGGCGGCCAGGATGAAAAAAGAGGACGCCTTGATTTTGCACTCTGGATAAAAGCCAAACCGGAAACGATTATGCGTTGGCCATCGCCCTGGGGATGGGGTTTTCCGGGCTGGCACATCGAATGCTCGGCCATGAGTCGAAAATATTTAGGAGATACTTTTGATATTCATGGTGGCGGTATGGATTTACAGGCTACGCACCACACCAATGAAATTGCGCAATCGCAGGCTTGTTATCATAAAGTGCCGGTAAATTACTGGATGCATACGAATATGCTTACTGTGAATGGTGTGCGCATGTCTAAAAGTGCAGGCAACGGTTTTTTACCGGGAGAATTATTTACAGGCAACCATCCTTTGCTTGAAAGGGGTTACAAACCCATGGCCGTAAAATTTTTTATGCTCCAAACACATTACCGCAGTACGCTTGATTTCAGTAACGAGGCTTTACAGGCGAGTGAAAAGGGATTTGAACGTTTGATGGATAGTTACAAAACCCTGCAAACACTTACCGCTTCTGATTCCTCTGGCGAAAATATTAAAGCCATTCAGGAAAAATGTTATGAAGCAATGAACGATGATTTTAATACCTCAGTATTAATTGCGCATTTATTTGACGCTGCGAGGATTATTAATTCAACGAACGATAAAAAGACAACTCTTACACAAACCGACATTGATCTTCTGAAAAAAATGTTCAACGATTTTTTATTCGATGTGTTGGGATTAAAATCGGAAGAAAGTAACAACCGCCTGGATACCGCTCTGGATAGGGTAATGGAACTGGTGTTGGACATGAGAGCCAAAGCAAAAACAGGAAAAGATTTTAAATTAAGCGATGAGATTCGTGATAAATTAATTTCCGCGGGCATACAAATAAAAGATACAAAAGAAGGTAGTACCTGGAAGGTCTAAAAATTTATGAAATCTAATATCTCCGTATTAAAAAAAACTTTTGCACTTGTTCTACTCTCTGCTATTTGTGGCGCGATTGTATTTTCCTGTGAAGATTCAAAAAAGGAGAGTCCAAAAACCAATAAACTGCCAATCACTAAAAAGGTGCCGGCTATTTCTTATACGCTGGTAAACACGTATCCGCACGACACAACCTCATTTACTGAAGGATTTTTATTTCACGATAATAAATTATTGGAAAGCACCGGGGCTCCTGAGTATCTCGCTCAAACAAAATCTTCTTTTGGAATTGTAGATCTTGAAAAAGGAAAATTGGATGTAAAAGCTGAGATTGATAAAAAAATTTATTTCGGTGAAGGAATTGTTGCGCTCAATGATAAAATTTTCCAGGTAACTTACCTGAATCAAACCGGGTTTATTTACGATGCTAAAACGTACCAGAAAACCGGCCAGTTCAATTACCCTAACAAAGAAGGCTGGGGACTCACTACAGATGGGAAGAATATCATCATGAGCGATGGCACTTATAATTTAACTTATCTTGATCCAATTGATCAAAAGGTGATAAAAGTAGTTGCGGTTACCGAAATGGGTTATGGTCTTGATCACATTAATGAATTGGAATTTGTAAAAGGATTTATTTATGCAAATATTTGGATGACTAATTACATTGTAAAGATAGATCCTGAAACCGGTGAGGTTGTTGGGAAAATTGATTTAGATGATCTCAATGTAAAAGCGAAAGCACAAAAACCGCATTGCCTGGAAATGAATGGTATCGCTTACGACGCTGTATCCGACAAAATATTGGTTACAGGTAAATTGTGGCCAAATATATATGAGATTAGTTTCCCGCATTGAGATTGATCTTAACTTATTCACACTTTCAAACAAGATTTTTATTAACGGGAAAATTTAATTTTCTTTATAGTTCTTTAAATTTATATTGTAAATTTAAACAGACTCTTCTAAAAAACTTGAAATGAAAAAGTGTTTTCTGGCCTTCTATATATGCTTTAGTGCATTGCTGGTACCCGCTCAGTCCGCCATGATGAAAGGTTACCTTATTACAGAAAAGGGAGATACAGTGAAAGGTGAAGCAAAAATAAATCCGAAAAAAGAAATTGATAATTATAGCAAGGTTACATTCAAGGACGAAAACGGCGTTCAAAAAATGTACAAACCCGTTAAAATAAAAGGGTATGGATTTAATGATGAGAATTATATCTCCATGGATTCAGAAGACGAAAGAAAGTTCTATCGGGTTTTAGCAACCGGTGAAATTTATTTTTATAAATTAGGTTACGAGGCCATGCGCATGAATGAGATTGTATTCGCGGTAGAATATTACATCGCTCATGGTAATGAAAAAGAGTTGACTTTGGTAAAAGAATCCAAATTCAAAAAACAATTAACAGAGTGGATGAAAGACAATACCGATTTTATAAATGAATACGGGGATGATAAAAAATTTGATCAAGAAAAAGCAGTTTTAGCCATAACAAATTATAATTCCTGGAAAGCAGGCCACTAGTATGATAACAAAACAAACAGATAAAAAATTATTCCTGCTCGACGCATTTGCATTAATATACCGCGCTTATTTCGCTTTCAATACCAATCCACGCATCAACTCAAAAGGATTTAATACTTCAGCTATTTTTGGTTTTACAAATACCTTGCTCGAAATTTTAAACAAAGAAAAACCCAGTCATATTGCAGTTGTATTTGATATGGAAGGGCCAACACAGCGTCACGTCGAGTTCGAAGCCTACAAAGCAAATCGTGAAGAGATGCCTGAGGATCTTCGTAAATCTATTCCAATTATTATTGAAATGATAAAGGGCTTTAACATTGAAGTGCTTGGACTGGAAGGTTACGAAGCAGATGATGTCATCGGAACTCTTGCGATCAAAGCGGAAAAGGCCGGCTTCACCACGTATATGATGACACCGGATAAAGATTATGGTCAGTTGGTAGATACGAACACATTTATTTATAAGCCTGCAAGCTTTGGAAATGGCGCATCCATTTTAGGACCTGAAGAGATTTGTAAAAAATGGGAAATAAGAAATGTTTTAGAGTTGATCGATATCCTGGGTTTAATGGGTGATAAAGTGGATAACATCCCAGGTATCCCTGGCGTAGGGGAGAAGACTGCAATTCAACTCATAAAAGATTATGGAAGTATTGAAAATTTATTAGCGAATACAGATAAGCTTAAAGGTAAATTAAAGGAGAAGGTTGAGAATAATAGAGACATGGCTATTCAGTCAAAACGGCTGGCAACAATTATATTAGATTGTCCAATCGAACTGGATGAAGAAAAACTTACCCTCAGGGAACCCAATAAACCTATCTTGCTAGAGGTATTTAAAGAATTAGAGTTCAGAGCCATTGCCCAAAAAGTAGTTGGCGAAGATATTGGCGGAAAAGAAAAGTTATCTTCGGAAAAATTAAAACCAAAAGTAAATTCGGACCAGGGTGATTTATTCAATGCGCCGGACGAAAGTAGCCTGGCTGATAACCAGCCAGGCGAACCAACACCAACAAATTTTAAAACGATTAATGACGTTGAACATCTTTATGAATTAATAGATACAGACGAAAAAATTAAAAACCTAATTTCAATTCTCAATCAACAAACAGAATTTTGTTTTGACAGCGAAACGACTTCTTTAAATACATTAGAAGCTGAAATTGTTGGACTGTCTTTTTCAATAAAATCGTTTAGCGCCTATTATGTGCCGTTTTCTGCAGACAGGGCAGAGGCGCAAGCGCGTATCAATTTATTTAAACCTCTTTTCGAAGACAGTTCAAAGACTTTGATCGGTCAAAACATTAAATACGATTTCCAGATTCTGAAAAATTATGGCATCGAAATAAAAAATAAATTGTTTGATACCATGGTTGCGCATTTTTTAATTATGCCCGATATGCGTCATAACATGGATATTCTTTCACAAACGTACCTCAATTATTCTCCGGTTAGTATTGAAACATTAATTGGTAAAAAGGGTAAAGAACAAACAAGCATGCGGGATGTTGAGATAGAAAAAATAAAGGAATATGCGGCAGAAGACGCAGATGTAACCTTACAATTAAAAAACGCCTTTGCTCCTAAGTTAATTAAGAACGAAGTTGAAAAATTATTCAGCGAAGTGGAAGTGCCCTTGATCAGAGTGCTTGCGAACATTGAACGCGAAGGAATTAATTTAGATGTACCGGCCTTGAGAGAATTTTCTTTACAGTTACAAACCGACATTTCAGTAGTAGAAAAAGAGATCCAGGATTTCGCGGGGACAAAATTTAATGTATCCTCTCCAAAACAGGTAGGCGAAATTTTATTTGATTATTTAAAAATTGTTGAAAAACCAAAAAAGACTAAGACAGGCCAGTATGCAACAGGAGAAGACGTTCTGAGTAAATTAGAAAACGCGCATCCCATTGTTTCAAAAATTCTGGATTATCGTGAACTTGTAAAACTTAAAAATACATATGTAGATACTTTACCGGAATTGGTGAATGCAAAAACGGGACGCATCCATACTTCCTTTAATCAGGTGGTTGCTGTTACAGGACGTTTAAGCAGTGACAACCCCAATTTGCAGAATATTCCTATCCGGACAGAACGGGGACGCCAGATCCGCAAAGCATTTATTCCCAGAGATAGTGATCATATTTTATTAAGCGCCGATTATTCACAAATTGAATTACGTATTGTTGCCAGCATTAGCGGGGATAAAAATATGTGTGAAGCTTTTCAATTGGGAAAAGACATTCATACAGCCACAGCCGCAAAGGTATTTGGGGTTGCAGAGGCTGACGTGACCAAAGAAATGCGTTACAAAAGTAAAAGCGTAAACTTCGGAATCATATACGGTCAGGGCGCTTTCGGCTTATCCGAAAACTTAAATATTTCACGCACGGAAGCGAAAGAGTTAATTGATAATTATTTTAAAGAGTACGGCGCCATAAAAAGTTATATGGACGATACCATTAATTTTGCACGTGAACACGGCTATGTAAAAACATTGTTAGGACGTAAACGCTG
>Ga0265327_10005186_pt1 | contig 11019 bp, 7 predicted proteins | sample 41621metaG_FD_202089 | JGI IMG/M metagenome (GOLD analysis project Ga0265327, IMG submission 202089) | Rhizosphere microbial communities from Carex aquatilis grown in University of Washington, Seatle, WA, United States - 4-16-21 metaG | ecosystem: Host-associated > Plants > Roots > Rhizosphere >... | reverse complement strand
GCCCTGCACTTCGAGTGCCCGATCATCTTCAACGCGTTCGGCGGGATCATGCCGCAGGAGGAGCTGACCTGGAAATTCTTCCACAATGGCGCCGCGTCGGAAAAGATCGAGACGCCGGCGGACTTTGCGGCGATCATCGACCGCTGGATGGCGGACCCGGCGACCTACGCCGCGTCGAGGGCGCAGTTCCTCCAGCTGCGGTACGTGGAGGATCCGACCGTGGTGATTGACGAGCTGGTGGGCCTGGCCAACGAGGTGGCCCGCGCCAAGCTGAAGCGGCGCGTGTTCCCACCGGTGGCCTGAAGGGCCGCGCAATCCGCTTGGCCGCGGCGCCCCGGTGCCTCTAGGTTCGCGGGACCTTGGCCGAATCCAAACCCGTCATCGCCTACCTCTTCACCACGTTTCCGAAAAACACGGAGACGTTTCTCCAGCGGGAGATCATCGCCATGCGGGCGCACGGGGTCGCGATGCGGCTGTACTCGCTCTGGGGCGGCGGCGGCTCCTTCCGCGGCCTGCCGGTCGCGAGCTTCAACAAGTGGCGGCTGCTGACGCTGCTGTGGATGATCCCGTACGAGTCGTGGCGGCGCCCCGAGGTGCTGCGCCAGGTGCTGCACGGGCTGGTGACGCGCCGGCCGCCGTCATGGCTGAACTTTTGGGAGAACATGCTCGGGGCCGGCTTCGCGTGCCTGTACGCGCGGGAGTTCCGGCGGCAGCCACCGGCGCTGATCCACGCGGCGTGGGGCGGCGCCCCGGCCACGGCCGCCTGGCTGCTCTGGCGGCTCGACGGCCACCGCTTCAGCGCCGCCGCCCACGCCTACGACCTCTATGAGCACGGCGGCGACTGGTGGCTGCGCGACAAGCTGGAGCACGCCGCGTTCGTGCACACCTCGACCGAGATGGGCCGGCGCGCGCTGCTGGAGCGCGGGCTGGCGCCGGAGCGCGTCCTCTGCATCCGCCGCGGCCTCGACCGGCTGCCGCCGCTGAAGCCCCTGCGGACGGGCCGCACGCCGCTGCACCTGCTGTGCGTGGCGCGGCTCGTGGAAAAGAAGGGGCTGGACCACCAGCTGCGCATCTACGCCGCCCTGCAGGCGGCGGGCGTCAACTTCGAGGCCCATATCGTCGGGGACGGCCCGCTGCGGCCCGAGCTCGAGCGCCTCGCCGGCTACCTCGGCGTGGCCGCGCGCGTGTCCTTCGCGGGCCACCTGCCGCAGCACGAGGTCTGGAGCCAGCTCGAGTGGGCGGACGTCCTCCTGCACACCGGCGTGATCGCCCCGAGCGGCGACCGCGACGGCCTGCCCAACGTGATCCCCGAGGCGATGTCGATCGGCGCGCTCGTGATGACCTCCCCCGTGGCCGCGACGACGGAGGCAATCACGGACTTCGTGACCGGACTGGTGGCGCCGGCGACGTCCCCCGAAGCCTGGGTCGCCGGCCTGCGCCGGCTGGAGCGGGACGACGCGCTGGCCGAGCGGCTCCGCGCCGCCGCGCACCGGTGGGTGGAGGAGAACTTTGACGCGCATCGGAACGCCGAGCGGCTCCTGCGCCACTTCGAGCGCACGATCGCCCCGCCGGCCGCCGCCCCCGCATGATCCACTTCGACGTCACCAAGTCGGCCACCGCCGGCCACCGCTCGGGCCTCACCCGGGTGAGCGCGCGGCTGCTCGCGGAGCTGGGCCCGGCGGCAGCGCCGGTGAAGTGGCCCGCGCGCGACGTGCCGCCCGGCGACTGGTGGCTGACCGCGGAGCTCTTTTCCGAGGAGGAGCGGCCCGGCCTCACGGAGTTCCTGCGGACGCGGGGCTTCCACAAGGCGGCGATCTTCCACGACGCCATCCCGCTGAAGCTGCCGCACCTCACCTGGCCGCGGAGCGTGGCGCGCCATCCGGGCTACCTGAAGCTTTTGGCCGAGTTCGACCGCGTCTGGGCCGTGTCCGCCGCCAGCCGCGACGAGCTGCTGGGTTTCTGGCGCTGGCTGGGGCTCGAGCGGACGCCGCCGGTGGAGGTGCTGCCGCTCGGGGCGGATTTCGACGGCGCGCCGCGCGCGTCCGGTCCGGTCACCGCCGGCGCCGTCCCACGCCAGCTGCTCAGCGTGGGAATTCTGGAGCCGAGGAAAAACCAATCGCTGCTCCTGGACGCGTGCACGGACCTCTGGACGGAGGGCCTGGACTTCGAGCTGCACCTCGTGGGGCGGGTGAATCCGCACTTCGGCCCGCCGATCCTGGCGCGGATCCGGGAGCTGCGCCGGCGTTTTCCCGGGCTGCGGTACCATGCGGCGGCGACCGACGCGGAGGTCGCGGGACTTTACGCCGCGGCGTGGGCGACCGTGTTTCCGACCCTGGCCGAGGGCTGCGGGTTGCCGCTGCTCGAGTCGCTGTGGCGGGGCGTGCCCTGCGTGTGTTCCGACCTGCCCGTGCTGGGCGAGAACGCGGCCGGCGGGGGCTGCCTGCCGGTGGCGGCCGGCGACCGGGCGGCGTGGCGCGAGGCGCTGCGCCGCGTGCTGACGGATGACGCGCTGCGGGCGCGGCTGGCGGGCGCGGCGCGGTCGCGGCCGCTGCCGACGTGGGCCGGCGCGGCGCAGGTGCTGCGGGCGGCGCTGGGCTAGGGCGGAGCAGCTCCGCCGGGCCTCAGAGCTTCTTGGCGGCGAAGGCCATGGCCTCGCCGATCTTCTCGATCTGCTCGTCGGTGTGCAGCGCGGAGATCGCGGTGCGGACGAGGTCCTTGCCGGCGGGGACCGCGGGGGCGATGGACATCACCGTGAAAATTCCCTTGTCGAGGAGGGTCTTCCAGAAGGGGTACACGCGCTCCTTTGAGCCAAGGACGATCGGGACGGCGGGGGTCTCGCTCTCCCAGATGTCGAGCCCGAGGCCCTTGAGGATGGCCTTGTATTTCTTCGTGTTGGCCCAGAGCCGCTCGAGATGCTGGGGCTCGCTCTGCATGACCTCGAGCGCGGCCATGGCGGCGGCGGCCTGGCCGGCGCTGATGGCGGCGGAGAAGATCGTCTGCTTCGAGTTCGTGCGGAGGTACTCGATGACGTCGCGCGTGCCGGCCACGTAGCCGCCGGTGCTGGCGAGCGACTTGGAGAGGCTGCCGCAGATCAGGTCCACTTTCTCGTGGAGGCCGAAGTGGTTGGTGGTGCCGCGGCCCTGGCGGCCGAGCACGCCGAAGCCGTGGGCGTCGTCCACCACGGTGAAGCAGCCGTACTCCTCGCCGATCTCGGTCAGCTCGGGCAGGCGCGCGATGTGGCCCTCCATCGAGTAGACGCCCTCGACGACCAGCAGCTTGGCGGCGTCGGAGTTGCTGGAGGAGAGGACCCCGCGGAGGTCGTCCGGGCTGTTGTGCGAGAACCGCTCGACGGTGGCGCGGGAGATCTGGATGCCGTCCCAGAGACAGGAGTGGAGGTTCTTGTCGGCCAGGATGACGTCGCCCTTCTGCGCGAAGGTCGCCATGCTGGTCATGACCGAGAGGTAGCCGGCGGCGTGGATGTGGCAGGCCTCGGTGCCGAGGAACGCGGCGAGCTTTTCCTCGAGCTCGACGTGAAACGTGCGCGAGCCGTTGGAGGAGCGTGCGCCGTTCGTGCTGGTGCCCCACTTGCGCGTCGCGGCGGTGGAGGCCTCGATGACCTTCGGGTGGAAGGAGAGCCCGAGGTAGTCGTTGCTCGAAAGCATGATCATGTCCCGTCCACCCAGCCGGACCGTCGTGTCCTTCTGGAACTCCATCGCATGGTAGTACGGCGCATACTTCAGCCGCATCTTGGTCGCGTAGTCGTCGCGGCAGCGGTTGAGGATGCCCTTTTTGTTTTTGGCGAAGAGAGAAATGGCCATGAGAACGGCAGACGATGGGCAAGGGCGGGGCGGATTGGCAACAGCCAATCCAGCGGCGGAGCGCCGCCTAGCCGGCGCGCCGCAGGGTCCGCATCCAGTCCGTGAGTTCGCGGGCGTATTCGTTCCACCGCTTGAACTTCCTTGCCTGCGCAGCCGCGGCCAGGCGGGCGCGTTCCGCGCGCGACGCGAGCAGCCCGGCGATCGCGGCCGCGAGGCTGGCGGCGTCCACGCTCGCCAGCGGCACGCAGCCGCCGAGGAGGGAAAGCTCGCCCAGCGCGCCGCGGGCCGAGCAGACGCAGGGCCGGCCGTGGGCCAGGCTCTCGATGACCGGCAGGCCGAAGCCCTCGGCGATGGAGGGATAGACGGTGAAGGCGCACTCGGCGTAGGCCGCGGCGAGCGCGGCGTCGGCCAGGGGTCCGTCGTAGCGCAGCGGCCGGCCCGCCGCCTGCAGGGCCTGGAGGCGCGCCAGCGCGGCCCGCCCGGTCTGGGCCTGCACCGCGCCTGCGAGCCGCAGCTGGAATTTTTCCCCGCGGGCCCAGAGCTGCTCGCACGCCTCAAGCAGGGCCGCGTGGTTCTTGCGGCCCTCGAGCGTGCCGACCGACAGCACCACGGGAAGCGCCGTGGCCGCCGGGCTCGCCGCGGGCGCGACGGGATCCACGCCGAGCGGGATGGCCACGACGGGCGGAGTGCGCGTGGCGCCGAGCCAGCGCCAATAGTCCACGAGGGCCGTCCGCGAGTCCTCGGACACCGCGGCGACGCCGTCGAACGTCAGCAGTTCATGCAGGTAGCCGGGGAAGCGCGCCACGGTGCCGGCGGGCGTGAGCTCCGGAAAACGGAGCGCGATCGCGTCGTGAAACACCGCCACGCGCGGCGTCGCCCGCGGCAGGCCCGCGCCGACCGCCGGTGAAAACAGCTCGGCGGACAGGAAACCCTCCGCCGCCTCCGGCAGCGCCACGGCGTGTCCGGTGGCCCGGCGCCAGCGGCCGCGCAGCCGGGCGGTCCACGGCCAGTGGGCTCCGCGCTTTCCGGCCGGCGCCTCGGACTCAAGGTTGGCCTGCTCCCAGGCCTCCAGCGGTCGCCAGCCGCCCAGGTAGGGATCGAAGGTGACGGCCAGGGCGGAGTTGCCCAGTTCACGGTGCAGCGCCCGGACCACGCGCTGGATGCCGGTGCGGGCCCGCGTGTGGCTGGTGTGGGTCAGGTCGAGCAGGAGCCGGCCGGTCATTGCGCCCGATATGACAGCGCGGAAGGCGGAGCGTAAACCGCAAACGCCGGCGGCCGGACCGCGCCGGCCGCGAGCGGGGAGGCCTCCCGACGCCAGATGGTCACCTGCCGGACCGTCTCGATCAGCGTCCAGCGTCCCGGGAGATGGCGCTCAAGGGCCTCCTTGGTCTCAAACGGAAACAGCACGGCGTAGATCGGCCGCCCCGCGGCGGCGCAGAGCCGCTCGATGCGGGCGAGATTCGCCGCGTCCTTCACCTCGTCATAGCGCAGGAGCGTGAAATCGGTGTAATGGAAGAGCGCCCCGCTGGTCTGCATGCAGGCCAGCACGGCGCGGGGCGGAAGGTGGGACTGGGCCCACCGCGCGGAGACCAGGTACGCCGACTCGGTCCGGCCGATCTCAAGGGCCGCCAGCCGCCCGCCCCAATACGCATCCCAGCCGAGCACCGCGAGGGCCGCCACCGCGACGGCCGGGCCGGCGGCGCGGGGCCGCCAGGCCGAGGCCAGGGCGCGCGCCACCAGCAGGAGGGCGAGGACGCACGCGGGAAAGGCCGGCAGGAGATAGCGGAGGTACCACCAGGTCTCGCTGGTGTGGAAGTAGACCGCGTAGAAGCCCAGGAAGCCGAGGATCCAGGTGCCGAGGAGCCAGCGCACCCACCGCGGTTCCGACCGGCGCAGCCAGGGCAGGCCCAGCACCAGCGCGAGCGCGGGCGTCAGCAGCACCGGCAGCCAGCGCGCGTAGTTGGCCAACACCAGGGGCAGGAAGCGCGCGCCAAACGCCGAGCCCACGTCACCGTAGCCGGTGGTCAGCACCTTGCCGTAGAGCTGCCAGTTGACCGCCGCGAGGACGAGCGCGCCGGGCAGGCCCCCGAGCACGAGCCACCGCCAGCGGGTCCCGGAAAATCCCAGCGCCAGGCCCACCGGCGCCAGCCCGAGCAGGTTGGTCGGGCGAATCAACACCGCAATCGCCACCGCGCCGCCGGCCGCCACCGCCCACGCGGGGCGTGCCCGGCTCCGCCAGGCGAGATAGACGGCCAGCGCGGTCCACGTGAGCGAGGGCGCGTCGCTCATGGCTTGCAGCGACATGAACAGGTACAGCGGCGAGGCGCCCAGCAGCAGCGCGCCCAGGGCGGCGGCGGCACGGGACAATCCCAGCGCGCGGGCCAGCGCGTACATCAGGACCACGCCGAGCATGGCATGGAGCCACATCGTGACGTGGGGCGCCGCGTCCCAGCCGGTCACGGCGGAGACACCGACGATGAGCAGGGACAGACCGATCGGGTACGTGGGCACCATCAGGCCGTGGTCCGACGGCGTGAAGCCGAGCGGGATGTAAGCGAAGCCGGGCGCCTCGGCGGGCGTCAGGCCCTCGATGGCGCGCTGCGGGACGTGCAGGCGTCCCTCGCGCAGCAGCCGGGCGTTGTTGAGATAGCCGGAGGCATCCGAGCTGCCCGCGTAGGCCCCCATGCGGGACGCGAGCAGGATGCCGTACAGCACCAGCGCCACGACCAGTCCGCCGCTCGCGAGCAAGTGCCGGGACCGGCTCGGCGGGGTGGAGGGGAAGGCGGACGCGGGCGGTGAATCCATGCGGACGTGGGGGCGCTCCCGAGCCTGCCTTCGCGCCGGGGCGAGGCCAGTCTGAAACCTTGGCCGCTACGGCGACGCGGTGACCTGCAGGTCGTAGAGGGCGAACGCCAGCTGGCGAGCGCCGGGTTCGGCGTTTTCGAGGACGCCGGCCCCGTCCGAGGCAAACTCGAGCCGGGCCGCGCCGTCGCGGACCTGGACGCGGATCCGGGTGGGCGACCGCTGCAGGTCAACGGACCCGTGCCACAGCGTCGCGCCATTCTGCGTGATCGTCACCGCCGTGGGCCGCATGCCTCGCAGCGAGAATGAGAGGTCCAGCATCTGCGTCCCCAGCGACCCGGTTGAAAGGGTCAGCTGGCCATGGCCGTTGCTCCAGGCCCAGCGATGGCGGTAGTTTTCCTCCGGCCCGTACCAGCCGGCGCCCACTTCGGCCGTCACCGGCCTGCCGGCCACGTCGGCCGTGACGAGCTCGCGCCGCAGCGGCCCGAGCGGCGTAGGCTCGGCGCCGTCGCGTCGCCAGTAGGTCACGTTCCGCGTGGCCCCCACCTGCGTCCAGTGTCCCGGCAGCCGCTGCTCGAGGGCCGTCTCGAGCTCGAAGCCGAACAGCGCGGCATAGATCGGCCGGCCGGCGGCGGCGCAGGCCCGGTCAAGGCGGACGAGATCCGCCGGCCCGCCCGCGAAGTCATAGCGCAGCAGCGTGAACTCCGTGTAGTGGAGCAGCGCCCCGCTCGTCTGCATGCAGACCACCACGGCGCGGGGCGGCAGGTGCGCCTGCGTCCAGCGCGCGGCCTGCACGTAGGCCTGTTCGCCCGTGCCGACCTCGAGCACCATGTGCTGCAGCCCCCAGTAGGTATCCCAGCCGAGCACCCCGATCGCGGCGGCCACCAGGCTCCGACGCAGGATCCGAGGTGACCAGGCCGCGGTCAGGGCCCGGCCGGCGACCAGCAGGCCGAGGATGCATGGCGGCAGGGCGGGCAGGATGAAGCGGAGCGACCACCACGATGTGGAGGTGAAGAAGTAAAAGGCATAGAAGCCCGTGAACACGAGGATCCACGAGAGGAGGAGGATCAACACGATCGGACGCACGCGCCGGAACAGGAAGGGCAGGGCGAGCAGGAGGACGACCGCCGGCGTGAGCAGGATCGGCAGCCAGTGCACGTAGTAGCCCAGTGCCGGCGCGAAGAAGCTCGTGCTGAAGGACTCGCTGACATCGCCGTAGCCGGTGGTCAGGGCCCGGCCGTAGAGCCTCACGTTGTAGATCATGAGGAAGCCGGCGCCGGGCAGCCCGCCGAGCGCGAGGCCCAGCCAGCGCCGCCACGAGAGGCCGAGGGCGATTGCGACCGGGACCAGCACCAGCAGGTTGGTGGGCCGGACCAGCACGGCCACGGCCATGGCCACGCCCGCCGCCACTGACCAGCCCGCGTGGGCGCGGCTGCGCCAGGCGCAGTAGACGGCGGCGGCGGTCCACACCAGCGCCGGCATGTCGCTCAGCGCCTGCAGGCCCATGAAGAGGTAGAGCGGGCAGCCCGCGAGCAGCAGCGCGCCCAGCGCGGAGGCCGGACGGGAGAAATCCAGGAGGCGGGCCAGCGCGTACATCAGCACGACGCCGAGCAGGGCCTGGAGCCACTGCGCGACATTCGCGGCGGACGCCCAGCCCGTCAGGTGGGACAGCCCGGCGATGATCAGCGGCAGGCCGATGGGGTAGGTCGGCACCATTGCCCCGTGCGGGACGGGAATGAAGCCGAGCGGGACGTACGCGAACGACGGCAGCATGCCCGGGGGCAGCCCCTCGATGGCCCGCTGGGGGAGGTGCAGGTCGCCCTGGAGCAGCAGCCGGGCATTGTTCATGTAGCCCGACGAGTCGGAGCCGCCGGCGCAGGTGTCCATGTGCCGGCCGAGGAGCGCGGCGTACGCGAGCAGGGCGAGGAGCAGGCCGGCGGGGACGAGCCCGGGACGGCGGGACGGGGAGGGCGGGGCGGCGTTTGAATCCATTCTTGCTTTGCGGTCGGCGAGAGCCTGACTCCACACGTTTAAGTGGCCAGTCTGAAACCCTTTTTCCAACGGTACCTGCACCTGCTGCGGTGGTCCGCCTACGCGGCGAGCGTGGTCCTCTTCCTCTGGATCTGCTCCCAGTTTTACCTGCCGGGAAAGGGCTTCACCTACCTGATCATGTTCGGGGACCGGGACAGCGCGCACTTCATCCCGGCCCTGCGCGCGGTGAACCACTACGAGCTGGAGAACTCGCCGGGCTACGACGGGGCGCATTACGCGCAGATCGCGATGCAGCCGAACCTCTCCGACCCCGCGCTCAAGCGGGGCGTGGACAACCTGGCCTACCGGGCGCGCCGCATTCTCTTCTGCTGGACGGCGTACGGCCTCGCGCTGGGCGACCCGGCCCGGGCGATGCACATCTACTCGGTCCAGAACCTCGTCTGCTGGTTGCTGCTCGCGGTCCTGCTGCTCCGGTGGTTCCCGCCCTCGTCCTGGGGCAATTTCGCCCGCTGGTTCGCGGTGATGTACTCCTACGGCCTCTGCTTCAGCCTGCGCGGCTCGCTCGTGGACGGACCCAGCCTGCTCCTCCTCGCGTGCGGCCTGGCCCTCACCGAGATGGGCCGCCCGTGGTGGTCCGCCGTGGTGCTGGGCATCTCGGGCCTGGGCAAGGAGACCAACATCCTCGGCGGGGCCGCGCTGGCCTGGCCCGCCCGGCCGACGCTGCGCGAATGGCTCAAGGTGGCGGCGCGCGGCGCGGTCGTCCTCCTCCCCATCGTGGTGTGGCTGCTGACGATCCGGCGCTGGCTGGGCCCGAGCGATGACCTGGGGATCAATAATTTCACCTACCCGCTGGCCTCCTACTTCGCGAAATGGCGCGACACGCTGGCGGACCTGATTGCGGAGGGCCCGGGTTCCTTCGCGCGCTACAGCCTGCTGATGCTGGTGGCGCTCACCACGCAGTTCCTCTTCTTCGCGTTCCACCGCCGCTGGGACCATCCCTGGTGGCGCGTGGCCGCGGTCTTCTCGGTGATGATGGTGTTCCTCGGCCAGGCCGTCTGGGAGGGCTATCCCGGGGCGGCGTCGCGGGTGCTGCTGCCCATGACGCTCGCGTTCAACATCCTCGTGCCGCGCGGCCCCCGCTGGTGGCTCGTGCTGCTGCTCGGCAACATCGTCATCCTCGCCTCGCCCGACATGCTGCGCGCGCCGGGTCGCGAGAGTTACCGGGTGGACGGCGACGGCCGCCTGGTCATGGTGGCGGACACGGGCCGCCTGGTGGAGGCCGTGTTCGACGACAAGTGGTACCCGCCCGAGCGCTCGCACCTGGAGTACTGGCGCTGGAGCAGCGGCTCCGCGACCGTGATCCTCCGCAATCCCCATCCTTTTCCGCTCCTCGTCACGGTCTCCTTTGGCCTCCGCGCGAAGGACGCGCGGACCGTCGGACTCTGGCAGGGCACGTATGCGCGCTGGGAACGGAAGCTGAGCCCCGGCGAGATGCGGGAGATCAAGGTGCGCAACATGCGGCTCGAGCCCGGGGACACCCTCTGGCGCTTCGAGACCGACCGGCCGGGCACGTTTCCCGACAACGACGACCGTCGGCGGCTGGCGATCAGCCTGCGCGACCTGAAGATCCAGATCCTCGGCAAGGCGGATGTGCTGCCGCCCTGAACGACGCCCAACCCGGAACCGCCATGGGACTCAGCTTCAAGATGCTCCTGCGCTGGATCCCCGCCTTCCGTCGGCAGGAGCAGGAAGGCGCGCGCCTGGCCGCCGCGCTGGCGGAGAGCAACCGGCAGCTCGCGGAGTGGACGCGGTTTGCGCCGCCGGGGCATTTCTATTCGCCGCTGCCCTCGCGGGAGGAAGTCGCGCAGGCCTTTGCCCGCGGCGGGTTCGGCCCGCCCTTCCCCGGCGTGGACCTGAATGAAGCGGCCCAGCTGGCCCGGCTGCAGCGGCTCGCCCAGCTCTACCCCGGTCAGCCCTTTCCCGAGGAGCCCGTGCCCGGCCGGCGCTTCCACCTGAACAACCACTCGTTCGCGCACTTCGACGCGATCATGCTCTACACCATGCTGCGCGACGCGGGCACCCGGCGCGTGATCGAGGTGGGCTCGGGGTTCAGCTCGGCGGCGATGCTCGACGCGAACGAGCACGCGCTGGGCCGCGCGCTGGAGTTCACCTTCATCGACCCCGACATGTCGCGGCTCCGCCCGCTGCTGCAGCCCGGCGACCGGGAGCGCTGCACGCTGATCGAGCAGCGTGTGCAGGACGTGCCGCTGGAGACCTTCCGTGCGCTCCGCGAGAACGACCTGCTCTTCATCGACTCGTCCCACGTCAGCAAGATCGGCAGCGACGTGAACTGGATTTTTTTCAACATCCTGCCCGTGCTCGCCCCCGGCGTGATCATCCACCTCCA
>Ga0265327_10005185_pt1 | contig 11020 bp, 12 predicted proteins | sample 41621metaG_FD_202089 | JGI IMG/M metagenome (GOLD analysis project Ga0265327, IMG submission 202089) | Rhizosphere microbial communities from Carex aquatilis grown in University of Washington, Seatle, WA, United States - 4-16-21 metaG | ecosystem: Host-associated > Plants > Roots > Rhizosphere... | reverse complement strand
AAAGATGTCAGAACAATTAATCGAGCTTTACGAAAATATTTAAAGTATTACAATTACGAACGACTTCACAACGGAATAAATTTCTTAACTCCTATGCAAGTGGTGCCAAGCTATTGAATACTAAACGGCTTGAAACATTGCAAAATTAAGTATCAAAAAAGCCCTAGAAATAAGGCTTTTTTTACCGAAAGGAGACACCTTTCGGTGATTATCTCTTCGCCACTATCGCTTTCTTATAAACATCCAAATGCTCAAGAGCAATACCAGTTCCCTTCACGACGCAAAGCAAAGGATCATCGGCAAGCGTTGCCTTCACACCAGTGCGACGGAAAACAAGTTCAGGAAGATTACGGAGCAAAGATGAGCCACCAGTCAAAATAATTCCTTGATCTATGATATCAGAAGCGAGCTCAGGTGGAGTTTCCTGCAAAACATCTTTGATGGCTTTGATCATGTCACGGAGTTCAGCGGTAATAGCTTTCACTATTTCATTTGTCTTGATCTCAGTTGAACGTGGAAGTCCTGTGATGAAGTCGCGACCTTTCACCTGCATAGTGAGCTCTTGGTCGAGTGGAATAGCTGAACCGATATTCATTTTAATATTTTCGGCCATATGATCACCGATGGCTAGATTGAAAGTTTTCTTAACATAATCCGTGATGGCATTATCTATCTTATTTCCAGCACACTTCACAGATGTCGAGGAAACGATACCTCCAAGAGAGATGACGGCAACATCAGTAGTACCGCCACCGATATCCACCACCATGTGTCCACGAGCTTCATGAATAGGAATACCAGCACCGATAGCCGCCAAAATTGGTTCTTTTACAACGTAAGCATTTTTTGCTCCAGCACGGATAGCCGCTTCTATGACCGCACGACGTTCAGTTGAACTAACACCAGCCGGAACAGACACCATGACATCAGGTTTGAAAAAATTAAAACGTCCAAGTGCTTTGTCGATAAAATAACGGAGCATCGCTTCAGTCACACGATAATCGGCAATAACACCATCTTTCATTGGGCGATAAGCGATGATAGAGTCAGGTGTGCGACCAACCATTTCTTTTGCTTCAACGCCGACAGCTAGCACTTTTTTGTCTATCTGAGAAATAGCGACGACTGTAGGTTCATTTAGAACAATTCCCTTTCCAGGCACAAAAACAAGAGTATTGGCAGTTCCAAGATCAATACCAAGTTTTGGAGAAAACGTAAACATAAGTGAAATCTAGCACACTGGCAGACAATGGCAATACTAAACTCTCTCTACTTTCGCTCCCAACATCTGCAATCTATATTCCAATTTTTCATAACCACGATCGATAAGATGAACATTGGTGATAACGAAATTCCCTTTACCAACCAAGGCCGCCATGACGATTGCGAATCCTGCGCGAATGTCTCGTGCTTCTAAAGTAGTTACATTTTTAGGGTCTTTTTCTGATTCAGATATTAACTGAGTTGGTCCATGTGCAACTATTTCACGTGTATTAAGAAAAGTTATATCGGCACCAATCTTAATTAAATCTTCAACGTATTTATAACGGCCTTCATAAATAGTTTCGAAAACCTTACTTTCACCATTAGCTTGTGTGAGGAATACTACGAGTGGAGCTTGCAAGTCTGTAGGAAAACCAGGGTATTCATGAGTGCGAATATCTGCGGTCGGTACGAGCAGAAGATTTGGAGCAACGTTATTATTTATTTTAATAGTCGTAGGCTCGATGGTTATCGACACACCTGAATGTCTTAAAAGGCTGGTTAATGATTCAACATGCTTTGGTTCGCAATCAGTAATAGTAAGGTCACGTGCACACAATGCGCCAAGTAAAAGAAAACTGCCTGTTTCGATGCGGTCTGGAATAGTTACGAATGGATGTTTTTTGGCAGAAAGTAATTTTCCCTTTGTACCTATTATTTCAATAGTCGGCGTTCCCACCCCACGAATGTCTGCTCCACAAGCATTTAACCATTCCGCCACATTCACTATTTCTGGCTCCATCGCACAATTTTTTAGAATAGTTGTTCCTTTACCTAGGACAGCCGCCATCATGAGCGTCTCTGTTCCGCCAACTGTCTGTTTATTAAAAAATATCTCTGCCTCACGCAAACCATCTTCAACCGAAATGTAATATGAATTTTTATCCTCATCTATCTCTGCGCCCATCCTTTTATATCCGCTCAAAAAAAGATCGATGGGACGAGCGCCGATAACACAGCCACCTGGAGTTGGAAAAGAAACTTTACCAAAACGAGCCAAGAGTGGGCCAGTGAGAACAACTGAAGCACGCATGCTGCCAGCCAAGTTCGGATCTATGTCAGTTGACTTGATACCACTTGCATCAATGTGAAATACTGAAAGCTCTCCATCTTCTATCCAACCAGCTTTTGCGCCGAGTTTGGTCAAAACTTCTGTCATTGTCGCTACGTCGGCATTATCAGGAATATTTTCAAGCGTAACTGGACCATCAAAAAGTATTGAAGCTGCCATGGCTTTGAGCGCGGCATTCTTAGCGCCTTGTATAGAAACTGTGCCCTTAAGTGTTTTTTCGCCAGCTAGTCCTGTTATTTTAAATGATTGGTTTTTGTTGTTCATGTAATGTTTAAGGTTTTATTTATTTGATTACCCTTATTTATACACCAAAAATGACTGATAATCTATGAGGATATCTATCACCAAAAAAGTTTGACAAAATTCTTTGGTCTTCTATACTTCTTATATACGGAGACGAATATATCTTCGTACACCCTCTGGCTTCGGCCTTAGAAACCCCCTCAGACGGGGTTTCTGTACTTTCAAGAAGTGTATGTACAATAGATGAAACTAATAAACGAAATTCTGCTTCTGGTAATACTCCAACCTTATTAATTAAGCGCTTACTATCAAATGATCGAGTGTGCCAAATAAGCATGTCGCTTTTTATATTATTGAAGGTAAAGCAAATTCTATATTTACCTTTCTTGATCTTTGTTGTGAGTGGCACTCCAAAAAAACTTCGTTCTGTAAATTTTTTAAGTATAATGACTGGTCTAGCGAAATCTCTAGAATACGAATCCTGCTCTGACCCAACGTTTACACCAATAGAACACCACCAGATATCGCGCTCGTGGAAATTGATATTACGACCATTGTTATCAATGATCTTTTTGTACTCATTCCATTTATCAAAATCTTTTGGCATCAAGATATTTTATACTTATGAAAATCAACTAACAAATTAAATATATGTGGAAAATATGTAGATAATGACCTCCTCCCCGCACTCTCGCTTTGCTTCGTACGGGGTTTCCTTTAGAGGCATGAGGAGTAGAAAACTCCTCATGGTAAGGCGTATCCGACTTTAGTTAACTAAAGTTTCTTCGTCGGTTGACCCATTCATCCCCGCCCTTCAGAGTGGTAGGTTTTATTATCGCAATCCGGGCGGGGTTTCCTGGGAATGAAAAAAAGCCCCAAGAATTTCTTCTCGGGGCATGAATTTTTTGCGTGAAATTTAGGCCGTCACAGCTTCGGCATCAATAGCTTCACATTCCTGTTTGAAACCAGCTTGCTCGTCATCAATCTGTTTTTGGATCCACAACGGCAATGTAACATCCTTGGGCACCTTGTAAATGATCACCGCGTTTGACTGATTCCAGTAAGACAAGACAAACCTGATTGAATCAGCGACATCCATGAGTTTAACAACTTTGTCGCAAATATTTTCCGGCCCTGAGACCTGGCCAAAAACGATTGTTTTCTTTTCAATCTTATGTTCAGGCACCGCCGGAATATCGCTACCAAACCACCATGTTTTGGGACGCGCAGGAATCGCTGGCATGATTTGAACATGAATATTTTCCTTCTTGACCATGGAACCATATTGATCAAGGAAAAAGACGTGTTCACGGTGGTTAATCTCTGGAGAAATCGTCTCCATCCACTCATTGCTCTCATAGGTCTCTGGATGCCATTGATTCACAGCCGGAATCTTGAGATTAGCCAAGTCATGTGCCATGACCAATGAAGAAATTCTTGATACGTAAACCTGAAGAATCTCAAACTTATTCACAAAATTCGTTACCCAGGGAAATTCTTTGAGAAAAGCCTCAATCTTCGTTGTTGGCATCTGAAAAGCCAACTTGTTCTCATTCCTCAACAGGACCTGCGTAACTATCTTCGGAGTTTTTTGATTACTCATACTTTACTTTCATGAAAACTCATCTCAAATCACCGATCATGTACCCAACGCGTCACGCGAAGATACTAATGACCGTCCTACATGGAATCCTTGAACCGCGTCACGCGGTGGAATGCAATCTTTCAACGAGCTAACACTCTCTATACTATTTCATAATTTATGCCTAATGTCAATATCTCCAAAAGCGCTATTTTGAGCTATATTCAACCCATGAACCTGATAACCGTCATCCCTCTCACACGACAAAAGGTAGCTGCTACCCTTTCATATTTCACTTCTTCAGAAGTTCCAATTGGTGCCATCGTCACCGTTCCACTTCGTTCAAAAACTATCAGTGCTATCGTTTCAGATTCTCGACCAGTTGCAGACGTAAAAGCTGATGTTAAGAGTGCGCCTTTTGAAATTCGTAAACTAGGTGCAGTTAAAGCTATCGCTTTCTTCCCTCCAGCATTCATCGAAGCCTGTCGAACACTGGCACTTCACTACGCTACAAATACTGGTGCAATTATTGACGCACTTATTCCTGATATATTACTAGAAAATGCACACAAAATTTCACCTCCAGGAATTCCAGTTAAAAAATCTGCCGAAAAAACAGTGTCGGTTTCGGCGAATATTTCCAAAAGCATCCCAAACGAAATTCACGCTGTCCAAGGCGACGATGCTGATCGTATGAGTACCTGGCGAAGCTTGATCCGTCAGGAATTTGCACGTAAAAAATCTGTCGTCTTTCATACGCCAACCATAGAAGAAGCTAAAAATCTTTATAAGCTTCTCGAAAAAGGAATTGAAGATTATATTTTTATTCTCCATAATAAGCTTCCGAAAAAAGAAATTATTGAGACTTGGGAATCAATTGCTAAGACTGAACATGCTGTCACTATTATTACTGCTGGAATATTCCCACTCTTACCACGAAGTGACATCTCCTCGGTTGTTATAGAAAGAGAAAACAGCCGCGGATGGATATCGCCGAAGTCTCCATATGCAGACCTACGTAAAGCATTTGAAATTATCAATATGCGTATGCCAGACAGAACTATATATTTAGCTGATTGTTTACTTCGCACAGAAACATTATCGCGCCTCGATCGCCACGAAATTTCACAAGGATCACCATTCAAATGGCGTTCAATTTCAACTGCTGAAGATACTCTCTTAGATATGGTGCCGAACAAGTCACAAAATATTCGAGAGACAACACATGATGCTCGAGAAAATGCGGAACCTATAAAAGGCTTTCGGATACTTTCTCCTGAACTAGAAAATTTGATTATTAAAAACCAAGAAGAAAACAGTCACCTCTTTATATACGCTGTACGCAGAGGTTTGGCCACCATGACAATCTGTAACGATTGCGAAACCATCGTGTCGTGTGCACAATGTTCTGCTCCTGTAGTTCTTCACGCTTCGAAAGCGAGTGATCCATCTCCAAAGGCTGGAAGAAACTTCTTCATGTGTCACGTCTGTGGCTCACGCAGAAGTGCAGATGAGGTATGTAAAAAATGCGGAGGATGGAGACTGACTCCACTCGGCATAGGTCTTGATCGCATTGAACAAGAAATTCGTGCCAAATATCCTAATATAGATATATTTAAAATTGACGCTGATATCACCAAGACAGACAAGCAAATAACTTCGACGCTGGACAAATTTCGCTCAAAGCCAGGAAGTATTTTACTCGGCACTGAGATAGCGTCACTACACCTTCACGAAACAGTTGACCATTGCGCAGTTGTATCGTTGGACTCATTATTTGCTCTACCAGATTTTCGCATTCCTGAAAAGATTATGTATACGCTCATACGTCTTCGTACTTTGGCTAGCCGTTCTATATTGGTCCAAACTCGCCGTATAAATGAAAAAGTTTTCAGCTATGCTCTCAAAGGAAATTTGAGTGATTTTCATCGAGAGACGATCGCTGAACGTAGACGATTTGGTTATCCTCCTTTCATGACACTTATCAAGATCAGTATTGAAGGTAAGAAGGAAAATATTTCTGAAGCCATGGCCGGAATACAAAAGATGATTGAGCCATATGAAGTGGATATCTTCCCAGCTTTCACAGGAACAACTCGAGGCAACTCCATCATCCACGGTCTCATCAAAATTGCTCCAGAAAGTTGGCCAAACCTTGACCTTGTTTCAAAACTTCAATCATTGCCACCAAACGTGAGCGTCAAGGTAGACCCAGAAAGTTTACTATAGTATTATTCCAACATGCCAGAATCTTCTATACATAACATAGTTCAGCAACAGGACCCAGTTCTCCATAAAAAGGCCAAAGCTGTTCCTTTATCTATGATTGGCACTCCTGAATTAGCCAAGATCATTTCTGATATGAGTATCGCTATGGCTACACAAAAGGACGGCGTCGCTATTGCTGCACCACAGATAGGTGTATCACTTCAAATATTTTTAGTCTCTGGTTTAGTCTTGAGTAAAGCAGATAAAGATTATACCGGCGATCAAAATGATCTTGTTTTTATTAACCCAAAACTTACGAAGCTTTCAAAAGAAAAAAAACTTGTTGAAGAAGGATGCCTCTCTGTTCGCTGGTTATATGGCACAGTTAATCGTTCAACCAAAGCTTCCATAAAAGCTATAAATGAAAAAGGTGAAAAGATCGAACGTGGAGCATCAGGCTTACTTGCACAAATATTCCAACACGAGACTGATCATTTAAACGGATCACTCTTTATAGACAAAGCCGAAGAAGTTTGGGAAATGACTCCGGAGGAGATAGCTCAAGCACAAGGAAAATAATATTAAAAAAATGATTCCATTTACTTACTTTGGTAGTTCTCGCCTTTCAGTAATTGTTCTAGATGAATTACTGAAATTAAATTTCAAACCAAGTTTAATAGTCACAACTCCAGACAAACCTCAGGGACGCAAATTGGAAATAAAACAAAATATAGTAAAAGTGTGGGCGATTGAGCGCAATATTCCTGTCATTGATGATTTAAAAAATATTCCTAAAAGTGACAACAACCTATTTGTTGTTGCTTCTTATGGAAAAATTATTTCAAACGAAATTATAGAATTACCGAAGCACAAAACTTTAAACATTCACCCGTCTCTCCTACCGCAATATCGTGGAGCTTCACCACTTCCGACCGCTATTCTCGAGGACACAAAAATGACTGGTGTAACTATCATGCAACTAGACCGTGAGATGGATCATGGACCGATAGTGGCCCAAAAAGAGATAAGCATAACCGATCATTTCAAAGATTGGCCAACATATGAAGTTTTTGAAGAAATGATGGCAAAAGAAGGTGCAAAGCTATTAGCAGAAATAATGCCGGATTGGGTTGCTGGAAAAATTGTTCCAAAAGAACAAGACCATTCAAAAGCGACATATACAAAGAAAATTAAAAAAGAAGATGGTCTTGTAGACTTAAATTCCAATGACCCTTATTCAACTTTCAGAAAAATTCAGGCTTACCACGAATGGCCAGTGGCTTATTTCTTTACAGAACGTGACGGTAAACAAATCCGCGTAAAAATAACAGATGCTGAATTCAATCAGGTGGCCGACAATACTGGTTCTCTCATTATCAAAAAAGTCATTCCTGAAGGTAAAAAGGAAATGACTTTTGAATCCTTCAAGCAAGGATACTTAAAATAGTCTGAGGTTTTTGCTTTATTCTTTCCAAGGCCACATACCCTTCATCATGGCTTTTACCTGAGCGCCACCTTTGCGAATAAATGAAAGCCTTTTGCCTTTGCTTGCACGGACTTCACGGATGATCTCATCGCGAACCATGTCTATAGCTGCATATAGATCTGCATCTTCAGCGCTGGCATATAAATCTTTACCTTTACCAACTATATGTATTTCTGCACGAAAGATGTCACCACTCTTATGATGAGCAGTTGTTTTTGCTAATTCAACATCACAGATGTATGAAGGATCATTGCCAATAACTTTTGTAACTTTTTCCAAACGCTTGTCAGCATAATCAGAAATGGCTGGAGTAAGAGAGATACCGGTTGTCTTTATTTTTATATTCATAACATTAAATTAATTCTGATAAACGAACTCTTACATACATATTATACACTACTGTTTTATATACTCCCAACTTGTTTAGATTGGTGCAGAAAAATACTAAATAAAATGTTAAATCCACTTAGTCAACATTCCCTACCAATATGAGTTTACTTGGTGAATGATGACCATTGATCATACGTACTGGCATATTTGGATACATGCCACGAATGATTTCTAAAACCTTTTTATTTGCAAGATTTCTCTCTGCTGGCTCGCGAATATACATTTCAATAAGGTCATCTTCAGTCTTTTGAATGACTTCTTTTGGAGCACCTGTAACAACTCGGACTTTGATATACATAGATAGACTATAGAAGGTTTTGATTTAAGAAACAATGTATGGTACATTTTCATCTGTTCGTTGAAAGTTAAAACATTCCTCGGTAGCTCAGCTGGTAGAGCAGCTCGCTGTGGACGCAATCTGATATAATTAATTTATGTCAGATAAACGTACCTATGCCGATCGCGCCGAATATTTAAAGAATGCCGTAAAAAGCAGACGTAAATTACTTCGGCACAAAGCCCGCCAATACAAAGGCGGCAAGTGCATGCTGTGTGGTTATGACCGCTGTGAAGACGCTCTCGATTTTCATCATTTAGATTTGACTAATAAATCATTTGGTATATCTGCAAAAGGTATAACTAGATCTTGGGAAAAGATACGTAATGAAATTGATAAGTGTGTCCTCATATGCGCAAATTGTCACAGAGAAATACATGCCGGCATACAGCAGCTTCCTAGAGAGATCTAGGTCGAAAACAAGGTGAATTGCTGGAAACCCTTATTCGTTTAAAAGACGATGGGCAATCAGCAGCCAAGCTTCTCATTAAGATGATGAGTTGAAGGTTCAGAGACTATCCTTAACTGGAGTAGGTCGTGAGAAGTTAATTCTGATCATGCCCGAAGCCCCTTGCACCCTATTGAATAAATAGTTGGTGATGATATAGTCCGCCCCTTACAAATATAAGTAAGGAATTACGCGTAACGAGTTGGTCGTAGGTTCGAATCCTACCCGAGGAGCAAATAATTAATTAAATAGATCACGCTTTATTGCTTCAGCTATTGCCTTTTTTGCACCATAACCTGTAACAACACCCTTCCTCCAATCTGAAAAATCTTCAATCGTTATATTACCAGTGCTTTTATCAAATCGAGCATAAGCCGCAGAAAAATCTATAGGTCCAACATTAGCTTTTTCTAACATGGTTAGATGATCTTCTCCTATGTAAATATTGTAATTATGCATATTTACACAAATAGAAAGCCTTAGACCTTTGTTTAAATACTCCATTACACGTTTACTACTGCCAATTACCACAGTTTTATACAGACCAGGATCTGTCTCAAGTGTAGAGCCAATCATGTGGTCAGAATTACTCTCCGATGTCCTTGCTTCAGTTTCAATTAAATTATCAGCTACGCTATATTTCTCAGGTGACATAGTATTGGTATTTTAGCATAAACTCTTCATTATTTAATTACGTGTATTATTCTTAGCTCTTCCATGACACTTTTTCACTCCAAGGTTCTAACGTCATTCAACATCTGGAGCAGTTAAACCATTGTTCATCTTTATCTTTTAGATTACAATTGAACACATGAATCCAGAAAGTCTCATAGAATCTTCTGAACCTATTCTCTTATCTGAAACAATATATGAAGGAGATCAGTCTCCAGAGATTGATGCTCGATTAAAATCAGAAGATTTTGTTGAAGCATACCAGAAGAATTTTAGTCCAGAAACATATAATGGGCTACTATTCAGTAGTTGGCACGTACCATGTCACAGTATTATCACTCATACAAAAGATGGTGCTTACCAGATATTCCATGTTCAACCTAATAATCCAAGTTACACTCTTTTGTCTCACGAACAAGAAAGTGCACTCCAAAAACTAGGAGGTCGTGACACAGAGGCGATAGTAGTAAAAGGTACACGGGCATGGTTTGGACCTGCTGATGAGAAGGAGTTGGAAAATATGCATATCAAACAGAAAGGTACTATTGATGTGGACACTTCTAATTGGTGGAGAATTCTATTTGACATAGAAAAAAATGAAATATGGATTGATATTAGAGACAAACATACTCTTAGAAAATATATTGGTTTTTAAGACTTCTCCAACTAACAGTTCTGAACTCGTCCAACAGAGGGAGCTTTTACTTGACACTATACATTTTATGTGCTATCATGCTGGCATATAATTTTTTTGACATATCTGTTGATGTTAGCTGTTACTCAGAGGACATACTGTGTCTTGTGAGTGATAGCTAACAACAACCAAAAGGATAATTATGCCTAGAACACTTAAATCAAGCCCCTTCTACCTGTATGCCCCTAAAAAGAGTGGCTATTGGAAGAACAAGATGCTACTCGGAGTCAATCATGGGTATGAAGGGGGTTTCGAAAACATCTCCGTGACTGATTTGGTTGATTTTCTGAAGAAGAACAATATCAACCCATCTGAAGTAAAAATCGGTAGCCACTTCTCGGTGCAGATTGAAGTTAAACCTTCTCCTAAATAACCCGCACGACAGTCTCATTGGAAGACTCGATCGGCGGGTTTTTCATTTGTCCAAAACATAACTTCCCCATCTCCCCTTCAATCCTTCCCCACTCCACAGTTCTGAACTCGTTCAACAGAGGGAGCCGTCGTTTAGTATTCAATAGCTTGGCACCACTTGCATAGGAGTTAAGAAATTTATTCCGTTGTGAAGTCGTTCGTAATTGTAATACTTTAAATATTTTCGTAAAGCTCGATTAATTGTTCTGACATC
>Ga0265327_10005183_pt1 | contig 11025 bp, 6 predicted proteins | sample 41621metaG_FD_202089 | JGI IMG/M metagenome (GOLD analysis project Ga0265327, IMG submission 202089) | Rhizosphere microbial communities from Carex aquatilis grown in University of Washington, Seatle, WA, United States - 4-16-21 metaG | ecosystem: Host-associated > Plants > Roots > Rhizosphere >... | reverse complement strand
AAAAGGCGATGGATGTCGAGAGCCAGTCAGTGCTTGCGTTGATCAATGCATTGCCTCAGCCGGCAGCCAATCTGCCTGCCCATTTGGGACAGAACGTCAATACGGTGGCATGAGTTTGATGCGGCCGGCCTTCCTGTTATTTGGTTTTGCGATGATGGCTGCCTTGGTGTCGGCTTCGCCTTGTGGCGCCGCAGAATGGCATGAGGTGTCGCGGAATTCGGATACCGGCGCCACGATCTCTGTGGATGATTCATCGGTCAGCGGCAAGCAATACATCGCCAAGGGCTGGGTGCGGATCGATTACCTGTCGCCACGAGAGCGAGACGGCCAGCGTCTCACCGGATACGCCGCGCAGTGGCAGGCCAACTGCCAGAACCACACTTATTGGACAAGCGAATCCTACGGTTTTCGCCCCGATAAAGCCGAGCCAGTGCGGCTTTATCGCACTGATCAGGAGTGGCAGCCAGTCTTCCCCGGGGGTGACGAGTCAGTTGCTCTGGAAGCGCTGTGTGAAGAAACCAAGTCGCTGGTCGGCAAGGTAATCGACAAGGCCGGTGAGCTGTTTCACGAGTATGTCGAGGGCATCAAGTAGGCAACTACTTTTTGCTTTCCAGTGTTTCCCAGCGCAGCATGGCCGCTTCGGCTTCCGCTTCAATTTCTCCTAGTCTTGCCTGTAGAGATTTGACCTGTTGCGGGTCATCCCGGTAAATGTCCGGGTTGGCCAGCTTGGCGTTGATGGCGTTTTGTTCGGCTTCCAACGCTTCAATCTTGTCCGGCAGGCCTTCCAGTTCACGTTGTTCCTTGAAGCTCAGCTTGGCTGGTGCCGGTTTGGGTGCGGCAGGTTTGAATGGGGCTTCTGACTTGGGCTTAGGGGTGGCGGCCTGCGCTGCACGTTGCTCGCTGTAACGCTTCCAGTCGTCGTAACCGCCACCGAATTCGTCCAGCAGGCCGTTGCCTTCGAACGAGATCACCTGCGTGACGGTGTTCTCCAGAAAAGCCCGGTCATGGCTGACCAGAAACAGCGTGCCGCCAAAATCCTGCAGCAATACTTCCAGCAACTCCAATGTGTCGATGTCGAGATCGTTGGTCGGTTCATCCAACACCAGCACATTGGCGGGGCGGGCGAACAGGCGGGCCAGCAACAGGCGATTTCGCTCGCCACCGGAGAGTGATTTCACCGGTGCCCGTGCGCGCTGCGGCGGGAATAGGAAGTCTTCCAGATAGCTGATGACGTGCTTGCGTTCATTGCCGATCTGCACGAAGTCGGAGCCGGGGCTGATGGTGTCGGAGATCGTGGCTTCCTCATCCAGTTGTTCGCGCAACTGGTCGAAGTAGGCAACATTCAGGCTCGTACCACGCTTGACCTCGCCGCTGTCGGCTTCCAATTCCCCAAGAATCAGTTTGAGCAACGTGGATTTGCCGGCACCGTTGGGGCCGAGCAGGCCGATGCGGTCGCCGCGCAGAATACGGGTAGAGAAATCCTTGATGATGACGCGGTCGCCGAAGGATTTGTTGACGTGTTCCAGTTCTGCCACCAGCTTGCCTGAGCGCTCGCCGGCATCCAGTGCCAGTTTGACGTTGCCCTGGCGTTCGCGGCGCGCGGCGCGTTCAAGCCGCAGCCGCTCCAGGTTGCGTACGCGGCCCTCGTTGCGGGTGCGGCGCGCCTTGATGCCCTGGCGTATCCAGGCTTCTTCTTGCGCCAGTACCTTGTCGAATTTTGCAGAGTGGGTGGCTTCAACCGCCAGCAACTCTTCTTTCTTGATCTGGTAGCTGGCGTAATTGCCCTTGAATTCGGTGATGTGACCACGGTCGAGTTCGATGATGCGCGTGGCCAGCCGGTCGAGGAAGCGCCGATCGTGGGTGATGAACAGCAGCGCGCCTTTGTAATCCAGCAGCAGGTTTTCCAGCCACTCGATGGCGGCGAAATCGAGGTGGTTGGTGGGCTCGTCCAGCAGCATCACCTCGGGTTCGGCGACCAGCCCGCGGGCCAGTGCCACGCGCTTGCGCCAGCCACCGGAAAGCGTGGCGACGGGGGTATCGGCCGAGAGTTCGAGTTTTGAAAGCACGGTTTCGATGCGCGCCTGAACCTGCCAGCCGTTCTGGGCTTCGAGGTCGTGCTGCAGATGCAGCATCTGATCGAGCAGGGCGGTGGTGTCGGCGCCTGGCTCGCTCATGGCGTGGGTCACGGCATGGTAGTCGATCAGCAGCTGGCGCAGGTTGCCGAGGCCCTCGGCGACGGCTTCAAATACGGTGTGGGTTGGGTCGAGCGGCGGTTCCTGTGGCACATAGGTCAGGCGAATGCCGGGCGCGCGCCAGACGCTGCCGTCATCGAGCTTGGTTTCGCCAGCCAGCACCTTGAGCATGCTGGATTTTCCGGTGCCGTTGCGGCCGATGATGCCGACGCGTTCGCCGGGGTCGAGTTGCAGATCGGCATGGTCGAGAAGCGGCGTCATGCCGTAGGCGAGGGAGGCTTGGGTAAGTGTGATCAGTGGCATGGCGCGTATTCTACCAGCGCAAGCGCTTGAAACCTTCGTTGTCTCTTTGAGTCACAGGTAATTCGAAATCATGAACTTTATGTGCGTTAGCGCACCGACATGCGTTGCGCTGCAACATAGTCTGTGCGGGTATTCCGGTTTCATAACTTTACTCAAAAGGATGCTACATCATGACAAACAATACCCGATTCAAACTTTCCCTCATCGTTATCGCGCTGGGACTGGGAACTGCCAGCTTGCAAGCCAACGCTTTTGGTACCGCAGATGATCTTGATAAGACTACCTATACCGACGCGTTCAAAGCACTTGATACTGACGGAAATGGCACGCTCTCAAAGTCTGAAGTCAAACATGAAAAGATTTTTGCCAAGCACTTTGCAGCGGCTGACAAGAACCATGACGGTTCGCTGGATCAACAAGAGTATTCGGATTTCAGGACGGCTGCCGAGCAAAAGAACGTCAAGCGTGTAGCCAGCGATAGTTGGATTACCTCCAAGGTCAAGGGCGAGCTGCTGAAGGACGACGGCCTCAAGAGCTTCAAGATCAGCGTTGAGACCCATCAGGGCATGGTGCTACTGAGCGGTTTCGTGGCTTCTGAAGACCAGATCAAGCTGGCTGAAAAAATCGCTACGGAAACCAAGGGCGTGAAGTCGGTCAAGAACAGTCTGGTACTGAAAAAAGATTAGGACATTGTAGGCATGTAATCTCCCCCTGAGGCGGCCATCCCCTGGCCGCCATTTTTTCCTTATCGATAGCCGGTGGCTTGTCTGGTTCTGAAACGTCATCCCTGAAAAGAGTCATCGTCATGAATATTCTAAAATTTCTATTGATATTCTCGTTTTCGCTGATGCTCAGCATTACGAATACAGCCGGTGCTGATGGTCTCGCCCCTGACGCGATTGTGAAGAATACGGCCGATGATGTGCTTGAAATCCTCAAGGCTGACAAGGATGCAGGGCACAGTGATATGAATAAAATCGGGAAACTGGTTGAAGAAAAGATTGCGACCAAATTCGATTTCAACCGCATGTCAAAAATGGTGCTGGGACGTAACTGGAGCAACGCATCTAAAGATCAGCAGGAACATTTCGTGATCGAATTTCGTTCGCTGCTGGTGCGCACCTATTCCTCAGCACTTGCCAAATATCGGAACCAGACCATCGAATACAAGCCGCTTCGATCGCAACCTGGTGATACGTCGGTGACAGTCAAGACGCAGATTATTCAGCCAGGCAGCCCGAATATTCCGCTGGACTATAGCCTCGACAAGACGGATGAAACCTGGAAGGTCAGTGATGTCGTCATTGACGGCCTGAGTCTGGTCACCATCTACCGTGGGCAATTTGCCGAAGAGGTCAAGCAGAATGGCATTGAAGGCGTGATCCAGAAGCTGGTTGAAAAGAACAAGCGGTCATCGCAAGGATAGGGTGCCCTGATTTTGGGGCGGTTGTCGGACGAATCCCTGTTACTTCGCAGCCAGCATCGCCCGGATGTTGGCCATGCGTTCTCTCCCGTGTTCCTTGCTGGCAGCAGGGTCTGCACCTGGCATGCCGGTATGGCGCACGTCATCAGTCGGCAGTTCGGCAATGAAACGGCTCGGCTCACAGGCTTCAGTTTCCCCGGCTCTTTTTCTTTTACGGCACCACGAAATATGCAGTGAACGTTGGGCGCGGGTAATGCCGACGTACATCAGGCGTCGTTCTTCCTCGATCTTGTTGGTGTCGACGCTCTCGCGGTGCGGCAGGATGCCTTCTTCAACGCCGATCAGAAATACGTGGCCGAACTCCAGCCCCTTTGCAGCGTGCAGGGTGGAGAGTTTTACCGCATCGACTTCTTCTTCTCGGCTTTCCAGCATGCTCATCAGCGCGACCGTTTGCGTCAGCTGCAACAGGTTGGATTCGTCGGCCTCGCCCTTGCGCGTCAGCCAGCCGATAAAGTCCATGACGTTTTTCCACTTGCTCTCGGCGGCGCGTGGTTCTTCGCTGTCGTAGAGAAACATCTCGTACTGGATGGCACCCAGCAGATCGTTCAGCACTTCACCTGCCGGGTCGCGAACGGCGCGCTCCTGCATGCGGCTGATGAACTGGCAGAAGGTGAGGAGATCTTCGAGTTGCTTGTTGCCAACCTGGCTCTGGAACTCGCCTTCAAACGCTGCTTCGAACAGCGAGATGTGCTTCAGGGCAGAATATTCGCCCAGACGTTCCAGCGTGGTATTGCCGATGCCCTTCTTGGGTGTAGTGGCGGCACGGATGAAGGCCGGGTCGTCGTCTTCATTCGCAATCAGGCGCAGGTAACTGATGAGGTCCTTGATCTCGGCCTTGTCGAAGAAGGATTGTCCGCCGGAGACGGTGTACGGCACCTTGTGCTCGCGCAGCTTTTCTTCAAGGATGCGTGACTGGTGGTTGCCGCGATACAGCACGGCGTAGTCGGCGAACTTGGTGCGGTGTTCAAATTTGTGCGCCAGTAGTTTCAATACCACGGCCTCGGCTTCGTGGTCTTCGTCGCGCATGGCGTTGACCTGGATCATGTCGCCAGTGCCGTGTTCACTCCACAACTGCTTTTCAAACAGCTTCGGGTTGTTGGCGATGACCTGATTGGCTGCACGCAGGATACGCACCGTCGAACGGTAATTTTGTTCGAGCTTGATCACCTTGAGCTTGGGGAAGTCTTCAGTCAGTTGACGCAGATTCTCTACATCGGCACCGCGCCAGCCATAAATAGCCTGGTCGTCGTCCCCCACGGCAGTGAAGCGACCTTCGACCCCGGTGAGGAGCTTGACCAGCGAATACTGGCAGGCGTTGGTGTCCTGATATTCGTCGATCAGCAGATATTTGAGCTTGTGCTGCCATTTATTCAGTGCTTCCGGGTGCTGCTGGAATAGCTCGACCGGCAGGCGGATGAGGTCGTCGAAGTCCACCGCCTGATAGGCTTTCAGGGTTTGCTGGTATAGCTGATAGATCTTGGCTGCGGCATGCGTGTTTTCTTCATCGGCCTGCAACAAGGCCTGGTCAGGATTCAGAAAGGCGTTCTTCCAGCCGGAAATCTGCCATTGCGTGCTTTTCAGCAGCTTCTTGTCGGTCGTTGCCAGAATGTCGCTCAGGATCTTGAAGCTGTCTGAGGCATCGAGGATGGAAAACTGGGGCTTGTAGCCCAGCAGTTTGGCCTCCTGGCGCAGCATCTGCAGCCCCAGCGAGTGGAATGTGGTGACAGTGAGTCCCTTGCTGGGCTTGCCCTGCAATAGCGTTCCCACGCGCTCCTGCATTTCTTTCGCGGCCTTGTTGGTGAAGGTGATCGCGGCGATTTCCTTGGGTGCGTAGCCGCACTGGTCGATCAGATGCACGATCTTGTGCGTAATCACGCGGGTCTTGCCGCTGCCGGCGCCGGCGAGGACGAGCAGGGGGCCGTCCAGATATTTGACAGCTTCGCGTTGGGGAGCGTTGAGTTTGGAGAGCATAGTGCCTATTTCAGCTGAAACGAACGATGGGCAAAGCCCATCAAAGTGTGATTCTACCTGTCGCACAGGTCATGCGTCACTTTCCTCATGCTGCGGAACCATGCAGAATGGTGGTCGAAGTAACGAATGGAAATTTTATGGTGCTTGATGTCCGGACGATGATCGTAATGACGGCCTTGCTGGCAATCATGCTGGCAGGGTTGCTGGCGCTCGCCAGCCTGCATGCCGGCACCATGCGCGGTATCCGCCATTGGGCGCTCGCCGAACTTTGCGTTGGTCTGGGGCTGGGTTTTGCGTTTGTTACGACTACGCCGGGCTCCCCCTGGGCTCTGATTACGGGGGCTTTTCTGCTGGTTGTCGGCGTTAACCTGCAGTTGGTGGGGATTCGTGCGTTTCAGGGCAGGCCGGATAGCTGGTGGTGGATGTGGTGTACGACTTTGCTGACCTTGGCGAGTAATGTTTTTTTTACCATCATCTACCCCGATGTCAGCAAGCGCGCGATCTGTAATGCACTCATTCTTGCCATACTCAACGCCGCCTGTGCGAGAGCAATGCTGGTCAAAGCACCATTTCCGTTGCAGACGGCCTACTGGCTGACGGGCGGGGCGTTCGCGCTGATTACGGTGGTGTTTCTGATGCGTGCTCTGGTGGTCGCTGTTTCGGCGCATGGCACTTATACGCTTTATGCGCCGCTTCCCATCAATCCGCTGACCTTTTTCGCCGGCAGCATTATTCAAATGACGCTGGCGTTTGGCTTCGTACTGATCATTAATTATCAGATTGCCGGTGATTTACATCGGCTTGCTGCGCGCGATAGCTTGACCGGCGTGCTTAATCGTCGGCAACTCGAGGAAGACTTTTCGCATCTGCGCGCTCTTTACCTGCGTTCTGGTGGGGTGCTGTCTTTCATGATGATCGATGTCGATCACTTCAAACACGTGAATGACAAGTACGGCCATTTGACGGGCGACGAAGTGCTGCGCCGACTGGTAGCCGTGATCGAGGCCACGATCCGGAAGCAGGATTATCTGGCGCGCTATGGGGGAGAAGAGTTCTGTATCCTGCTGCCAGCCACCACTGAAGATGAAGCTGCGGTGATCGCAGAGCGTCTCCGCCACAATTATGCCGAGACTTCCATGGGCCAAGAGGATAAGCCGTGGTTCAGCACCATCAGCATCGGCGTGACCGATTCTTTGCAATCGGGTTTTGAATTCCACACGATGATTGCTGCGGCTGATCGTGCGCTTTATTTTGCCAAGGAAAGCGGACGTAACAAGGTGGTGATTAGTTCTACCCTGTAATCTCTGACGATTCCAGTCTGGCAGGACTTTGGATTATCATGCGTTAATAACCGCGTGGTTTTCCGGAGATGATGATGTTGCGTATTCGCGCCCTTGTGATGGCTTTCCTGTTTTTCCAACTGTTGGCGTCACATGCCGTGCACGCAGCCTACATCAATCAGTTTACCCCGCAGGGCGAAGTGAAGGATGCCAATCGCGCCACGGCGGTATTCAGCGACGATATGGTGCGGCTGGGTGCAACCGATGGCGCGTCGCCGTTCCGGGTGGCCTGTTCCGCGCCCGGTAATGGTCGCTGGAGCGATCCGCGCACCTGGAACTACACCCTGCAGCGGGATATGGAGCCAGGCGAGCATTGTAGTTTCTTCCTGAATCCTGACCTGAAGACGCTTTCCGGCAAGGGCGTTTCCGGTCAGGCCGAGTACGTCATCATGACTCCGGGCCCGTGGGTCAGTCGTCTGCAGCCTTATAAAAACAGCCGCATTGAAGAAGATCAGATTTTCCTCATCACGCCGCGCATGGCGGTCAAACCGGAAAGCGTCGAGGCACACGCTTGGTGCGAAACTGAAGGTGTCGGAGAACGGCTGTCGCTGAAGGTTCTGCCAGACAGCGATTTTCAGAAGATTTTGCGAGGCCTGCTTCAGAACGCAGAGCCTGGCCAATTTGCCGCCCAGTGCGCCCACAAACTGCCGCCCGGCACCAAGATGAAACTGATGTGGGGCAAGGGCTTGGAAAGCACTTCCGGCGCTACGGTGAAGGATGACGATGCATACGCGTACGAAGTCCGAGTGCCTTTCCGTGCCGAATTTACCTGCGAGCGCGAGAAGCCTTCTGCACCCTGTTCGCCGCTGTCCGATCTGCGATTAACCTTTACCGAGCAGGTCTCGTGGAAGCAGGCTGGTCAGATCCGGCTGGCGACGTCCAAGGGTGATCTCAAGCCTTGGCGTGCCAAGGATGCGCGCGAAGATGAAGTGAGCGAAGTGCTGTTCAAGGGGCCGTTTGCTTCTGGTCTTGAGGCAACGCTGAAAGTGCCCCAGAACTTGACCGACTACAGCGGCCGATCGCTGACTAACGCGTCGAGTTTTCCCTTGAAAACACGTGTCGGACAACTTCCTCCACTTGCGAAGTTCTCAGCCTCCTTCGGTATTCTGGAACTCAAGGAAGGCGGCGTGCTGCCGGTAACCCTGCGTAATGTTGAGGGTAAGGTCGCCATGCGCGTGCGCCGTTTCGACAATGCGGACGGCATGATCGACGTGACACGCAGCCTGAACCAGTTTGAGCACCAGACGCGCGAATTGCCGAAGAAGGCCAGAAAACGCCCGCTGCCGGATGATGAGGATGAGCCGCCGGCACCGGTCGATGTGAATTACCCGCGCGAGCTGTCCTTCCTGCAATCGGCTGATGAGGCGCCCCCACAGCAACTGCCCAAGCCCAACGGCGCACAGGCCTTCGAAGTGGTCGGCATTCCACTGCAGAAGCCCGGGTTCTATGTGGTGGAGCTTGAAAGCCGGCTTCTGGGCGCAGCGCTGTTGACTCAGCCTGACGCCAAAAATCCGCGGCCCATGTATGTGCGCACCACGGCGCTGGTGACCGACATGGCGGTGCATTTCAAGAAGGGCCGCGATTCCAGTCTGGTGTGGGTGACTTCGCTCTCCAATGGCAAACCGGTCGCCGGGGCTGACGTCAAGGTGACCGATTGCAAGGGCAGCACGTTGTGGCAGGGTAAAACGGATGCACAGGGCCGCGCCATGATTGATGCCGAGCTGAACCAGCGCGGCAATTGCGACCTTGATGAATCAGTGTTCTACGCCAGCGCCAGCAAGGGCGAGGATTTCTCGTTCGCCCGCTCCGACTGGAACCGCGGTATTGAGCCATGGCGTTTCAATGTCGATACCTGGGCTTCACTCGAAAGCCCCAAGGTGCATACCATTCTTGACCGCACCTTGCTGCGCGCCGGGGAAACAGTCTCGATGAAGCACATCGCCCGGCTGACCAATGCCAAGGGTTTTGCCTACCCCGACCCTGCCAAACTGCCGAAGGAAATGACCATTTCGCTGGTCGGCGGCGAGGATGAATTCAAGCTACCGCTCAAGTGGGATGCGCGTGGCGTAGCGGTGAGCCAGTGGAAGATTCCCGAGACTGCCAAGCTGGGTTCGTACGAGGTCAAGGTGACCAACGGCTGGCAGTCCAGCGCCGAATTCCGCGTATCCGACTTCCGCCTGCCCGCCTACAAGGGCTTCATCAGCCCTGCCAAGCCACGTCTCGGTGGCGTTAATGAAGTCCCGGTGAATCTGTCGCTGGCCTACCTCAACGGTGGCGGAGCCAGCGGTCAGAACGTGCAGGTGTCGAGCATGCTGGAGCGCAGCTATCTCTACCTCCGCGAATTCCGTGAGTTCAATTTCCATGTGCCCAGTGATGGCGATGCCAACCACGAATTGGTGGCCGACAAGGTGGAGATCAAACTCGATAAGCACGGCGAGGCCAGGACCAGCATCAAGTTGCAGGGCAAGGTGTACGCGCCCATGACCATGACGTCGGAGATGACCTTTCCCGACCCGAACGGCGAAATCCAGACCATTTCCAGCCAGACCGAACTATGGCCGGCGGAAGTGGCGGTGGGCGTACGCGTCAAGGACGAGGGCGGTAGTCGTGGCAAGCGCGTGGTTCAGGCCGTGGCGTTGAACCTGCAGAGCAAGCCTGCAGCCAACGTGGCGATCCGGATCAGTGCGACGCGCCAGATGAGCTACACGCATCGCAAACGCATTGTTGGGGGGTTCTACAGCTACGAAACGGATACTCAGAATGAAGACCTGGGTGAGGTCTGCGCCGGCAAGTCCGATGCGCGTGGCTACCTGACCTGTGAAATTGCCTCCAGCAAGCCCGGCGATATCACGCTACTGGCCGAGGCAAAGGATGGCAATGGCAACGTGACCCAATCCGGCACCTCGTTTTGGTCTTCCGGCGACGGCGATGTGTGGTTCGATCAGGAAGATCAGGATCGCATGGAAATCTCGCCGGCCAAGCGCGAATACCAAGCCGGTGAAACGGCGAAATTCACGGTGCATACGCCTTTCCGCGAAGCGACGGCGTTGATTGCTGTCGAGCGCGAGGGCGTGGTCGAAACCTTTGTGCGCAAGCTGGAACGGCACGATCCGGTGGTCGAAATTCCGGTCAAGGCCGAGTGGGGGCCGAACGTGTTCGTTTCGGTGCTGGCGGTGCGCGGCCGGTTGCGCGAAACGCCGTGGTATTCCTTCCTGCAGTGGGGCTGGCGCACGCCGGTGGAGTGGTATCGCGAATTCAAGTCCGGCGTGCCGCAACCGACAGCCATGGTCGATCTGGCCCGGCCCGGCTACAAGTTTGGTCTGACGGAAATCCAGGTCGGCAAAGCTGGCGTCGAACTCAAGGTCAAGGTGGATGCTGACAAGCCGGCCTACGCTCCGCGACAAACCGCCAAGGTGAAGATCAAGGTCGCGTTGCCGGACGGCAAGGCGCCGCCCGCCGGTTCAGAAGTGGCAGTAGCTGCGGTGGATCGCGCGCTGCTTGAACTCGCCCCCAACCAGACTTGGGAACTGCTCGATGGCATGTTGCAGGAGCACGCCTACCTGGTTGAAACCTCGACTGCCCAGATGCAGGTGGTGGGTAAGCGCCACTTCGGCAAAAAGGCGCTGCCGGCAGGCGGTGGCGGCGGCAAGCTGATCTCGCGTGAACTCTTCGATACGCTGCTGTACTGGAACCCCAAGGTGAAGCTGGATGCCAAGGGCGAAGCCACGGTCAGCGT
>Ga0265327_10005182_pt1 | contig 11028 bp, 7 predicted proteins | sample 41621metaG_FD_202089 | JGI IMG/M metagenome (GOLD analysis project Ga0265327, IMG submission 202089) | Rhizosphere microbial communities from Carex aquatilis grown in University of Washington, Seatle, WA, United States - 4-16-21 metaG | ecosystem: Host-associated > Plants > Roots > Rhizosphere >... | reverse complement strand
ACGCTAAAGGCCTTCCCGCTATGGATTACCTTTTGTTTGGAATGTCAAAAGAAAATACGAGCCTTTTAGTCAGATACACAACAGATAATGCAGCTGCAAAAAGGAAAGCTTATCTGGCCGCTCTTTCGGCTTCTATGAAAACAAATGCTTCTGCCGTTCTTAATGGTTGGAATAACTATATGACTACATTTTTAAACGCAAGCGGAACAGATGTTGGCAGCTCTCTTGGACAATTAATCAATGAACTGGATGAAGATCTTGAAATCTTGAAAAATTATAAGATTGGTCTTCCTTTGGGAAAACAAAGCATGGGCTCTCCTTTTCCCGGTAAAGTGGAAGCTTATTATTGCGGCATTTCCTCTGAATTAGCGGTTCTGCATCTTAAATCAGTTCAATCTATTTATGTGGGAAAGGGCCTGGCGGAAGGTAATCTACTGGGACTGGATGACAACCTAGGTGCCATAGACGCAAAATACAATAACGGTTCGCTAAATGTTGCTATTGCGAACCAGTTCACCGCAGCAATAAATAAAATGCAGGCTGTTCCAGATCCTCTTTCAAATTCTATTATAAACAACCAGGCCTTGGTTAATGCTGCTTACGTTGAAATACAAAAGTTGGTAGTCTTGTTGAAAACAGACATGCCTTCTTCGTTAGGCATTTTAATTACGTACGAAGATAATGACGGAGATTAAAAAAATGTTTGAGCTTTTAAAATCTAAATTTTATTTTTCTTTCCAATCTCAAAGGCGCATTGCGCCTCTTGTTGTTTTAAGAATAATTTTCGGATTGCTTATGTTTTTTAGCACCTTACGTTTTTTATGGAAAGGATGGGTGAAAGATTTTTACATAACACCTCATTTTCATTTTACATTTTATGGTTTTGATTGGGTAAGACCTTTTGGAGAACACGGCATGTATCTTTTGTTTACCCTAATGCTTGTTAGTTCTTTATGTATTGCCCTCGGTTTGTTTTATCGGATTTCAAGCGTTCTTTTTTTTCTCACTTTCACCTATGTAGAATTAATTGACAAAACGTATTACCTCAATCATTATTATTTTATTTCTCTCATCGCATTTTTAATGACGCTTGTTCCCGCGAACCGATGTTTTTCATTGGATGTCCTGAGAAATCCGGACAAAGAAGTAACGCAGGTACCTGCATGGACGATCACCATTTTTAAATTACAGCTTTTGATTGTGTATTTGTTTGCAGGAATTTCGAAGATCAACTCAGACTGGCTCTTTGAGGCTATGCCTTTAAAGATATGGCTTCCGGCTAATGCGCATTTATCTCTCATAGGACCTCTGCTTGAAAAGGAAGTAACGGCTTATGTCTTCAGTTGGTTTGGAATGCTCTTCGATATTTTCATTGTATTTTTTCTTTTAAATAATTCCACAAGAACGGTTGCTTATTTTTTTGTTATTCTTTTTCACGTTTTTACCGCCTGGTTTTTTAAGATCGGCATGTTTCCATTCGTGATGATGAGTATGACACTAATTTTTTTTTCTGAATCTTTTCATTCAAAGATTATCCAACAATTGCGTCGCTTTTTGGGAAGAGGCCTTACTAGTCGGGAACCAAAGCAAAATCTTGACTTTAAGATTTATTCGCCTCTAAGAAAAAAAATAATTTGTTCTATCCTGATCGTTTATTTTATCTTTCAAATTATAATTCCCTTCCGTTATCTTTTGTATCCTGGTAAATTATTGTGGACAGAAGAAGGTTATCGTTTCTCCTGGCGTGTGATGTTAATGGAGAAAAGTGGAACCCCTTTTTTCCACGTGAAAGATCCTGAAACCGGCAGAAGCACTGAAGTCAATAACAGGAATTTTCTCACTGCTTTCCAGGAAAAAATGATGTGTACACAGCCGGACATGATTTTGCAGTACGCACATTATCTAAAGAATGAATATAAAAAGAAGGGAATTGAAGATCCCATTGTAACGGTGGAAGATTACATAAGTCTGAACGGAAAAGGGAGCAGGTTATACATAGACACTGCGGTGGATCTCGCAGGCGAAATAGAAACCCTGGCCGCAAAAAAATGGATTCTTCCTTATAATGAAAACGAATTAAGTAAATGAGAAGAAAAATTCAGTATATAGTTTTATGTATCCTGCTGGTTTCACTTGCAAATGCGCAGGTTTATTCAGTAAGTGGGAAAATTACACAGAATGGAACTTCCGAAGCCAAGCCTTTTGTAAAGGTAACTTTGTTAGGAACAAATTACGCCACGCTTTCTGATATAGATGGAAATTATAAAATAGAAAATGTTAAACCTGGTTCTTACACCTTGCAGACTGCCTCTGTCGGCTATAAAAACAGCTTAAAAACAATTGGAATTTTATCTAAAAATATTAAACTCGATCTTGAGTTAAGTCCGGGAGCCATTGAAATAAGTGAAGTAGTGATACAGGCAGAAAAGGACAAAACCTTTGGTATCACAAGACTTAAAGATGTGGAAGGAACTTCCATTTATGCTGGAAAAAAAAGTGAAGTAATTGTGATGGATGATATCACCTCCAATAAAGCGACCAATAACACACGACAAATTTATTCTAAAATAGCAGGGCTAAATATCTGGGAAAATGATGGTGCAGGAATTCAACTGGGAATAGGGGGAAGGGGCCTCAGTCCAAATCGTGTAGCTAATTTCAATACACGTCAGAATGGATACGATATGAGTGCAGATGCGTTAGGTTATCCCGAAAGTTATTACTCCCCTCCCGCAGAAGCCATTGATAGAATAGAAATAGTGCGGGGAGCAGCCTCCCTTCAATACGGGACGCAGTTTGGTGGTATGGTGAATTTTAAATTAAAAGAAGGAGCCGAAGATAAAAAGATCCAGGTTGTTTCGAGGCAGACAGTTGGCTCTTGGAATTTTTTAAACACGTTTAACAGCATTGGCGGCAAGGAAAAAAAAATTCAGTATTATGTTTTTTATCAACGCAAATCGGGTGATGGTTGGCGACCAAATTCTGAATTTAAAGTCAACAACGCTTATGCTTCTATAGTTTATAGGGCAAACGAAAAATTATCGGTTACCTTGCAATACACCTTTATGGATTACCTGGCGCATCAACCAGGGGGATTAACAGATAGGGAGTTCGCTGTAGACCCACATCAATCAATAAGAAACAGAAACTGGTTTGGTGTTAACTGGAATTTAGGAGCTTTGCTTTTTGATTATAAAATAAATGATCACCTCAAAATAAACTCCCGTTTTTTTGGATTAATGGCAAGTCGTTCTGCGTTGGGAATTTTGAATTATATTGAGCGCCCAGATCCTTTAAAGGCAAGAGATCTGTGGATCGATCATTATAACAATTTTGGGAACGAGACGAGACTTCTTTACACCTACAATTTTTTTAAAAAACCTTCAACCCTGGTTATTGGTGAACGCTATTATAATGGATTCACAAATAGAACGCAAGGTTTGGGTAATGATGCTTCAACAGGAAATAGATCTGATTTTTCTTATGTAAATCCGAATGATCTTGAAGAATCCAAATATTCTTTCCCCAATAATAATTTATCTTTCTTTGCGGAGAACATCATCAATCTGAATTCTAAGCTAAGTCTAATACCTGGTGTACGTTTTGAAAGAATTCAAACGAGGGCAGATGGGTATTATAATATTGCTAATTCAGATCTAGCCGGAAATATTATTTTCAGTCAGCCAGTAAATGAAAAAAGAAATAACACGCGTTCCTTTATAATTGGCGGCCTTGGACTAAGTTATAAGAAAAATAGTAATTTCCAGATGTACGCTAACTTCTCGCAAAATTATAGGGCTATTAATTTTAATGATATGCGCGTGGTAAATGTCAATTTAGTGATAGATCCTAATTTAAAGGATGAAAAGGGATATTCTACCGATATTGGTATACGAGGAAATAAGAATGGAATACTCAATTACGACATTAGTTGTTTTCTGTTATTTTACAACAATAGAATCGGTACCGTTCAAAAAGCAGATCTTAATACTTACCGTTTTCGCACAAACATATCTCAATCAAGAAATATCGGTATTGAATCGTTTGTTGAATTAGACATCTGGAAATTAATTAAAAAAGAAAATGCTAAAATGAAAGTAGCGATCTTCTCTAATTTCGCCTATATTGATGCAAGGTATATAAACAGTAAAGAAGCAGCCTATAGAAATAAAAAAGTAGAGCTCGCTCCAAACGTTATTTTTAAAACTGGTTTAAATTTTAAACAAAAAAAATTCTCTTTCAGTTATCAGTTTTCTTATACCAGTCAACAGTTTACAGACGCTACCAACACTAAAATCGACCCACATTCAATCAGCGGCCTTATTCCGTCTTATTATGTAATGGACTTAACTGCCGAGTATGTAGTCAGTAAAATTTTCTCTGTGCATGGCAGTATTAATAACATTTCGAATAATATGTATTTTACCCGCAGAGCGGATAGTTACCCAGGTCCTGGCATTATCCCTTCGGATGCACGAAGTTTTTATTTTACGCTTCAGGTGAAGATTTAAGAAGTATAACCAATAGCGATCCTATTTACCCTAAATCGACTATTGATAAAGATTGCCTGTCCATTGTTTAATACGATTAAAAATTTTACAAAAAAAAGCAGTCGAAAGAATCGCGGATATTGCGCTATGGGATGCGTCGGGCTTGGCTCTTTTTTCACGCCTGCCTCTTATGGCGCGAAAAAAAGCCGAGGCGATAGCCGAGCCCAGAGCAGCCCGGTTCCGAAGCAGCAAAACAGTGAGGAACGAACGTAGTTTTGCGCTTTCGGAAGGCGCCCAAAAAATTGTAAAGATCTTGTAAGACAGAACTCAAGTTGGGATATCAATTAAATTTTAGTCTGAGTTTTAAAAATAAGTCGAAAATCCAAATTGAAATCCTGCGGTTTTCGTTGCCGGATTTCCTAAGATGTCTGTCTGCCAGTGATAACGGTAGTTCAAACGTATCACGGTTTGTGGCGATGGTCGAAAACTAATTCCGGGAACAACTGCGAATATGTGATCAGAAATAGTTTCATTGGTTTCTCTGAATTCTCCGACATTAAAATCTGCATATTCTAAACGGGCCGCAACATTCACCGTACTGTTTTCCCAGCCAAATATTTTTCGCCGGATAATCGGTTGCACAAGATCTATAAACCCTCCTTGCTGTTTGTTACCAAATTGCTGACTGTAAGTGCTGGGAACATCTATCAGGGCCCAGACCCATTCTCCGGTGACGTATGTTTTTAATCGGTAAAGTCTTGTGTTGAAATCAACCGCGAAAAGATCTACTCTTCTTTTTTTGTCAAGTGTTATTCCGTCTTCTTTAAATTTATTGTAAACGCCTCCCATCCATGACAAACCAATTTCTCCTATTTTTCTTTGTCGTAGTGCTGTTTTAGCCGTAATTAGAGGGACACCATTAAAGCTTTCTCCAAATCGTTCTGGATTATTTTTACTCGCAGCCAGCCAGGTCCGGTTTTGAGTATTGGAAATAATCTTATCGTCAAATCCATTGGTAGCATATAATTCATAGGCCCACACAAAATTATTACGGGCGTACTTTCCATATATCCCGAAACCAGCATTGCTAAAGGTAGAAGGAATGATAGCGGTAGCTGAAATGGGACGTGAAATGAATTCCCATTTTGGTCCATCGTGATTTTGATTAAATGCGCCAATGGGATTCATGATGACTCCGCCTCTCAGATTTAGCAGAGGATGTAGTTCCACATCCATAGAAGCAAATTCTATCGAGACTTCTTTTCCTCCTTCTTCGAATTCAATTTCAGATAAAAATTTTATTCTTTTTTTAATACTGGAAGAAAGAAAAATGGTCATGCGTGGAATTTGAAAAGATAAGCCTTCACTTACTCCATTGGTAACAAAATAACTGCTGTTGGCTTCGAGGTATCCGCCAATGGCAACAGGCACTTTGCCCATTTGTAAAAATGGACGGTTGTAAACTGCATCCATATTTAATTTCATTTTAGAAGTGTCAACAGGTATTCTTTTTATAAACGCAGTATCATTTTGAGAGTTAGCATAAAATGTTTGTATTAATAAAAAATAAAGAATAATTTTTTGCATATTAACTAAGGCTTATGTAAATGTTTTTTTCATCGTGTGTCACTTTAAAAGCCTGTAATCGTTGTTCAGCGGGACCTTGCAGGACCAGGCCACGGTTATCAAATTCGCTTCCATGAGCGGGACAACTTAAAATGTCTCCACTCATGGTCAGTTCATTATTTTGATGACTGCACCGAAGAAGTAATGCGCTATATTCCGTATCCGTGAAACGATAGATCGCAAGCGGGAAATCAAAATTTTCAGGTTTAGTTAAAATGCTTTTTCGGTAAATGATTTTGTCTTTTTTAAGAATGCTGAATGCTCTTTTTTCAATAACAAGTCGCGAGCTTATTAGGGTGCCCTGTACATGAAGGGTTGGTTTGCACGCCTCTAACTGAGTCAGTCCAATTAACGTGAGACAGGAGCCTCCACATGTTTTTATAAATTCTTTTCTATTCATTAAAGACTCGCTAAAAATTTAAGTAGATTTTGTTTATCGGTGTCAGATAAATTCTGATAGTTTAATTTGCTTTGCTGTCCCTCGCCTCCGTGTAATAAAATGGCTTCGCCAATACTTTCAGCCCTACCATCGTGCATCAGGTAATAAGAGCCTCCCTGTGAATTTTTAGATAAACCTAATCCCCAAAGCGCTGGTGTTTTCCATTCGGAGGTTTTCGCAGAACCTTCTGTATACCCGTCATCCAGACCAGTTCCCATGTCGTGAAGTAACAGGTCGGTGTAAGGATAAAAAGTTTTATTGGAAAGTGCTGTAATAGCATTCTCACTTGTTTTTAGTTGTGAACGATGGCATTTTTCACAGCCGGTGGAAATAAAAATTTGCTTACCTGATTGGATCTCGGGATTATTTTGGTTACGCGGAATTGGAGCCTTCAAAGTCCGCAAATAAAAAATAACATTGTGAATAGTAACATTACTCACTTCCGGATCAACTACTTGTTTTGAATACGTGTCTTTGGATTCGAAACTCGAGTTTACCCCCATGTCCTGATTATAAGCATTAGCGGTCTGTTGCAGTAAATCATAAGCAGCACCTTTTCTTCCAAATCTTCCAATGTGTTTTTGATTTTGTTCAACACTCTCTTTCCGGTAATCGCAATAAGATGGAACGTAAATCCAATTCGGCACACCTGAAATACCATCGCCATCCAGATCTAAAGGATCAGCCATGCTAAGTATATCTGCATCACTCACGGCATCCAGGTATCCAAGACCTGTGTTAGCGGGTGGAAGTATTTTGGTGCTAGTTGCACCCGCAGGAATGGTCTCAGGCACATATCCCGGTAAAGCGCGGTTTTGAAGTTGCGGCCCTCCTTTTTCTAAAAATAAATTTCCGCTACTGTCGTTTTGTCCAAAGCGTGTGAGTGTAGTAAAAGGATGTCCTCTACCATCACCTGCATGACAACTACCACAAGATGTAGATACAAAAATGGGACCTAATCCGTTTTCCTGTGTAAATATATCTTTATTAAAAGCTGCATCTCCTCTTATAAAACGTTGTCTTTCTTCCAGGCTTAATCCTTCAATAGGTCCATCCAGCAAATCCTCTTCCTTCAAGGCCTGTGGTGCTATTTTTTTACAGGCTATGGCAATTAAAAGTAATCCTATGCAAAATAAAGAAATATAGTTTTTTGACATCTTAATTTTTACGACAAATGTAAATCGTATTTAATACGATATAATTATTAAATTTGGTATACCTAATTATTTAATTATGCGTAATGAAACTATAGAAAATTATTTAAAAACGATTTACAACCTCTCGCAGGACAATAAGTTTGCAGTGGGAAATTTAAAGCTTGCAAAAAAACTCAACATCAAACCCTCTTCGGTAACAGAATCGGTAAGAAAATTACACGAATTAAAATATGTGGTTTACGAAAAATCCTATGGTACGCGCTTAACAGCAGCCGGAGCCAAAATGGCAATTGGCATTGTAAGACGTCACAGGATCTGGGAAACGTATCTTGCCAAAGAATTAGGTTTTGGATGGGACGAGGTGCACGAAATCGCAGAAGAATTAGAGCACGTTAAAAATGATAAACTGATAAGAAAACTTTCCGAAATATTAGGCAACCCTAATTACGATCCGCATGGTGATCCTATTCCCGATGAAAAGGGCAGGTTTAAAAAAAGTAATTTTTTAAATATGTCGGAAGTAAAGCCGGGTCGCCGTTACAAGATCATGGGTGTATCCGATCACTCTCCCGCGTTTTTAAAATATTTGGAAAGAAATAAATTAATAATTGGAGTTGAGATTTTCATAAAATCCATTGAAGAATTCGACAGCTCTCTTATTATCCAATGTGCGGGAAAAGAATTAAACATCACCCCAAAAGTATCAGAAAACATAATTGTGGAAGGGAAGTGAAGGAATGGCCAACTGCTAAATTGATCTTAGTGTTTCTCAATGTACTTAGTGTCTTAGTGGTCTATAGTAAAAAACCTATTTAACCGCTACCTTTTTTTGAGTATAAGAATATGCCGAAAAATAACCGAGCCCCCCGTTACTGATATTACTTACCGGATTAGCAGGGGGAGAAGATAAAAGCGGATTCAGATCTCCCTGCGCATTCGCAAGTGTATTATAAAATTCAAAAGCACCTTTGTCGATACATTCAAGATTTACAGTCACCGTATCAAATTGAGTAAAATTAGCTCTAACGGTCATTGCCATGGGCTGCCCATCCGTCAGCCTGTCATCTATAACCCGTGCATTTGTCGAGAAATTTTCTTGACCCAATTTTGAAGAATACCTTATCATGTAGTAATTACTAATACCTCCTGGATCAGTGAAATGGCAGGTCATGCGGTAGCCGTTGTTTCTTGTTGAACTAAAAGTTAGAGAATCAATAGGAACAGGATAGGGCATGGTAGAGCTGGAAGTATATTCTTTTCCTTCGTAATTTATTTTTAAAATGTATGTCCTTCCAGGTATACCAGTTATTAGCAATTGATAGTTACCGATTGCATTTTGATTGAGTGTTTTTGTATTACCGGCGCTATCAGAAATACTAACAGTAGCTCCATTAAGAATTGGGAAATTATTCGAATCGTAGTAATTGATGGTGCCATTTAATTGAACAACACAGCCCATTTCGAGATTATTTATATTGCCCTGCACTACGATACCATTAGAACCATTTTTTAAATCGAGCTTTACAACTTTTTCGCAGGAACTAAAAGTAATTGCCATAATTAAAGAGAGTATGTATATAATTTTCGACATGATTTAAAATTTAAAATTATACGTAATAGATGGAACAACTCTGAATAACGACAACTGAACAGCCTGTGTTTTTGAGGGATCGTTCGGGTCTTGTTGAAAGGTAATGGAGTAAACGTTTTGATGTCCGTAAACATTATACACAGAAAAATTCCAGTTGGATTCAAATTTAGTTGTTTTCCTTGCCTGCCAGGTAAGACCAACATCCATGCGGTGATAGGCGGGCATCCGGTAAGCATTACGTTCGCTGTATAGATTCGTCACCTGCCCATTGATCTCGTATTTTCCGCTTGGGAAAGTAACGGCATTGCCTGTGTGATAAACCCAGACTGCTGAAAAAGAAACTCTTTTACTAATCTCATAAATACCAACGATGGAAATGTCATGAATAATATCTTGTTTGGCAGAATAAGGTTTGCCGTTATTAATGGCATCAAACTGCCGAATCGACCTGGCCAGCGTATACCCGATCCATCCATTAAATTTTCCGTATTTTTTTTTCAGAAAAAACTCAGCGCCATAAGCCCAGCCGCGTCCGTACAGTAACTGTGACTCCACATTTTTATTTAACGTTAGATTTGCTCCGTCCACGTAATCTATCTGGTTAGCCATCGACTTGTAATACACTTCTACCGATGCCTGGTACATGTTCTCTTTAAAGTTTTTGAAATAACCAAGCGCATATTGATCACCAATTTGTGGTTTTACATTATTGCTGCATGGCACCCACAGGTCAATAGGCGTGGAAGAAGTAGTATTCGAAAGCAAATGTAGATACTGGTAAATGCGGTTGTAAGAAGCTTTTAAGGAACTGGATGCGTTTAAAACATATACGGCAGATAACCTCGGTTCCCAACCAAAATAAGTTTTTCCAATTTGATTTGTTTTATAAATTGTAGAATCAATCGCAGTGCCATCGCTGTTGTATGTATAAGCTGTGCCCGGACCGAGTGTTGTGTACATCGAGTACCTGAGTCCATAATTTACCGTTAAACGTGTGTTGATTTTAAATTCATCAGAAATGTAGAGTGCGTTTTCAAGTCCGTGTTTTCGTTCAATGGTTCTTGCCAACCTTACTGGCCCGAAGCTAGAGGCTGTTCCGGTGGTAACTTCTCCGGGTATAAAGGTGTGTGAGATTGAATTGAATCCGAATTTTATTTTGTGGCGCGAATTTGCGAAATATTGAAAATCTTCTTTAAGACCGAAATCCTGGATTCCTGATTTTATTTTAAACTGCGCATCACCCGCTCCAAGCACTATTTGATAATTATAATTAGTGAAAATGAAAGAACTATTCAAAAATAATTTGTCGTTAAACAAATGATTCCAGCGAAGCGTACCGGTTGCGTTGCCCCAATTGATCCCGAAGCTTCTGTTCGTATTATTGGCGAAGTTAAAATTATCCCTGCCAAAATAACCTGATAAGAAAACACGGTCTTTAGAACTCAGTTGATAATTCGCTTTTAAATTAAAATCATAAAAATAAAGTTGGATGTTTTTTAATTGAGCATTTCCTGAAAGCTTTAAAAACAAGTCGGCATAAGTTCTTCTGCCAGAAATAATAAAAGAACCTTTGCCTTTTTTAATCGGAGCTTCAATGGTTAAGCGGGAGGAAATAAGACCTATTCCGCCGGTTACCGATAGTTTCTTATTGTTTCCGTCGTTCATTTTTACGTCGAGTACCGATGAAATTCTTCCACCGTATTCGGCAGGAATGCCACCTTTAAA
>Ga0265327_10005180_pt1 | contig 11033 bp, 9 predicted proteins | sample 41621metaG_FD_202089 | JGI IMG/M metagenome (GOLD analysis project Ga0265327, IMG submission 202089) | Rhizosphere microbial communities from Carex aquatilis grown in University of Washington, Seatle, WA, United States - 4-16-21 metaG | ecosystem: Host-associated > Plants > Roots > Rhizosphere >... | reverse complement strand
ACTGCGATCCCGGCGGCGAAGAGCGTCAGCCGCAGGGACGACAGCGCATCCGCATTGACGATCGCCGCCCAATAGGGGCCAAAGCCGCGGCTCAACGCCTCGGTGAGCACGATGAGGAGCGGCAGAGCCAAGAAGAGAACCAGGAAGACCACGCCGGTTGATATCAGCAGCCAGCGGATGACCGGGCCTTCCGTGGTTGCTTGTTGGGCCGGGGAGCTGATTGCCATGACTCAACCTGCCTGGAAACGAAGCTGCCGCCAGCGCTGCAGCATGTTGAGACCGAGGAGCAGCAGGAACGAGGTCACCAGCATCACCGATGCGATGGCGGTGGCGCCGGCATAGTCGTATTGCTCCAGCTTGACGATGATGAGCAGCGGCACGATCTCGGAAACGCCGGGGATATTGCCGGCGATGAAGATGATCGAGCCATATTCCCCGACCGCGCGGGCGAAGGCGAGGGCGAAGCCCGTGGTCAAGGACGGCATCAGCATCGGCAGGATCACCAGCCGGAAGGTCTGCCACCGCGACGCGCCCAGGCTCGACGAGACTTCCTCCACCTCGCGCTCGATGTCTTGAAGCACCGGCTCCACCGTGCGCACGACGAAGGGCAGGCCGATGAAGATCATGGCGACGATCACGCCCAATGGGGTGAAGGCGATGTGGATGCCGTATTCGGCGAAGAGCGAGCCGATCCAGCCCTTCGGCGCGTAGAGGGCGGTCAAGGCGATGCCGGCGACCGCTGTCGGCAGCGCGAAAGGCAGATCGACCATGGCATCCAGGATCTTGCGCATCGGAAAGTCGTAGCGCACCAGGATCCAGGCCACCACCAGGCCGAAGACGGTGTTGATGGCGGCGGCGATCAGCGAGCCGCCGAAGCTCAACCGATAGGCGGCGAGCACCCGGTCGCTGAAGGCAACCTCAAAGAAATGCTCCCACCCCATTCCCATGCTCCGCAGGAAGATCGCGGAGAGCGGGATCAGGACGATGAGGCTGAGATAGAGGAGGCTAAAGCCCAGGGTCAGGTTGAATCCGGGAAGTACGGTCGATCTCTTGAGGAGGATGCGGGCGCTCATGGCGGTTTTTCGGATTTCCTTAGCGTTTCGTGATCTGGTCGAAGATGCCGCCATCGCTGAAGTGCAGCTTCTGTGCCGTTTTCCAGCCGCCGAAGCTGGCGATGTCGAATAGCTCCACCTTCGGGAAACGCTCGGCATATTTGGCGGCGATGAGCGGATCGCGCGGGCGGTAGAAATTCCGGGCCACGATCTCCTGTCCCTCGGGGCTGTAGAGGTAGGCGAGATAGGCTTTGGCGACGGCCTCGGTGCCATGCGCCTTCGCGTATTTATCGACCACGGCGACCGGCGGCTCGGCCAGGATGCTGAGCTTGGGCATCACCACCTGATACTTGCCGTTGCGGGCTTCGCGGATCGCCAGCGCGGCCTCGTTCTCCCAGGCCAGCAGCACATCGCCGATGCCCCGCTCGACGAAGGTCGTGGTCGAGCCACGGGCGCCGGCATCGAGGATCGGGACATTCCGGTAGAGTGCCGCCACGAAATCCTTGGTCTTGGCCTCGTCGCCGCCGAACTTGTCCCGCGCATAGCCCCAGGCGGCGAGATAGTTCCAGCGGGCACCGCCCGAGGTTTTCGGATTGGGGGTGATGACCTCCACGCCGGGGCGCACGAGATCGTCCCAATCCTTGATGTGTTTCGGATTCCCGTCCCGCACCAGGAACACGATCGTCGAGGTGTAGGGCGTGCTGTTGTCGGGAAGCCTCGTCTGCCAATCCTTGCCGACGGCACCGCCATGTTCGGCGATCGCGTCGATATCGCCGGCGAGGCCCAGGGTCACGACATCGGCATCCAGCCCGTCGATCACCGAACGCGCCTGCTTGCCCGATCCGCCATGAGACTGGTTGATGGTCACCGTCAAGCCGGTCTCGGCCTTCCAGTGCCGGGCGAAGGCGGCGTTGTAATCCTGATAAAGCTCGCGGGTCGGATCATAGGACACGTTCAGCAACGTCACTTCCGCCGGGGCAGCCCTGGAAACAACGCCGCCCCCGGTCACGGCAGCCAGGGAAATCATAGCCAGGGAAATCACAGCCAGGGCAGTGGCCGCCAGGCGTTTTCTCATGGTCCAGGGTTCCCTCGCCCAAGCGATCGACTCAAGGTTGCAGACATTATCTACGGACTTTATAGGCTGATGTCGCGGCATTTGGGAAGGGGTGTTGAATCCAATTCCGCGTGGCGCGAGATTGTCGTTGCCGTTCCAAATCCAGTTGTCTATCCACAGATTTCGCAGATAGCCGCAGATTCAAGATTAAAGACGAAACACGGCCTTGCCGGCTTTTATCTGCACATATCTGCGGCATCTGTGGATAAAAACAATAAAGGAGGCAGAAAAATGAGGCGATATCTGAGGTGTAGCCTATGACGGCAACAATGCTTTCGGTCCTCATCGTTGCCCGGAACGAAGAACACAATCTTCCCGACTGCCTGGAGAGCGCCAAATTCGCCGATGAAATCGTCGTTGTTCTTGATCGATCCACCGATGGCTCCGCCGAGATCGCGCGCCGGGCAGGGGCGCTTGTTATAGACGGTAGCTGGCCGAATGAAGGCGAGCGCCGCAATGCCGGCATCGCTCAGTGCCGGGGCGAGTGGATTATCGAGCTTGATGCGGATGAAAGAATATCCCCGGAACTGAAGGCTGAATTACGGCGTGTGCTTCCGGGTGCCGAACCCGGATATTACATTATCCCCTTCCATAATTACATCGGGGGGGTCTGGGTGCGCTGGGGCTGGGGGGCCTATAATGGCGTTGCCGCCAAGGCCGCGTTGTTTTCGGGCGGCGCCAAGATTTGGGGCGACGGCGAAGTTCACCCCGGCATTACCTTGACGGGCAATAAAGGACGGATGACCGGCCATATCGAACATTTCGTCGATGCCGATATCGCCGCCATGTTTCAGCGTCTCAACCGATATTCGAGTGCTGCGGCCAGGGATGCCGTCCTGAAAGGCAAACGGCCGCCGGGATTGAGGATTTTGCGGCAGTTCTTCTCGCGCTTTATCCGCTCGTATTGGCAGCGCAAAGGCTATCGCGAGGGCTGGCGCGGGCTGGCTCTCGGCGTCTTCTCAGCACTTTATCCTGTTCTCACCTATATCAAGATCTGTGAGCTGGACAGCCTGCGCGGGCGTTAGACGAGGGCAGCCGGGTGAAAGCCAAACAACCCTCGATCCGGGCCATATGGCGTTGTATGGGGGCGTAGCACCATTGCGCCATTGAACACGGATCGCACGGATATCCACGGATTGACACGGATAAGTAGATATTATGCAAATAACTTCATCTTAATCCGTGTCAATCCGTGGGTATCGGCGTCATCCGTGTTCCTATGGCTCGCTCGCCGATCCTGGCATACCGTTCACCCGATTGCCTTGGCGTTAGGCGCTTCTGTCGTTCAATGCCTTGAACAGAAACGCGGTTGCCGCCAGCGCCGCCCACCAGGAATCGGTGGTGATCTCGAAATTGACGTTTGAGATCACCAGCGCGCAGGAAAACGCGGCATAGGCGAAGGGCCGGATATCCTCCGGCAAACGGGTGACTCGGCGGAGCAGGATGAGCACCGCCGCCAGGGCTATCGCCGTGCCGACGAACCCGCATTCGAGCCAGAGCCCGATCCATTGGTTGTGGGGGTAGATACCCGAATTATCGGCATAGACATAATGGCTCAGTTCTTCGCCGGAGATCGGCACCTGTTTGGCGGTCCAGAATCCCCAGCCGGCGAGAGGCCGCTCAAGAATGCGGGCGCTCATATAATCCCAGATCTCCAATCGATGCAGGGCGGAGACTTTGAGGTGAGTGCCGACGGCCTCGCGCAGGCCCGCGACCAGCCGGACCAGGAAGGGAAAGAGCAGCGCCATGGCCGGAACGGTTACGGCCAAGAGGCGCGCGGTGAATTCAGGCCGGCGCGTGGCAAGGAGAAGCACCACCGAACCGATAATCGCTTCCACCCGTCCGGTCGTGCTGGGGGATAACAGGATCATGGCGAATATGACCGCGCCGATAACGCCGATCATTCGCCAGCCATCGGTTCTCCGTATCCATGCCAATACAGGCCAGACAAAAATCAGAAGGTAATCGATGCCGCGATTATACTTTGTCGGCGCCCATGCATCCGAATGAAGAAAAGCAATTGTATGTAATTTGTACTGAAGGACGATGTCGACGATCACGAATATCGGGCCGATGAGTGTTGCCGCCGCAACGACGTAAAATATCGGCTTTTTCCATTTGGGCTCGATAACCCCGGCACTCAGCAGCGCCAAGGAGGGGATCGAGACCGCCGCGAGTTGCAGGACGCCGCTCAAGCTATGGCGGGGGTCGATCGACCAGAACAGGCTCAGTCCGGACCAGGCCAGCAGACTGGCGGCAAGCGCCGTCAACGGCAGGTCGAGCGTCATGACGGGATGGCGCCGGCCCGCCAATCCGGCCAGGATCATGATACCGGCGAGACCGAACACCAAGGGCGCATAGACGGGGCCATTGACCAAGCCTACCGTCGGCAGGGCGGCAAAAACCGCGAGTGCGGCGGCTTGATCGAGATGTCTCGGTAGCCGGAAACGCATCAAGGCGTCTCGTCGAGAAAGCTTGGCAGCAATTTCAAGGGGGTGGGCGAACCGTTATCCGCGCAAACCGGGCCACGGGGGAGCATCGCCGAAAAATGGCGGTGTGCCAGACGGGGCGGATAATCCCAAATCCCTCGGGCATGCCATTGACCTTCCCGATATTCGAACAGCGCCGCGACCCCCGCCGGAACGTTATCCGGCAGCCCGGCTTGCGTGCAGGAGATCAGGACCAGCGGATATCCCGCCGCCAGAGCCTTGTCGAGGCTGGCGGTGCCTTCCTGGAGGGGGGCGGCATCGGTGGCGATTTCGAGACCGGGCCGGCGTGGCTGCGCAAAGGCGATCACGCCGCGCAGCAGGCTGCCGGTGGCATCGGTGACGTCATTCGGCAGTTGCAGGGCAAGCTTGCCTCCCCCAGGGATTTGGGCGGGGAGACGGGCGGCGGCTTCGGTTCCGATCCGCCAGATTTCCGGCTGCGGCGGGTCGAGATCGTATCGCATCCGGGACAGGAAGATCACGGGGAGCAGAAGCGTAAAGGCGATGGTCCCGGCCACCAGCCGGCGCCGGGATACGTCACTGAGGCGATGGATCAGCTTCAAGGCGAAGGGTCTGGCGGCGACCGTCAGGCCCAGCATGACCGCCAGCGACAATTGTTCCGAATAGCGGAAGAAGGAATGGGCGCGCAACGCCCAGAGCGGCTCGAAATGCGCGATATAGGTAAAGACCAGGAAGCCGCCGAAGAGAATGACCGTACCGGCGATCATCCCGAAAAGCAGCGTCTCAAGGGTCCAGATGGCACTCCGCAATTTGCGGAAGGCGATGACGAGGACGGCTGCTTCCAACAGGAAGAAGGTCGCCTTCTGGAACATGGCGTGACCGATGCCACGGAAGATCCCCGGCAACAGCGTCCAGTTCCATTCGGAGACCGGCAGCGGCTTCAACTCGCCGACGGCGAAATGCGAGAGCACATAGAACCGCCAGATGACATAGAGGAACAAGGCGGGAAAAACCGTCAGGCCAAGCATGACGAAGGCCCGGCGCTTCGGCACCAATGGATGCGCCCAGGCCAGGATTGCCATCGTGCCGGCGACGGCCACGACTTCGCCGAGCGCCTGCTGTTTGATGTTGATCATGGCTGCCAGGATGAGCCCCAGCGTCACAGCGGCCCTTGGCCGGCGCTCGCCCTTCGCCAATTCGTCCAGCATGACCGCGCCATACCAGATGGCCGCCATCGAGACCACGGCAAGCGGTCCCTCGCCATAGGAAGAGAAAGCCCAACGCGGCACGAATCCCGGATTGAGGGGGACGGCAATCAGGAAGCCCACGGCACAACTCCACCAGCCCGGCTCATTCTTGCTGGCGGAATCAAAAAGCGTGCCCGCAACCGCGCGGGCGATAAACAGGCCGGCGGCGCATTGCAGGAGGATATTGAACAGGCTCATGGCGCTTTCGGCGAAGCTTCCGGACAGGACGGAAGCGGCGAAGGCGACGAGCTGGGTGTTGTAGGGGGCGCCTGGAAGGAAGGAGTGGGCGTCCGGCCTGGAATCGGCGGGGAACAGATTGAAATCGTAGAGATAACCCGCATTGGGCAGGATGTTGAGCCAAGTGTCGATCTGGGACGGACGCACCGCCAGCATGATGAGCCAGAGCGGCGCCGTGACCGCCAGCATCCTGCCGACGGCGCCAAATGCGTTTCGATCGATCCGGTCCCTCGTCAGCCAGGCACAGAGAGCCGCCGCCGCGCCCAGCAAGCCGAGCGGTATCCGGAGATCCGCCGCGGTCAGCACGCCCCATGTGGTGAGAGCAATGCAGGCCAATCCCCAACCCGCGAGCAGCCGGATCTCGATTGGCCGGTCATCCTTCGCGCCCGCCGAACCGAGCCCCCCCGCCGATCCGAGACAGGCGAGGGCTGCCGCGACGATCAGCAGACCGCACACTCCCGCAATATTATGAAGTGTTGGGAAGTAGGCCGACATGTTCTTTCACCGTCCAATTCTTGCAGGCAGCCGGCTCGAAAAGCTCTCCCGTAAGCCATGGCCGGGGACGGATGCGGCGGCGCATCGTGCCAGAGTCGCCAGCCTCGTCAAAAGGGAAAATGGCGGGCTTGGTCCCGTAGCTGGCCCGCTACCGTAGCCGGATGAAAGAGTCCTCGCCATCGACGGGCCGGTTGCCGTAAGGTAACGCCCAAAAAACCGGCGCAACTATTCGGAATTATGGTGCAATCTCATTCGCGGGCCTGCAACCGGGCTGCGGGGGCCGGTGCATCTAGGGAGGGATATCCATGTCGTTCTTTCAGAAATTGCTCGGAGCATTCGCCTTTCTGGTCATCCTGGCCGGGCTGCTGGGCTTCCTCGGGACGCAGCAGATCGCCGGCATCGGCGCCGCGAGCTATGCGCAGCGGCACAGCGCCGAGACGCTCGATGCCCTGGCGAAAGTGGCGGCGAAACTGGGCGAGATGCAATCCAGCGTCCGGGCGCATCTTCTGGGTGGCGACGACAAGTTCCTCGATACCTACAAGGCCGCGGATAATGCCTACCGGGCGGCCTTCTCCGAATTGCAGGATCTCGCCAACGGCAATGACGAGCAGCAGGGCCGCATCGATGAATTGCGGCGTCTGGCCGATAGCTGGCGCACCGAGATTGCACCGCGTGAAATCACCCTGGCGGCGCGAGCCGACTCGATGGAGGAAGCGCGGCAATTCGATGTGACCACCGGGGCCGCGGCGTGGACGGCGATCGCGCGCAAGCTGGCCGAAATCGACACGGCGCAGCGCGAATTCGTCAGCGGCCGCACGGCCTCGCTGAAACGGGCGATCGGCGACCAGGACACCTTCCTGCTCTTTGCCGCCGGCGGTTTGGTCGCGGCGGTGGCCGTGGTAGGGCTGATTCTGATCCTGGTCATCGTCCAGCCGGTGAGCCGGATCACCCGGGCGATGTGGGAGATCGCCAAGGGCGACCTTAGCGTCGCGGTTCCGGGCCTTGGCCGCACCGATGAGGCCGGCGAGATGGCGCAGATCGTCGATGTGTTCAAGCGCAGCGCCGAGGAGAACGACCGGCTCCGCTCGGCGCAGCAATTCTTCGAGCAGCGGCTGAAGGACGAGAAGCGCCAAGCCGTGCAGAACGTGGCCCGCGCCTTTGAAACCAAGGTCGGAACGCTCATGGCCTCGCTCGGGAACTCGGCGGCGCAGATGGAGAATACGGCGCAATCGATGTCGGCCACCGCCGACATCGCCAATCAGCAAGCGGCCACGGCAGCCCAGACCGCCGAGGAAACCGTGGCCCAGGTGCAGGCCATCCTGGCCCGCAGTTCCGGTCTCGCTTCCTCGATCAAGGGGATCGGTCAGCAGGCCACCGAGGATATCGAGGCCCATATCACCCAGGTCAAGACCGCGACCAGGAGCGTCGTTTCCGCGGTTCAGGGCATCGAGGCCTTCATCTCCGAAATCGACGAATATGCCGAAACCGGCGGACAGCCGGCACCGGCGCCGCGCCAGATCATCCCGACCGGCGTCGCCCATGCGAGCGGGGATCCGGGGCTCGGCACCGTCCTTACCGCAGCGGCGCCAGCGCCGGCACCGGATTCCGCCCCGCCCGCCGCCGCCGTGGAGGAGGCGCCCGCCACCGTCGAGCCGGGCCAGCCCGAAGGCAGCCCCACTTGACGGCAATTATCGAGAAGGTTCAGCACCGGGTGCTTGGATCCATGGTGCGGCTGGCGATACCGGACGGCCAGGATAATGGCCTGGATTTGCTATTGACGCCGGTCGAGGCGACGACGCTGTCGCGGGCATTGCACGCGGTTGCCGAAGGAAACAGCGCCGAAAAGGAGATCTTTATGTGTCCCATCGCCAGCGACGGGCATTTCTCCGGTCTGGTGACGGAGGCGGGAATGGCGATCGGCGATCACCCGGTTTTGCCTTGGCCCGAAATCCGGCTTTTGTCGCAGCGTCTTGCCGATGCCGCCGGATAGCGCGCCTCCAGAAACCGGGCCGGCTGTATCCCGGTCGACCGTGCGGCTGATGCCGGGGCATGATCCGGGCTGGCGGGACAAGTTCGACGCCGCCGCCGCCCGTCTGCGGGAGCTTCGCGGCGGTTCCGGGGCGTTGAATGACGAGGCGCGGCGGGAATTCCTTCGCTGTCAGCGGGAAGCGGAGGCGGCGCTCGATTCAAGCTTCCGCACCACCGCCGAGTATCGCGACTTCCACTTCGCCCGCGCCCGCCGGCGGCTGGAGGAGGAGGGGGTCGAGATGCCGCTCCCGCCAATCGCGGATGACGCCACGGTGGCGGAGATCGACGCGGTGCTCGAAATGGCTTGGCATGCGATCGAGATCACGAATTCCGAGAATTTCTAAGCATTTAAAAACTTATTCTATGTTAGCGTCATGCGGTCAACTGTTGCTCCAAGCGCATGAAGGGTAAGCGTTCTGGAAACATTTCGCCGCCTTCTTTCGGTTCTGGTTCTGGTGCTGGCCGTCGTTTCCTGTGATGACCAGCCGAAGGGAGATCAGGGACCGCAATTCTCCGACAAGCCGCCGGGCGGAGATGCCGAATATGTGTTCGGCGTCCATCCCCTGCACAATCCGGCGCGGCTCTATCAGATTTTCGGACCGGTGATCGATGCTCTGAACGCGCGGATCCCGGGGGTGGTTTTTCGCCTGGAGGCCTCGCGCGATTACGCGGCCTTCGAGGAAAAGCTCTTTTCCGGGAAATTCGCCTTCGCCTTGCCCAATCCCTATCAGACCGTCTCGGCGATGAAGCACGGCTATCGGGTCTTCGGTAAAATGGGGGATGACGAGAATTTCCGTGGGATCATCCTGGTGCGCAAGGACAGCGGCATCACCTCCGTCGCCGATCTCAAGGGCCGTGCCGTCAGCTTCCCAGCCCCGACCGCCCTGGCGGGGACGATGATGACCCAATACTTCCTGCAAGCCCATGGGCTTCAGGTGATGCGCGATATCGATATCCGCTATGTGGGGTCGCAGGAATCCTCGATCATGAATGTCTTCCTCGGCAATACGGCGGCGGGCGCCACCTGGCCGCCGCCCTGGCGGCTGCTTTCCGCCGAACGGCCGGAGTTGAAGGAGGCGCTGGAGCCGATCTGGATTACCGATCCCCTGCCGAACAACAGCCTGATGGTCCGCCGCGATGTTCTGGAGGGGATGACGGCGAAAGTCGCGGCGGTTATTCTCCATCTGCACGAGGAAGCGGCGGGGCGCGAAATGCTGAAGGCCATCGGGCTTTCCCGCTTCGAGGCGGCCGATGACGGAACCTATCGGCCCGTGGTCGAATTCCTGGAAAAATTCTCGCATAGCGTTCGGCCTCTGGACTGGTAAAAGCATCCCAAATGGTACGCAGCCTCGCCAACAGAGTCCGGGCATTTTGGACGGGTTCGATCCGCCGCCAACTCGTGATCGGCATCGCCGCCGTGCATGCGGTGCTGATGACGGGTTTCATCTACGATCTGGTTCAGCGGCAATCCGCCTTTCTTACCGATCAGGCGGTCAAGCAGGCCAACAGCCTCGCCTCCTCGCTCGCCTCCGCCAGCCGCTCCTGGCTGCTATCCGCCGATGTCGTCGGGCTGGAGGAGGTGATGGCGTCGCAATCGACCTATCCCTCGCTTCGTTTCGCGATGGTCGTGGCGCCGGACGGCAAGGTGCTGGGGTACACGGATCATCGGCAGGTCGGAAAATATCTCTCGGACCCGGTCAGCCTTTCCTTGCTGAAACGGCCCCCCGAGCCGGTCACGCTGATGGATTCGCCGGCGCTGGTGGATGTCGCCGTGCCGGTGACGGCCAATGGCAAGCTTATCGGCTGGGCACGGGCGGGCATCGACAAGGGGGCCATCGCCGACAACCTTTACCTCCTCGGGCGGCGCGGCCTGTTCTATACCGTGTTCGCGATCGTCATCGGGACCGGCTTCGCGCTGGTGCTGGGCCGTGGGCTCACCCGCGATCTATCCAGGCTTGCGGCCTTTGCCGGGCGAAGAGGGGCGATGATGGCCGCTCCGCTCGATCGCGATGATGAACTGGGCGGCCTCGGGCGCAGTATCCTGCAATCTCAGGCGATGTTCGAGAATGCCGAGGAAGCGATCGCCATCACCGACGCCGGCAACAATTTCATTTCAGTCAATCCGGCCTTCACCCGCATCACCGGATATGAGCCCGAAGAGGTGCTGGGCCGCAATCCGAGCCTCCTGAATTCCGGGCGCCATTCACCCGAATTCTTTCAGGCGATGTGGGAGGTGCTGCTTTCCACCGGCCGCTGGAAGGGCGAGATCTGGAACAAGCACAAGGACGGGGGGATCTGCCTCGAATCCGTGTCGATTTCGGTGATCCGGGGATCGTCGGGCAATCCGCTCTATTACATCTCCATCTTCCTCGACATCACCCAGCGCCGCGCCGATGAGGAGCTGATCCGGCTC
>Ga0265327_10005179_pt1 | contig 11038 bp, 8 predicted proteins | sample 41621metaG_FD_202089 | JGI IMG/M metagenome (GOLD analysis project Ga0265327, IMG submission 202089) | Rhizosphere microbial communities from Carex aquatilis grown in University of Washington, Seatle, WA, United States - 4-16-21 metaG | ecosystem: Host-associated > Plants > Roots > Rhizosphere >... | reverse complement strand
TCGACATCCCCACGATGTCCGACGAGGAGGGCCTGATCGTCGCGCGCGGCGAGCAGGTCTACGCGGTGCTCAATCTCTACCCGTACAACCCGGGCCACCTCATGGTGGTGCCGTACCGGAAGGTCTGCGAACTCGAGGACCTCACCGAAGCCGAGAGCAGCGAGCTGATGTCGTTCACCCAGAAGGCGATTCGGGTGATGAAGTCCATCTCGAACCCGCACGCCTTCAACGTCGGGCTCAACCTGGGCACGTCCGCCGGCGGCTCGCTGGCCGACCATCTGCACATGCACGTCGTGCCGCGCTGGGGCGGCGACGCCAACTTCATCACGGTCATCGGTGGCACCAAGGTGATCCCGCAGTTGCTGCGTGACACCCGCAAGCTGCTGGCCGACGAGTGGGCGGCGCAGGACGGGAAAACGAACCCGTGAGTGACTTCTACCTGCTGACCCGCGCGGCCTACACCAAGGTGAGCCGCCCGCTGGCCCGGGGTGCACTGCGCATCGGGCTGACGCCGGACAGCGTCACTGTCATCGGAACCACCGCGTCGGTCGTCGGTGCGCTAACTCTCTTCCCGACGGGGCACCTCTGGTACGGCGCTCTGGTCGTCTGGTTCTTCGTGTTGGCCGACATGCTCGACGGCGCCATGGCCCGCGAACGCGGCTACGGCACCCGCCTCGGCGCGGTACTCGACGCGACGTGCGACCGCATCGGTGACGGTGCGGTGTTCTGCGGCCTGCTGTGGTGGATCGCCTTTGAGATGCACGACAAGCCGCTGGCCATCGCCACGTTGATCTGCCTGGTCACCTCGCAGGTCATCTCGTACGTCAAGGCCCGCGCCGAGGCCAGTGGACTGAACGCCGACGGCGGCATCATCGAACGCCCGGAACGGCTGATCATCGTGCTGGTGGGCGCCGGGTTCTCGGACCTGCCCGTCCACCCGCTGCCGTTGGCGCTGCCCATCGCGATGTGGCTGCTGGCCGTCGCGAGCATCATCACGCTGGGCCAGCGGCTCGCCTCGGTGCGCCGGTCGCCGGGCGCAGATGCACCGCTGCCGTCGAGTTCGCCCACGAAGGAGCCGCAATGAGCGTCCCTACCGGCGGGGTGCCGTCCTTCGGGGGCTTCGACGTCCCGATGGGCGAGCAGCTCAAGGACCTCGGTTACGCCGCGGGGTGGGGTCTGATCCGGACCATGCCGGAGTTCGCCGCCCGCAACGTGTTTGACGCGGGTGCGCTGTATGCGGCCCGCGGCGGCGGCCCCGAGCAGTTGCGCAAGAACCTGTCCCGGGTGCTCGGCGTCCGGCCGGCCAAGGTGCCGGGCCGCGTCATCCGAGCCTCGCTCGCGTCGTACGGCCGGTACTGGCGGGAGGCCTTCCGGCTGCCGTCGATGAACCAGCGCACCCTGGGTGAGAGGCTCCGGCACTGTCTGGTCGGGACCGAGAACATCGCGGCGGGACTGCAGCGCGGCAAGGGCGTCATCCTGGCGGTGCCGCACAGCGGCAATTGGGACATGGCCGGCGTCGCGGTGGTGCACCAGTACGGAAAGTTCACCACCGTCGCCGAACGGCTCAAGCCCGAGTCTCTCTACAACCGTTTCGTCGAGTACCGCGAGTCGCTGGGATTCGAGATTCTGCCGCTGACCGGGGGAGTGCGCCCGCCGTTCGACGTGCTGACCGAGCGGCTGCAGGAAGGCCGCATCGTCTGCCTCATGGCGGACCGGGACCTGTCGCGAAATGGTGTGCAGGTCAACCTCTTCGGCGAGCCGACCCGCATGCCGGCCGGCGCGGCAAAGCTCGCCGTCACCACCGGTGCGACGCTGCTGACCGTGCACTGCTGGAACAAACCCAACGACTGGCAGTTCGACGTCTCCGGCCCGCTCGACACGTCCAGCGGCGATGTTGCGACCATCACTCAGGATCTCGCCACGCGATTCGAGGCGAGCATCGCCGCGCATCCCACCGACTGGCACATGCTGCAGCCGCAGTGGCTGGCCGACCTGTCCGAGGAACGTAGGGCCCGGTTGGCCGGGAACGACTGATGCGCATCGGCATGGTGTGCCCGTACTCATTCGACGTACCGGGTGGCGTCCAGGCACACGTGCTGCAACTGGCGCAGGTGATGCGCGGCTACGGCCACGAGGTCAGCGTGCTGGCACCGTCGTCGGCGGAGACGCACGCGGACCTACCGGACTTCGTGGTCTCCGGCGGCAAGGCCGTGCCCATCCCGTACAACGGGTCCGTCGCCCGGCTGCGGTTCGGCCCGGCCACCCGCCGCATGGTCAAACGCTGGATCGTCGAGGGCGACTTCGACGTACTGCACCTGCACGAGCCGAACGCGCCGAGCCTGTCGCTGCTGGCCTTGATGGTGGCCAGCGGACCCATTGTCGCGACGTTCCACACTTCGACCACGAAATCGTTCACGCTCAACGTCTTTCAGGGAATTCTGCGACCCTGGAACGAGAAGATCATGGGCCGCATCGCGGTGTCGGATCTGGCGCGGCGCTGGCAGATGGAGGCCCTCGGCTCGGACGCCGTCGAGATTCCCAATGGTGTCGACGTGTCGGCGTTCGACGACGCGCCGCTGTTGCCGGGCTATCCGCGACCCGGCCGCACCGTGCTGTTTCTCGGCCGGTTCGACGAACCGCGCAAGGGCATGCAGGTGCTCGTCGGCGCACTGCCCAAGCTGGTGGCGGCCTGCCCGGACGTCGAGGTGCTGATCGTCGGCCGCGGTGACGAGGAAGCGCTCAAGGAGACCGTCGGCGAGCATGCGGGTCACCTGCGGTTCCTCGGCCTGGTCGACGACGCCGAGAAGGCGTCGGCCATGCGCAGCGCCGATGTGTACTGCGCCCCGAACACCGGCGGCGAGAGCTTCGGCATCGTGTTGGTGGAGGCCATGGCGGCAGGCACCCCCGTGGTGGCGAGTGATCTGGATGCGTTCCGGCGTGTGCTCGACCAGGGTGCGGCGGGACGCCTGGTGCCGGTCGACGACGCCGAGGCCCTCGGCGATGCGCTGGTCGAGATGTTGTCGGACGAAGTAGCACGCCGCCGGTACGCCGAGGCGGCGACCCAGGCGGTGCGCCGCTACGACTGGTCGGTGGTCGCGCAGCAGATCATGCTGGTCTACGAGACGGTGGCGGGGGCTGGGATGAAGGTCCGGGTGGAGGCGTAGATGCACTGGCTGCTGATCGTCGCGCTCGTCTGCCTGACGCTGGTAGTCGTGATCACGGTGGTGTGGGCGTATCAGACCGCGCACCGGCTGGACCGGCTGCACGTGCGCTATGACCTGTCGTGGCAGGCCCTGGATGGCGCGCTGGCCCGGCGCGCCGTGGTGGCCCGGGCTGTCGCGGCTGACGCGTACGGGTCCCGGCCGGCGGGCCGGCGCCTGGCGGCCCTGGCGGACGACGCCGAACGGGCACCGCGCGCGGCCCGCGAGGTTGCCGAGAACGAACTGTCCGCGGCCCTGGCGCAGGTCGATCCGGCGTCCGTCCCGGTGACGCTGGTCGCCGAGCTTGCCGATGCCGAGGCCCGCGTACTGCTGGCCCGCCGCTTCCACAACGATGCCGTCCGTGACACCCTGGCCCTGCGCGAGCGCACGTTGGTGCGTTGGCTGCATCTGGGTGGAACCGCGGCCATGCCAACCTATTTCGAGATCGTCGAGCGGGCAGCCGGATCGGGCCGGTGGCACGACTCTGCCCCTGCCGGACGACGCACGTCGGCCCGCGTGGTGCTGCTCGACGAGGATGGGCAGGTGCTGCTGTTCTGCGGCAGCGACCCGGCCGCCGACCCACTGCTGGCGCCGCGGTGGTGGTTCACCGTCGGGGGAGCAGTCGAACCGGACGAGTCGCTGCCCGACGCCGCCGCCCGTGAGATCGCCGAGGAGACGGGACTGAAGGTCGACCCGGCCGACCTGACCGGACCGGTGTGGCGCCGGGAGGCGGTCTTCGAGTTCAACGGATCTGTGATCCGCAGCGAGGAGTTCTTCTTCGTGTACCGCACCTCACGCTTCGAGCCGGTGACCAGTGGCCACACCACGGTGGAACGGCAGTCGATCCACGCCCACCGCTGGTGCGACGCAGCGGTCATCGCCCGGCTGGCCGCAGATGGTGAGACTGTCTACCCATTGCAGCTCGGCGAATACCTTTCGCTCGCAGGCGAATTGGCCGACGGGAAGCATCCGTCGGCGACAGCGGGTGCGGAGCCGCAGTCGATCCGCTGAGGTTGGCGTGACCTGCGCGGATAACCGATTTGGACTGGCCACTAGACTTGACCCGTACCAAATTCTTGAGGGAGATTGCAGTGGATACCGCAGCGGATAACAGCGGTCAGACGGGCACCGCCCGGGTCAAGCGCGGCATGGCCGAGATGCTGAAGGGCGGCGTCATCATGGACGTCGTCACACCCGAGCAGGCACGTATCGCCGAAGGCTCAGGCGCCGTCGCCGTCATGGCGCTCGAGCGCGTACCCGCCGATATCCGCGCGCAGGGCGGCGTCTCGCGGATGAGCGATCCGGACATGATCGAGGGCATCATCGACGCCGTCACCATCCCGGTGATGGCGAAGGCCCGTATCGGTCACTTCGTCGAGGCGCAGATTCTGCAGAGCCTCGGGGTCGACTACATCGACGAGTCCGAGGTGCTGACCCCGGCGGACTACACCCACCACATCGACAAGTGGAAGTTCACCGTGCCGTTCGTGTGCGGCGCCACCAACCTGGGTGAGGCGCTGCGCCGCATCAACGAGGGCGCGGCGATGATCCGCTCCAAGGGTGAGGCCGGCACCGGTGACGTCTCGAACGCCACCACACACATGCGCAAGATCGGCGGCGAAATCCGTCGGCTGACGTCGTTGTCGGAGGACGAACTGTACGTTGCCGCAAAGGAATTGCAGGCGCCGTACGAGCTGGTGGTCGAGGTCGCGCGGGCCGGCAAGCTGCCCGTGACGCTGTTCACCGCCGGCGGCATCGCCACTCCGGCCGACGCCGCGATGATGATGCAGCTGGGCGCCGAGGGCGTGTTCGTCGGTTCGGGCATCTTCAAGTCCGGTGACCCGGCCGCCCGCGCCGCGGCGATCGTCAAGGCGACGACGTTCTACGACGACCCCGACACGCTGGCCAAGGTGTCGCGCGGTCTGGGTGAGGCCATGGTCGGCATCAACGTGGAGGATGTGCCGGAGCCTCATCGGCTCGCCGAGCGGGGCTGGTAAAACCTACCGGTGGCAATCGAGCAGATACTCGACCTCGAGCAACTCGAGGTCAACATCTACCGCGGCAGTGTGTTCAGCCCGGAATCGGGTTTCCTGCAGCGCACTTTCGGTGGCCACGTAGCCGGTCAGTCGTTGGTGTCCGCGGTGCGCACCGTGGAACCGAAGTACCAGGTGCACTCGCTGCACGGGTACTTCCTGCGTCCCGGTGACGCCCGCGCACCGACGGTCTACATGGTGGAGCGCATTCGCGACGGAGGGTCGTTCTGCACCCGTCGCGTGAGTGCGATCCAGCACGGCGAGAACATCTTCTCGATGTCGGCGTCGTTCCAGACCGATCAGTCGGGCATCGAGCACCAGGACGTCATGCCGGTGCCGCCGCCACCTGACCTGTCGAAGGGATTCCGATCCGCCGGCGCGTTCGACGACGCCGGGTTCGCCCAGTTCGCCGAGTGGGACGTGCGCATCGTGCCGCGCGACCAGGTGGCCCGGGTGCCCGGCAAGGCGTCGCAGCAGCAGGTCTGGTTCCGGCACCGCGACCCGCTGCCCGACGACCACGTCCTGCACATCTGTGCCCTGGCCTACATGAGCGATCTGACCCTGCTGGGTTCGGCGCAGGTGAATCACCTCGAGGTACGCAAACATATGAACATCGCCTCGCTGGACCACGCCATGTGGTTCATGCGGCCGTTCCGGGCCGACGAATGGCTGTTGTACGACCAGTCGTCGCCGTCGGCAACCGGCGGCCGGGCCCTGACGCAGGGCAGGATTTTCACCCAGTACGGCGAGATGGTGGCCGCTGTGATGCAGGAGGGGCTGACCCGCTACAACCGCGGCTTCACCCCGCCGGCCGAGTGAGCCCGCACGTCGGTGTCCTGGCCTTGCAGGGGGACACCCGAGAGCATCTGGCTGCCCTGGGCGCGGCGGGCGCCGAGGTGTCCACGGTCCGGCGCCTGGCGGAACTGAATGCTGTTGACGCCCTGGTGATTCCGGGTGGGGAGTCCACCGCGATGAGTCATCTGCTGCGCGAGTTGGAGCTGCTGGAGCCGCTGCGCGACCGCTTGGCCACGGGCCTGCCGTGCTACGGATCGTGCGCCGGCATGATCCTGCTGGCCACCGAGATCAACGACGCGGGCGTGCCCGGGCGCGAGGCCCTGCCGCTACGCGGGATCGATATGACGGTGCGGCGCAACGCTTTCGGTCGTCAGGTCGACTCCTTCGAAGACGACCTCGACTTCGTCGGGCTCGACGGCCCGGTCCACGCGGTGTTCATCCGGGCGCCGTGGGTCGAGCGCGTCGGCCCCGACGTCGAGGTACTGGCCCGCGCGGCCGGACATCCCGTCGCCGTCCGTCAGGGCCGCATGCTGGCGACGTCGTTCCACCCCGAGGTCACCGGCGACCGCCGCATCCACAAGCTCTTCGTCGACTCTCTCTGATCGCGACAACCAGACGCGCAGACGCTCGTAGATCCGCTCGTCGTTGAGCAGCGTGAAGTGGTGCGCCTCCGGCAGATGGAGCCGGTTGTCGCGTTCAAATCTCATGTCGCGCTTGCGGCTTCGGCCCTGCGCGCTGCGCACCTGCACCAGCCCGTCGCCGAGCACCCAGCCGATCGGGTTGGCCGGCGTGCGGGCGAGGGTCGCGGTCACGCAGTAGTAGGAGACCCTGTCGAGCAGCGGCACGTCGATCGGCGGCTCAGCGCGCAAGGCGTCCGGTTCGCGGTCGCGCCAGTCGCGTTCGTCGAGTGAGCCGAAGCGCAGATCACGGATTCCGGTGCTGCGCCGCCGTAGCAGGCTGCCGAACGGGCGGGTCTCGGGCAGCGCGCTGAGCGCTGCCGACCCGAAATGCACGACCTTCTCCAAGGGCGCTCCGGTGTGCGGGGTGCCGAGCATGACGACGGTGCGCACCCGGTCCACCCAGGTCCGGTCGGGAACCGCGCAGGCCGAGCGGATCACCAGGCCACCCATCGAGTGGCCGACCAGCGAGATCGACGTCACCGGTACCGGCCAGGCGACCACCAGTTGGTCCAGGAGTTCGGCGAGCAGCAGGCCGTTGTCGGAGATGTGCAGGCCGGTGTTGTAGCGGATTTCGACGCCGGTGATGCCGATGTCGGTCCCGAGTCGCTGGCTGTACGTCGGCCGCTTGCCGAGCGCCCAGAAGGCCTCGGTCTCGATCAAACCGTGGAGAAACACGACGACGTCACCCGTGGCGCCGGGATACGCGGCCCGCAGGCTGTCGGGATCGAGGGTCACCGGCCGGCCGTCGACGCGCACCGACATCGTCGTCGCCAGGACGGAACCCTGCTCGTGCAGCTTGTCCCCGATCAATCCCTGCAGGACTGCGAGGACACGCGCGCCGCCGGACTGATCGGATAGCTTGCCGGCGGTCTGGTCGTGCACCGCCTTGCCTGCGATGGGCGCGGCCGTCGTGGCGACGTGACTGATGGTGGAGTAGACGCCGTCGGTGATGGCGTCGTAGACCACTTTCACGGGCTTGGCGGCGGGGCCGACACCGAGGCCGACCAGCCGGAACACCCGCTCGGAGATGGCGCGCTGCACCTTGTGGATGCCGTCGACGGCGGTGCCCAGCTCGATGAGGCCCAGCTCGGCCAGGGCGCCGGCTTCGCTGGTGATGGGGTCGTCCATGAACTGAGTGTACGAGTGTTCACTGTAGAAATGTCTGTGAATCCGCTGACTGTGAGCAGTTTCATCGCGGCCCGATGTCATAGCGGCGGCTCGCCCGCTTCACAGCTCGGCCATAGCTGGGGCTGCCTTAATGGTCGGGTGACTACGACATCCGCCGCCGTCCTGGACGCCCCGACGGCCGAGCCGGAGACCACGGTGCCCACCAGGACCCGCGAGCGTGCGGCGCTGGCCCTGCTGCTGATCGTCACGGCCGTCGGCTACCTGTGGAACATCACGGTCAACGGCATGGGCAATCAGTTCTACGCCGCCGCGGTGTGGGCCGGTTCGCGGAACTGGGAGGCGCTGCTGTTCGGGTCCATCGATCCGAACAACGTCATCACCGTCGACAAGCCGCCGCTGTCGCAGTGGGTGATGGCGCTCTCCGGCCAGATCTTCGGCTTCAGCAGCGCGAGCATGCTGATCCCCGAGGCGTTGATGGCCGTCGGTTCGGTGTGGCTGCTCTACGCCGCGGTGCGCCGGATCAGTGGTCCGGCCGCCGGCCTGCTCGCCGGCGCGGTTCTCGCGCTGACCCCGGTGTCCGCCATGATGTTCCGCTTCAACAACCCGGACGCGGCCATGGTGCTGTTGATGACGCTGGCGGCGTACTTCACGGTCCGGGCCCTGAAAGGGAAGGGCGCCAAGTGGATGGCGCTGGCCGGTGTCGCACTGGGTTTCGCGTTCCTGGCCAAGATGCTCGAAGGCTTGATGGTGATGCCGGCCCTCGGCCTGACATATCTGATCGCCGCGCCCGTCGCGCTGCGCAGCCGGCTGTGGCACCTGTTGGGCGCATTCGCCGCGATGCTGGTCTCCGCCGGCTGGTTCGTGGTGCTGACGATCCTGTGGCCGGCGTCGTCGCGGCCCTACATGGCCGGCTCGACCGACAACAGCTTCATGAACCTGGTGTTGGGCTACAACGGCTTTGGTCGCGTCCTCGGCAAGAACCACATGGGCCGGACCGACCCCGACAAGCCGTCGACAGTGCACACCCTCACCGGTGAGCACGCCGGGCATGCCGCCGGCGAGGCGATCAAGACGGCAGGCCATCACGGCTTTGGCATGGGCGATCAGACGCAGGGCCTGCCCCGGCTGTTCACCGGCGAATTCGGCTTCGAGATCGGCTGGCTGGTGCCGGCGGCGCTACTGGCCACGGTGTTCGTGCTGATCTCCCGCGGGCGCGCGCCCCGCACCGATCGGGTCCGCGCCGGCGCCCTCCTGTTCGGCGGCTGGTTGATCAGTGTCGGCCTGGTGCTGAGCTTCATGAAGACCAACGTGCACCCGTACTACTGCCTCGCACTGGCACCGGCGATGGCTGCGATGTTCGCGATCTTCGTCATCGAATTCTGGCGCCGTCGGGAGTCCCTGTTCCACCGGATCGGTTTGGCGACAGTGCTTTTGGTCAGTGGTGGATGGGGCTTCTGGCTGCTGCGTCGGAATGCCGACTGGCTGCCCGCATTGCGTTGGGTGATCCTGGCCGCCGCTGTGGTCGGTGCCGCGGCACTCGTCTGGGCGGGCCGCGTCAACCGCAAGCACATCGCGACCCTGGCGCTGGGCCTGGCGATGTTCGGCGCGGTAGGGGGATCGGTGGCCTACTCGCTCGCGACCTTCGGCCAACCGCACCTCGGTGGCGGGCCGTCCGTCGGCCCGGCGGACAAGGATGACAAGGGGCATGGCGGCTTCGGTCAGCGTGACGCCAATCCTGACCTGAACGCGCTGCTCAAGGCCACGACCACCAAATGGTCCGCGGCGATCGACCGGTCGTCGGCGGCTGCCGGTCTGGAACTCGACACCCGCACGCCCGTCATCGCGATCGGCGGGTTCGGCGGCTCCGACCCGGCGCCGACGCTGCAGCAGTTCCAGTCTTATGTGGCGGGCCACGAGGTGGCGTACTACGTCGTCTCCGACAACAAAGGGCACTGGGGTGCGGACGCGCACAGCGACATCGCCGACTGGGTGGGCGCCAACTTCGCGCCGATGAAAGTCGGGTCCGACACGGTATACAACCTGACCGTGCCCTCACGTGTGAGCTAACAAACCACTCGGCATCGGAAATCGGGCCACCTGGCGGTGGCAAGTCATCCGTTCGACCGATATGAGCAGCATTTCGTGCTGTGCTGTAATCCAGCGGATTGCTATCGGGCGAGGGAGTGGCGATGCCGAATTCTGATGCTGGACAGAACGAGTCGGGGAGTAGTGCCGACCCGCACGGCGTATTCCGGCGCCAGCCCACGCAGCCGTACGGCTCGGCCGCACCCTCCCCGCCGCTGCCGCAGGGGCCGGCGCAGTTCGGTGCCGCACCCGGGGCACCGCAAACTGATCCCAGGTCCGGTTTCTACCGCCCGCAAGCTCCGGTGAACGGAACCGGTTATGCGCGTGGTGTGGCGCCGGCCCCGATGATTCCGCTGCGTGCAATGACGGTGCCCGAACTGTTCAGTGGCACCGCGAAGATCATGGTCCGGCACTGGCCGGCGCTGCTGGGCATACCGGTGGCGATCTTGGTCGGCTTCGCGCTGTTCGTCTTTGCGTCCGCCGAAACGATCGGCACCGTCATGGTGAAGGCATCGATGTCCCTTGGCGCCGGTGGCCTGGACAGTCTGAGCAGCCTGATGACCGGAATGTTGGTGGTCTGGGTTGTCTACTTCGTGGTTGTCGCGGCGATCGCCCTGCCCGCGGACGCGCTGTTGATCGCGCTGTCGGTAATCGCGACCGACAGCGCGGTGCGGGGTCGGCCGATCCAGCCGCGCGAGGTACTTGGTCAGGCTCGCCGGCGGATGTTCGCCGTGTGCCGGCTTACGTTGGTGTTCTACGCGATCCTGTTTCTGCCGCAGGTGGTGTTCTACCTGATGCTGACCAGCAGCCCGAAGATGATGATCGCACTGGCCGGGCCGGGCGGTTTGGTACTGACGTTCCTGGTGATGTTCCCGATCTACTTCGGTCTGGGCCTGGTGCTCAGCCTCGCGCCCATCGCCGTCGTGATCGAGGGACGTGGCGTCGGTGCAGCGCTCCGACGGTCGGTTCAACTGCTCAAGCCCGCGTTCTGGCGCATCCTGGGCATCCACGTGCTGTGGAGCGTCTGCATGCTGCTGGTCCTGTGGGCCTACTTCGCGCTGTTGGGTGAGCAGATGCTGACGAACCTGATCGACAGCCCGCTGTCGGCTGCGGGCGA
>Ga0265327_10005177_pt1 | contig 11045 bp, 7 predicted proteins | sample 41621metaG_FD_202089 | JGI IMG/M metagenome (GOLD analysis project Ga0265327, IMG submission 202089) | Rhizosphere microbial communities from Carex aquatilis grown in University of Washington, Seatle, WA, United States - 4-16-21 metaG | ecosystem: Host-associated > Plants > Roots > Rhizosphere >... | reverse complement strand
AGCGACCAAGAAACAATACGACAAGATGGTGACCGAAGGTCTGGGAGAACTGGATAAATCCGGTATCGCCGAACTGACCTTCAAAGGTCGCCACTTGCACAAGTAAATATCGTAGCAGCCGACGTGATCGGTTTTGACCTATGAAATCGCAGTCTGCTGCTAACGAGTTTCACTCGCATAAGCTCAAGAAGACCTTTCGCGACCGGCTAAAGGCCATCGTGCCTTTTGGTATTGGTCAAACGAAGCCGAAGCATTTTCGCGACATGGCGAAAGTTGTTTGGCAAAACCGCGACAACCTTGGCTATGCATGGGATGTTATCTCCAAAGGTGTTTGCGACGGCTGTGCGCTGGGCGTCGCAGGACTCCACGATTGGACGATCGACGGGGTACACCTGTGCATGACCCGGCTGAACCTTCTCCGATTAAACACCATGCCGGCGATGGATGTTTCGGTTCTTGAGGATGTCTCAAAATTGAGGTCGCTCAACAACGCCCAATTGCGCGAACTGGGCCGGCTCCCCTTCCCTATGCTTCGCCAACGCGGCGATAAAGGATTTCGTCGCATTTCGTGGGATGACGCTTACGTGCGCATTGCGAAACGCATTCGCGCGAGCAACCCCAGGCGTTTTGCGTTTTTCGTCACATCGCGTGGTGTCACGAATGAAGTGTATTATATGGCGCAAAAAGCCGCGCGCTTCCTCGGCACGAACAATGTCGATAATGCGGCTCGTCTTTGTCATTCGCCATCAACCGGCGCGATGAAGCACGCGGTAGGAGTCGCGGCGACGACGTGCAGCTACAAAGATTGGTATGGAACGGATCTGATTGTTTTCTTCGGCGCGAACCCGGCGAACGATCAACCAGTCACAACGAAGTATCTCCACGAAGCAAAATTGCTCGGGACAAGAGTTATCGTCGTGAATCCCTATCGCGAACCCGGTCTCCAACGTTACTGGGTCCCGTCGACGGCTAAGAGCGCGGTTTTCGGAACTGACATCATGGATTATTGGTTTCCCGTTTCGCAAGGCGGTGACATCGCGTTTCTCTACGGGGTTGCAAAAATCGTTCTGGAGAACGGCTGGGAGGACAGCGGCTTTATTCAGAACCACACAGCCGAGTTTGAATCGTTCAAAGCTTCTGCGCTGAAAATGGAATGGACGACGCTCGAACGCGATTCAGGGTTGCCAAGAAGTTCAATGCAGGAATTCGCCGAACTCATTCGGGAAGCGAAAAATGCCGTCCTGGTTTGGAGCATGGGCATCACCCAACACTCTTACGGCGGTGATGCCGTTTCAGCAGTGTTGAATCTCGGGCTGCTCAAAGGTTACGTCGGTCGTGACAAGTGCGGTCTTATGCCTATTCGCGGTCACTCCAGCGTCCAGGGCGGCGCTGAAATGGGCGCTTACTCAACCGTGTTTCCTGGCGGCAAACCAATTACTTCGGAAAACGCGGTCAGCCTTTCGAACGAATATGGATTTGAAGTTCCCGATTGGCCCGGAATCACCAGCCCCGAAATGGTGGATGCCTGTGCCAATGGCGACCTCGATCTTCTCTATTCTATCGGCGGAAATTTCCTTCGCACGTTACCAGATCCGAATTATGTCACGCGGGCCCTTGCAAACGTTCCGATGCGCGTTCACCAGGACATTATCGTTTGCGATCAGATGCTGATTGATCCCAAGGAAGAATGCCTTTTGCTGCCAGCGAAGACTCGTTACGAGCAAGACGACGGCGGGATTGAAACAACGACCGAACGTCGCGTCGCGTTTAGCCCCGAAATCCCGCGTCAGCTTGGCGAAGCCAAGGCTGAATGGAAGATATTGCGCGAACTCGCGGCGACCGTTTACCCGGAACGGGCGCACCTGCTTAAGTGCGAGACCGGATGGACGATGCGTGAAGAAATCGCGCGGGTCGTTCCGTTTTATGACGGAATCCAAAATCTGCGCAAAACTGGTGACGCCATCCAATACGGCGGTGCGCACCTGTGCGCCAATTGGAAATTTTCGACAGTCGACGGTAAGGCGCATTTCAAAGCTGTCTCGCTCCCGAACATTTCCAAACCGGCTGGTGTGTTTGAAATCAGCACACGTCGCGGCAAACAATTCAATACACTCATTTATCACGAGACCTGTTCAATCACAGGCGCCGAACGTGACGCGATTTTCATCAGCGCTGAAGACGCCGAACATTTAAAGCTTCGCCAGAACGACCGAATCGCCCTCGTGAATAGTATCGGTCGCCTGGAAGGTCGTGTGTTCATCGCTCCAATCGCACGTGGCAATCTGCAAGTTCACTGGCCCGAGGGAAACGTCATCATTCGACGCGGCAGCTACGATGCCGTTGGCGGTGTGCCCGATTATAACGCTCAGGCGCGCATCGAGAAACTGAGCTAAACCTCACGTTTTTGCTCGCACGGTTTTCGGCCTTTGTGTTAAAAACGCGCAGCAATCAACACCTCGTGTGACAAACATCGTTTACTTCGACATCGAAACTCAAAAATCCGCAGCGGAAGTCGGCGGCTGGGACAAAATTCGCGACATGCGCATGAGCATCGGCGTGACCTACAGCACGGCGCGCGGTGATTATAAAATTTACGGTGAAGGTCAGGTTAACGAACTAATCGAAGAGCTCCGCCGCGCAGATCTGGTGGTCGGCTTCAATAGCGAACGTTTCGATTTCGCGGTATTACAAGGCCACAATCCGTTCTTCGACTGGGAACAAGTTCCCAGCCTCGACCTGATGTTGGATTTGCAAAAGACCCTCCAGCACCGTCTCTCGCTCGACTCCATTGCCAATGCAACCTTAGGCGTTGAAAAAACCAGCGAAGGCATGCAAGCGATTCACTGGTTCAAAGAGGGCAAATTAATGGAGATTGCGGAGTATTGCTGTTATGACGTGAAGATTACTAAAATGGTCCACGAATACGGCAAGACGCAAAAGCAGCTGTTCTACACGAATCGTTTTGGAAAAAAAATGAGTGTGAACGTCGCCTGGTAAACTGAAGTGAAGTGGTGCCCACGACAGGACTTGAACCTGTACGATGTTACTCACTAGAACCTGAATCTAGCGCGTCTGCCAATTCCGCCACGTGGGCTTCACGTAACCGCACACCAATATCACAGGCAAATACACGAACGCAAGATTCCAATTTTTTGCGTCGTGTGTTTGCCGTTTAGAGCGGCTGTCTCAATGGAAATACCGTCGATCGCGGTGGTCGAAGGCTCGCTCGCGTTCTACCGCGCGCTCGTGCTCGATAACCCGATGTTCGTGCTCATAGTGCCCATCGTGGAAGCCAATCGTTACAACTGAAACGTCGTGGTGCGTTCGCAACACAATCCGTTCACGACCAAGTCCGCCGACGACGAAACGTCCGCCGACAAAGCCATAGCCGTTGATCACGACACTCGCGCGGAACAGCACCGGCACGCGATGATAAGGCGCACACCAGGGGATGTAATCACGTACCCAGAAATGGTCGAATGGAACGAACACGAACATGTCCGGTGCGAGACCAAAATCAACGTCCGTAGCAACACGACCGTCCCACATGATTCCGACACCAGGCGTAAACCGCGCGCCCGGAGGTAATGGCGCCCAGCCGCAGTAACCTTCGCCTTCGGCATTTCGCCAGCAAACCCAGGCCGGTCCCCAATTATAACCAGGAACCCACGCCCATCCATTCAGCGCGGTGCGGATCCAGCGTCCATAGTGAAAAACGTATTCGCCCCATGGATAGTCAGAAGACCAATACCAGCCGGAGTCGGTGTATTCCCAGTGGCCGCCGTTAAAATAAGGTCGCCAATCAGGATTACTATTTTGAACGGAGGGAATCCAACATAAGCCGTACGGGGACACGTCTACCCATCTACCGTAGGGCGCGAGCTGTGCTTGAAAAACATTCATGTCCACGGACGAGCCAGGCGGAGGCGTTTCAACGCCAGCGGCGACTTGAGGCGAAACCGGCGGCTGGCCACCCGGCGGGAGCACTTGCGGCTGTGGTTGCGAGGTAAATGGTGCCGGGGCTGTTGTCGGAGGCGGGGCGGAGATCGGGGTTGGCGCCGGTTGTGTTTGAACTGGTGCGGGAGCCGTCGAGGCGGTTTGAGTGCCAGACTTCTGCAGCAACGCGCTGATTACCGCTTGAGAGACGCCCTGCCCGTTCAGGTAAAGAACGTCATCGGCGCTCAGCTTGTAAGTGTCGTTTGAATTGCGGATGTACGACGTGATGACGTCGTCGGTCATATGAGCCTGAGAGAGTTTCAGGACTTGTTGAACGCCGGGCGAAAGAGTCGTCTGGTCGGCGGACGCAACACATAAAGTGCAGCCAAGAACGAGCGCGGCGAGGCCGCTGATAGTACGCGTTTTGAAATGAGCGGTTTGCAGTAGATTGATCATAGGATAACTGACACGTAACAGACGCCACGCGACTGGGTTCTGTTCAATTATTCCTACAACCGTAACGGCTTTACTGGAAACGGATTAGATTAGCGGTAATCGCGCGTCCGGTGGTCGGTTCGGACCAGATTACTCCTGCGCCTGCCATTGCCACCGAACCTGTTGGATACACTTCGTCATGTGAAACAAGAACGGCGCTGGCGTGTTGCTCCTGCGCGGCCCGAACGAGGTTTTCCTCGCTGTCTGTGCTGACGGCGCCAAGAATCGTGTAAGGCCGATTCGGATATTGGCCGGGAGCGTAGAATGGAACACCACGAACATATCGGACGTAGCCGCCCGGACTCGTGGTCCAATTCTTTTGTTGGCCAACGTAAGGCGAGTAGGTGTAGGGCGTTCCACAGCCAACAACAGCGGCTGCTACAGCAACCACTAAAAATGCCCTTGCAACAATCGATTTCATATATCCTTCATTTAGACGAGCCGCAGTCCACTCCATTCAACATGCTTGACGTTGATGTTGCAAGCAACTGGGCTTCTGACGGGATTAACCCGATATCCCACCTAACGCTGAGTCCAAGCGCTTCATGACTGTCGGCTTTCCGAGCACTTCCATCAAATGATAAAGGCTCGGACCTGAAGTGTTGCCGGTGCAAGCCATGCGTGTCGGGTGAACCAATTGCCCAACTTTCACGCCCAAATCTTTGGCGGTTGCTTTGATGGTTTGTTCGATTGTGCTGGCGTTGAACTCGGGCAACGCGTCGAGCGCGTCGCGGAATTTTTTCAAGCGCGCCAAATTGTCCGGCGTAAAATCATTGGCTGCGACCGCAGGATCGATTTTCACTTCGTCGACAAAATAGAATCCGGCGTAGGCTGGCAACTCGCTAAAACGTTTGACCTTGCCCTTACAAGTCATCACCGCTGCGTTCACGTAGTCGGATGGATACTTGTCCAGATTGGCGCCGGCGCGACGGAAGGCGTCGATGGCCATTTCGCGGAACTTGTCGTCCGGCAGCTCGCGCAAATATTCGCCGTCGAGCCACTGGAGCTTCGTCATGTCAAAGCGCGCGTTGTGCCGCAATATCTGCGGCAGGTCGAAGCGCTGGACGATTTCTTCAATCGGCATTTTTTCGCGATTCTCCTTTGGCGACCAGCCAAGCAACGACAGGTAATTCACCACCGCGGCGGGTGCGAAGCCTTCGTCCATGTAGGTTTGCAAAGACGCACCGACGTCGCGCTTGCTCATCTTCGAGCCGTCGGGATTGAGAATGAGCGGGATGTGCGCGTATTTGGGCGGCTCGACTCCAAACGCCCGAAACATCGCAATATGTTTGGCCGTATTGCTCAAGTGATCTTCACCACGGATCACGTGCGTGATTTGCATTTCAAGATCGTCGATGACGTTGACCAGGTGGAACACCGGCTGGCCGTCGGAGCGCACAATGACAAAATCCGGGTCGACTGCTTCGCGATCGGTCAACTCACGACGCACATCGCCGACGACCACATCGGGAATGAGAATCGGGTTGCGCTCCATTTTGAATTTGATCGCGCCTTCGTGCTCGTAGGCCATGCCTTTGTCGCGCAACTCCTGGATGCGTTTGCGATAGATGTCGTTTCGTTGCGATTGGAAATACGGCCCGAAATCACCTTTGCAGGGGCCAGCCGGATTGGGCGTCGTCGGGCCTTCGTCCCAGTCCAGGCCCAGCCAATGGAGGCCGTGGATAATGACATCGGTGGCCTCCTGGGTATTGCGGGCGGTGTCGGTATCTTCGATGCGCAAAACAAAAGTGCCGCCGACGTGGCGTGCGTAAAGCCAGTTAAACAAAGCGGTGCGCGCGCCGCCTATGTGCAAATAGCCGGTGGGGCTGGGAGCAAATCGAACACGAACGTTCATGGGCGGAATTTAACCGTAAAACTTCCGAAGAACACAAGAATTGTGCGCGGACGGGGTTTTGCAGGTAACGATTATTAAACGTTCAGCTCAACCACAACTCCAGGAGCAGTACGTAACGCGGCAACTATTGGCTGAAGCAATTTGTTAGGCCTCTCAGGTTGCAATCTCCAGTGCGTCTGCTAAGAGCCCCATAAACTCAACATTGCTCTTAGGTAAACCAAATGTCCGGACTTCATCGGAGTCCATATCAAATGCAAAGCCGCGCTTCGCGTGAAGGGGAATCATTCTCATCTCGAGCTGATCGGTCTCGAGCAGAGCCAACCACACTAAAGCGTGCTCGCGCTTTAACTTGAACATCTCCTTTTTAGTCGCCGCATCCTTGAAAATAATCGGGACACACCCTGAACCGGGACCGTGTCGCAATTGATCAAGCACCGTCTCCAACCCGGACTGTGTCATTTGAACCTTCGGAATGCTAACGATGGGGCGCACCATGATATTGTCCTTGAACTGCAACAAAACGTAATCACCCGTTTTGGCATGCTGCCCGATATAGCAGCTTCCAAGGGATCTTCGCGCACGTTTAACAAGGGGATATGCCATATGGCCTGACAATTAATATACGACAACTGTTCGCAGATTTTTAACACGAACGTTCATGGGCGGAATTTAACCGTAAAAGTTCCGAAGAACACAAGAATTGTGCGCGGGTGGGGTCGGGGTTTAGCAGGTGACGATTATTTAACGACGCTGCTCGGTGGCGCGCCCCTGACGCTTAAATGTAAACAGAGACGTAATCGACGCACCCACTGAGGCAGCAGGTCAGGCTGAATGTCAAAAGCCTCTCTCATTCAACATAAGCCCGCAATGCGTGCAAGCCCTGATCGTGTAGAGTCTCGTTCTCCCCTTATGCCGTCTCATCTGCCTGCGGCAGGAGAGACAATAGGAGGCCTGAACGAAGTCGCCAGCCTCAAGCTGGGTGCTCCCGCACTCTGGACAATATCGGCCAAGGTCTCTGTCCAATCTCTCCTTGCAAGCTGGGCAGGCCAGCGCAGGAGCAGAGAGTGTCGCGCCGAGAGCGATAACCCAAAAGACGACCGCCGGAACCAGGAATCCCCAACCCATTGCAGAGGGCCTAAAGAGGAGAAGGAGTAAAATACAACAAAAGAACCCTATGACGGCTGCAATCGCAGTGCGAGTGTGACGCCGATAACGGTTCGCGACAGGGGCAAAGTTTTTCTGGCACCGGCTCGTCTCTTCGGTTGTATAGCGTGGTTCCATTTCCTAGCCGGCTCATATACGAGACTCGCGGAAAACTATCGCCCTGGCGCGGATTCCGAATCAAGAGCAATAAACGCGCTGGACGACTTTTCCGGCCTTTGGCACAAACACGGGCGGAAAATGTGGCGGGTTCAAAAAAGCACGGGTGGGTATTCCGGAATTGGTATCCGGACCTTGGGCGCGACGTGTACTTCCTTCGTTCGTTTGTTCAATCCCTCCGTTCAATTGCAGAGCGGCTCCGAACGGTTGTTCGGCGGCTTTGGACAAACTTCAACCATTTCCGGAATCCCCGGTCGCCGATGCATTTTCTTGACGCCGTTTCGGTAATATCAAATTCTACGCGCCAACAACCAAATTCGGGTACAAACAACTTGAAAACGATTCTGAGGCTGCAGCGCGGTTTTCCTTTGCTATTCATTTTATTCGTCTGTCTGGCACTGACTTCGCAAAGGTCATGGGCGCAGCAGCTCGACTACCCGCTTGACGAGGCCCTCGACACCGACCTGCGGTTTACGACATCTGGTTACTATCCATGGATCGGCCAGACGGACGTTTCGCACGATGGCTCGGATGCCGCAATGGCTATCCTTCCTGCGAACGGTTATAACACCTCCTACCTTAGTACGACGGTGACCGGCCCTGCGCATGTCAGTTTCTGGTGGCTGGTCGATTCTCTGTATTATTTCTCCAGCTACTATTTGGATGTGGAACTCGATGGTAGCGTCATTGCGTCTCCGGGGATACGGAGCGATTGGACGAACGGCTACGTCGATGTGCCGCCCGGCGATCATTCGCTGACTTGGGTGGTGGGCAATAATTATTGGTCCATGAACGAGGTTCTGGCTTTGGTCGACGAGATTACGGTCACGCCGCTCATCGGCGATGCGCCAACGATCACCATCGATCCGCCTGCCGCCACGGTGAAACCCGGACAGCCTGAGTCTTTGCACGCCAGTGTGACCGGGACGGGACCGTTGACCTATTCGTGGACTGTTCAACCAGCATCCGACCCGAATAATACGTACTACTTGGAAAACAATACCGCTGATTTGTCATTCAACCCTTTTAAAAGCGGGAACGCCGGCACCTACACCGTCACAGTGCAAAGCTTCTTCGGTTCTGCCCAGACCACGTGTGTTTTGACGGCCAATTATGATGACATCGCAATCGCTGTAGATCAGCCAACCTGGTCATGGACACTGAGCGGTTACGATGACTGGTTTGCTCAAGCCGATGTTTCGCGCGACGGCTCGACGTGCCTGCAATCGCCGCCAAGTGAGTATTCCAGCTACGACACCGCCAGTGTTGGCACCATGATAACCGGCCCGGTTTCCTTAAAGTATTACATAAAGTTCGAGCCTGATACGTATATCCCGGACGGTAGCCCGGAAGTCGCTGTGAAGGTCGACGGCAATACTGCCAAGACCTACAGCCAATCGGACGGCGCATTCGATTGGCGGCAAGATGGGATCACCGTGCCGGCTGGCGAACATCTGGTTCAGTGGCAATACGGATTGGCACTTTACCTTAATGGCACCGTTTGGCTCGATCGGGTTACCATCGACCCGATAAAGCCATCAACTATTTCGCTGCGCACCGCGTTGGATAACGCTGATTTGGTCTGGAAAACGGACCCTTACGCGCCGTGGTTTGGCGAATCGCAAGTCACCCACGACCATCGGAGCGCAGCAGAAGGTGGGTCTTACCTGCAAACAACTGTAGTTGGTCCAGGATTGCTGTCGTTTTGGTGGAAGTCGACCGGAACGTTGTCCGTGAATGACGAAACTATCGTGAGTGGCTCTTCGGCTAGTTACACTGGCGCGGGAGCATGGCAGGAGGTCTCACTGGGTATTCCGAACGGGCCGCAGGTGATCCGATGGGATTCAGGAGGCAGCGCAAACGGATCTTGGCTGGATCAGGTGCGTTTTGTTCCAGGTAAAGTTGCGCCGCCGAAAATCGTCACGCAGCCACGCAGTGTCGCGACCAATGAATACAGCACGGCAACTTTCACCGTTACCACAACAGGTGCAGGGCCGATCAATTACCAATGGAGCTACAACGGCACAGACATTGATGGAGCCACAGATTCTTCTTTGGTAATCGACTTCGTAGATTCTTCACAGAACGTCGGCATTTACGCAGTGCGGATTTGGAATTATTTCGGAAGCGATCAATCGAAACCGGCTGTGCTGGCGATCAGTTCAAGCCTGGGAACCACACTGGAAGACATCGGAGCTGGCTGGAGCGTCGATTATGACGACGGCATGGGCAATACGAGTTGGTTCACGCAGAAACGAGTCAAGCACGGGAACAGTCCAGCCGTGCAATCGATGTCGACATCGGATGGAACCAGCGTGTCGATGTTCAACACCGTGATGGGCCCTGGAACCTTGAGTTTCTGGTGGAAAGTTTCGTCGGAAAAGAATTGCGACTTTTTACAGTTTTACGTCGACGACAGTATTGCGGAATCCATTTCAGGAGCGACCGCCTGGGAGCACGTAGTCATTCCGTTAACGGCCGGACAACACCAATTAACGTGGATGTATGCGAAGGACTACAGTTTCGCAATGGGTAGTGATTGCGGCTGGGTTTCTGATGTTCTATTTACGCCAGATCCCCCGCCGACCGTGCGCATCGAGCCACACGAACAGACCATATACGAGGGCGAACCGGCGGTCCTCCACGCGGTGATAACAGGGGCGACGGCCACGTCGTATACCTGGTCCGCGGATTTTTACGGCCAGTTCACGCAATCGGACACGATGAAGTTTTTTCCGTATGCGGCTGATAATCCGATCAGTTCTGTGGCGGTGACGACCGATTCCGGCAACACCCTTACGGATACTGCCACAGTGCACGTCAAGCGCGGGTTGGTCGGGCAGCGCGCGATGGACGGGCAAGCGGTTCAGATGAAACTGGGCTCAACTGAAAAGCCAGACAGCGTTACCTGGTCCAAAGATGGAAATCAATTGACGGATACGACGACCATACACGGAACCACTACTACATGTTTGCGGATTGCCAGTGTGCAAGACTCCGATGCCGGAATGTACAGCGTCGATTCTTACAACACCCGCAGCGGTTGGATCGGCAGCAGCTACGCAAACCTGCACACGTTGACAAAAAATCCAATCATCGGCTGGGGCTTTACTGAGGGCAGCGTGTATTACGGACAAGGCCCGCAGGAAATTTACACAACGCCTGACCTCCGAGATGCCATTGCGATCAGCACGAGCCGAACGTTCAGCCTTGCGCTGATGACCGATGGGACCGTTCAGTTTTGGGGCCTCGGTGACTTCTCATCTCCCGATGGCCCGCCCGACTATTTGTACGATGTGAAAGCAATTGGCGCCGGCGATACGTATGGGATTGCTCTGAAGAAGTATGGCTCGGTGCAACTTTGGGAGGCGATTCCGTTTTTTCCTGGAGACGAAGGAACGTTGCCAGACACTTTCACCGACATCACCGCGATATCAGC